>ERZ888423.535-NODE-535-length-38268-cov-11.794285_pt1 | contig 38268 bp, 35 predicted proteins | sample MGYA00520523_ERZ888423 | MGnify/ENA primary metagenome ERZ888423 (study PRJEB32303, sample SAMEA104408611) | aquatic metagenome | biome: Brackish water; feature: Pelagic; material: water | place: Baltic Sea | collected 2014-06-08T10:24:00 | depth 30,27 m ... | reverse complement strand
AAATTTTAAAAAGCATAAACTAAAAATAGTTATTTTTTTAATTATAATTTTTGAACTTTGTTTAAGAAAATATACCATAAAGTTAGAAAAAATTTTGCGCAAAATCACTCACATATATTTTTATACATTTCACGGTTTTTGATATTTAACTTATTATTTTTTGAAACTGAAAATAGCCAGCAAACATTTAAAAACTATCCCTGTTTCAACTGCCATTTCCAAGCAGATTCTAATGCTTCTTCAAGGGTTTTTTCAGTTTTCCAGTTTAGTTCTTGATTAGCAATAGTGGTATCTGCAAAAGCAGCTGTAACATCACCTTCTCGTCTTGCAACAATTTTATAATTCAGTTTTAGATTGTTCACTTTTTCGAAAGTATTAATGACTTCCAACACCGAGCTTCCTTTCCCTGTTCCAATATTGAAATATTCAAAAGAAGCTTTGTTTCTTTTTTCCATCAAACGTTTTAAAGCAGCAATGTGTGCTTTTGCCAAGTCAACTACGTGAATATAATCCCTAACAGCTGTTCCATCGATGGTTGGGTAATCATCCCCAAAAACAGACAATTCTTTGCGAATTCCCGCAGCAGTTTGCGTGATAAAAGGAATTAAGTTTTGAGGAACTCCAAATGGCAATTCACCAATTTTAACGGTAGAATGCGCTCCAATTGGATTGAAATAACGCAATGCTATTGCATTGATTTTATGTGCATTACTAGCATCTCTTATAATTTCTTCGCCAATTTGTTTGGTGTTTCCATACACAGATTCTGCTGCTTTTATAGGCGCTTTTTCAGTAATTGGTAATTCGTCTGCTTGACCATAAACCGTACAAGAAGAAGAGAAAATAAAGTTGTCTAAGTTTCGATCTCTCATTTCTTGCAACAAGTAAATCAATGAACTTAGATTGTTTTCATAGTAATCTAAAGGTTTTCCCATACTTTCGCCCACAGCTTTAAAAGCAGCAAAATGTATAACTCCGTCAATTTTATGGGTATCAAACAAGGTTTTTAAATCTTCTTTTTTGCGAGTATCCATTTGATGAAATTCAGGTTTCTTTCCGGTAATTTCTGTAATACTCTCTAAGACTGAAAGAGTGGTATTTGATAAATCATCAATAATAACAACTTCAAAACCCTCGTTTTGTAATTCTACCACTGTGTGAGACCCAATGAACCCCAAGCCTCCTGTCACTAAAATTTTTTTCATTTGATTTGGTTGATTGTTTATAAATTAGGATAAGAAATTTAAGACGGTTTGTGTGATAAATGTCAATTGTTCTTCATCCAATTCTGTATGCATTGGTAATGAAATTACTGTTTTTACCAATTCGTTCGTTACCGGAAAATCAACTTCTTGATAACGAGTATCTTGGTATGCTTTTTGTGCATGTAAAGCCACTGGATAATAAATCGCATTCGGGATTCCTGATGCTAATAAATGTTTGTGTAATTCATCACGTTTTCCATTGGTGATTTGCAAAGTATATTGATGATACACATTACAATCACAAAAATCACAGATTTCTCCACAATTTTTGGTGTTGTTTGATTGATTTGTAGGTGTAATAATTGCTGGATGATTTTTAAAAGTGTTATTATAAAAACGTGCTGCATTTCTGCGCGAATTACAATAATCATCTAAATGAGGCAATTTCACTTTCAAAACACCTGCTTGAACAGAATCTAATCTCGAATTTACACCAACCACATCATGATAATATCGTTCATACATTCCATGATTTACAATGCCACGAAGTGTGTGTGCAAGTGCATCATTATTCGTGAAAATTGCACCTCCATCACCGTAACAGCCAAGATTTTTAGAAGGAAAAAAAGACGTTGTTCCTACATTCCCTATAGTGCCCGCTTTTTGTTTTGTGCCATTTTTAAAAGTATAATCTGCACCAATAGCTTGTGCATTGTCTTCAATAACTAATAAATTGTGTTGTTTTGCAATTTTCAAAATAGCTTCCATATTAGCAACTTGTCCAAATAAATGCACAGGAACAATCGCTTTTGTTTTGGGTGTGATGGCTTTTTTAATGGAGTCAATATCAATATTAAACGTTTTTGGATCCACATCAACCAAAACAGGTGTTAACTTTAACAACGCAATTACTTCAACAGTCGCCGCAAAAGTAAAATCAGCAGTAATAACCTCATCACCTTGTTCTAAACCCAAACCCATCATGGCTATTTGCAATGCATCTGTTCCATTTGCGCAGGGAATAACATGTTTTACATTCAGGTATTTTTCTAAATCTTCTTGAAAACCTTTGACCAATGGTCCATTAATATACGAAGAAGTATTTAAAACTTCTTTAATAGCATTGTCAACATTTTCTTTGATTTGTTGATATTGCCCTTGCAAGTCAACCATTTGAATTTTTTTCATGAAAGTAAAGATTCTTTAAAGTTCAAAAATACGATATAAATCTTTTATCTTTGGCAAGTTCAAAAACTTTCCCGAATGAAAAATGTAAAAAAATTTCTAAAAATCATCGGTCTAATCCTGATTTTAGTCATTGTAAGTGCTTGGTTGTATTCAAAATATTTGCAACCAAAATATGAAGGTGAACTTGAAATCAAAAATTTATCGGAGAAAGTAACAGTTCATTTTGATGATTATGGAGTGCCACATATCAGTGCCAACAATCAAAAAGATGCCTACATTGCTTTAGGATATTTGCATGCACAAGAGCGTTTGTGGCAAATGGAATTGATTCGTAGAATTGCTCCAGGAAGGTTGTCAGAAATTTTCGGAAAAGACTTGTTAAAAACAGACCGATTTTTTAGTGGATTAGGAATTGAAGAAGCTGCAGAAATAGCAATTTCAAAATTGGATAATACTTCTGAAGCGTATATTTTGACGCAAAAATATTTAGACGGCATCAACCAATTTATTGAAGATGGAAAATCTCCTTTAGAATTTACTTTGGTAGGTGTAAAAAAAGAAAAATATACCATCAAAGATGTGTATAATGTCTTTGGATATATGGCATTTAGCTTTGCTGTTGCTCACAAAACAGATCCTTTGTTGACTGAAATCAAAGAGAAATTAGGAGAACCCTACTTTAATGAATTAATGAGCACTTACAGTGAAAATTTAACAGTTTTAAAAACGGATGTTTCTCCGATAAAAGCTAATTTATCGCAAGCTGTCAATGATATTATGGAAACATTGCCAGTTTCTACCTTTATTGGGAGTAATTCTTGGGTGATTGGCGCTGAAAAAACAAAAAATGGCAAAGTTATTTTTGCAAATGATCCACATATTGGTTTTTCACAACCTTCAGTTTGGTATCAAAATCACATTAAAACGCCTGATTTTGAAATTTATGGATTTAATATTGCGTTAATGCCTTTTCCATTGTTGGGTCATAACAAAAAAATGGCTTACGGATTGACAATGTTGGCAAATGACGATTTAAATTTTTATATCGAAGAAAACAATCCTGCAAATTCATTGGAGTACAAAACCAAAGATGGATTTCAAAAATACAATTTAATTGAAAAAACCATCAAAATTAAAGATGCAGCTGATACTACTTTTACAGTAAAAGTCAGTAAACACGGACCCATCATGAATGGTTTGGTAGAACATATTGAAGATAAAAGACCTATTGCAATGCACTGGATTTACACGCAATTGGAAAATGAAACGCTAGATATTGCTTTTGGAATGAGTCACTCAAAATCTTTGTTCGAATTTAAAAAAGCTGCAGAAAAAATTCATGCACCAGGTTTGAATGTAATGTATGGAGATTCAAAAAATAATATTGCGTGGTTTGCATCTGCAAAATTATATCAATTAAGAGAAGGTTTGTCATCAAGAATGTACTTGAATGGCGCTTCAGGAGAAGATGAAATTGTGGAATATTTATCATTTGATGAAAATCCGAAAGCTATAAATCCTATAATAAATTATGTATATTCTGCTAATAATCAACTAGATTCTGTAAGAGGAAAATTATATCCTGGCTATTATCAACCTCAAGACAGAGCAAAAAGAATTATAGAATTATTGGATGCAAAAAACGATTTCACGAAAGACAATGTTGCCAAAATGATTTATGATGTAACTTCTTCAACAGTTTCTGAAATCAGTAAAAATTTATTGAATGGTATGAATACTTCTTCTTTTTCTGCTTCGGAAAAAAAAGCGATTTCAATTTTAGAAAATTGGGATGGAAATTATTTAAAAGAGGCAGTTGCGCCGACGATTTACAATCGATTTTTGTATGAATTTTTAGTGTCGACTTATAAAGACGAATTGGGAGATAGTTTTGAATTGTTCATCAATTCTCAATTGCAAGATCAGGTATTAACTTCGCAAATAATCCGTCAAAATTCGGTTTGGTGGGATGATATTTCTACTAAAATTAATACCGAAACCAAAAAAGAAATCATTGAAAAATCGTTTAAAAAGGCATTTTCTTTTTTACAAAATCAGTTAGGAGGAGATGTTAAAAACTGGACTTGGGAAAGAGTCGTTTCTGTTGAACACGAACATCCAATTGGAAAAACAAGTGTTTTGTTGCGCAAGTTTTTCAATGTTGGCCCGTTCAAAACAATTGGTGGAAATGAGGTAATTAACAATCAAATTTTTAATTTAGATAGCACAGGGATTTATAAAATCACTGCAGGACCTTCCGCAAGACGTGTGATTGATTTTTCGGATGTTGAAAACAGTTTATCGATTTTACCAACAGGGCAATCAGGCAATGTTTTTAGCAAACATTACAAAGACCAAGCACAACTATATTTGGATGGGAAATTTATCAAAATGCAATTAAACTCAAAAAAAATTAATTCATTAAAAAGGAAGTTGGTTTTGAAACGGAAGAATTAGTGTTGAGTTTTTAATTTTTAGTTTTTGGTTAATATTAGTTCGAATTTCAATACCAGAATTTTGTTTTCATAAATTTAAAAAATACAAATCCAATACCAAAATCTTTTTACCATCACACCTCTTTATAAACTTCCTCAAACGGAATCCGAAAGCGCTCACCATAAACGCCTTCAAGTTTTCTGATTCCGCATGAAACAATCATATTAATTTCTGCGCCAAAAGGCAATCCCAAAACATTTTTCACGCGCCAAGTATCAGAACCTTCCATTGGACAAGTGTCATAGTCCACTGAAGCCATTGAAATCATAAAATTTTGAGCCGCCAAACCACAGGTTTTGTGTGCTACAATTCGCATGTCACTGTTACGAACTTCTCTGTAAATAGGTCTGAAAATTCCAACAATTGAAAAAATGATGTATTTTAAACATCCTAAAATTCCAAAGAAATCAGTGTAAGTAAAAGGGATAAGTTTTCCATAATAATTTCTGGCTACTTTTTCTCTATTTCTTTCTTTAGATTTTGGATTATTTTCGCCGAAATTTTTATCAAGAAAACCCAAATTTGCTGCAGCTCGTTTTTTCCATAAATCTTTTCGAGTTACGAAGACAACTAGTTGTTGAGCTGTTTTCGCTGCATTTTGGTTAAAACAAAAAGGGATAATCTGAGTAATTATGTCTTTGGAAGTGATGTGATAAAATTCCCACAATTGCATATTACTGCTATTTGGCGCCAAACTTGCTTGTTCTAAACATTTCCTAACAACGTGTTTATCTATCGGTTTTTCTGCATCATACACTCTTACAGAACGTCTAAAATTAATTGCTTCAGATACTGTTTTTTCTTGATTCATGGTTTTTTATTATTTATTCAATATTTTTTCTAATGGCTAATCGCAGGAGACTAATTGCTAATTCTTTTATTCATCACCCAAAACCATAAAGGAGGAAAAATCGATAACAACATCATTCCTGGATAACCTGTTGGCATTTGCGGACTTTCTGGCAAAGTTTTCAACAATTGATAATGCTTGCTGCCATTATAATGATGGTCTGAATGTCGTGATAAATTAAATAATAAAATTTGTCCAATTTGATGATCAGAATTCCAAGAGTGATTTCTTTTTACTTTTTCATACCTTCCATGCTCATTTTTAGTTCTCAACATTCCGTAATGTTCAATATAGTTGACAGTTTCTAATAAAATAATTCCTGAAACTGAAGCTCCAATAAAACACAACATCACAAATTTTCCAAAAACTAAAAAAATCAATAAAAGCAGCAAAAAATTGCAAATGGTGTAAATCACCATTCTGTTTTGAGGATGCAACCAATGAAGATTTTCTTGACGCATTCTGTTGTTTTCCAATTTCCATGCTTCGGCATAACTTGAAAAATGAGAGCGAATCCAAAAAGTATATAAAAGTTCGTTTTTTCTTGCAGTTGCTGCATCTTCAGGAGTTGCTACATTGAAATGATGACCTCCATTATGATAAGGTAAAAAGTGTGTATTGAGTGACGTCAATAATAAAAACTCACCAATAAATTCGTCAAAACGATTGTTTCTGTGACCCAATTCATGCCCAACATTGATGCCGATAACACCACACATAATGCCCATTCCAAAAATTCTACCAAACAATTCTGACGTCATTAATGGTTCTTGAATGACATAAAAAAAGAAGATTAAAAACCCAATTTGAATAGGTAAAGTTAGGTATAAAAGATAGGTATATAATTTATTTTCTTTTTCTTTTTGCTCTTCTTCTTTGGTGAAATTATTTTTATTTGGGCTAATAAAAAACTCCAAAAGAGGCACAAATCCGAAAAAAACAATCGCTGGTAAATGCGTCATCCAGCCTTTATTTGTGAAAGAAATCCATACTACAAAAGGCAAAATTAGTATTGAAAAATATTTTAAAGCTCTCATAATCAATTAAATTAAATCGAAAGATAATAAATTAGTTACATTCGTTCCAAATTACTTCATCAGGAGTTGGTGCAAAAATAGAAATTAATTCTTTTGAAACAGGATGCACAAACTCAATTTTTCGTGAGTGTAAATGAATACTTGCGTCTTTGTTTGATCTTGGAAATCCGTATTTTACATCCCCTTTTATAGGAAAACCAATGGCTGCTAATTGCGAACGAATTTGATGATGTCTGCCAGTTTCTAAATTGATTTCTAACAAAGAATAATTGTCAAATTTCTGAGCTACTTTATAATGCAAAATCGCTTTTTTTGATCCTTCAATTTCTTTGTTATAAACAGCAGATTTATTGTTTATAGGATTTTTTTTCAAAAAATTAATCAACATTGCAGCTTCTTTTTCTGGATGATTTTTGACAATTGCCCAATAGGTTTTTTGAATTTCTTTATCACGCAACATTTTATTCAATCTTTCCAAAGATTTGGATGTTTTTGCGAAAATAATCACCCCAGAAGTTGGTCTATCTATACGATGCACAACACCCAAAAAAACATTTCCTTGCTTTTGATATTTGTCTTTCAAATAACCTTTGACAACTTCACTTAAAGGAATATCACCAGTTTTATCTCCTTGTGTAATATCTCCAGACCGTTTATTGACAATGATAATGTGATTGTCTTCAAAAAGCACCAATAAATTGTCTTTGTTAGAATGCATTTCAACTTATTTTGACTCTTTTTCCATATTTTTATTGATGTTATCAATAAAATCTAGAAATTCTTTTCTGCCCAAACCAGTGTCTGATGAAGTAATAAATGAAGTAGGTAAAGGTTCCCAAGTATTCAATAATTCTTTTTTGTATGATGTAATTTGCTTGTCAAGTTGATTTGTACTCAATTTGTCTGCTTTTGTAAAAGCTATGCAAAAAGGAATTTGAATTTCACCTAAAAAATGCATAAACTCCAAATCAATTTTTTGTGGATCGTGTCTAGAATCAATCAGCACAAAAGTACAAACCAATTGTTCACGCTCTCTAAAATAATTTTCTATAAAATATTGAAAAATAGTCCGTTTTTTCTTAGATGTTTGTGCATAACCATAACCAGGTAAATCAACTAAAAACCATTCATTATTGATTTTAAAATGATTAATCAGTTGTGTTTTTCCAGGTTTTCCTGATGTTTTTGCCAAATCTTTGCGTTCCATCAACATATTAATCAATGATGATTTTCCAACATTAGAACGTCCTATAAAGGCGTATTCAGGAATTCTGTCTTTTGGAGCATTGATTACATTGCTATTACTCATCACAAATTCTGCAGATTTTATTTTCATGATAGCAAGTTTTAGACTACTTATTTTTTTGTAAGTAACGCTATATTTTTCTTATGATTAGCCAATCGTGAAGAAACTTATTGAATTGTTCTGGTTCTTCCATCATTGCTGCATGACCACATTTATCAATCCAAAATAAATCAGCATTTGGTAATAATTTTTGAAAATCTTCAGCAACTTCAGGAGGTGTAACTGCATCTTGTTTACCCCAAATAATACAGGTTGGTTGAGTAATTGCTGGCAAATCATTGGCCATATTATGACGTATGGCACTTTTCGCAATTGCCAACGTTTTTAAAACAGTCACTCTATTATTTACAATTTCATAGACACCATCTACCATCTCTTTAGTTGCAACAGCAGGATCATAAAAAACATCCCTAGCTTTTTGCTCAATGTACTCATAATTCCCTCTTTTTGGAAAACTATCTCCCATCGATTTTTCGTATAATCCAGAACTTCCTGTAAGCACCAAAGCAGTTACTTTTTCTGGATAATGTTTTGTAAAATAAAGTGCAATATGTCCACCTAAAGAATTTCCTAAAAGAATAGCATTATTAATCTTTTTATGAGTCATAAAAGATTTTAAAAAAAGCGTTAAATTTTTAACATTAGTTTTTAAAAGTGGTAAAGAATAAAGAGGTAATTCAGGTATTAAAACTTTATATCCATTATTTGAAAAATAATTAAAAGTAGCTTCAAAATTGCTTAAAGCCCCCATTAATCCGTGTAAAACAATGATTGCAGGTCCTTCTCCAGCCTCTACGTATCTGAACTTCCCTTCAGTTTTTAACTTGTCAGTCATTGATTATCATTTGGTTTGCCTTTTCGCAAATGTAGTTTTTTTTTATTACATACAAACAGTTTTCAAATTTCAATAAACAAGGCTTTCAACAAGCTTAATTTGTTTTAAAATAAACAAAAAATAAATATTTATTAACAATGTGGTAAAAAGTGGTAAAAAGTGGTAAAATTTATATATTTTTGGATTTAAATTCAATTTTAGGTGATACATTTCTTAGGAACATATGAATGCAAGGCAGAAGCTAAAGGAAGAGTGATGATTTCATCCGCTTTCAAAAAGCAGTTAATGCCTTATTCTGAAGATGGTTTTGTGCTTAAAAGAGCTGTTTTTCAACCTTGTTTGGAATTGTACACAATGAATGAATGGAAATTGATGATGGAAAAAATTAGTAAATTAAATCAGTTTGTGAAGAAAAACAACGACTTCACTAGACGATTTACTGCAGGTGTAAAAGTGGTTGAAATGGATGCAACTGGAAGGATTTTGATTCCGAAAGAATTGTGTGATTTTGCAAATATTAAAAAAGATGTTGTCATGGCATCATCAGTAAATATTATTGAAATTTGGGATAAAACAAACTATGAAAAAGCAATTGATGAAGCTGCTCAGGATTTTGCTGATTTGGCTGAAGAAGTAATGGGAAATAAAACTATAGATGAGTTATCATAATCCAGTTTTATTGCAAGAAAGCGTTCAAGCTTTGGCTATCAAAAAAGATGGCATTTACGTTGATGTTACTTTTGGTGGTGGTGGCCATTCAAAAGAAATCTTAAATCAATTGGGTAAAAATGGAAAATTATTTGCCTTTGATCAAGACGCAGATGCTTTACAAAACACAATTGATGATTCAAGATTTATATTAATTGCTGAAAATTTTAGATTTATTTCAAGGTATTTAAGGTTTCATGGAATCAAAAATGTGGATGGAATTTTAGCTGATTTAGGTGTTTCTTCTCATCAATTTGATGAATCAGCAAGAGGTTTTTCTACACGTTTTGATGGCGATTTAGACATGAGAATGAATCAAAAAGCAAAAATCTCGGCTAAGGAAATTATTAACAAATATACTGAACAAAAATTAGCTGAAATATTGTTTTTGTATGGTGAATTAAGAAACTCCAAAAACATCGCAAAAACGATTGTTGAAGAGCGTCAAAAAGAAAAAATAGAAACAAGTTTTCAACTAAAAAAAGTATTAAAAAAGTATTTACCAAAGGCTGTTGAACATAAAATATTGGCTCAAATTTATCAATCTTTTAGAATTGAAGTGAATGAAGAATTGGAAGCTTTGAAAGAATTTTTAAATCAAACTCCCAATTTATTAAATGATAAAGGACGATTGAGTGTCATTTCTTATCATTCTTTAGAAGATAGATTGGTAAAAAGATTTATGATTTCAGGAATGTTTTCGGGCGAACCAGAGAAAGATATTTACGGAAATTCAAACATTCCTTTAAAAAAAGTTGGACAATTAATTGTTCCATCCAAAGAGGAAATCAGACAAAATAACAGGGCAAGAAGTGCAAAATTAAGAATTGCAACTTTAAATAAATAAGTTCAAGATGAGTAATAAAAATTTGTACGATTTTTTGAGAGGAAGTTTTTTGACAGATGAGTCTGCTTTCAAAAATTGGCGCATCATAATTTTTGTTGTGGTGTTGTTATTAGTTATGATTTCGAGTGCACATAGAGCAGATAAAAAAGTAATAAAAATAGCTGAATTAAATAAAATTAAAAGAGAATTAAGAGCAGAATATGTAGATACAGAAACCATTTTAATGCAAATGAAAATGGAATCAAACACCAGAGAAAGAGCTATTGAAATTGGTTTAAATCCTTCAGAAACTCCACCAAAAAAAATAATAGTAACCCAAAAAAAATAATCAAAATGTCAATTCAAAAAAAGAGCTTACTAACAAAATTCTATTTGATAGCTGCTTTTATGACCATTTTTTTTGTGGCAATCATCTATCAACTCACAAATATTCAGTTTGTTGAGGGAAAAAAGTACAAAGCACTTGCTACTGAATTAACCATCAGACAAGATACTGTTTATGCCAATAAAGGAAACGTGTATGCTTCTGATGGAAATATGCTAGCAACTTCAATGTCAAAATTCACTATTAGAATGGATGTTGTTGCAGTAGATGACGAAGAATTTGAAAAAAACGTAGTTGCTTTGTCAAAAGAATTATCAAAAAAGCTTGGTAAATCTTCTGCTCATTATTTATCAAAATTAAAAGCTGCAAAAAAATCAAATAACAGGTATTTTTTAATTGCAAGAAATGTTGGCTACAATGATTATTTAATTATTAAAGAATTTCCTATCTTCAAATTGGGCGTTTATAAAGGTGGATTTATTGCTGAGCACAAAACTGTACGCGCACATCCTATTGGAAAAATCGCAGAGAGAACGATTGGATATGATGATTTTCGTGGCGAAGCAGGAATTGAAGGTGCTTTTGCTGATTTTATGCAAGGAGAAAATGGATTGCGTTGGAAACAAAAAATTGCAAAAAATCAATGGAAACCAATTTCTGATGTCAACGAAAAAGAACCGATTGATGGTCATGATGTGATCACAACAATTGATATAAATATTCAAGATATTACTCATCATGCTTTACTAGCTCAACTAGAAAAATTAAATGCTGACCATGGTTGTGCAGTTGTTATGGAAACCAAAACCGGTGAAGTAAGAGCTATTTCAAATCTTGGAAAATCGGATGAAGGAACTTATTTTGAAAAAAGAAATTATGCCATTTGGGAAAGTCATGAACCTGGATCAACTTTCAAATTGGCAAGTTTGATAGCAGCTATAGATGACAAAGTAATTGACACTTCAACTGTTGTTGATACAGATGGTGGAATTATGTTTATTCACGGCTCAAAAGTAGAAGATTCAAAAAAAGGTGGTTATGGAAAAATTTCTGCTGCGAGGGTTTTTGAAGTTTCATCCAATGTTGGGATTGTAAAATTGATAAGACAACATTATGACAACAATCCTCAAAAATTTTATGATAATATTGAAAAATACGGATTCACAAAACCTGTTGGTTTTCAAATAAAAGGAGAAGGAATGCCTTATGTTCCAAGTCCAAAAGATAAAAATCGTTGGAGTAAAATTTCATTAGAATGGATGTCTTGGGGTTATGGAATTTCGATTACACCAATGCAAACTTTGATGTTTTATAACGCAGTTGCCAATGATGGAATCATGGTAAAACCAAGATTTGTTAAAGAATTACGCAAACAAAATATTACTGAGAAAGTATTTACAGCTGAAGTTGTAAATCCTAAAATAGCATCTACTGAAACTCTGAAAAAAGTCAGAAAAGTGATGGAAAATGTTGTAATCAGAGGAACTGCACAAAATATTTATTCCCCTAATTTTTCAATGGCAGGAAAAACAGGCACTGCAAAAAAATATATTTCAGCTCATAAAAGCGAAAATGGTGAACAAGTGAGTGGTCATTATTCAAGTGAGCGATATGTGGCATCATTTGTTGGATTTTTCCCGGCTGATAAACCCAAATACTCCTGCATTGTTGTGGTTCATGAACCTGATAAAAATAAAGGGTATTATGGATCAACAGTTGCAGCGCCAATTTTCAAAGAAATTGCCCAAAAAATTTATACATCAACTCCTATTGATCGTCAATCTGTCAATGATTTTGTAGCGTTTTCATCTATTGATAATGAATATAAAAATTATCAAAAAATGCTACAATCAAAGCATGATTTGGTGCCAAATGTTGAAGGAATGTCAGGAATGGATGCTGTTTCGTTGTTGGAAAATATTGGTTTAAAAGTAAAAATATCTGGAATTGGAAAAGTAAAAAATCAGTCCATTAAAAGTGGCGAAAAATTAAAAAAAGGAAATACTATCACTTTAAAATTATTATAAGCTGAAAAATTTAAAAGACATATTATATAAAGTTGCCATCAAAGAAGTCTTTGGCGTGACTGATTTGTATGTAAATCAGCTGATTTTTGATTCAAGAAATGTTGAAAAAAATGATGTTTTTATTGCTTTAAAAGGCGTTTCAGTTGATGGTCATGTCTATATTGAAAAAGCAATTTCTTTGGGCGCAATTGCAATTATTTGCGAAGATTTTCCGTCTGAAAAAAAAGAAAATTGTACATATATAAAAGTTGCTGATTCGCAAACTGCTTTGGCAATCATGGCAGCAAATTTTTATGGAGATCCGTCTTCAAAATTAATACTTGTTGGAGTAACAGGCACTAATGGAAAAACTACAGTAGCTTCCCTCCTATACCAATTATTCAAAAAAGCAGGATATAAAGTTGGGTTGCTTTCAACGGTAAAAATTTTGGTTGATGAGACTGAATTTAATGCAACGCACACCACTCCAAATTCTGTTTCTATCAATTATTATTTAGAAAAAATGGTGAATGATAAGGTTAATTATTGTTTTATGGAAGTGAGTTCGCACGGAATTCATCAAAAAAGAACAGAGGGTTTATCATTTGCTGGAGGAATTTTTACCAATTTAACTCATGATCATTTAGATTATCACAAAACATTTGCAGCTTACAGAGATGTAAAAAAATCTTTTTTTGATTCATTACCCAAAACATCCTTTGTATTGACAAATATTGACGATAAAAACGGTCAAGTAATGTTACAAAACACCCAAGCAATCAAAAAAACGTATGCTTTAAAAACGTTAGCTGATTATAAAGCAAAAATTGTTGAAAAACAATTTTCAGGAACATTAATGAATATTAACGGTACAGAAGTTTGGACAAAATTAATTGGTGAATTTAATGCCTATAACTTATTGGCAATTGCAGCCACAGCAGAATTATTAGGATTAGAAAAATTAGAAATTCTAAAAATTTTAAGTCAATTAGATAGTGTGAGTGGTCGTTTTCAATATATAGCTTCTGAAAATCAAGTCATTGCTATTATTGATTATGCTCACACGCCTGAAGCATTAAAAAATGTTTTAGAGACCATTAATGAAATCAGAACTGGAAACAAGAAAGTTATTACTGTAGTTGGTTGTGGAGGTGACAGAGATGTAACCAAAAGACCAAAAATGGCACACATTTCATCACAATTAAGCTCACAAGTAATTTTTACTTCCGACAATCCTAGATCGGAAAATCCACAAACGATTATTGATGAAATGGAAGTTGGAGTATCACCGGAAAACTATAAAAAAACACTCTCAGTTTTAGACAGAAAACAAGCCATCAAAATAGCTTGCAAATTTGCTGAACAAGGAGACATAATATTAATCGCAGGAAAAGGGCATGAAAATTATCAAGAAGTTAATGGAGTTCGTTCACATTTTGATGATTTAGAAGAGGTAACAAATTGTTTTAATCAACTAAAAAAGAACTAAAATGTTATATTATTTTTTCCAATATTTAGACAGTCAATTTAATATTCCTGGTGCAGGGGTTTTTCAATTTATCACTTTTAGAGCTGCAGCAGCGTTTATTTTATCTTTATTGATTTCTACCATTTATGGAAAAAGAATCATCAGTTTTTTGAGAAATCAGCAAGTTGGAGAAACCATTAGAGATTTGGGTTTAGAGGGTCAACAACAAAAATCTGGAACGCCGACAATGGGTGGAATTATCATCATTTTGGCAACATTGATTCCTGTTTTGCTATTAGCAAAATTAAATAATATTTATGTGATTCTTTTGTTAATTACCACAATTTGGATGGGTTTTATTGGGTTTTTAGATGATTCTATCAAAGTTTTCAAAAAAAACAAACAGGGTTTAAAAGGAAAATTCAAAGTTCTTGGACAAATAGGTTTGGGAATTATAGTGGGTGCAATTTTATATTTTAATGACGGAATTACCATCAAAGAAAAATTACCATTAAATCAGCAAATTACTGCTGAAAATGGGAAAAGAGTTGTTTTCGGAGACGAACACAAATCAACTAAAACAACAGTCCCATTTTTAAAAAATAACGAATTAGATTATGCAGACGCTTTTTATTTTTTAGGAAATGGTTTTGAAAATTATGGTTGGATTATTTTCATATTTATAACTGTTTTTATTGTAACAGGAATTTCAAATGGTGCCAATTTAACAGATGGAATTGATGGTTTAGCAGCAGGCTCATCAGCCATTATTGTTATCACTTTGGCCATTTTTGCCTGGGTTTCTGGGAACATCATTTTCGCAGATTATTTGGATGTCATGTACATTCCAAATTCAGGTGAAATGACCGTTTTTATCCTAGCTTTTGCAGGAGCTTTGATTGGATTTTTGTGGTATAATACCTATCCAGCTCAAGTTTTTATGGGTGATACTGGAAGTTTAACAATTGGAGGAATCATTGCTGTCATTGCAATTGCTGTTCGCAAAGAATTATTGCTACCAGTGTTGGCAGGCATTTTTGTGATTGAAAATCTTTCTGTGATTATTCAAGTTTCTTGGTTTAAATATACAAGAAAAAAATTTGGTGAAGGAAGACGTATTTTCAAAATGTCACCTTTACATCATCATTATCAAAAACTAAATTATCACGAAAGTAAAATTGTAGTACGTTTTTGGATTGTAGGAATTTTATTGGCAGTTTTTTCAATTGTAACATTAAAATTAAGATAATTTGAGAAGATTGGTTGTTCTTGGAGGAGGAGAAAGTGGCATTGGAACTGCGATTTTAGGAAAGCAAAAAGGCTATGATGTTTTCGTATCTGACAGTCAAAAAATTGCTGATAAATACAAAGAAGTTCTTTTACATAACGAAATAGATTTTGAAGAAAATCAACATACAGAAAGCAAAATTTTTACAGCAGATGTTGTAATGAAAAGTCCTGGAATTTCTGACAAAATTCCGATGGTGAAAAAGTTAGTTGAAAAAGGAATTTCGGTGATTTCCGAAATTGAATTTGCAGCCCAATTTACAAAAGCAACTATTGTTGGAATTTCAGGTTCAAACGGAAAAACAACCACAACAATGTTAACGCATCATATTTTGAAAAATGCGGGAATAAATGTCGGAATTGGGGGGAATATTGGAAAGAGTTTTGCACAATTAGTTGCGGAAAATGAATATGAAAATTACGTTTTAGAGTTGAGTAGTTTTCAGTTAGATGGCATTGAAAAATTCAACAGTCATATCGCAATTTTAACAAATATCACTCCTGATCATTTAGACAGATATAACTATGATTTTAATAAATATATCGCATCGAAATTCAGGATTACAAAAAACCAAACATCGGATAATTATCTGATTTATGACGCTGATAATGAAGCAATTAATAATTGGCTTCAAGCAAACAAAACAAATGCAACACTGGTTCCATTTTCAATAGAAAAAGAACTCGAATTTGGTGCATATTTAAAAGATAACAAAATAACAATCAACATACAAAAAAAGATATTTACTATGCCATTATCAAGTTTATCATTGAAAGGAAAACACAATACAAAAAATGCGATGGCTGCAACAATGGCAGCACAATTATTAAAAGTTAGAAAGCAATTTATAAAAGAAAGTTTAGAGGATTTTGAAGGTGCAGAACATCGTCTAGAATTTGTCGCAAAAATAAAAGATGTGGAGTATATCAATGATTCAAAAGCAACCAATGTAAACTCGGTATTTTATGCATTAGAATGTATGAATAAAACAACTATTTGGATTGTTGGTGGTGTTGACAAAGGAAATGATTATAGCGAATTATTAGCTTTGGCTAGAGAAAAAGTGCGCGCTATTGTTTGTTTAGGAGTTGATAATGAAAAGATTATAAGCGCTTTTAGAGATTTAGTTGATATGATTATTGAAACTGCTGGTGCCGAAGAAGCTGTAAAAGTTGCTCAAAAATTATCAGAAAAAGGGGATGTCGTTTTATTGTCTCCAGCTTGTGCAAGTTTCGATTTGTTCGAAAATTATGAAGACAGAGGCCGGCAGTTTAAAAATGCTGTAAAAAATTTACTATAAAATTAAAAAATAAAAACCCGATTTGAAAACCATATTTAATCAAATAAAAGGAGATAAAGGTATCTGGGCGATAGTTGCAATTTTGGCAATTTGCTCATTTATGCCTGTGTATAGTGCTAGCACAAATTTGGTTTATGTAATTGGAAAAGGTTCAACATTTGGGTATTTATTGAAACACATCATGCTGCTAATGATGGGTTTTGCAATCATTTATGGAATTCATAAAATCCCTTACAGATATTTTTCTGCGGGATCAGTTTTGATTTTACCCATAGTTATCCTATTATTAATCTACACTTTATCCCAAGGAACAACTATTGGCGGTTCAAATGCAAGTAGATGGATTCAAATTCCGTTAGTAGGAATTGGTTTTCAAACTTCCACTTTAGCTGGTTTGGTTTTGATGGTTTATGTAGCAAGATATTTAGCGAAAAACAAAGAAAAAGAAATCATTTTAAAAGAAAGTATTTTACAACTTTGGTTGCCAATTGCGTTGGTTTTAGTATTGGTTTTACCTGCAAATTTCTCAACTACAGCTATCATTTTCGTAATGATTTTAATGTTGTGTTTTGTGGGTGGTTATCCTATCAAACATTTGGGAATTATTCTTGGAATTGGTATTATTTCATTGGTGGTTTTTGTGCTTATCGCAAAAGCATTCCCAGATGCGATGCCAAATAGAGTGCAAACTTGGCAAAGTCGAATTGAAAATTTTTCTGATGAAAATGGCAAAGATGCTTATCAAGTTGAAAAAGCAAAAATTGCCATTGCAACCGGAGGATTATTTGGAGTTGGACCAGGAAAAAGCGTGCAAAAATACTTTTTACCTCAATCAAGTTCCGATTTTATTTTTGCAATTATTGCCGAAGAATATGGATTTATTGGCGGAGTTTTTATTTTGTGTGTCTATTTTTTATTGTTCTTTAGAATTTTCGTTGTTATAAGAAAAACAAGGACCATTTTTGGGGCTTTATTAGTGGTTGGTGCTGGAATTCCAATCATTTTTCAAGCATTCATAAACATGGCAGTTGCCACAAGTTTATTTCCAGTTACTGGTCAAACATTACCATTAATAAGTAGTGGAGGAACTTCAATTTGGATGACATGTTTCGCAATTGGAATGATTTTAAGCGTAAGTGCTTCAAAAGAAGCAACTGAGGAAGATATTTTAGATGATAATCCCTTAGATATTTTACATGAAACCGTATAATATTTTAATTTCCGGAGGAGGAACAGGAGGTCACATTTATCCTGCAATTGCAATTGCGAATGAGATAAAAGTGCGTTTTCCTGATGCAAATTTTCTATTTGTTGGCGCCAAAGACAAAATGGAAATGGAAAAAATACCTCAAGCTGGTTTCGAAATAAAAGGTCTTTGGATTTCTGGAATTCAAAGAAAACAATTAGCAAGTAATATGTCATTTCCTTTTAAATTGATAAGCAGTTTGTGGAGAGCAAAAAAAATTATTGATACGTTTAAACCTGATGTTGCGATTGGAACAGGAGGATTTGCAAGTGGCCCAACATTAATTATGGCAAACAGAAAAGGGATTCCAACGTTGATTCAAGAACAGAATTCATTTCCTGGAATCACCAATAAATATCTCGCAAAAAAAGCTACAAAAATTTGTGTGGCTTATGACAATTTAGAACGCTTTTTTCCAAGTTCAAAAATTATAAAAACTGGAAATCCAGTGCGTCAAGATTTATTAAAAATTCATACAAAAATTAATGAATCTCAAGATTTTTTTCAAATACATGTCTCTAAAAAAACTATTTTGATTTTGGGAGGAAGTTTGGGCGCAAGAAAAATAAATCAATTGGTAGAAGCGAATTTAGTATTTTTCAAAAAACAAGATGTACAGCTAATTTGGCAATGTGGAAAACTGTATTTTGAAGAATATAAAAAATATGACACGCTTGAAAATGTGCAGGTTCACCAATTTATTAATAGAATGGATTTGGCATATGCAGCATCAGATATCATTATCTCAAGAGCTGGCGCAAGTTCAGTCTCAGAATTATGCATTATTGGAAAACCAGTAATTTTCATTCCATCACCAAATGTAGCTGAAGATCATCAAACAAAAAATGCAAAATCTATTGCTGACAAACATGGTGCAATTTTGTTGAAAGAAGAAGATTTAGAGACATTTCCAATTGTTTTTGAAACACTTTTGAAAGACAAAGGAAAGCAACAACATTTATCAGAAAACATTAAAGAATTGGCATTACCATCTGCAACAACTGATATTGTAAACGAAATTGAAAAACTCATAAAAAAGTGAATATAAACAGCATATATAACGTTTTCTTCCTTGGAATTGGTGGAATTGGCATGAGTGCCATTGCCAGATATTTTGTTGCACTAGGAAAAAATGTGGCTGGTTATGATAAAACGCCTTCGCTAATTACTTCAGATTTAGAAATTTTGGGTGTTGAAATTCATTTTGAAGATGACATTAAAAATATTCCAATTTCATATTTAAATAAAGAAAAAACTTTGGTGATCTTCACACCAGCAATCCCAAAAAATCATTCAGAGTTAGCATATTTCAAAGAAAATAATTTCAATGTTTTGAAAAGAGCGCAAGTTTTGGGAATGATTTCAAAAAACACATTTTGCTTGGCTGTTGCTGGAACTCATGGAAAAACAACGACTTCTGCTATTTTAGGTCACATCATGAAAAGTGTTCATGCTACTTCATTTTTAGGCGGAATTTCAGAAAACTACAACTCAAATTTATTGTTAGGCGAAGACAAAATTTGGGTTGTTGAAGCAGATGAGTTTGATCAATCTTTCTTGCAATTACACCCAAATATTGCTTGCATTACTTCCATGGACGCTGATCATTTGGATATTTATAAAGAAGCTACTGCTTTAGAAGAATCTTTTATTGCGTTTTCTAAACAAGTTTCTGAAACCTTAATTATAGCCAAAGGTTTACCAATCAAAGGACTCACATATGCAGTGAATGAAACTGCAGATTATATGGCCTTTAATATGAAAATTGACAGCGGAAAATACATTTTTGATGTAAAAACTCCGATTTCAGCAATTAAAAATATTGAATTTCATTTACCAGGTAAACACAACGTAATGAATGCTTTAGCAGCGTTAGCAATGGCTAATGTTTACGGAATTTCGTTAGAAGAAATCAAAAAAAGCTTAGCAACATTTAAAGGTGTAAAAAGACGTTTTACATATAAAATTAAAACTCCTAATTTTGTTTTGATTGATGATTATGCACATCATCCTACAGAAATTTCGGCTGTTGAAAATGCCATTAGAGAAATCTATCCATCAGAAAAAGTGTTGGTCGTTTTTCAACCGCATTTATTTTCAAGAACGAAAGATTTTGCAGAAGATTTTGCAGCATCACTCTCAAAATTTGATGAAGTGTTGTTGTTAGATATTTATGCTGCAAGAGAATTGCCAATTAAGGGAATTGATGCTACTTGGTTGTTGAATAAAATTGAAAATAAAAATAAAAAATTGACGCGCAAAAAAACACTTTTAAAAGACATTCAACAGTCTTCGGCTAAAGTGGTTGCCATGTTAGGTGCTGGAGATATTGGAGTGATGATTTCAGATATTACAAATCAAATTTTAAAATCATCTAAAAATGAGATTTAAGAAGTTTTTAAAATACTTGTTGTTTTTGTGCTTAATAGTAAGTGTTGGTTTTTTGTATAGTTTTTCATCTGTAAGAAATAAACAAAAAAAAATACATGAAATTGACATCAAAATGGAGGCTGGAACAAGTCATTTCTTAAATGAAGCAATGGTTAATAAATTGTTAATACAAAATAATAAAACAGTAAAAAACCAAGCAAAATCTAGTTTAAATTTATACGGTTTGGAAACATACGTTTCTAAAAACCCTTATTTAGAGAAGGCTTCTGTTTTTTTGACCATTCATGGAAAGTTAAAAATAGTTGTGAGACAACGAACGCCTGTTGTAAGAATTGTTGACAAAGACAACTCTTATTATGTTGATAAACAAGGCGTAAAGTTTCCTTTGTCGGAACATTTTTCTGCAAGAGTTATATTAGTTTCTGGTGCAGAAAAAGAGCATGAAATGAACGAATTAATGCCATTAATACGCATTATTTTAGAAGATAATTTTTTACGAAAAGAGATTGTTAGCATAGAAAAATTCGACGATGGTGAAGTGCAATTTGCTGTTAGAAGTGGAGAATATAAAATCGATTTTGGGAATTTAACCGAAATTGATACAAAGTTTAAAAAGTTAAAAGCGTTTTATAACAACACATTTAGTGATAAAAAAATTCAGAATTATAAAATAATAAATGTAAAATATCACAACCAAGTTGTGTGCACAAAATAAATCAGGATGGAAAACAATAAAATAGCTGTTGGTTTAGACATTGGTACTACCAAAATTGTTGCCATGATTGGTCGTAAAAATGAATACGGCAAAATTGAAATTATTGGTACTGGAAAAGCGAAAAGTTTGGGCGTTAAAAGAGGTGTTGTTAGTAATATCACTCAAACAATTCAATCTATTCAACAAGCAGTTGAAGAGGCTGAAAGTGTTTCAGGAATGAAGATTGATAATGTTGTTGTTGGAATTGCAGGACAACATATTCGCAGTTTACATCACAGTGATTATATCACAAGGGAAAATGCTGACGAAGTAATTGATGATGCGGATATTGAAAATCTTGTAAATCAAGTTCATAAATTAGTAATGCTTCCTGGAGAGGAAATTATTCATGTTTTGCCGCAAGAGTTTAAAGTAGATTCTCAAGCCGACATTAAAGAACCTAAAGGAATGTATGGTGGACGTTTGGAGGCAAATTTTCATGTTGTTGTTGGTCAAGTTTCATCTATCAGAAATATTGGAAGATGTGTTAAAAGTGCTGGTTTAAGTTTGAGTAAAATAACACTTGAACCTTTAGCATCAGCCTCTGCAGTATTAAGTAATGAAGAAAAAGAGGCTGGTGTTGCATTGATTGATATTGGAGGTGGAACTACAGATTTGGCTATTTTTAAAGACGGAATTATTCGCCACACAGCAGTAATTCCTTTTGGGGGAAATGTGATTACTGATGATATTAAAGAAGGATGTTCAATTATTGAAAAACAAGCTGAATTGCTAAAAATTAAATTTGGCTCAGCTTGGCCAGGAGAAAATAAAGAAACGGAAATCGTTTCAATTCCTGGACTAAGAGGACGTGAACCAAAAGAAATTACGTTAAAAAACCTTTCAAAAATTATTCATGCTCGAGTTCAAGAAATCATTGAATATGTATTTCTTGAAATTAAAAATTATGGTCACGAAACTGCCAAAGGAAAGTTAATTGCAGGAATTGTATTGACAGGTGGTGGTGCTCAATTAAAACATTTGAGACAATTGGTTGAATATATTACAGGAATGGATGTAAGAATTGGTTACCCAAATGAACATTTAGCTGGTGATTCTGAAGATACATTATCAAGTCCAGCATTTGCAACAGCAGTTGGATTGTTATATGAAGGTTTAAGAGGAGATTCGTATTCTGAACAAATTATTGAAGAAGTTATTGAACCCGTTTTTGAAAAATCACCAATATCAGTAACAACTGCAACCAAATTGACAACAAATGCAACAGCAAATGTCTTGACAAATGCATCAATGGAAATTTCAAGTGAACAAAAAGTTCAAGAAAATCAAAAACCAAGAATCAAAAGTTTCTTAGAAAAATTCACAGACAGAATTAAAGATTTTTTAGATAACGCCGAGTAAATCAAAGCAACCAAATTAGAAAAGAAAACAAACTACAATAAAAACTAAAAAATAGATACGTTATTATGAGCGCAGAATTTGATAACATTTTATTTGACATGCCTAAAACACAATCAAACACCATTAAAGTAATTGGAGTTGGTGGTGGAGGAAGCAATGCAGTAAACCACATGTTCACCCAAAACATCAAAGGAGTAGATTTTGTAATCTGTAATACAGATTCCCAAGCTCTCGAAAACAGTCCTGTCCCAAATAAAATTCAGTTGGGTGCCAACTTAACCTCTGGGTTAGGCGCAGGCGCTAATCCTGAAATTGGTGCACAAGCAGCAAAAGAAAGCATCACAGAAATCCAGGAAATGTTAAATACCCAAACAAAAATGGTGTTTATTACTGCTGGAATGGGAGGTGGAACTGGAACAGGTGCTGCTCCGATCATCGCAAAAATTGCGAAAGACATGGATATTTTAACAGTCGCAATTGTTACAATGCCATTTCAATTTGAGGGAAGAATGCGCTCAAATCAAGCTCAGATAGGAATTGATCTATTACGTAAAAATGTTGATTCTCTGATAGTTATCAACAATAATAAATTACGTGAAGTATATGGAAATCTTGGTTTTAAAGCCGGATTTTCAAAAGCTGATGAAGTATTGTCAACTGCATCAAGAGGAATTGCTGAAGTAATTACACACCACTACAAACAAAATATTGACTTGCATGATGCAAAAACAGTACTTTCAAATAGTGGAACTGCAATTATGGGTTCTGCAAGAGAAGAAGGCGACAATAGAGCAAAAAATGCCATTGTAAAAGCGTTGGATTCTCCGTTGTTGAATGACAATAAAATTACGGGTGCTAAAAATGTTTTGTTGTTAATTGTTTCAGGAACATCAGAAGTTACTTTAGATGAAATCGGAGAGATCAACGAGCACATTCAAACAGAAGCTGGTTATGATACCAATATTATTATGGGTATTGGAGAAGATGATGAACTTGGTGAAGCAATTTCCATAACAGTTGTTGCTACTGGTTTTGCACTTGATCAACAAAGTTCAATTACAAATACTGAGGCAAAAAAAATTATACACACTTTGGAGGATGAACAAAAAGCAACCTATAATTTTTCGGAAAAAACAATCACGAAGTCACCTGCTTTTCAAGAATCTAATCATGAAATAAACGATCATAAAGTAACCTATGTTTTGGATGATGATTTTGAAGATTGCACACTAAAAATGGACTTGATTCCAACATCTCAATTGATATTTGAAACTCCAGTATTTTATGAAGAATTTTGTTTAGAAAAAATGTATGATGATGATTTTATCATTATGGATATTCCAAAAAAAGAAGTAATCACTGAAAAATTTAACAATCAAATTCAGGCAGATTTATTATTTGATTTGCCACTAAATTCCTCTACTGAAATCAAAATGGAAGGAGAAGTTGTTTCGCAAGTTGAAGTAAAGCTAAATATTAATGAAATTGAGGTTTTTGGCGCTGAAGAAATCACTTTTAAAAAACATATTTTGGAAGATTTCGATGCGAAACCAACCATTGCTAAAAGTTCAAATATTGCACCAATAAAAGTTGTTGAAGGTGATGATATGGGATTTATTCTTAAAACTTACAAAACTCAAGATATCAATCTAATTGAAACGGAAAGTGAAGAAATTTCTCCAATGAGTTTGACAATTGCAGAATTAGAGAAAAAAGCGGATGATAGAAGAAGTAAAATGAAGAGCTTTAATCATAAATTTAATGAGCAATTAAATAAAAATATTGATGAAATTGAGCGCCAACCTGCATATTTAAGAAATGGTTTAGATATTGGAGTCAATTCTTCAGTAAGTAAAAACGAAACTACATTAAGGAAAGATAGCAATGATTTAAGTTTTAAATCAAACAATTCATTTTTACATGATAATGTAGACTAAGTTTCACCATAAAATTCAATTCAAAAATTACATCTTTTAAAGTGTTATTTTTTTTAAAAAATTTAAAATAAAAAAAATCACAGTTTTCAATGAGATTTTAGAAACATTAATTTTAAGAATCTTTAGCTGACGACTTTTTTGATTCTTTTTATAGCTTCTCTAATTTGACTTTCTGAGGCAGCATAAGACAACCTGATGCAATTTGCAGCACCAAAAGCTTCACCACTTACAGTAGCAACGTTAGCTTTTTCTAATAAAAACATTGAGAAATCACCCGCATTTTCAATTTGATATCCATCAATTATTTTTCCAAAAAAAGCAGAAACATCAGGAAAAACGTAAAATGCACCTTCAGGAACATTTACTTTAAAACCGTCAATTTCTCTTAACAAATCAACCATAATATCTCTGCGAGTTTTAAACTCTTCAACCATGTATTGAATTTTTTCAATAGGTGCTAAGACAGCGGTAATTGCAGCTCTTTGTGCAATAGAATTTGTTCCAGAAGTGATTTGTCCTTGCATTTTCGTACACGATTTTGCAATCCATTCAGGAGCTCCAAGATACCCAATTCTCCATCCAGTCATAGCAAATGCTTTTGCCAAACCATTTACGGTAATTGTTCTATCATACATACTTTCAATAGCAGCAAAACTGAATGGTTTTTCGCTATAATTGATATGTTCATAAATTTCATCTGACAAAACAAAAATTCGCGGGTATTTCTCTAAAACAGCTGCAAATGCCCTGTATTCTGCTTCCGTATAAATGGTTCCACTTGGATTATTTGGCGAATTAAAAAACACCATTTTTGTTTTTGGTGTGATAGCCGCTTCTAATTGTTGAGGCGTAATTTTAAAATTTGTTTCAATTGTTGAAGGAACTTCAATAGAAATGGCTTCGCACAAAGTTGCAATCGCTGAATAACTTACCCAATATGGAGTTGGTAAAATAATTTCATCTCCAGGATTTAATAAAACCTGAGCCACATTTGCAATTGACTGTTTTGCTCCTGTAGAGACTACTACTTGATTTGGTTTATAAATCAAGTTATTATCGCGTTTAAATTTTACACAAATTGCTTCTTTTAATTCTAAATATCCGTCAACAGGTGAATACGAATTATAATTTTGATGAATAGCTTCAATTGCAGCATCTTTGATAAAATCAGGAGTATTGAAATCTGGTTCGCCCAAACTCAATCCAATAATATCTTTTCCTTCTGCTCTTAATTCTCTTGCTTTAGCTGCCATTGCTAATGTTTCAGAAACAGGCAAACTGTTAATTCTGTCCGATAATGGATGTGACATTTTTCTAAAAAAATTTTATTTGATTATACTAATTCTGGATTTTTCCCTAAAACTCCTAGGTGTCTAAAATGTTCAATAATGGCTTTACGCATGGTTTCATACTCATTGTAAGGTAAATTAAATTCCTTTGCAGTTTCTTTGACAATTGTAGCCAATTTGTCATAATGAACATGCGAAATGTGTGGGAAAATATGATGCTCAACTTGATGATTTAACCCTCCAGTATAAAAATTTACCAGTATATTACTAGGTGCAAAGTTAGAAGTCGTGTATAATTGATGGACTGCCCAAGTGTGTTTTAAATTTCCATCTTTATCAGGAATTGGCATGGCTGTATTTGGAACAATATGCGCCAATTGAAATACCAAACTCAAAATCATTCCTGCTGTATAATGCATCACAAAAAAACCAATAAATACTTTCCACCAAGCAATGTCTAAAACTGCGATTGGCAATACAATCCAAAGTGAATAATAAATCAGTTTTGAAATCACCAATTTTGTCCATTCAGTTGCAGGATTTGGAAAATCTCCGTATGAAAGTTTGCGTTTTAAGTAATTGTGCATTTGCTTAATATCAGTAGTGATTGCCCAATTAATTGTTAACAATCCATATAAAAAAATGGAATAATATTTTTGGATTTTATGAATTTTCAACCATTTTGCATGTTGAGAAAATCGAATAATTCTACCTGCGTCAATATCTTCATCATGGTCTTTTACGTTGGTAAATGTGTGATGCAGCACATTGTGTTGCACTTTCCAATTATATACATTTCCAGCCAAAATATAAATGCTACTTCCCATCAATTTATTGACCCATTTTTTGCTCGAAAAAGATTCGTGATTGCTATCATGCATTACGTTCATGCCTACTCCTGCCATTCCAATTCCTGTAAGAATCATCAATAAAACCATTGTCCATTGAGGCATTGAAACCATTAATACAATAATAAAAGGAACTAAAAAGAGCATAAACATTAGGATTGCCTTACTATATAATTTCCAGTTTCCTGTTTTTTTAAGATTGTTTGTTTTAAAATAATCGTTAACTCTTTTATTTAAAGTTTTAAAAAATTTTGCATTATCTACTCTAGAAAAGTTTATGGTACTCATTGAAAATTTATTAAGTTGCAAAAATATGCATTTTGAAATATCTACAACTAATAAACGCACAAATTTCTTAGGAATTGTATACAAATAGTAACTATTTTTGCTGGTGAAAATTATTTTATGGAAATCATTCAAAAATATTTTACTGATTTAACTGAGCAACAACTGCAGCAGTTTGACCAATTGCAAGAGTTATATAAAGATTGGAATTTAAAAATCAATGTGGTTTCTCGAAAAGACATTGACGAGTTGTATTTACGTCACGTTTTACATTCATTAGGAATTGCCAAAGTGATGAAATTTCAACTCAATGCCAAAGTAATGGATGTTGGAACTGGAGGAGGTTTCCCTGGAATTCCGTTGGCAATTCTATTTCCTGAAACACGTTTTCATTTGGTAGATGCCATTGGAAAAAAAATAAAAGTAGTCAATGAAGTTGTGGAAGGTTTGGGTTTGAAAAACGTAAAAACTTCCAATTGTAGAGTAGAAGAAGTGAAAGATACCTATGATTTTATTGTAAGTAGAGCTGTTGCACAAATGGAAACTTTTGTGAATTGGACTAAAGGAAAAATTGCCAAAAAACAAAATCACGAACTCAAAAATGGTATTTTATATTTAAAAGGAGGAGATTTATCAGAAGAATTGCAAAAATATACTTCTGCTACCATTTATGATTTAACCAACTATTTTGATGAACCTTTTTTTGAAACCAAAAAAGTGGTTCATTTAGGAGTAAAATTTAAAGGATGATTTTATCTATTTAAATATTCTTCTGTTTATAGGAAAATCATAAATATTTTCAATTTTTATTTTTTTAAAATCTTTGTGATAAGGATTTAATAAGTAATTAAAATCTCCATTTACCAAAGCTGAAGGAACTTTCATAACACAATGTGTTGTTGAACCAATAAACTTATCGCCAATTTTTTGAGTGCTAACTGCAGTAGGGTGTTGATTCCAATTTTCTTGAAGTTCTGAGAGTTTTAATTCTTTTATTTTTATTGTCTCAGGAATATCTATTTCCATCATTACAAAATCTCTTGGCAACGTTGCCAATGACAAATGAACCACCAATTCTGCCATTGCTAATGACCTACTTTCAGCAGTATAAATGATTTCAGTTCCTTTAGAATTCCATCTATTTCCAGATTTTGAAGCTCCTTTACCGTTTAATATTTCAGCATATTTCTTTCTCGTCAATCGAAATACTTTCATTATACAAAAATGCCTTGGTCTATCCTGGTTAATTCATTCATAACCAATTCTTTACCATAAGAATCTTTTAATAGCTCAGATGGTTTTAAGTTTCCTAATGCAAAAGAGGGTGCATTGAGCCAAAGATAAAATTGCTCAATAGAATCAAAAACTTCCAAACCAAAATTGGTAACTTCAGCCAATTCAATAATCTTTTCTGTATGAATTGGTTTAAAAAGATAATTTTCAACATTGCTAATTCTTTGCAAAGTTTTTTTAGAAATATTTAAATAATCAGCCCAATCATCTTCTGTAAATGGTGTAATATCTTTTATTTTTAAAAATAAATCATAAGGTAGACCCCGTCTTATAGTATTAATAATCATCATTTTATCTTCAAAAAAATCAGAATATGCAGCTACATTTTTTTTAATTTTAAAATGGAAAATTTTATCTAATTTTTGAGCATAAACGCTCATTGCTTCATTGATGATATTAAAATCAACTTCTGGTATTTTTTTATAATCAACATTCATATTTAGACATTTGTCCACAAATATAAGACATTTGTCTTAGTTTTCAATATCATTTTTTTTTAATTAAATAAAAAGAATCACATTTCTGTGATTCTTAAGCTTTTTAAATGAAATTTATATTTTAAATAACCTCCGCAAACAAACCTTCATCTGTTTTGGTAACTTTTGCCAATTTGTTTTTGGTCAAGTTTTTTAGTGTTTTATCCCATTTTTTATTAGACAATCCCGATTGTATTTTCAAATCGTTTAATTCGATTTTTAAAGCTTTTGTAATCAATTCCAATACTGCTTTTTCTTCTTCATCCAATTCTACAGAAATTGCAAGTTTTTCAGGTCTCATTTGTGGAAAAAACAACACTTCTTGAATAGATTGATTGTTGGTTAAAAACATAATCAATCTGTCCATACCAATTCCCATTCCTGAGGTTGGTGGCATCCCATATTCTAGTGCACGTAAAAAATCATAATCAATAAATTGAGTAGCTTCATCATCCCCTTTTTCAGATAATTTCAATTGATGTTCAAAACGCTCACGTTGATCAATTGGGTCATTCAATTCTGAATATGCATTGGCAATTTCTTTTCCGCAAACCATCAATTCAAAACGCTCTGTCAATTCAGGATTTGTTCTGTGTTCTTTGCACAAAGGCGACATTTCTTTTGGATAATCAGTAATAAAAGTTGGCTGAATGTAGTTTCCTTCGCATTTTCCCCCAAAAATTTCATCAATCAATTTTCCTTTTCCCATAGTTTCATCAACAGCAATTCCCATTGATTTTGCAGCAATTGTAATTTCATCTTCAGTTTTATTAAAAATATCAAAACCAGTGAATTCTATGATAGAATCGCGCATTGTTATTCTTTTATAAGGCGCCTTAAAATCAATTTTATGTTCTCCAAAAGTTGCTTCAGTTGTGCCATTTACAGTCAATGCACAATGCTCTAACAATTGTTCACAAAAATCCATCATCCAGTTATAATCTTTGTATGAAACATAGATTTCCATGGCTGTAAATTCAGGATTATGCGTTCTGTCCATTCCTTCGTTTCTGAAGTTTTTAGAGAATTCATAAACGCCATCAAAACCACCAACAATCAATCTTTTCAAGTACAATTCATTGGCAATTCGCATATATAAAGGAATGTCTAACGAATTGTGATGCGTAATAAATGGTCTTGCAGCTGCTCCTCCAGGAATGGGTTGCAAAACTGGTGTTTCAACCTCAAAATATCCTGCATCATTGAAAAACGAACGCATGGCATTGAACAATTTTGTGCGTTTTATAAATACTTCTTTTACATGAGGATTTACCACCAAATCTGCATAACGTTGTCTATAACGCAATTCTGGATCGTTAAATTCGTCATAGGTATTTCCTTCAACATCTGTTTTTGTTAATGGCAAAGGTCTCAATGCTTTGCTTAGCAATTTAAATTCTTTCACCATGACTGTTTTTTCGCCAACTTTTGTAGTGAATAATGTTCCAGTAATTCCTATAAAATCGCCAATGTCCAATAACTTCTTATACACTTCATTATACATGGTTTTATCTTCGCCTGCACAAATTTCATCACGGTTAAAATACACTTGAATTCTACCTTCTCCATCTTGCAATTCCGCAAAAGAGGCATTTCCTTGAATTCTTCTTGACATCAATCTTCCTGCAATTACCACCTTTTTTCCTTCAGAAAAATCCTGCTTTATTCCTTTAGACGAAGCATCTAACGGAAATAAATCTGCTGGATACGGATTGATTCCTAAATCACGTAATTTTGATAATTTTTCTCTACGGACAACTTCTTGTTCTGATAATTGCATTGGGTTTGTAAATTTTCTGATGTTTTATAAAGGTTGTAAAGATACAATCTAAAGCATTAATTCACAATGAAGAAAAAAATTAAAAATAAGCATGAAGTTGGTAAATAGTTAAAAACCATTTATATTTGCATGTTGTTTTAATTGAAACAACAAGTTGTGTTGTTTTGATACTTTCATAAAAAGTGTCTTGGTCTTGTTAGCCAATGGAAAGCTTCCCTATTTGGGATGCTTTTTTTTTTACAGCCCCTCTTTTTATGTAAAATATCTTCATTTTATTCTTATTTCATCTTTATATTTGTTATTTATAAATTAATATAAGAATGAAAAAAATAACACTGCTTTTTGCGCTTTTACTATTCTTTTCATGTAGTAAAAAACTGTTCAATGACAAATGGGCAAAAGAGAAATCACCCTCTGAATTCAAAGCAGTTTTTGAGACTACCAAAGGGAATTTTGAAATTTATGCTAAAAGGGAATGGTCTCCAGAAGGAGTTGATAGGTTGTATTCACTTATCAAAAATGGGTTTTATAAAGATGTTGCCATTTTTAGAGTGGTGCCCAATTTTGTAGCTCAATTTGGAATTCATAATGACTCTATAATCAATAATAGATGGAGTAAAATTGGGATCAATGATGAGCCTGTAAATGTTAAAAATGATTCTATGACAATTGCATTTGCAAGAGGAGGAGTAAAAACGAGAACGAGTCAAATTTTCATCAATTTGAAAGACAATCATCGTTTGGATGAGTTAGAGTATAGTGGTGTCAAAGGATTTCCTGTGATTGCTAAAGTTACAAAAGGAGCAGAGAATGTTTTAAAATTTTACGATAAATACGGAGATAAATTGGGCTTTCGTCAAGATTCAATTCAGAAATATGGGAATAAATTTATTCAAAATAAGTATCCTGAAATTGATTTTATCATCAAAGCTTCCATCATTAAATAATAGCGTTTGTTATGAATAGTTTTAAAACTTCATTGCTTATTTTTTCTATACTTTTTTGGAGTTTTTTTCCGATTTTTTCTCAAGAAAAGTTCGAGAAAGAATATTGAATTGAATCTCATGAAGTTCCCCAAAAAGCCTTTCAATCGATTTATTTTTGATATAACTCTATAAAATACTTATAAAAATAAGTAATCGTTTCAATGCCTTTTAGATAATTCCAAATCCCAAAATGTTCGTTAGGGGAGTGAATGGCATCAGAATCTAGTCCAAAACCCATCAAAATAGTTTTGCTTTTCAGTTCTTTTTCAAACAATGCCACAATAGGAATGCTGCCTCCACTTCTTTGCGGAATCGGTTTTTTGCCAAAACTCGCCTCATAGGCTTTGCTTGCAGCTTGATATTCAATTGTGTCCATAGGAGTCACATATCCCTGTCCACCATGATGCGGTTTTACCACCACTTTTACAGATGCTGGAGCAATGCTCTCAAAATGATTTTTGAACAATTCCGTGATTTTCTCCCAATTTTGATTGGGCACCAAACGCATCGAAATTTTCGCAAAAGCTTTACTAGCAATAACTGTTTTTGCACCTTCACCAGTATAACCTCCCCAAATTCCATTAACATCTAGTGTTGGCCTGATGGAATTTCGTTCATTGGTTGTATAGCCTTCTTCCCCATAAACAGCATCAATATCCAAGTCTTTTTTATAATTTTCTAATGAAAAAGGTGCTTTTGCCATTTCAGCTCTTTCTACCAATGCAAGTTCCTCAACGTCATCATAAAAACCAGGAATGCTAATGCGATTGTGTTGATCATGCAAAGAAGCAATCATTTTCGTCAAAATATTGATAGGATTTGCCACAGCACCTCCATACAAACCAGAATGTAAATCTCTATTGGGCCCTGTCACTTCCACTTCTACATAGCTCAAACCACGCAAACCAGTGGTGATGGATGGGATATCATTCGCAATCATTCCTGTATCAGAAATCAAAATCACATCATTGGCTAATTTCTCCTTGTTTCTGGGTACAAACCAAGACAAATTTTTTGAACCCACTTCCTCTTCTCCTTCAATCATGAATTTTACATTACAAGGTAAATTTCCTTCAGCAATCATGTACTCAAATGCTTTGATGTGCATATACATTTGCCCTTTGTCGTCACAAGCACCTCTGGCAAAAATTGCCCCTTCAGGATGAATCGCTGTTGTTTTGGTGACAGGTTCAAATGGCGGAGAATTCCACAAATCAATAGGATCAGCAGGTTGCACATCATAATGTCCATAAACTAAAACTGTAGGTAGATTTTTATCGATTATTTTTTCACCATAAACGATTGGATTTCCGGGTGTTTCGAAAAGCTCCACATGATCACATCCCGCTTTTTTTAGACTTTCTAAAACAAAATCAGCAGTTAGTAAAATATCTTTTTTGTATGCAGAATCAGCACTAATTGATGGAATTTTTAGAAGTTCAATTAATTCTTCAACAAATCTATTTTTATGGTTTCCTATGTATGATTTTATAGTATTCATGTGTTATTTTTAAATCAATTCAAAAATATAAAAATAATAATGAACTGCTTTGTAGTTTGTGATGTTTGTTTATATTTGCAGTCCGAAATGCAGGCGTGGTGGAATTGGTAGACACGCTAGACTTAGGATCTAGTGCCGTGAGGTGTGAGAGTTCGAGTCTCTCCGCCTGTACAAAGTTTAAAAGCATCTCAAAAGAGATGCTTTTTTACTTTTTATCCTATACTACAATTATTAAATATTTTTCATTCCTTAAAACCAATTATTCTTAAAAATTACCCACTTATTTTCACTTGACATCGCATGCTTACGTTAAACGATTTTTGTGCTTTTTGATCATTTATCAAACTAACTTTACAGTATTAATAATTAATAAATCCAAATTTAAAAAGCACCCCTGACGAGCCCTAAACCCATTAAAAAATTGAAAATCCTCTTGAATTTAACTCTAAATTCAACAAGATTTTTTTGTGGTCTATTTAAATATTTTTGTTTTAAAATTTTTAAGTTTAATCAAAATATCCATATTAATTCAAAACATAATTCGTTATTGTTTTTAATTTAAATCCACTTATACTAATTATCATACACTTATTATTCCCACCGCTCATATGTATGCTAACCCAATGCTATTTTAGATATTTAAATCTTTTATTTATATTTTTTAGTGTAATATATTGTTAATTAATTTTGAAACCCCTAAAAATTAAAAATCATGACCGCAGAAAAATGCAGAAAATCAAGAAAACTTATCAATATCGATGATAGAATGTTATTCGTAATTGAAACTGATCCATTCGCAACAAAAAAAGAAACTATTGTGATTTTCATGGTTATCCTTTAATCTCTTTTGATCTCAATCAAATTATTACTATTTTAATTGAATACTATAGAGTTGTCACTCTTGATCATTTGGGATTTGGTTTTTCTGTTGAATCTAACAATTTCAATTATTCTTTGATCGAAGACGCAAACACTACTCTTAAACTTTGTAATAAATTAAAAATTAAAGATTTTAAAAACATGACAACTGAGTATGGGGTGATGATAACAAAAAAATCTTATATGGACCAAATTCTGAATTAACTAAATTCCACATCAAAAGTGAGGTGGCTTCAAAAAATAACACCAACAAATTATATGATAATTTGAAAGCAATTGATTATTTATTTAAAGACAAACACTTACCAAAATACGTATAAGTATAAAAGAATTACAAAAACAAAGATTATTTCAATGCGCAAAAAGTTAGAAATAATACCCGGAAAAGCGAACAAAACAGTAAGATAGCAAAGAGTTCTATTTGGGAAAATTTCAATTATATCAAAAAATAAGAGGGAATTTTGATGCTAAGCAATTATACTGAAGAAATGTTTTTATATTGGCAAAAATGGATGAATACTTTTAAAAAAAGTGATATTCCAATCAGTTTTATGAGGTGAAGAGATGATATTTCTAATATGGGTGATATTTTGCTTCACTTAGCAACTTAAAGAAAAAACAACATAAAAATTATTGAAAACAAAAACTATTATTTGATTGATGAAAATACAAAAAAACTGGGCTTTAATGATTTTTGAACAACTTGATAAATTTAGACTTCACCCTTTGAAACAAAAGTATTTTATTTACTAATCTTAAAAAAAATAAAGTAAAAGGGTGTTTCATAACACTTAGATTGGTTTTGTATCCCATAAACGCTTTTTGTTTATGGTTATGAGATACTTATTTTTACAATAAACTTTGTGAATTTTTAGGTATAAAAAAATCCTGGAGACAAAGCAACAGGATTCAATTATTTTTATAAAGATATTTATTCGTTTTATCCTTTTATAAGGACGGCAACAACTTTTTTTGCCCAACCAATATACATAGTTGCGCTATTATCCTCCCCTTCAAAAACAATTGAAAATTCTTCAATTAAATCCTGAGAAGTAGTAACTTTTCCAGTAACTCTTAAAACATCATCCTTTTCATCGTAAAAATAAGAACCCCAAACATTTTTTTGATTGTTTAAAATAACTATCCAATCCTCATCAGTTGGTATCGTAAATAGCGTATATGTTCCTGAATTTACTTCTTTTCCTCCAAAAGTAACTTTTTTATAAAACGTAATTTCTGTAGCTTCATTAGCGCCTGTTCGCCAAACTTTTCCATTTGGTACTAATTTTTCCAACGTTCTTCCTTTTAATTGCGGACGACTATATACAACTTTTACCAATTTGTTTGATTCTCTCCAATTTGATGGAAATGCTGCAGCATCCATAGGACTTGCATCCATTTTTGAGAATTTTTGAGCTGAAATTTCAGAAGTAGTTGCTGTTAAAATTGCCAAAAAAGCAATTAATAAAATAGATTTTTTCATTTAGTTTTTAGATTAATTTTAGCGAGTTTAATTATTTTCAAAATTAGAAAACCTTGATTATCAAATATAATAATTTTCTGTTAAGATTTAGTGACAAGAGCAGTCTTTATCACAACTTTTAGATTTCTTTGATGTAAAAACATATTTTTTTAATAAAAATATAACTGCAACAATCAATAAAATAAAAACTAGGATTCTTTGCATTAACTTAAAATTTGATAGGTTATTAAAGAAGAAATATATGCCAAAACTCCCATTCCAATTAATTGAATCATAGGCCATTTCCATGTTTTTGTCTCTTTTTTTACAATTGCCAAAGTTGCCATACATTGCATCGCAAAGGCATAAAATATCAATAATGACATACCAACTGGAAAATTAAATCGTTTTTCACCAGTTTCAAGATTTACTTCAGAAGCCATTTTTTGTTTGATGGTTGTAACATCATCATCATTTGCTTCTACACTATAAATAGTTGCCAACGTTCCAACAAAAACTTCACGGGCTGCAAAAGAAGTAATCAAAGCAATGCCAATTTTCCAATCAAAACCCAATGGTTTTATGGAGGGTTCAATAGATTTTCCCAACATTCCAATATAAGAATTTTCTAATTTGAATGATGCTATTCTTTTATCCATTTCTTCGGATGAAATACCTCGATTTACTTCCATTTTCGAAACTATTTCAGCAGCATTTTTATACTCTGAGGAGCCATTTGAGGCCAAAAACCACAAAACTATTGACAAAGCCAAAATGATTTTTCCTGCACCGAAAACAAAGGCTTTCGTTTTTTCAACCATTTCAAAAAAAACATTTTTTAGGGAAGGTAATTTATAGTTGGGCATTTCAATTACAAAAAAAGATTTCGAATTTATATCCAGTATTTTATGTAAAATATAAGCTGCAAAAATCGCCATTCCAAAACCCAAAGTATACAAAGAGAGTAAGACCAAACCTTGCAAATTCAGAAAGCCAAAAATTTTAGTATCAGGAATAATTAAAGCAATCAAAATAGCATACACTGGCAATCTTGCAGAACAGGTTGTGAAAGGCACAACCAAAATCGTAATCAGTCGTTCTTTCCAATTTGAAATTGTTCTTGTTGCCATAATTGCAGGAATTGCACAGGCTGTTCCAGAAATTAAAGGGATAATACTTTTACCATTCATCCCAAAACGTCGCATGATTTTATCCATCAAAAAAACAACGCGACTCATATAACCAGTTTCTTCCAAAATGGCTATAAATAGAAATAAAATAGCGATTTGAGGGATAAAAATTATCACACCTCCAATACCGGGAATGATTCCCTCGGTTAACAAATCCGTAAAAACTCCTTCTGGAAAAGATGCTTTTGCAAGTTCAGATAATTGTGCAAAAAAACCATCAATTAAATCCATTGGCAATAACGCCCAATCAAATATTGATTGAAAAATAACAAGTAAAATAAGAAAGAAAAAAAAATATCCAAAAATTTTGTGTGTAAATATTTTATCCAATTTACTTTGAAGATCACTCGCTTTAGATTTGTCAATAATATAGGTTTTCTTCAGGATTTTGTTAATTTCCTGATACCGATAAATGGTTTCTTTGTGTTGGTATTTTTTGAGTTTTGAAATGTCTTTTTTAAATGCTAAAAGCTCTTCTTTTTCTTCTGAAGTCACAGTTTCAGGAAAATTATTTTGCGTAATCATCAACCACAATTCATATAAAGAATGACTTGGACTTATTTCTTTCAGTTTTGCAAAATAATCAGGGTCAATTTTATGATTGATGCCGCACAAAGGTGATGCTTTTGCAGCAACATGACAACGAATTATGGCTTCTTTTACCTCTTTAATACCCTCATTTCTTTTAGCACTAATTAAAATAACTTCAGTATTCAATTCTTTTTCTAAAACAGATAAAAAAATCGAAATTCCTTTTTTTTGCATTTGATCAACCATGTTAATTGCCAAAACTGTGGGAATTTCTAAATCTTTAATTTGTGAAAAAAGTAGTAAATTTCTTTTCAAATTTTCCACATCAGCCACCACCAAAATTACATCAGGAGATTCTTTAATGTCTTTTTTAAGCAAGGTTTTCAACACAATTGTTTCATCAATTGATGTTGGATTTATGCTATACGTTCCAGGTAAATCAATTATAATAGCACTTTGTGTTCCAGATAATTTGCTAATTCCTTCTTTTTTATCCACTGTAACACCAGGATAATTCCCTACTTTTTGATTCAGGCCCGTTAGCTGATTAAAAAGCAAGGTTTTTCCAGTATTTGGATTTCCAATTAAAGCAACTTTTATAGGTCTATTCGCCATTGATTATTCAATTTTTAGCACTTTGATTTGTTCTGCAGTTTCAACTCTGATTGCTAAATGACTTCCGTTTACACAAATGTAAAGTGGATCTTTTAATGGTGCAATCTGCAATAATTGCACTTCTGCCCCAGGCAAACAACCCATTTCCAACAATTTTAGGGGAATAAAATCCAAAGATTCTTCAGAAATATACCCAATTTCACCAATCTGTAACGTCGCTATTGTGCTCAAATTTTTATATAAAAAGAGTCCCGCTAAAGCGGGATATAAGTTTTACACAAAGATAAACATTTAGAATGATTCTAAACAAGTTATTTAAAGTGGTTTTATGTAAATATGTGTTAATAAAATTGATAAAAAAATGAAAAATGAAATTTTTACTCTAATCTTTATATTCAACTCTTAACAAAAAAACATCTTGTTTTAGCTTTTCCATGTCTTTTTTATTTGTTCCATCATAAAAACCGCGAATTCTGTATTCTTTATCAACTAAAATAAACTGCTCTGTATGGATAAAATCATCTTCTCCTCCATCTCCATCTTCTATCACAGCAAAATAACTTTTCCTCGCCAATTCATAAATG
>ERZ888423.533-NODE-533-length-38312-cov-9.164676_pt1 | contig 38312 bp, 35 predicted proteins | sample MGYA00520523_ERZ888423 | MGnify/ENA primary metagenome ERZ888423 (study PRJEB32303, sample SAMEA104408611) | aquatic metagenome | biome: Brackish water; feature: Pelagic; material: water | place: Baltic Sea | collected 2014-06-08T10:24:00 | depth 30,27 m ... | reverse complement strand
TAACGGTTTGTATAAAAGGTCTGTTTAATGCCTTTTATACTTTGTTATATGCTGGTTTTTCTTTTCGAATCAAATCGCTAATAGCATCCCAAAGTGAAATTCTCTTTTCCAATGCTTTCTTTGCTACTATTAATGTTTCATTCCACTTCTGGTCACTATTACCACATAGTTCTGAAATCATCTTAAGAGATAGTGGTCCGTGTTCATCCCCGTCTAATTCGATATGTCTTTCAAGATAATATGTCAACTTGCTATATGCCGTGTTTTCTGAATCAGCAGATTTCAGGATTTCAATAAACATATCTGGGATAACATCTTCGCGTCCAAATGTGAAAGCAGAAGCTACAAGGTGAGCTTTGTTTGTTTCAATAATTGAAAAAGAAAATTTCACGAAATCAGCTACTCTTGGATCTATATTTATTTCGCTTAATGAATATTCAATTGATTTTCCAGATTCAATAAGTCTTATGAAATTATTAATCTCGTATGTATTTCCATTGGATTGAGTCATTGCATCCAAATACATTTCAAAATGACTTTTAGGTTCTCCTAATTCATTGAGGTCACTTTCTTCTCCGTGTACGATCTCATTTATGAATCTAGAAAGAGTTGGTTTTTTAGACGGAAACCAAGGAATTTCAACATTTGTCAATTCTATTTGAAGATATTTTAAAAGTGACATAAAGTCCCAAACAGCAAATACGTGATTCTCCATAAAAACATTAATGTCATCTATAGTATTTAGACATTTATAAAGTTTATGGTTCTGTAATTGTGTCCTTAGTCCAGAAATTTCATTCTCTATATGTTGTATTCTATTCATTTATTTAGAGGTAACTGTTGCCGGAACGGTAATTATTTGATTATACGCTAACAATAAATCGACTTTAGCCTGATTAGTAACAGCATTTTCATTATAAAAGGAGCCAATTACGGTAGCCGTTCCAAAAAACCAGAAATGGCACCAAGGTCCGAGCCAATATTCCCCGTAAAGGCAGAAAGACCCGTGTTAGAAACTGCTCCACTGCTAGAGAAGAGTAAAAAATCAGCTGCTGTACCAAGGCTAAATGTTTGTCCAAGGCTTATTAGTCTAAATAGAAGAAAAGCGGTGATTAATATTTTTATTTTCATAACAGTATTAAAATTTGTGTTAGTTGTTGTTTTGATGGGGTGGTCTCACGCTTGCAGACAGCAGGTTGCGGCTTTAGGAAGTTGGCGATCCCTATTGCAGGAAGGGATACAGCGAATAGCCTTTTAAAGCAATCAATAAAAAAAATATAAATAATTCTTAAAGGCCTAATAAGATTTCTTCTGGGTTCTTTCCTCCGGTCATGAGGCGCACGGGGTTCTCTAACATCTCCTTCACCTTCACAAGGAAACTCACGCTTTCTTTACCGTCAACGATACGGTGATCATAGGACAATGCCACGTACATAATAGGACGTATATGCACCTCACCATTAATGGCTACAGGACGTTCTACGATGTTGTGCATTCCTAGAATGGCGCTCTGTGGAGGATTAATTATAGGTGTACTGAGCATGGATCCGAATACGCCTCCATTCGTAATAGTAAAGGTTCCGCCAGTCATTTCTTCTATGCTGATCGCTCCGTCTCGGGCTCTAATCGCGAGTCTCTTTATGTCAGCTTCTATCTCAGCTAATGACATCTGCTCTGCGTTACGCACTACAGGAACCATAAGTCCTTTAGGTGAGCTTACGGCTATTCCTATATCTGCGTAATCATGGAAAATCATCTGATCACCGTCAAGCATGGCATTCACGGCAGGGAAGAGGCGCAGTGCCTCAGTGACTGCTTTCGTAAAAAAGCCCATGAAGCCTAGGCTGGCTCCGTGTACTTCCTTGAACTTGTCTTTATACTGATTCCTAAGATCCATGATGGGCTTCATGTCTACCTCATTAAAGGTGGTGAGCATGGCGGTCTCATTCTTCACAGATACCAAGCGCTGTGCAATCTTCCTGCGCAGCATGGACATCTTCTCTTGGCTCTGCTCTCGTGTGCCGCCCCAGCCTTGGAGGAACTGTGTAGCGTCTACACCTGCGGCCACGTATTGCATGGCGTCAGACTTGGTGATGCGGCCGTCTTTTCCTGATCCTTTCACTTTAGAAGCGTCAGCTCCTTTCTCGTCCAATATCTTCTTAGCAGCCACAGATGGAATTCCTTTCGCGTACGACTCATTGGCAGCGGTAACTGGCGCAGCAGCGCTGGCGGGTGCGGGCGCTTTCTTCTCAGCTACGGGTTCTTTCTTAACCTCTGCAGCAGGTGTGGCTTTCTTAGCTGGTGCCTTGGCTGAGGTGTCTATCTCAGCGATGATATCACCTACGGTTACGGCATCACCTTCTTTAGCAATGATTTTTATTATACCTGCTTCTTCTGCTGGTAGCTCCAAGGTGGCTTTATCAGAATCTACCTCACATAATACCTGTTCTTTCTCCACATAATCTCCGTCAGCTACCAACCATGTAGCGATCTCTACTTCGGTGATGGACTCTCCAGGACTAGGTACTTTTACTTTGAACATATCTTTTTTAGATCTAAGGTTATTTTGCTGCTAGGTCATGCATTAATTTTGACACCTGCTTTTCCAAGCACTGCATCGAGAATGGCTCTTTGTCTTTTCGCGCTACGTACAGGCGATCCTGATGCTGGACTGGCGCTTGCTGGTCTGCTGATGCATTCAAGTGTTTGTGTCTTGTACGTGCGTAGTATATGCGTCCAAGGGCCCATGTTCTCTGGTTCTTCTTGAACCCAAAGTAGGTGTTTCGCCTTGGAATATTTCTTCACTGCTTTGTCCATTTGCTCGTCAGGAAGGGGATATAATTGTTCTACCCTCACGATGGCCAGATTCTTCAGATTGTTCTTCTCTTTTTCTTCCAAGAGTTCGTAGTATATTTTTCCTTGGCAGAATACAAGCACAGTAACATCGGCTGGCTCCGCTTGTGCATCATCAATCACTTCTTGGAAGCGTCCTTTGCTCAAATCAGCAAGTGTGGACGTACAGCGTGGATGACGCAAAAGGCTCTTGGGCGTGAATACGATTAGTGGTTTTCTGAACGGCCATTTCACTTGCCTTCTCAGCACGTGGAAGAGGTTCGCTGGTGTGGTGCAGTTAACCACTTGCATATTCAACTCAGCTGAGTTGGTAAGGAAACGCTCCATGCGTGCGCTGGAGTGCTCAGGGCCCATGCCTTCGTAGCCATGAGGCAGCAGCATGGTCACACCGCTCATGATGTTCCACTTGTCCTCAGCAGAAGAGATGTATTGATCAATAACAATCTGCGCGCCATTCACGAAATCACCGAATTGAGCTTCCCACATCGTTAGGCCGTTGGGTGTGACGAGGCTATATCCATACTCGAATCCGAGTACTGCATATTCAGAAAGATGCGAATTGAAGATGTCAAAAGAAGCTTGATTCTTAGAGATGTTCTTCAGGTGGCAGTATTCTTCACCGCTGTCCTCTATCTTCACTATCGCATGGCGATGGGAGAAGGTTCCGCGTTCTACGTCCTGCCCGCTCATGCGCACAGGATGACCTTCATCTACTAGACTTGCATAGCAAAGCATCTCGGCCATTCCCCAGTCTATGCGATTATCTTCGACCATCTTAGCGCGGTCATTCAGGATGCGCTCCATCTTACGGAAGAGCTTTTCCTTTTCAGGAAGGAAGGTGAGTTTCTTGGCGAGTTCTTTCAGTTTTTTGACATCTACTGCGGTGTCAGGAGACTTGGTAAAATCCTTATCAGTCGCTCTGCGGAAGCCCGTATGAAGTTCAACAAGGAAAGGAGGAATGGTAGCCTTGGTTTTTTTCTTGCCCTCCTCTAGCTTCTGCTCTAGGATTTCCTTGAAGATGGTATCTCTTCGAGCCGCTTCTTTATCATCTATAACACCTTCCTCCTTGAGCTGCTTTAAATAAATCTCCTTAGGATTCGGGTGAGAAGCTATGGTTTCATAAAGGAGGGGTTGTGTGAACTTAGGCTCATCACCTTCGTTATGTCCATACTTACGATAGGAGAGTAAGTCAATGAATACGTCTTGCTTGAAACGCTGTCTGTATTCCAGTGCAATACGCATAGTGTGCGCAAGCGCCTCAGTATCATCTCCGTTCACGTGAAAGACTGGGCAGAGGGTCACCTTAGCCACGTCAGTACAATAGGTGCTGCTGCGTCCGTCTAAATAATTGGTGGTAAATCCTACCTGATTATTAATTACGATGTGGATGGTGCCACCGGTCTTGTATGCATTCAACTGAGCCATTTGCACTACCTCATAAACGACTCCTTGTCCTGCAATGGCTGCATCTCCATGGATCATGATGGGTAATATCTTGCTGTCATCTCCAGCGTACTTGTGATCTATCTTAGAACGAGTAAGTCCCGCTACTATTGGATCCACAGTCTCTAGGTGCGAAGGATTAGGACATAGCGTCACGCCCACTTTTCCTGATGAAGTTTCATGTGTTGACGTGAATCCAAGGTGGTATTTCACATCTCCATCAAAGCTCTCATCCTCATAGTCCTTGCCATCAAACTCAGCCATGATCTCTCCGAAATCCTTATGAAGGATATTGGCCAATACATTGAGACGACCTCTGTGAGACATTCCCACGACTACTTCTTTAATACCATTCTTAGCACCACAGTCGATTAAGAAATCAAGCCCTGGAATGACAGCCTCGGATCCTTCAATGCTGAATCTTTTCTGACCTGTGAAGCGCGTATGTAAGAAGTTTTCGAAGCCTACTGCTCTATTGAGCAATTCGAAAATTCGAAGTTTTTCTTCTTTGGAAAAAGCAGGTTGGTTATTGTTGGAATGAAGTTTCTCTTTCATCCATTCCAGCTTCAAGGGCTGGCGCATGTACACATATTCCACTCCTATAGACTGGCAATACACTGCTTCTAGATGAGCGATGATGTCTTTCAGCTTGGCAGCTCCTATCTTCACCTCAGTTCCCGCTTGGAACACAGTCTCTAGATCTTTTTCATCTAACCCGAAATTGCTGATCTCCAGGGTAGGACTGTATTTCCTACGCTCTCTCACCGGATTCGTTTTCGTGAACAAGTGTCCACGTGTGCGGTATCCTTGAATCAGCTGGATGACCCTGAATTCCTTCTGAACATTCTCAGGAATGCCTCCAGATTCAGCGCTGTAGTCTTTTTTTGCAAACTCAAAACCATCAAAGAAATTACGCCATCCCTCTTCTACAGAAAGGGGGTCTTGGAGAAATGACGTGTATGCCTGGTCCAAGAATTCAGGACTACTATTGCTAAGGAAGGAGTATCTATCCATAGGTGCATGTTGTGAGCAAGGTGATTTGGGACCTTGGCTCCGCGGCTGTAAAGATAGGAAAGGGTAGGGGTAATATGTGTGGGAAAAGGTAGGGGTTCAACAGTGAGTTGTTGGTGAATAACATCTCTAAAGTTCAACGTACATATACGATACACAGACATTGTTGTGCAATGTCAAGTGTATATTTTTATCAATTTGAGCTTTGGAAGATATCTCCCATGCGTTCAAAGAAGCTCCGATCAGATGTGCTTGGATTCGGTTTGAAATTCTCCGATTCGTTCAAGTCATTCAAGATTTTCTTCTCTTCCTTGCTCAATTTCTTAGGGGTCCAGACATTGATATGTACGATGAGATCACCTTGCCCATATGAATTCACACTTGGAAGTCCTTTGCCTTTTAAACGCACCAACTTTCCTGATTGCGTGCCTTCTGGAATTGTGATTCTGGCTTTGCCATCTACCAATGGAACTTCAGACTTACAGCCTAAAGCTGCATCAGGAACTGAAATGTACAGTTCGTAATGAAGATCTTGTCCATTTCGCAGCAATTCGTCATGCTGCGACTCTTCTATGAGAACGATAAGGTCACCTGCTTGGCCTCCGCCTGGGGCATCGTTTCCTTTTCCGCGCACATTCAGCTGCATGCCTTCTTCAACTCCTGCTGGAATTTCTATTTCTATGACTTCCTCTTTGGAAACCATTCCATTAGCATCAGCTCCTTTAGGCACTTTTCCTACACTCTGTCCTGAACCTCCGCAGGTAGGACATGTAGCGGTGGTCTGCATTTGACCTAAGAAGGTATTGGCAATACGTGTCACTTGACCCATTCCTCTACAGGAACTGCAGGTAGTGAATTCAACACCGGCCGCCATGACCAGTTTTTGAACTTTTAATTTCTTCTTGACACCATTCGCGATGTCTTTCAAGTCTAGCTTGACCTTGATCCTGAGATTACTTCCTCTGCGTTGGCGTGCCTGTCCACCTCCGAAACCTCCTCCGCCACCGAAATGACCTCCGAAGATGTCACCGAACTGAGAGAAAATGTCATCCATGGACATGCCGCTGCCACCGAAACCGCCACCGCTTGCTGCACCTCTTACGCCTTCATGTCCGAAACGGTCATAGCGCGCACGCTTATTTCCATCACTCAGAACTTCGTATGCCTCAGCTGCTTCCTTGAACTTATCCTCGGCAGTGTTATCCCCAGGGTTTTTATCAGGGTGAAATTTGATGGCCATCTTTCGATAAGCCTTCTTGATCTCAGGATCAGAAGCATTCTTGGCAATGCCCAGTATTTCGTAATAATCTCTTTTGGCCATGGTCTATTGATCGTATCAGCTTCCAGTCACCACTTTCGCGTAACGGATCACCTTGTCATTGATTACATATCCTTTCTCTATCACATCTACCACTTTACCTTTCAACTTAGGCTCAGGTGCAGGAATCTGTGTTACTGCCTCATGCTTATCCGTATCGAAATCATCGCCTACGGCTGTTTCCATGGGCTTTAAACCCTCATTGGAAAGGAGATTTACGAATTTGTTGTGGATCAATGTGAATCCTTCGCGAATGGCATCTATGTCATCTACTATAACATTGTTGGCTGTGGCGCGCTCGAAATCATCTACGATAGGAATGAGATTCTTCAATGCCTCGCCACGGCTATTGGTCAACAAATCCAAGCGCTCCTTGGCCGTTCTCCTCCTGAAATTCTCGAATTCAGAGTAGAGACGAAGGAACTTGTCATTCATCTCATTGAACTTTGCCTCAAAATCTGGTTCGGCCGTTTCTTCAGTCTGCGGCTGTTCTGTCAGGTTTTCAGCAGTTTCTTGTGACTCTGCAACTGTGCTCTCTGAATCCTTTATCTCGTTCTGAGCGTCTATTTCTTCCTTCATTTCTGGATTTTTCTTGTCTCTTCTACCCATTACCTTCCATATATCTTTCATTCGTCAGTCCTCAAAGTCAAAGGTCTTGCCAAGCCTTGTAAAAGGACAATTTGGCAGATATTCCTCATTTAAAGGCCGCGAAGAAGGGAATCAAAATGAAAATGGCCCTTCGACAAGCTCAGGGACCAGATTCCGTGTAGTAGAGAAAATTTCTTCGAGGGATTTGTGATTGGAAATTCAGCGCGAGGGCAAGTCCACGGTCAGCGCGGGACAAGTAATTTTGGGCCCGGCAGCGGAGCCAAGTGCGCCAAAAAAATTACGCAGGCCTTTGACCGTGGGGGCTTTCTTTGGTTCTTTCTTTTCCACAAAAGAAAGAACATGGAATGGCTTTTCTACAGGCTCAAGGTTCAGATTCGGTGTTGTAGTGAAAATGTCTTACTTCCTTGTCCCTCGCTGGAGACCTGTGCTGAGCTGAGTCGAAGTAGGGTGGATTCAAGCGGTTTAGCGAGCAGACGGGTGAGGACTGTATAGCGCAGCTTAGTCTGCAATCATCACTTGAGACCCTGACATTATTCCTCCCTCCCCTCATCGCTAATTCGTTCTGAGGTACTCCCTCCGAAGGGAGACAAGGAAAGGAGAATGAAAGTGGAAATGAGAATCAAAATCAAAATGACATTGGCCAATCACCCCTACTACTTTCACTTCTGTTCGAGTGTTTTGAGCGAAGTATGAGCTCAAAATGTATCGAGAACACCTTATGAATGACGATAAACATGTTCTCGATACTATTCTTCGTCCCTCAGAATCACTCGAACAGAAGAGCACAGATCAATCGAAATGGCTGGGGAGCGGGTGGAATTGAGAATCAAAATGTGAATCAAAATGTGAATCAAAATGAAAATGTCCTGGCGCAAGGCCCCTTTTTAACGAAAGAAAGCCGAACCTCCATTCGGAAGCTCGACTCTCAATCTGGATTCAACCAAACGAACCTATTCTTTAATCAGCTTACGGCTATAGCTTTTTCCGTTCTGTGTGATCTGCATGAAGTAGTTTCCTGCCTCACGTCTGCTGATATCAATGCTGTTTCTGTATGTTCCGTCAAAGTCTGCGAGCATCTCGTAATACACTTTCTTGCCCTGCATATCGTAGATTAATACTTCCATGTCTCCTGTCTGTGGCGCATCGAATGTGAGTTGGAATCTGCCATCACCGGGATTAGGGAAGAATCGGATGTTATCGATGTTAAGGTCATCAGCGGTGCTGAGTTTGAGTCTGGCCTGAGCGTTCACTTTAGTAGCTTCTTCTGGGCTTATCTTCTCCATAATCACCACTACGGTCTGGCTTCCGTTTCTGCGATGGTGAACCTCGAAAGCGTTCTTCTCTCCTCCCATATCTTTTTCAAACCAATCATAGACTCTTTCTTAATCCTCCATGTTTCCATGCTCTTTCTCGAACTTCATAATCCTCTTTTGCATTTTCTCATGGTCATCTGCGTCAAACTCAAAATGGAAATCTTCATCATTCATGAACGATCTGTGATGCTCAGGTCTTGACTCGCCAAGCAACGCATTTGCATTCATCTTCTTTCCGTCACGGGTGTATTTCACCTTCACTTCATCACCAGGTTTCTGAGCGGCCATAGCATCCTTTAAGTCAGAGAATTCAAGAATTTTTTTTCCGGCAACTTCTTGGATGAGATTTCCCTCTTTTAATCCAACTTTTTCTACAACACTTCCTTAAAAATGGTAGCTAGGAGTATGGGGATTTTGATTTTCATTATCTTGGGTTTTTTGTTCTATACAAAGCTATGGGGTGAGTGAAGGCCCTCGTGTTAAAAGAAGTGAAAGAGTGTTAACTCAAGGCCGTGTATCTTTGATGCATGTCTAAATCACAGCGTACAGAATGAGGTTATGGATCGCCCTTTTCATGGTCGTTCTCTTAAGTCCTTTGCTCCGCGCACAAGTTCCTGCAGATTCTCTACCTCGCCCCAATACTGCACGTCTAGCCACGGTCATAGGTACCGAAGCCCTGATTCACACAGGTCTGATGATAGGCCTGAATGAACTTTGGTATAAAGACTTTCCGCGCTCTCCCTTGCACAGCTTCAATGACAATAGAGAATGGCTGCAGATGGATAAAGTAGGTCATGCTATGACTGCCTATTCCGTGGGATTACTGGGGATGGAAAGCATGAGATGGGCTGGCCTGAATGAACGTTCCTCACGCTGGTGGGGAGGAGCTACGGGTTGGTTTTTTCTATCCAGCGTTGAAGTGCTCGATGGCTACTCTGAAGAATGGGGTTTCTCTTGGGGTGACGTTGCAAGCAATACCATAGGTGCGGGGTTGTTGATTGGCCAAGATGCACTGTGGCATGAGCAGCGCATGACCTTGAAATTCTCCTTTAGGCAAAGTCCTTATGCGAAGATTCGTCCGAATGTACTAGGGGAAGGATGGAATGAAGAAGTCTTGAAAGACTATAATGGACAGACCTATTGGCTCTCTGTGAATGTGCATTCCTTCCTTAAAGAATCCTCTAGCTTTCCTCCTTGGTTAAGCCTTGGCCTTGGGTATGGTATTGACCGTAATCTCGTGGGGGAAGGAGTCTATGTGCGGGTGCAAAATGGCCTCTCCGCATCCTTCCAAGGACAGCGTCAGTTCTATATTGGGCCTGAGATAGATCTGTGGCGCATAAAGACGAAAAGCAAGGTGCTGAGAACAGTGTTTAGGTCAATAGGATTCATCAAGTTACCTTTGCCCGCCTTAATCTTACAGGATGGAGGTTTAAAGATGCAAGGGTTCCGCTTCTGAGCTGGAATGATGATTGCAAGAGAAGAACGGAATTGATTAAAAAATACAGATGAAATTGAACCTGAAGAATTTGAAAAGCGCTGTCATGGTGCTTAGCACCATGCTCCTCACTGGAACAGTGATGGGCCAAGCGGCCGCTTGGCAGCAGCGCGTGTCCTATGTGATGGATATCGACATGGATGCAAACAAGCACCAGTATGCGGGTAAGCAGACCTTGACCTACACTAATAATTCCATGGATACCCTAAATAAGGTCTTCTATCACTTGTATTTCAATGCCTTTCAACCGGGAAGCATGATGGATGTGCGCAGCAGGAGTATTGTAGATCCTGATGAACGCGTAGGAGATAGAATCTCTAAGTTGACCCCTGATGAGATAGGATATATCATGGTGAAGAGCCTCATGCAAGATGGCAAAGTTGTACGCAGTCAGGAAGTAGTGGCTACAGTCCTAGAAGTGACTTTGGACAAGGCAATTTTACCGGGTCAAAGTACTGTTCTTACTATGGAATGGGATGCACAAGTTCCTTTGCAAATCAGACGTTCAGGTCGTGATAATGCTGAAGGGGTTGAATTCTCAATGGCTCAATGGTATCCTAAAATGGCTGAATATGATGCCAAAGGATGGCATGCAGATCCCTATGTAGGACGTGAGTTTTACGCAGTATGGGGAGATTTTGATGTGACCATTCACATGGACAAGAAATACCTAATTGGCGGAACTGGAGTGCTTCAGAACCCTAAAGAAATAGGCTTTAATTATGGTGGCGTGGAAAAAGTGAAAACCAAGGAAAAGAAACTCCATTGGCACTTTGAAGCGAAGAATGTCCACGATTTCGTTTGGGCTGCAGACCCTGATTATATTCATGATGTAAGAAAATGTGCCAGCGGATTAGAACTGCATTTCATCTATCAAGATGATGATGATATCAAAGAAAATTGGAAGAATTTCCAGCCTGATGTAGAACGGCTTTTTGACATAGCGAGTAAGAACTACGGGAAGTATGCCTTCAGTCAATACTCAGTCATACAAGGTGGTGATGGAGGAATGGAGTATCCTATGGCTACGCTGATCACTGGAAAGCGAAAGTACAGCAGCCTGCTGGGCGTTACGGTGCACGAAGCTATGCACAGTTGGTATCAGATGATGCTCGCTACAGATGAAGGGAATTACCCGTGGATGGATGAAGGTTTTACCAGCTATGCCAGCTCTGAAATCATGGCCGTTTTAAACGATTCTAAAGACTTAACTAAGATACATGACGGTGCACACAAAGGTTATGCCTATATCGTTGGGAAAGGACTGGAAGAGCCGCTATGCACACATGGAGATCATTATGAAACTAATGTTGGATATGGAATCGCTTCGTATAATAAGGGAGAGCTTTTCGTGGATCAGCTGGGCTATGTCATTGGAAAAGAAAACTTGGACAAGACCTTACTTCGTTATTTCAATGAATGGGCATTCAAGCATCCTGATGTCTATGATTTCATACGTGTTGCTGAGAAAGTAAGCGACTTGGAACTCGATTGGTACGTAGAGTATTTCGTGAATACAACCAAGACCATTGATTATGCCATCACAGGATTCAATGAGTCGAACAACAAGACCGCAGTAGAATTAAAACGCATAGGACAGTTTATCATGCCTATAGATGTGGTGGTGACTGCAGTAGATGGCGCACGCAGCCTTCATACTATTCCCCTGGGAATCATGCGCGGTGCGAAGCAGGAAAGCTTTGATGGAAAATATGTGGTGGAGAAGGATTGGTTCTGGACGAATCCTGAATATACCTTCACCGTAGATATGCCTATGTCTAACATCAGAAGCATAGAAATAGACCCTAGCCTTCGCATGGCTGACCTTGATCCATTGAATAATGTTGTCCTCTTTAAAGATGGCAAACCCCAAGAACAGACCGAACCCAATAAAGAATAATGAAAAATCACCTTCGCCTTCTCGCTCTATCATCTGTCATCCTTGGCCTTGCCAGTTGTGATGCTCCTGATACCACCACTCAAGTAGATGATTCTAAATCCGAACAATACGTGAAAGATGTACACTCCTTCGCCCAGCCTGATAAAATTGCTGTAAGTCATATTGGACTTGAACTCTTAGCTGATTTCGATACCAAAACGTTAAGCGGGACGGTCACGCATACACTCATGCATAATGCGCCAGCTACTGAAGTGCATTTCGATGTCTCAGGACTTCGTATAGATGCGGCTTATAATGAGCTCGGAGATTCCTTGAAATTCGAGGTGAAGAAGGGTAATAATTTCGGAGATGATTTGGTGGTCAACGTGACTGCTGAGACACAGAAAGTGAAAATTGTATACGCTACTACTCCTGAGTCTAAAGCGGTGCAATGGCTAGAACCTGTTCAGACCTTGGGCAAAAAACAGCCTTTCTTGTTTACTCAAGGACAAGCTATCCTCACACGTACGTGGATTCCTTCACAGGATAGCCCAGGCATTCGTGTTACCTATGATGCTAAAATCACGGTGCCTAAAGACTTGATGGCAGTTATGAGCGCATCTAATCCTACCGAGAAGAGCGCTGATGGCGTGTATAGCTTTGAGATGAAGCAGCGTATCCCGCCTTACCTCATTGCCTTATCTATTGGAGACTTGGCGTTCCAGTCTCTTGGAGACAGAACAGGAGTCTATGCGGAGCCAGAGATGCTTCCTAAGGCTGCCTATGAGCTTGCAGAGATGGAAAGCATGGTGAAAGCCGCGGAGAACTTGTATGGCCCGTATGCATGGGAACGTTATGATGTGATCGTGCTTCCTCCAAGCTTCCCTTTTGGCGGAATGGAGAATCCGCGATTGACCTTTGCTACTCCTACGATTATCGCTGGAGACCGTTCACTTACTTCTCTTATTGCACATGAATTGGCGCACAGCTGGAGCGGAAACTTGGTGACCAATGCAACTTGGGATGATTTCTGGCTCAATGAGGGATTCACTGTCTATTTCGAGTACAGAATTATGGAAGCTGTGTATGGTAAAGAATATGCTGTCATGTTGAAGTCTCTTGGACTGCAAGGGCTGAAACATACGGTAGAGGAACTTGGACCAACGAGTGCTGATACGCACCTTAAATTGAACCTAGAAGGAAGAGATCCTGACGAAGGCATGACAGACATCGCGTATGAGAAAGGACACATGTTCTTAGAGATGCTAGAAGAGACGTATGGCCGAGATACTACCGATGTTTTCCTCAAAGGATATTTCAATCAATTTGCCTTCCAGAACATGACTACAGAGCGTTTCTTGACCTATTTGGACAAGGAATTAATCTCCAAGCATGATAAGAAAGTGAATGTGGATGAATGGGTTTTCGGCCCGGGATTGCCTGCTAATTGCAAGAGTTTTACCTCAGATCGTTTCGCTGCCGTGGATGCACAGATGCGAGCATGGTTGAAGAAGGAGAAGAAGTCTTCAGAGATTTTTACTGCTGAATGGAGTACGCACGAGTGGCTTCACTTCCTTCGTTCTATTCCTGAAGACCTCACTGCTGACCGTATGGCTGATTTGGATAAAAGCTTCTCCTTAACGGCCAGCACGAATGCTGAGATTCAAGGAATCTGGTACGAAAAAGCGGTGTTGAATGGCTATGAAAAAGCATTCCCAGCTATGGAGAATTTCTTGATCAACGTAGGTCGTAGGAAGTTCCTAACTCCACTCTATACAGCTATGATTAAGGACGGAAGATATACGGATAAGGCCAAGGCAATCTATGCCAAAGCAAGACCTAATTATCATTCTGTTTCTACTGGAACTATGGATGCCTTATTAGACAATTGAGGCAAGAGCTGCTGATTTATTGAGCGCAGGAAAGGCGTATTTTTTCAAGAATATCTCCTTTCCTAGCGTTCTATCAGTGGTGGAAGCATTCAAGATTTTATCCATGTACGAAAGGAAAGTTGATTTATCCTCGGCAGTATAGTGTGAACTATGCTCTGGTCTTCCTGATATTAGATCCATGGCCACATAGTTATTAGGCCATAACTTGGTCTGAACGTGAATGTGCCTATCTATGATCTCAGCAAAGCACTTCACCTGATCATTCACAGGAATATTCCCGTCTACAGCTTCTAATTCATCGTAGATATATGGGCCAAAGGAAAGATGCACTCGCCCCTTAGGCTGAGAGATTCCAGCTATAATGTTCTGTAAATCTTCGTGTTTTTCTTTGATGTACTCTTGGCCTTCTTTGACCTGAACTAATTCTTGAATCTTGAATACGTCACATGGGTCATATTCATAAGAAAGCGATAGAGGCCTGATATTCAATTCTTTGAATGAATCAATGAGGCTGTTCTTATTGCTCATAGCGAGCATTTTAAGTAATCCTTGTTGAGTACGGTCATTTCCATCTTTGGCCCTTCCTTCTTTCTGAGAAAGCCATATGCTCACGCCACGTTCTTTAATGGAACTGCGTATGTACGTGCTTAATTTTAAGGAACTCTTGTAAAGCTCAGACCTAGGAACATTTCGTTGAACGGTGAAATTCTTGTTCAGTTTAGTGAGATGCCTTACCGTAGGATTGGTCAATAGATTACTGCCGATTGCTGTTTCCGTAGTATCTAACTCATGTTCATGAAGAAGCATGTTAAGGATGGCAGAATCCAGAATGATGTCCCTATGATTCGATATGAAGAGATGAGCCTTGTCAATGTATAATGAGTCAAAACCATCGTAGGTCAATTCTGTGATGGTTGTCTTATTCATCAATTTCATAGCAGGGTAGGCCACGTTCGCTTGAAATTGCTTCACAGTAGTGATTCCTTCGCAGAGAGCCACTACTTCCTCTTTAGACTTCTCAGGATATACGAAGCGCATGACTTTCTTAAATGAATACTCATCAAGCAGCTCCTGTATAGCCTGAGGTACCTCAGGATCCCGGTAAGGTGCTATGTCTGAATAATCCATTTTGTCCATGTTACTACCCCGAATTGATAAGCGGGCGCCCAAAAGAACGAAATTCTGCGCTAGGGGATTTTCGTTTATCTTGTGGGTTCACCTATAAAGATTCTTAATGAGCCGTTTTTTCCTAGTTTCCTTTCTTTCTATGTTGATGATGTCCTCTTCATGTCAAGTGAAGGACAGAGGTCAAGAAGTGCATGAACTATTCCTAGCAGAGCAAAACACAAATTTCAAGGATTCGGAGCATAGTCCGCTCACTGATAGTGACCTGGCAGAATTTAAATTCATCAATTACTATCCTTATGACCCAGCATATCGTATTGAGGCTAGATGGGTGTTAACCCCTGATGAAGAGCCATTTCCTATGCCTACGTCCACAAAAAGGGCTCCTTTATATCGCAAATATGGGGAATTTCATTTTGAATTGGACGGACGTGAATTAGTCTTAGCCGCCTATAGAAGTTTGGATTTGAAAGTGATTGAGGGATTTGAAGAACATCTCTTTATTCCGTTCAATGACCTTACGAATGGTGTTACGAGCTATGCGGGAGGGAGGTATATTGACTTCAGTATTCCGACAACTGAATCTGTTAACTTGGACTTCAATAACAGTTATCACCCTTATTGCGCCTATAGCCACAAGTATTCTTGTCCCATTCCGCCTGATGAAAATATGCTGGACGTAGAAATAGAGGCTGGTGTGAAACTAGGATTGAATGGCATAGTTGAAGAAACGGAGGAGCATTGAATTTAATGAGCTTCTTCGTCCCAGACGCGCTGTGTCACTGAAGTTCCGTTCTTGAAATAGAACACTCCACCCCAAGTTTGCTTGACCATTCGATACTCGTTTCCGACTTTGTCCTTGACCACGACACGCTGAATGACTTCTTTATTTCCCTCCTTGAATTTCTTTTCAGTCATTCCGTCAGGGTATGTGGCGCCTAATTCTGCTTGAATTTCCTTTTCTGACATGGGAACCTTTTCAATCTTGTTGGGTTCCACTATTGGCTTGATTGTATCGACATTGGGCTTTACTTCTCCTTTGATACGTTCGTCTTTCAATTTGACATCTTCACTTTTAGCCTCCTTTGTATGGCCTGAATCGAAGATCACCATACCTTCAGCATCGCGCTTTACTTCGTTCTTAAGCGGTTCTTTATCTGGATTCTTTTCTTTAGGCTTAGGCGGAGTTCCTTTTTTCACTTTAGCCATTTCTTTCTCATACATAATGGCCACACGTGTATCAGCGGTGCTCTCGTTTTCAGGCTTCGAAGGCTTGGTCTCTTCTTTTTTAGGCTCCTCTTTTTTAGGCTCTACATACATAGTCATAGCCAGTCTTACATCCTCTATCATTACTGGAGGATATACGTTCAAAGGCCTTAGTTTTCCTGCTGCTTCGAAGGATGAGAGTGCTTCATCAAGCTTATTGCTCTCAAAATATATCATTCCTGTTTCCATTAAATTCTGGAATGCAGGGTCTTTTTCAGATGAAAGGTCTTCCTCTTGAGCCAAACGTGTTTTTTCCCTGGCAGGCAAAGTCGTGAAACCTGTCTGCGCTAGGGTGTCAGTTTGGGAGAGTAGAGCTAATGCGATTAAGAATGGGGCGTATCTTCTCATGATTTCTATTATTGGCAAGTATCATGCCTAGCCTACAAAATTAAGCGCAACTATCAACAAGAGGACATTATTGTAAGCAACTCTGAGCCTTGAATCGTGAATAACTCTAGTTAAGCCAGTATTGGCAAGCGATACAGCTAGCATGAAGGCTGTTTCATGGCTCTCTAGACCCTATTGGTCGAATGTTCATGCTATTATATAATCTTTAGCTTCCTGGAGCCGTCATTAGTATAGTTTAGAACCATTGAAATACTACAGATAGATGAAAACGCATTGGATTATCGGACTTGGAATAGTAGCTATTCTGAGTTCATGCAGTACAGAGGAGCTTGATAAACTGAAAGCTGAAAAGGCAGCCTTGGAGGAAACCATGGCCCAAAAAGACCTTGCCGTCTATGATCTCTCGGAAGGATTAGTGGCAATTCAAGGGAATATCAGAGATATTGCGATTCGCGAGAATCTCTTGAATAATACTCTAATGGACAATGAAAAATTGGCCAAATCTCCTAAAGAGCAGATTATCAAGGATATAAATAGAGTGAATGAGCTTTTAAGCCTCAATCACAAGCAGATAGGTGCACTCGAGGCAAAACTCAAGAAATCTAATCTGAAGGGCTATGAATTTGAGAAAATAGTGGCCAACCTGAAGCTGGATCTTTTGGAAAAAGAAAAAGCAATTAATTTACTTAAAGAGAGTCTTGTGAGTATGGAGGCCAGTTATGCTGCGCTTTTTGATGAATATCAAACTCAGGTTATGATCAGCGGAATGCTAGATAAATCCTTGCATAAAGTGTATTTCGCTTACGGCTCTAAAAAAGAGCTGGAGGAAATGAATGTCATAGAGAAATCAGGGGGTGTCTTAGGCCTAGGCAAGACCTATATCCTCAAGCCTGATTTCAATACGTCCTATTTCACTGAGATGGATGAAAGGGAACTCCATAAAATCCCGCTGGGCGCTGATATGGTGAAAATGGTGACAGCTCATCCTGAAAGCAGCTATGAGTTTATTATGGAAGGAAAGGTGTTCAAAGAGCTCTTGATCACGGATCCTAGCAGTTTTTGGGCAGGGAGTATTTACTTGACGCTCTTGGTAGAATAATTTCTGTAGAAATCTAAATACTAAAAAAAGGGGCTACATGTAGCCCCTTTTTTAATATTGCTTGAATAAAGATTAATGCTTTGTTGGCGCATCACTCTTAAACACCTTGGTCTCCTTTGTAGGAACTTCAAGTTCTTCAGTAGCTTTCTTCTCTCTCCACTCTTTATACTTGGCTAATTGCTCATCGTCTAGGATATCAAGCATCAGCTTGTTTCTTTCCTCCACAAGCATTCTACGCTCTTTTGAACTCTCGTCCATCTCAGCACTCCATGCGCCCTTCTCGTCTTGAGTGACTGGCTTCTCTGCAGCAGTGCGCTCTTGACGTAGTTTCACGACTTCTTCTTTGTTCTGTTTAAGGTTCATCTCTGCGTCAGCATAGATGGCTCTCAATTTTTTCTGCTGATCCTCGCTCAGGTCTAAGGCTTTAGTGTAACGAGCTATCTCTGGATTCTCATCAGAGAGTTTCTCTTGCGCTGTAAGGCCATTGAAGCTGATGATCATCGTCATAACAGCTAAGGATGTAATGAATTTTTTCATGGGTAGGTATAATTAGGGTGTGAATATATCAAAGCTGATACGCAAATCCTACGCCAAAAACTTCACGGAACTGAGTTCTTCTCCCCGAAGTGCCATCTGGCTGAGCAATTAATATGTCATGATCGTACAAAACAGTTACTCCAAGTGAGGTAGTGATGTAGTCATTCACCCGAAGTGAAATCATGGTATCCCAGTTCACATCGATCTGCGTTGGTTCTTCATAATTCGAGAATAGATCCAATCTCGTTGTGAAATTCACGTTTTCCATCAATGTCTGGTTGTACATGGCTTTCAGATATCCCCCGAATTCAGCCCTTGAGGTTGATCCAGGCTTGACTATTGTCAAATTACCCAAGCTATCTACACTGAATTCGCCAGGGTCTACTCCAAATGCTCCTGCGGTGGCTAAAACTTCATCTGTTACCCAAGTGAACTTGGCGGTTACAGGTGAGATGAATAAAGAGAAGTTATCACTTGGCTTATAGTCTAATCCTAATGCTGCCAATCCATATGCTGGAGCCATAATATCAGAAATCCTATTTCCATTTGCGTCCAGTCCTTCAGTGAATTGAGTTCTGAAGTTACCAAGAAGTGAATAATTCCACTTTGGACTCCATGAAGTCTCTCTTCCGCACTTTGATGTGAAATCTAAACGGTCATCTGTCTTGGCCACATCTCCTTCTCCTTGCTTCAAGAGGCCATATGCCATGAGTAGGTCATTATCCCATGAACCTTTCCCTTTCTTGTAGTTCGCGAAATAATTGATGTTTCCAGCTGCGTTGATCGAATTAAATCCACCTGATGCCCAATTGCTCAAATTTACTTGTCCGAACGTGGCGCTGATCAATCCACCCATTTTCCATGTGGTGTCCTTTACTGCTTCTTGTGCTTGCAAGGTCATTCCAGTTAGAAAGACCGCTGATAGTATGAGTATTCGTGTTCTCATTGTTACTTTGTTGTATTAAAATTGACGTATTGTATTTAGTTAATTCTTTTTCTCTTGTGAGAGAATCTCTACTTTCTTTTCCACTAGCACTTGATTGGGAAGTACTCAGTCTTGTCCCCACATTCTAGTGTTACGCTTAGGCTGTCCATTGCTTTGAACACTCCTTCCAAGCCAGGTACTCTGATTTTAAGCCCTTTCGTGAATAGGGCTCTCTTATAGAATGATAAGAGCATATTGCTCATGATGCTTTGGGAAGCAAATCCATAGGATATTCCAAAAGCCAGGAGCATGGCTCCAAAAATCATGGTCACATTGGATGTGATTAATGTCGTGTCAATTCCTGTTTGATTGAGAGCAGTGATGGCTACGAAAATGAAAATTACGCAATACACCTTATTCTTCTGCCTATAGCACAGGACATCAAAGAGATCATGTTCTTTCTCTTTGACAAGTAAGGCTACTATATCCTTGTTCTTTCTGTTGTGCAATTTTATACTGGGCTTAAATATCCAATAGAAATTACCCTTTGGGCGGGTTATTCTCTAACAAGTCACTTCAAAATTGGAATAACTAGGGCCTTATTTGACTTGGAGGGCGATATTCTTGGAAAAGACCTCTGTTGATAAGGTCGCTGTGTAACGCCCACTGGGCAAGTCAGAGAGTTCAAGGTCTATGTCTAGATCTTCATATAAGGGGTTAATTCTGAATTCTTTTACCTCTTCTCCTGAGCTGTCGGTCAACTTTAGCTCCAACATTTGTCTGTAGATATTGGAAACATTCAGTCTGAACGTCTTGTCGCTTGATAGCTGGGATAAGCTGAAAATTGGCTCTCCCTGGGAATGTTCAGGGGCTTGAATGAGGAATTCTGAGGTCACGCTGCATCCCTTTGAGTCCGGCACTCTGGAGATATATCTACCTGCGATAAGTGAATCCATTCTTTGGTTCCCTTTTTTATCATTCCAAACGAAGGAATAAGGGGGTGTGCCTTTACTGACTTTTAATTCGATGTATCCGTCTTTTCCTTCAAGCTCATTGGAAATGGTGCTTTCTACACGCATACTTTCCTTCTGAACTATCTCGAAACTGTATTCTTCATAAGTCTTGGACTGAAAATGAGCCTCTACTATGCGTAGGTCTATTTGTTCTTCAATCTCAGAGTTACGCTTGAAGAATTCTATGACCACTTCTGGTTTATTGTCAAACGTCCTAGGAAGCTCCACTACATAATTGCTTGTGGCTTTTTTTCCATTAGGTATCTGATGTAATTGGGCTGTATTTCTCCAAGTATGTCCATCGTCATAACTGTATCTCAGTTGGACATAGAAGTTCATATTGTTCAATAGCCTATCAAAGGAAACCTCCAGGCTTACTTCTCTCTTGCCCAATGTGTTTATACTATATCCTGCTAACGGCTCATAGCCTTCTAATTGTCCTGAAACAACGCGGTCTTCCAGGCTGTCTTGATTGGAGGTCATTTTTCTTACTCTGTACTGAGCAGGACAGATACCGAGTAGAAAATTGGAAGACAATGGTCGATACTGATTGTCTGCAGTCGATTTCCAATAGTAATTAACAGAAGTATCCTTTCTGTCCAGTTCTAATTGCACAGAACCATCACATATTTCATGGCAAGAAGCCGGAGTTGTTCTGAAAACGGGTGTCCCTGACTGTGGGAAAATAAATTCTGGGCAGCCTAAGAAAAGCGCTATAAGCCCAATAGAAATGGGGTTTATGTATATGTAATTAACAGTGTTCCTCAAGACAGATTCCAATTTTTGGCAAGGTTTTAGACTAGGTGAAGATGCAACTAGAATCTCGAAGTTATGAAACATAGGACATTGTATTTCTCCACGCTTTTATTGATGATCATTCTTTCATCATGTCACCTACATACAGATCATGGGCCAGATGGTAGAGATGGCTATGCTTATTTCGGAGTCGACTATGCGCATTTCATGCCCTATAGTTATTGGGATAATAATCCTGATATCCCATCGAACCCTCATTTGGGCGAATTCTATGGGACCGGAGTTGGTCTTTTTGACTTTGAGTATTTCGTAACTCCGCAGGATTATTGGTATGGCACCTATGAGATTTGGATTGAGGCAGGAGGACATGGAGGGAATTATGGAGAGCCCGGTCTCGATGGTCGTGATACATACCTGATGCTCTACTGTGATCCTGATGGCTGGACGGAGGAGCGTTTCACCTCCCAGAAAAGCCTAGTTACTTATGAAAAAGAAAAGGACCATATCAAAGTCAAAGTAGATGAACCTGGCTACCATTTTGAAGTAGAGATGTTCAGGACTGATGTGCTGCAACGCGCTCCTCAAGGCAAACTAAAAGCCCAAGAAAAAAATTAAGATTCCTTTGACCAAAGGAGAAGTGTCATGTGGAGAGTTTCCTGTTTCAGAATCTTACCGCTGGCACTTTTTTTCATTTCCTTCACCTGATATATCTTCCTAGGGCGTTCATGTTTTTCCAGTACCTGTTTACAGAGTGTATGAATCTGGTTCCCCTCTGCTTGACCTTCTATACAAAGGATAACGAGCTGGCCTAATCGTTCATCTTCTTCTGAACTGATGAAAAATTCCGTGCTTAGTAGTGCGGATAGTTTTTCTTCTAAGCGTTCTGGAATGAGCTTTATTCCGCCTGTATTTATAACATTGTCTGCACGCCCTATCCAGTTAAATCTTTGCTCATCTATCAGCTCTACTATGTCTTGAGTTTCCACATGCAGCGCATCAAAGTGTGCAATGTCTAAATGCAGACGCTGTTCATCACCAACACTGGCTTTAATGCCCGGCAAGCATTGAAAGAAGTCCTCCGAATCTCTTCCGCTAATTTTTCTCAGCGCTACATGAGATACTGTTTCTGTCATGCCATACGAAGCATAGATTGGATTCTGACTTTTCTTTAATTCAGTGATCCATTTTCTGTTTAACGAAGCCCCGCCAATAATCACCGTTCCGTAGGTATCTAAATTTCCATTTCTCTCCCAAAGCGCATACACCTGCAAAGGAACCAGAGCTGTGAAATCTATTTTTTCATCAAGCAGTGGAATGGAACTAGGAGGGAGGATATAGAGATTCAACTTTCCTACGATTGCTCTCACCATCATCATCATACCGCCAATGTGCGCAGCAGAGATGCAGATTAACGCACGTTGTCCTTCGCTGATGTTCAACTGATTTAGGGTCAACTGGGCCGAGGCGATCATCCATTGCTTAGGAATCTCCATGCGCTTAGGCTTGCCTGTAGATCCTGAACTATGTACTTCTATGAAACTGCGCGCATCTTGCCATGCTGCTAAAAACGTTTTTACGGGCTGTATGCCTTCATGATCTAGCTCACCATGAATGATGAATTCCCCCTGTTCGTCTCGCCATTCAGCGCTGAAATCTATATGAGCTGTGGCACTCATTGAATAAGGTCTAGATTCCATGAGGTCTCTGAATCATACTTCAGAAAACCTTTGTCTACCTCCAGAGGAGATGCTATGTTATTGCTAAAAAGGCTTCCCGTTCCTAGCCCTTGAGGCAAGATGGGTTGCTTCGTTGAGGTCCATTGAGCTATGGCATTCAGCCCAATATTTGATTCCAGTGCAGAGGTTGCCCACCAGTCTATATGTCGTTCTTCAGCCAATGAAATCCACTCATCACATCCGCTGAATCCACCAACGAGGCTGGGTTTCAATATGATATACGATGGGGCTATTTCAGCTAATATTTCTTTCTTCTTCGTCAATGAATGAACTCCTATCAACTCTTCATCAAGCGCAATAGGAATAGGGCTGTTCTTGCACAGTTCAGCCATGACTTTATACTGCCCTTGCGTGATGGGTTGTTCTATGGAATGAACGTTTAGAGCCGCGAGTGCATCCAGTTTTTTCATGGCTTCTTCTGGCATGAAAGCTCCATTGGCATCTACCCTTAATGCTATTTCATCTGCACTGAAACGGGCTCGAATTCCTTTCAATATCTTAAGTTCCGTTTCCCAATCTATCGCACCTATTTTCATCTTGATGCAATCAAATCCTTGCTCTATTTTCTGGGCTATCTGCTCAGCCATGAACTTCTCCGTTCCCATCCAAACGAGGCCATTTATCTTGATGGCTTTTCCATTCAAGAAATCACTTTCAAAAACTTTTCCCGTAATCGCAAACGAGAGATTTTTTAGTGCAGTTTCCCATCCCATTAGTATACTAGGATAGGCACGTAGGTCCTGCAGATTTAATGTTCCTCTTTTCCAATCTTCAAGGGAACGTGCGAGTACGCTCTGATAGCCTGGGCCATACTCGGCACTCAAGCCTGGAAAGACTCCACATTCTCCTATGCCTTCATTTCCTTGCTCATCCTGTAGATGAATGAAATAGGTCAGTTTCTCAGTCAGGCTGCCACGTGATGTGCCGACTGCTTGTTTGAATGATAAAAGATATGGGATGATTCTTCCCTTCATGTGCCCAAAGGTCGGGAAAGGAACTCAATCCTTTTCTACTAATCGTATAGCCATCTCCATGATCTTTGTAATCTGCTTGGCTGGCAGGTCATGTTCAGGATGAAAAGTGACGACCTGGATGAGCTTTCTTCCGCCTGATGCCAGGATGGGATGCTCGAGTTGATTTCCTTTATTGAACGCTAAATACGGAAGTTTCTTCCCCTTGTAGTCTTTATAGATGTATGCGAAAAAATGCTTCTTGTAGCAGAACACAGGGGCTCTTTTTCATCCAGATAGAAAGACTCTAAAGGAGCTTTCATAGGGCCTCAATTCAATAAAGCAGCCATCGCGGTATGTGACATTTCAGTGAGTAATTCTCGAGCTTCATTGGGACTGCTGATGCGCTTCGGGAATTCAATTCTTAGGCGCTCTTCATCTGCTTTTATGTCTATTCCCTCTGCGTCAATTCCCACGAGCAGCACTCGTTTTCTACCACTGACATTCAGCTTTCCATAATGGCTGCAGTAAGCTCTAATGCTGGCCGAATGGTGTTCATTCATGTGACTTAACATTCCTTGTTCAGAGCTGCCGAAGAAGGGATTAGACAAGAAGAAATCTTCTACATCTACCCAAAATATTTTCCCAAAACCACCTATGTAGCGCACCGCCACAGGTTCGAAGACATAGAAGGAGAAATCATGCACATCAAAATAGAGTTTTGATTGCTCGAAATAATTGAAATAACGCTGTTGACTTTTCTCTTCTTCAGAATCCATTAGTTTCAAATGTCCTAGCAGACACAGACGAGCGGCTGCTTGCACATCACCGCCTTGAGTTGCGGTAATGGTCAAAGAAAGCTTGGAGTCTTCCCCTATATTCTTGGTGTGTTGAGCTATGCTTGAAATGAGTACCACAGGCAGTCCCGCATCATTCAACGCGTAAGGCACCACTGACCCAAACGGAAAACCAGGATACTCCAAAGAATGTGTGGAAAGGATTGCATGATCCTTTTTGAGCATGAGTGTTCTGGCTTCTGTGATAGATTGTGTATCGGCTTTCATCTCTTCTTTTGTTGAATCACAAAGGTAAAGCGCAGAGGTCTGCTTCAACTACCTTAAACGAGGTATTTACCTTCAATCCTTTTTGAACTGCTTGTTCTCTCCTCCAAAAGGGATAAACATAGTAGCCCATATGATTCTTGAAAACCTAAAAATCCCTGGAAAAAGCAAGGCGGTCATAGAAAATATAGCGATGAGATAATGATGAGCTTCAGGCTCAGGAATAAGCACATAGACCGCCACAGCGCAGGAAACCATCAAGGCTACATTCAAGGCGTAGCTCACATATGCCGCCCCAAAATAGAACCCAGGCTCTATGGAGAGGCGTTGCCTGCAATGAGCACAGTGGCTGGGATAATCACCTATTTCTTTAAAACGATAGCCATGTTTATGCTTGAAAAATTCCCCTTCATGGCAGGCAGGACATTTCTGATGAAGGATACCGTAAAGAGGATTTCCTTTTTTGAGCAGAGGCATAAAATGAGTTTAGGGGCAAAGGTAAGAAGGAGGAGGAATACTTGGGTTATTTATTGGGATGGTCTAAGTCTATAGCACTTCGTGATGAGGATACCTTTTTCATTAGAACAGAGTATTGGATGTAGAGAATCGGAGACCAAGGGTCGGATACAAGATTTTATTAAATCCTTTGAAGTAGCTTGATGCATTTTATGAATATGGAAACAACATATTCCTACTTTCTGTGATTTATACTTCCTTCTTTTGGAATACGGAGATAGAATGATCGATCATTTTTAAAATCTGAAAACCATATGATTTCTCCTTTTTCATTTTTGAGATAAATCTTACCAACTCTAACACTCTCATCACGTTTTGGATATTCAAAATGTCGCACGTCCATTTCATTTACCTCACTAACGTAAAACTCATTGCCTACATAAAATTCATCCTCAAAATTTTCGCTGAATGAAAATGTAAGATAGTTTCTAAAAATAAGAGGAGAAGTCTCTTTTGAGTATAATTTCTCGTAAATTTTTGTTTTCTTTTTTGGTTTGTCTTGCCTTGGAACTTCTTTATACTGCGTTTTTGTATCCAATTTTAAATAGCTAATTGGAAGAATATAGAATTGAGATCGATAATAATTAGAAGATGGAGGTATGAATGTTATTCTTTTACCGCTTTGATTGTATCGAATTGTCCCTCACTATTTATAACCCGAATCACATAGTTTCCTTTTGGCAAATTGGATGCATTAATATCAATTCCAACTCCTGTGCTTTCAATTTTTTCACTTTGAACAAGCACTCCATTTGCACTTAGTATATCCAGCTGTAGTCCATTCTGATGTGAACCACTTTCAATCTCGATAGAAAAGTTGTCTGCAAAGGGATTAGGGTAGATGTTCGTAATTGTCAATTTCTTCCTTTGGCTTCGTCTGAAAAGCAGGAATGTTGTGAGCCCTAGCACAACTAAACCAGCACCAGCTCCTCCAATGAGTATATTTCTATCTCGGAGCTCTTCAAGACGCCTCGAATCTTCTTGATCATGTATATATTGTATCACGCTGGCAGGTAGACTCATTCGAATATCAGGATTGATAAATGATAAAGTATCATTCACAAATCCAAAACGTATCGTTTGATCATCATTAATAAAGCCCTCCAGTTCTGACTGATATTTCAATCTGTAGACTGATTTAAGTTGACGGCTTATGTTAAGATAGATCTGCTTTAAAAGCTTGGGGTCATCAGTCTTGTAAAAAAACCCATCTGTGCCGTCAGCTATGAGCTGTAGGGTTGAGTCTAGGACGTTTCCAAGCCCTATCACATATATTGGGATTCCATATTCAACGGCTTTTGTAATTACATCGTTGAAACTACTTTTTGATTCGTTGTCTTGTCCGTCTGTCAGAGCCACGATGGCCTTTTTCTGATCTGGTTTCAAAGACATGTGATGAATTGTCTCAATAAGAGCATCGTAGAATGCAGTGCCATTATCTGCTTGCATACTGCGCACTTTTGATTCTAGGAGTTCAATGTTCTGAGTCGGACCAACTATTTCGTCAACTTCAGATGAAAACCCTACTATGAGAATTGAATCTGAAGACAGGTCAGTGCTAGACGTGAAACTTAACACTCCCACTTTTGCGTAATCAATTGCCTTTGGGAGCAACATAATAGAGTCGTACTGCACTCTACTCATAGTTTCGTTGGTCATAGAGGCTGGGAGTGGAGGAAATCCCATTGAACCTGAGTGGTCAAAAACAAGGGCTATATCGATTATATCTTGTTCACTCATGTTTACCAGTTCTAGGATACGACACGGCCTTTCATTTTCTTCAACGGAAATGTCGGTTTTGGAAACACCCCAAAGTGGTTGTCCAACTTGATTTCTTGCCTGAAAAATGACCTCGACAACCGGAAAGGAATCAGGGAAAACCTGAATAACTGACAATTCATAAATACGCTCCGACAGAATTTCAGTATCTACTTGAGCAAGAGCCTTGGATGAGTAAGCCAAGACCACACAAAGGATTATATAGAGCTTAATATTTGACATCTTGCGTTAGTTGTATTGGAACAAATGAATGGCAGAAGCTTTTGCGGGGCACGTGAAGCGGGGAGCGGTATTTGTGCGCTAACCTAATGACAAAGACCATGCTAGCCTCTTTTTTTATTCTTCACGTAGATGAGCTTGTAACGGCTCTTCGTACCTTCTCTTTCCTCAATCTCAAATTTCCCTATGGACTTGACCAGAGGAGTTAATTTCTGAAACCCATAATTTCTAGGGTCGAAATTCGGCTGTTTCTTTTGTAGCATACTCCCAACATCTCCTAAAAAAGCCCAGCCATCCTCATCAGAAAGGTCTGAGATAGTAGATGCAATGAGTTTTATTACAGTAGCGTTGACTTTGTCTACAGCGTTCTTGCCTGGATTTTTTTCGCTTTCTGATGCGATCTCCTTCGTGTGACCTTTTAATATTTCAATATAGATGAACTTGTCACAAGCAACAATAAAGGGATTGGGTGTTTTCTTTTCACCAATTCCAATCACCAGCATACCCGCCTCCCTCAAACGAGTAGCTAATCTGGTGAAATCACTATCACTTGAAACCAAACAGAAACCATCTACTTTTTGTGAGTACAGAATATCCATGGCATCAATAATCATGGCTGAATCAGTTGCATTCTTCCCTGTGGTATATCCATACTGCTGAATAGGCGTAATGGCATTTTCAAGCAAGAGGTTCTTCCATTTAGTGAGGGTGGGCTTGGTCCAGTCTCCATAAATTCGTTTTATGGTTGGATTGCCGTACTTGGTAATTTCCTCCATCATTTCCTTTACGTGAGCTGAGGGAATATTATCTCCATCAATGAGCACTGCTAGGTTCGAATTTGCATCCATTAGGTTATTATTTTGGGGTATCATACTTTGATGATTAGTTAAGAATAACACACCCAATGTATGGTAAAGAGCTTATGCGGAGCCAATCGATAGCGCGGTGAGCGGGAGGCCTTATGTGGCTCTTTACTAGACATCTTGTTAGACACCTTTTACCCCACTAAGTTCGTCTATTATTTCATTCGTTGCGATAATTATTCGTTTTTCTATTCGGTAGATAGTCTGTTTGCTTCAAGCACTAAGGTTTTTTACCAAGGGTGTGTTTATACCCAATCTTGAAGGTAGGTATATGAATCTAGAGCAACTCTAGTGATAAACGTGTTACTAGCTCGACAAGAGATTACTACTTTTGCCTGACAATCGCTAATCAGAATTACATATCATCCTTTTGCCAAGCATCGATCTTAGTAATACTGGTCGCAGCTTTGTTCGCTCCCACAATGCATCATTTGGGAGATTCACTATTTCATATTCATAGTGCAGCTGAGCATACACATCAGTATGAAAGTCAATGCAGCGAAGAACTAGAGAAAGATCCTTGCCACCGTAAAGTAGTGCACCATGATGAGAACGCTGATTGCGCTCATGATAGTCACATCTCTGCTACGTATGTCGAGTGCATGTTGTGTTCTGTTGCCCCTCTGCGCCATGAAGGTCTGGTGGAAGAGCCGATGGAGAGTATCCTCTACAGTATTCAGAGCAAGGATATGTTGTACGAAGGTCAAGAAGCTTTTGTATCAACATTCAAAAACAGTAGTGAATCTCGTGGACCACCTCCTTCTGCGATAATCTGACACCTCTATCTGAGGAATCTGACTATCGGAAATTCTAGCCGATAGCATTCATTACTTAATTTAAAAGCACTCTTTTATGTATACTAAAAGCCTTTGTAGGCTAGGGCTTGTCGTAGTTATGACCCTAGCTTTTTCTTCTTGTAAGAAAGATAAACTCACAGATCCAGTCATTCCGAATGAACAGGAGATAATTACCACACTGCAATTCACCTTAAGTCCAACTGGAGGAGGAGTGGACATAGTCATGTCCTTTATAGATATGGATGGAGATGGCCCACTAGCTCCGCTCGTCTCAGTGAGCGATAGCCTCATGGCCAATACCCAATATACTGCTTCGCTAGTGCTCTTAAATGAGACGGTCAATCCAGCTGACAGCATTAATTCAGAAATCTTAGCTGAAGCTGAAGAACATCAGTTCTTTTTTATTCCGCAAGGGGTCGATGTGAATGTCGCTTATGATGATAGTGATCTGGACGGCATGCCGATTGGCCTGAGTACTATCCTTGACACAGGTGCTCCATCCACTGGTTCTTTGACCATTGTATTGCGGCATTTGCCGGTTAAGACCGCCACAGGCGTGGCCCAAGGTGATATCACAAATGCTGGAGGAGAAACTGATATTGAGGCCAGCTTTGATGTTGTTATTGAATAGATTTTTTCCACTCTTGGCTCTAGTATTCATGTGCACAAACTCCTATGGAGATATCAATGCGCAAGAGTGTAGGTTCAATATAACTGGAGTGGTGACCGATCTTCATACTGGAGGCCCTATGCCCTATGTGACCGTATTTGAGCGGTCACTAGGGCGCGGGGCTATTACGGATGAAGCGGGTAGATTTCAGATTAGCAGTCTCTGTGCTGGCGGTCTGCATTTAGAATTCAAGCATCTAGGGTGTGAGTCAGTCGAGCGTTTTATTAAGCTGCTGTCCGATACCACACTCGTTGTAAAACTCCATCATAATGCGAAGCTATTAGGCGAAGTAGAGATTCATGGCTCGCAAAGCGATCTATTTCAATTAGGTACAGAGGCCCTTGGAAAATCACAGATTGATGCGAGATCAGATGAAGACCTGACTAAGATGCTGACAGACATCACAGGACTGAGTGCTATTCAAAACGGTGCGGCTCTTGCAAAACCTGTTTATCATGGTATGTCAGGAAATAGACTCACTATTTTGAATAATGGCATCGCACAGTCTGGTCAGCAATGGGGCAGTGACCACGCACCTGAGATTGATCCCTTCACAGCTGATCGATTGACCGTGATACAAGGCGCATACACGTTGGCTCAGAATGGTGCGAACCTCGGTGGAATGATACGTGTAGAGATGAGTTCGATTCCAAGTGACCCTCATGTACATGGTAAAGTCAACTATAGTTTTATGAGCAATGGGGCAGGCCATGCTGTCAATGGCCGCATAGAGAAAAGTGGTACCTGGGCAGCTTGGAGATTAACGCTCACAGGCAAGAAGAGCGGAGACACACATACTCCTGATTACTTCTTGACCAACACAGGAAATCAGCAATTGAATGCTTCTTTTTTAATGGAGAAGGAACTCAGACCGCATTGGAACAGTTCTCTTTTCATAAGTACGTTCAACACGGAGATCGGTATTCTACGCGGATCGCATATTGGAAATTTGAGCGACCTCACCGAGGCCTTCTCCAGAGATATTCCATTCTTTACGGAGGAGTCTAGAAGCTACTCCATTGCTAATCCGCGACAAACGGTGAGCCATCATCTCGTGAAATTCAAGAACAGCATACAGTCACATATTGGGCTTATTAATCTCACCTATGCGGGCCAATTAAATGAACGCAAGGAATTCGATGTACGAAGAGGAGATCGTGAAGATCAAGCGGCATTGGATCTGAATCAATTAGATCATTTTGTTGAAGCCAGCATCCACCTTCGCAGTGACTCGGCTTTCTCATGGCGCATGGGCCTTCAGTACCGAAACACGCGCAATATCAACGACCCAAGTACAGGCATTTTGCCTCTGGTGCCAGATTATTTAAATCAATTGGCCTCTGCATTCTTAATCGCAGATCAGAAGCTGGGAAAGTGGCAAATAGTAGGCGGTGCGCGCCTAGACCTGAAAAACATCTATGCCTTGCCTATCAGTCAATCCCTGCCCAGAGTAATTGAGCGAAAAGCCCTTTGGTTTACTAATCCAAGTGGCGTAGTCACCCTGAGGCATACTCTTACCGAGGAGCTGATCTTCGAGGGGGAAGCAGGATACCGTCAACGTAGCCCTGAGGTGAATGAACTGTTTAGTAATGGTCTGCATCAAGGGGTGAGCGGGATCGAAGAGGGAGATGATCAGCTCGCCAATGAAGTTGGGTATTTGACTCGTCTTACCGGATCCTATCACATAAAAGAAAAGTATTTCATCACCGTCTCAGCCTATCAGAATAGGATAGATGACTTTATCTATCTGGTGCCTCAAGACGAGCTTAGATTAACGATACGAGGCGCTTTCCCTTTGTTCAAGTACGAGCAAGTCAATGCGCTTATACAAGGCATTGATCTGACGTTCGCCATTGAAATGGGTAAGCACCTGCGCATGCGTACGAGCTACTCGATCTTAAAAGGGAGAGAGCGGGACAGCGGCCTGGCCTTAGTAGGTATACCAGCGAATAATGGGGATGTACGTCTTCATTATGAAGTAGAAGGTTGGAAAGGCTTTCATGACATTCATCTGGGAATGCAATACGCGTATACAGCTATGCGAGCTGATTTGCTGACGGATAATGAGGCATTTCCTGATCGGGAAGAGGATAGCCCATTGATGGGTCAAGATTTTCTCGCTCCACCCTCCGCCTATTCATTGATTTCATTGGATGCAAGTGCAAGGAAACACATTGGAAAAACGGCTTTCAATGTTGGCATTAAGGTGGACAATCTTTTTAATACCCGCTATCGTGATTACTTGGATAGGCAGCGCTATTTTTCAGATGCGATGGGCAGGAATGTAAAGTTGAAAGTCGGATGGGAATTCTAGCCATCGATGAATGATTGCCATGTATATCAAGTACAAGCTTGAATGCTTACTCCCATTTGATACCAGAGCGCGTCTTCTCCAATATTCGGGGTACGCAGCATATCAAAATTCTGCGTCTACTGCAACTCATGCGAGCAGCATTGTGTCTCAAGTGTATATAGGTATAAGTATACCTATATCTTTAAAATGACCTCACCTTGTAAGCTCAGCGCCAAATTTATAAGTACTTGGAAATCAGATCAAAAAACGTTTTAATCTTTTAATCACGTTTTCCTCTTCCCACCTATGAAAACCACATAAGATGCAGTCACTAAACTAAGATTTATTACAATCAGCATGCATGGGAGTGTGACACTTTTTCGCTCTTATTTCCTCAAATGTGTGCTGTATCCCAAGTAAAACCTACACTCATGCCGTTGGTCGAAACGTAGTTTCAGAGTAACGGTACATAGAGAAGGAATGGGAGACTTTTGAGCTTTTAGGGCTCTCTATGTGGGAATCACAGTACAACCCTCTAATTCCCTTTCTTTGCCTTATGCACACACCTGAACCTTTGAAGTCCATAGAAGGAATGGATATCTACTTGATAGATCAAGTCATGAAAGGCCGCTACCAGAAAGGGGAATCCATCTTGGATGCTGGCGCAGGTGGAGGAAGGAATCTGAATTGGTTTTTCAGAGAAGGATTTAATGTTACTGCCTGCGATCTTGTGTCGGAGCGGGAGGAGTTGATCAAGTCTCGCTATCCAGAGGCTGAGTTTGAATGGGCTACTTGCGACCTTTCTAGCCTGCCTTTTAAGGATGCTTCTTTCGATCATGTGATATGTAATGCCGTGCTTCATTTTGCTTCAGGAAAGGAGCATTTCGAGGCTATGTTCTCAGAGCTTGTTCGTGTGACTAAAAAAGGAGGCACGCTTTTCATACGTACCTGCGGCATCATGGGTATTGAAGATAACGTAGAGGCGCTAGGAGATGGGAGATTCATTCAGCCAGATGGAGAGACTCGGTATTTGTTGGACAAAAATCAGGTTGATCTTCTCTTGAAAAAACAGGGACTTCAGTTTCTAGAAGCCTTTAAATATGTCAACGTAGAAGGGCATAGGGTGATGTGCACGTTGGTGCTTGTGAAAAGGTCATAGGTTCAAGATTCAAAGTTCAAGATTCCAGGCTTGCACTGAGCGCGAAGTCCAATCATTATTTGGCGTGCACTGTGAGTAGTCGAAGTGTTCAAGGTTAGAGTCGGTTGCCTTATTTGATGCTCTCGATTTCTCTTCATAATCCCTTTAACCGCTGAGGACGCAGAGTTTTTTTTTGCGAATCGCAGATGCTGCGCGAAGCAACAGTTGGTCGCAGAGGAAATTGGTTTTAGAAATCAGAAATCCAATTCTCCAACAATCTCAAATCATCAAACGCTTCTACTGTGCCCTGACTATGAAAATGAAATATAATCACCGCTCAGCGCAGGTCTCAAATCTCAAGCCAATGTGATGCAAGTCACCCTGACTTCTTGATTTCACCCGTATCTTGTACTTTAATTCTAAATACTACTATGGCAGATTTTAAATCATTGATCAATTCAGAGAAACCAGTTCTTGTTGACTTCTTCGCTACCTGGTGTGGCCCATGTAAAATGATGACGCCCATCCTTGATGAGCTTAAAAAGGAAATGGGGGATGAAGTGACCATCGTGAAAGTAGATGTGGACAAGAATCCTCAAGCCGCTCAGACGTATGGTGTGCGTGGTGTTCCTACCTTGATTCTGTTTAAAGAAGGAAAGGTTCTATGGAAGCAAAGTGGTGTGAGACAGGTTTCAGAACTCAAACACATCATCACTTCACACGCATGAAATTCATCAACGACTGGAAGATCGTAGGAGTTCTTTGCCTTACCATAGGCTTAGCTCCGTTCATGCCTGAGCCTCACATCTGGGGAAAACTAAAATGGATTGCTGGCGGTGGAACTGGTATGCAACTGGCTGATTATGGGGACACGCTTATGCATGGGTTTCCCTTCCTCTTAATGATTCGAATCATACTACTTCCCCTAGTTCCTAAGAAGAAGGTGGAGAACTAAGAAGTACTCCGTAAGAAAAACTCAGTTTCCTAATGCGCAGGCAGTCGATTCGCAAGGAAGTGATGTATTCTTAATCGCTCCAAATCCTCCTTGAACATCAATGAGATTATGGATTCCTCTCGCCTTCAATATAGAAGCTGCAATCATGGATCTATACCCTCCTGCACAGTGTACATATACATCTCCTGTATTAGGAAAACTAGATAGATGCTGGTTCAATGAATCTAAAGGTAAGTTGAACGCGTGTTTCAAATGAGCACTTTCAAATTCGCCTTCAGCACGCACATCTATGATGGGAGCAGGAGTGGTGCTTACGCGGGAAGCAAATTCTTGAGCGCTGATAGAAACTACCGTATCTTTTTCTCTTCCTGCCTTCTCCCAGGCTTCAAAACCGCCTTTCAGATATCCTATCACGCTATCAAATCCCACACGGGAAAGTCGGGTGATGACTTCTTCCAAGCGTGATTCATCACAGACAAGAAGAAGGGGTTGTTTCACATCCTTTACCAAGGCACCTACCCATGGAGCAAATCCTCCGTCAATTCCAATAAAAATAGAATTAGGAATATGTCCTTGAGCGAATTCTTGTTGATTACGGACATCAAGCACTAAGGCATCGGTCTCGTTTGCAGCGGCTTCAAAAGCAGCTGGGTCTAGGGCGTTTTCAGCTTTGGCCAACACCTTGTCTATGCTTTCATATCCTTCTTTATTCATCTGAACATTCAGCGGGAAATATGCAGGTGGAGGAAGCAAACCATCTGTGACTTCTTTCACGAATTCTGCTTTGCTCATATCAGCGCGTAGGGCGTAGTTATGAAGCTTCTGGTCGCCTAGCGTCCCAACAGTATCCTTGCTCATTTTCTTTCCGCACGCGCTTCCTGCACCATGTCCAGGATAGATGATGGTAGCATCAGGAAGAACCATTAATTTCTTTCTCAAACTGTCATACAGGATTCCGGCAAGATCTTCTTGCGTCATACTCGCAGCTTTTTGCGCTAAATCTGGTCTTCCTACATCGCCTAAGAACAGAGTGTCTCCTGTAAAAAGCGCATGCTCTTTTCCTTGCTCATCAAGAAGGAGATAGGTGGTGCTTTCCATGGTATGCCCAGGAGTATGCAGCACTTTGATTTTCACATTTCCCAAGGGAAATATCTGACCATCTTCAGCTATCGTTGCTTTGAACGATGGATCGGCATTGGGGCCAAAAATAATAGGTGCCCCAGTCTTCTCAGAAAGGGTCACATGGCCGCTCACGAAGTCAGCATGGAAATGCGTTTCCAAGATGTATTTAATCTTCGAGTTTCTGGTGGTAGCCATGTCTATGTATGGCTGTACTTCCCTAAGTGGGTCTATGATAGCGGCCTCCCCGTTACTCTCGATATAATAAGCTCCTTGAGCCAAACATCCTGTGTAAATCTGCTTAATCTCCATCGTCTTTCGTTTAACTGTACAAAGTTACCGTATTCTTTATTCCCCCTATGTGACGTGCGTCACCTGAGCGTTTTAAAAAAGTTCTTTCCAAAGGATATAGATGGCCATGACCAAGGTGAAATATCCAAAGGCTTTTTTCAATTTCTTACCCTCAATGAAGTTGGTGGCATAGATGCCAAGGAGTATTCCTATCGCAGCTATTCCGGTGAAGATCAAAAGGAAGGTCCAATCAATGGCCATGTTCTGAACATCACCCAAGAATCCAATCAAGGACTTCACCGCAATAATCATGAGTGATGTGCCTACGGCTAATTTCATGGGCAAGCGCGAAAACACGACCAATGCGGGGATAATCAAGAAGCCTCCTCCAGCTCCGACAATTCCTGTAAGAACACCCACAACAGCTCCTTCTAGCAGAATCATAGGATACATGAACTTGCGTTCTTCTTCCTTTTCCACCAATGCTTTTCTTTCTCGAATCATTGAAATAGCTGCGAAGAGCATGATAACCCCGAAGAGCACCATGATAAATAAGTCACGTGTTATAGCTACTCCTCCTAGCTCAGCGATGTGCTCAGGAATGGCAGGCATCATGAATCGCCTGGTGAGGTATACGGCAATGAATGCAGGAATAGAGAAAACGACTCCAGTGCGGAGGTCCACAAGTCCTTTTTGCATGTTCCTGATGGCGCCAACTAGGGCAGCCGCTCCTACAATGAACAAGGAATAGGCTGTGGCCATAAGAGGTTCTATGGCAAGTAGATAAACCAAGACGGGCACGGTAAGTATGCTTCCACCACCTCCTATAAGACCAAGAACAATCCCGATAATCAGCGCTGCGCTATAGCCTATTATTTCAGTGCTTTCGATCACTTATCTCCTTTATGAAATCCGTAGAAAAGTTGCCCGATGAAGGTAGATGGAAAACGCTCTAGGTCTTGGAAACCTAGCTTGATATCACGTCCGTCTGTTGGAATGTATGCAGTCTTGAATATATAGTCCCAAATGCTCAATGAGATGCCGAAATTCACTCCTTTACTGCGTTCTGAAGGCAAGGAATAGGCATGATGCCATATGTGCATTGCTGGATTGTTGAATACATACCTCAATGGCCCGTAAGTCCAGTTCAGATTCGCATGATTCAGATGTCCTATGGCAATGGCCACGTAGAATACAATATAGGCTTGTTCAGGAGTGAACCCTCCTAAGAGCATCACCGCGATATATTTCATTGGGGTATAAAAGACATTCTCCATCCAATGGTATCGAAGGTGCGCTGCAAAGCCCATCTCTTCTACAGAATGATGCACTTTATGGAACTTCCATAGGAACTCATAGCGATGCAACAGGGTGTGGGTGAACCATTGAATGAAATCAGTGGCAACGAAGAAGATGAGCAGTTGGGCCCAACCGGGAAGAGTGCTCAAGTCCAAGAGTGTAAAACGGCTTAAGTCACCGCCTAAGAGATCAGTAAACATCCTCTCAGTGACGTTAGAGAACGCAAAGAATATGATGATCTTAAACACATAGAAATTGAAGAACATATAAAAGACATCAAGCCAGAAATCCTTACGGATGATGTTTTGGTTTTTTCTCCATGGAAACAGCACTTCCAAGCCCCATACAGCGATAGAAAGTACAACTAACCACCAGAAGTAATTCACGTACCACGGGTCTACCGCAAACGTCAATTCAGCCCAGGTATAGGAGGCAAATTGACTGAAAGAAGAAATGAAAAGCTCCCAATATTCTATCATCTTTTTTATCCTTTGAATTCAAGAACTTCTACCAAGTTCCTTCGCTGCTTTATAATGCCTTCAATCTCCAGTTTTTTCATTAATCTAGAAATGACCACCCTGGAGGAATGTAGGTCGTTCGCAATATCCGCGTGAGTGATAATAAGATCAGCTCCACGTGCTATCAAAGCTTTGTCTCTGAGGTACTTCTTAAGGCGTTGATCCATGTTGTCAAATGCTAATGAATCTATGGACTTCAGCATCTCAGAGAACCGTGAGTTATAGGATTCTAGAACGAAATTTCGCCAAGAGCTGAATTTAGCCATCCATAATTCCATGTTTTCTATAGGAATGAGGAGAATTTCACTCTTCTCTTCGGCAATGACATTTATGGAACTGACGGTTTTCTTTGAGCAACATGAAAAAGTCATGGCACAGGTATCACCCCACTCGAGATAGTAGAGGAGAAGATCATCTCCTTTTTCATCTTCAGTCATCACCTTAAGGCTGCCTGACAGAATGAGAGGCATATGGCTTATTTTCTGACCTATGGTCATTAGCAAATCACCTTCAGACACAGTTTTGAACTGTCCTGATCTAGCGATTTTAGATAAAAGCTCTTCCTCAAAGAGGTATTTGAAGCGTTCTTCTACAATCGTATTCAAGGAAGTCTCCATGCGGCTTTATTTTCATCTCAAATGTAGCTATTGGGAATACAAGCAAGGTAACTTGTGTGGCATAGGGACTTACTCGGATAATTCATTAGTTTAGTCACGGTTAAGAGTGATACCTTCAAGCCCTTTGAAAATAGAACGGATGAACAGACTTATACGAATCTTCTTGCTTAGCGCATTATGCCTTTTCTTCGGACAGATGGAAGCCCAGACTTTCCTGATTTCTCAAGGAGGAACTGTCAATACTTGCACCGGAACCATCTATGATAGCGGTGGAGCTGCAGGCAATTATCAGAATAACGAGAACTACACTATGACCTTCTGTTCTGATGACCCCACAGGTTGTTTACAGCTTTCATTCAGTCAATTTGCTGTAGAGAATGGTTTTGACAATTTGAATATATATGCTGGCCCAACTGCTACTGGTACTCCTTACGCTACGTTTACAGGAACGGCACTTCCGGGGATTATCTATACTGGTACTGAATGTGTAACGCTGGTCTTCACCAGTGATGTCTCGGTTACTCCGGCTGGTTTTGCTATTGACATTACCTGTGTATGTCCTTCCTGTGATGATGGAATATTGAACGGCTTTGAAACAGGAGTAGACTG
>ERZ888423.532-NODE-532-length-38344-cov-14.173078_pt1 | contig 38344 bp, 31 predicted proteins | sample MGYA00520523_ERZ888423 | MGnify/ENA primary metagenome ERZ888423 (study PRJEB32303, sample SAMEA104408611) | aquatic metagenome | biome: Brackish water; feature: Pelagic; material: water | place: Baltic Sea | collected 2014-06-08T10:24:00 | depth 30,27 m ... | reverse complement strand
GGGTTGATAAGCTAAGCTTACAAGTCGTGCCCCATTTTTTCTTTCTTGGTAGCTAAGTATGCTTTGTTGTGCGGATTTGCTTCTACTTGAAGCGATACATTATCTACTATTTCTAAACCATATCCAATAAGTCCTTTACGCTTTACAGGATTGTTACTCATTAAGCGCATTTTATGTACACCTAAGTCTCTTAAAATCTGAGCTCCTACACCGTAATCACGTTCGTCCATTTGAAAACCTAATTCAATATTAGCGTCTACGGTATCCATACCGTTTTCTTGTAATTTGTAGGCTTTAAGTTTGTTGAGTAAGCCAATTCCACGACCTTCTTGATTCATGTACACGATTACTCCTTTACCTTCTTTTTCGATGGCTTGCATCGCTTTTTGTAATTGCTCTCCGCAATCGCATCGGCAGCTACCAAAAATATCGCCAGTTAAGCAACTGGAATGAACACGTACCAATACAGGCTCATCTTTTTCCCAAGTTCCTTTTACCAAGGCAAGGTGATCCATATTATTGCTCGTTTGCTTGTAGGCGTACAGTTCAAAATCGCCGTATTGGGTCGGCATGTGAATATCAATTTGACGTTCAATTAAGCTTTCGTGTTTTAGTCTATATTTTATCAAGTCAGCTATAGACACAATCTTCATATTGTGCTTAGCCGCTACTTTCATTAAATCAGGTAGGCGCGCCATGGTGCCATCCTCATTCATTATTTCGACAATACAACCTGCGGGTTCAAAGCCTGCTAAGCGTGCGAAGTCTATTGCTGCTTCAGTATGTCCTGCTCTGCGCAAAACTCCGTTGGTTCGGGCTCTTAGGGGGAAGATATGTCCAGGTTTACCCAGTTCACTTGGGTTTGTTTTAGGATTAACGAGTGCCTGTATGGTCATAGCTCTATCGTAGGCAGAAATACCGGTACTTGTTCCGTGACCAATTAAATCTACCGAAATAGTAAATGGAGTCTCAAACTGAGCGGTATTTTTACCCACCATTAGGTCTAGATTTAACTCATCACAACGTTCTTCGGTAAGAGGTACGCATACAAGTCCACGTCCTTCTGTCGCCATAAAGTTGACCATCTCTGTAGTTACATTTCGAGCTGCCGTAAGGAAGTCTCCTTCATTCTCACGGTCTTCGTCGTCTACTACGATGATCATTTTACCATTTCTGATTTCTTCTATGGCTTCTTCGATGGTGTTTAGTTTAAAATCGCTCATTTTAATTGGCTGCAAAGGTACTATTTCTAGCTGCTATTTATAGTAGCGTTTTACTTTCTTCTGGGTCATCTTTAGTGATGTCTTATTCTACGATAATCTTGTTGGTCCATGTAAAGCCATTTTTTTGGATGGTAATAAAATAAACGCCTGAAGAATAGACGCCTAAGTCATAGCTTATTCTAGCATCATCTTGTGTATAAGGTGCGTTTATGGTTTGTCCAAATGCATTATAAAGGGTGTGTATAGCGCCAGCCATATCTCCGCCAGACACGGTGAAATGTCCTTTAGTTGGATTAGGATATAACCGGTAGCCTAAATCTATAGTCCGTTTAGGAACGTCTACTTTGTGTACTACGGTAAATTGAAGTTCCGTTTTATTCCCAAAGTCAGGATTTAGAATTTTAAGTGATGAACCACCTACTTCCCAAAGTCTAAAAAATCCGGATCCATCATTGTTTGCAAAGAAGCTAAGTCCATCTCCGTCGGTATCTTCTACCGTAAGTTTATAGCATCCCAAGCCAAGTAATAACGTGTCACGGTACAATGTGCTGTTGGTTAAATCAGTTTTTTCAAAAACTATTTTATTCCATTCGTCCACTACTTTTATCTTGGTTTCAGAAGCAGCATTATTGGTTCTGTAAAAAAGGTAAAAATGCTGAGGATATACTTCTGGAAACTCAAATTTACTTTCGAATAAGTTATTGTTAACGTACTCATCTGCAGATGAATTTCCATCAATAGCGGTGATTTCTGCGTAAAACACACTGTTACCTTGCACGGCAGTACTGTAGATGGAATTGTCTTGTGGTAAATAGATAGTTTCTACTTTTCCAGTGGTTAGGTAACAATTCCATGTGTAGGTTTTCTTATTGGCTTTATCGTTTACCCAATAGTCAATGGTTATGCTGTTTACCGTATTCCTGCCATTGTTTTTAACCGTAATTTTTGGACTTAAACACGTTGGATTATTACGCGCATATTCAATTTTCTTAGATGGTTCTAAAATGTCTTCGATGCCTAAATCATAACCAAACTTGTACTCGCCGTAACTCACTAATTGATTATTTACAATATACCTAGAGTCGCCAGATCCAGCGTCTAATCCGTAATCTAAGGTCACTACATCACCTCCATTTATTTTACCTGTAAGGTCATATTCTACAACGTCTGTTGCCATGCCTGGGCACCAACCTGCTCTATCGTAAATCCATGTTCCGCCTTGAGGGTAAACAGGATTCTCTCCGCATGTTTTCCATACTTGGCGGCTATAGGTCTCATTATTTACCTGTATAAAATGGTTGCGCGGTATGAATTCACCTTCTTGGCCGTGTCCTGTGATAGCAGATCGAATTTTAAATCCTTTGGCAGAATCTAATGTTTGGTAATTAAGCGGCGGATAATACACGTCGTTTGCTATAATTTGGCTGTAATTGGCTGAGAATTGCTGCGTAGGCCACAATTGGCTGATGTCTAAAACATCACGTGCCGGTGTTCCTTTTATAAATAAGAATTGGATGTCCATTTCCTCTTGATTTTGACCACCTCGACTCAAGAAAAGTCTTTTATTCCCTTTTAAAATAGTGGTAAAGTCTGTAACGTCAAAAATCCACGTTTTACCTTTTGGTCCTAAGTCTAACCCAATGCCATAAGGCGTAACAAAGGACATAATCTCTAATCGTGAAGGCCATCTTCGTATGTATGGCATTTGTGAAATGGTAATACTTCCTGCAGGTATCGCCGTAGTAGAGTCATATAAATCATTTTCTTCGGTATACCAATACTCTTTGCCATCTGTATTCCACTTGAAGGTATTCTCCAATTCTATTTTAGAATCGTCAATGGTCATTTTCGCATTGCTCTTGATGTCATATTTGATAATATTAAACGTCAGTTGAGGCACAGAGTCATAGGTTATTTGACTTGTAGTGGTAATATTAAAAACACCTTGGATTAATTTGAGATTAGGTCTTTTACTTGATAAAGAGAATCCTTTAAAAATAGAGATGCCTCTGAAAGAGCGGTAAGCTCCATTGCCTATTATTTTTCCGTTTTTGGGAGTTGGTGCATTACATGCTACAAGAGCGTTATTTTTGACATCAAACGTATAATATAGTGTGATACGTGAATCTGTTGAGCTAATTTGTTGGTTTTTTACAGCAGTTATTTCAGCATCGGTAAGCGCAACACTCCATATTCTGATTTCATCTATATCACCTTTAAAATAGCGGTTATTTACTCCTCGACTTATTCTAACGTTTAATCCTTTTACCGTATTAATTGAGCTTGCGGTAACGGTTCCATTGGTTTCCAATTTGCCATCTACGTAATGCTTAATTCCTGCTACACTATTACCCGAAAAAACACAAGCTACGTGATGCCATTGGTTATCATTTACTTTGGTTGTTCCATTTACGCCTCCACCATTAACCTCTGTGCGAAGTGTACCATCATCGTTTACTCTAAAAACCCATTTTTGTCCAGCAGCATCATTTCCCCAACTGCATATTTCCCCATTTACTTGATTGGTTCGTATCCATGCATCAATAGTACGATCGGCAGTTCCCAATATTCCTTCGTACGCGTCTGCTTCTACATAGGTTGCTAAGCCATCAAAATAAAGAGAATTGCCTGCGTAAGCATACATTAGCTTGGCGTCAATTAATTGCTCAGCTTCTAGATTGAGTGTTTCGTTTACAGAGCCATTCAAGCTTATTTCTATCAGTAAATTAGAAGTTCCATCCCATAGATAGGGTGTATGAAAATGGAGTTGATTGTCGCCTGTTACGAAATCTACGTTATCATAAAATACACTCGTAAATCCAGTCATATCTACATCTTCAGATGTTAAAACTGTTTTGGTTGTACCTAAAATACGGAGGTGTAAATTGCGGACGCTACTGTTATTAAGCGCTTTAAGACTTACAGCATTTATATTACCAGCTGTAACTCCTGCTGCTAAAAGTTCAGATGCGGTATAGATTATATGTGACTTTCCCGCAAAACCAGCTATTGGATTTGCAGAACTAGGAACCCCGTAAGGCAACGCAAGAGTTCCACTGCCAATGGCACTGGTGGTGGATGATGTAGTAGAATTTACCGCTACTTTTTGTAATGTATTACGATAGTAATCATTCATTGCAATATCGCTGTAATTGAAAGAATTACCCGTAAACCCAGCGATACTGTAATTTGTAGTACTAGCTAGCAATGAGTCAGCACGTGAAGGATCTTCTATGTAGGTATTACAACTGTAATCCCATTCCCCGCAGCCTTTATTTCGGTTAGATCCATCAGATACCAATGCGTTTTTACAACGCATAGAGTAAAGCATCAGTATTTTTTCATAAGAATCAGTTCCTTCCGGAAACGCAATAGTAGTATCTCGTGTGGTAGAGCTATAGTTTAAGGTTTTAACGACAATGGTGTCTTGGGCGTAACTCATTAAACTGTTTATACATAATAAGCTAATGGCAATAAGGCTATTTTTAGACATAGGCTTCGAAAATAAGGATACTTTCCTATTATTCTAAACAGATAGCTCTAAGTTTTAAGTAATTCTTTTTCTTTGCACTGTTGAATATATTATTTGTAGCTAATCGATTCCCGTACCCGCCATTTAGAGGCGATAAGCTAAAAATATATAATTTAACGAGAAGGTTAGCTCAAAAACATAATTTATTCCTGGTTACTTTTTACGAAGAGAGATCTGAGCTCAATTATTTAAAAGAAATTCAGCCTTTTTTTAAAGAGATTGAGTTGGTCTATTTACCAAAATGGCGTTCTGTTTTGAATGGCATTCCGGCTTTATTTTCAAGAACTCCGTTACAATTAGCGTATTTTAAAAGTGCTAAAATGAAACGAATGGTGCATTTTGCGGTTGAGAATTATAACATCGATGTGGTGCATACGCAACATTTACGCATGAGTCAATATACTAAAGGACTTACCATCCCTAAAATATTGGATCTACCAGATGCTTTTTCACTATATTTTAAACGACGAAGCGAGACGGAACGACCGTTTCTTAATCGTTTAATTGATTTTATAGAGATAGGAAGATTAGCAAAAGCTGAGCACGTGATTTCCCTATTTGACAAGACATTGGTTTGTTCTGTAGAAGATCAATCGTATTTGGAAAAGCTGCATAAAACAAGCAATGTTGAAATTCTGCTGAATGGGGTAGACCTAGAAACGTTTGATGTGGGCGTAGGTCACGACTATTCTCACAACAAAGTAGTCCTATTTACGGGCAATATGGACTATGCGCCGAATGTAGATGCTGTTCAGTATTTTGTAAAAGAGATGTGGCCAGTTATTTCAATAGCAAATCCAAACACCAAGTTTATCATAGCCGGCCAGCGACCCGTAGAGGGAGTTAAACGATTAGCCAATGATAGGATAGAGGTTACTGGTTTTATTCCTGATCTAAAAGATATGTATGCCCAAGCTAGTGTTGTTATTGCCCCATTGCGTTTTGGAGCGGGTACTCAAAATAAAGTATTGGAAGCAATGGCTATGGGTGTGCCCACAGTGTGCACTCATATTGGATTTGAAGGATTACAAATACAAAGTGGACAAGGGGTAATTATGGCCAAAGATAAGGATGTATTTATAGTCCAAGTGAATACCTTACTAGCGGATGCTACCGAGCGATCGAAAGTAGGTGAGCAAGGATTAGAGATAGCAAAAAGCAGGTTTAGCTGGGATCGTATAGCACTGCAGTTAGAAGCGTATTTAACGCAAGTTAAATCATAAAAAAAGCACTTAACGGTTATTAAGTGCTTCAAAATAGTTACAAAATAATTTAGGTAGTTTGAATGGAAGTATGCTCCATTATCTTACGCATATTAGTCAGTGCATAACGCATACGGCCAAGCGCTGTGTTGATGCTAACATCGGTCATTGCAGCAATTTCTTTAAAGCTTAAATTGCCATAATGACGTAGAATAAGCACTTGACGTTGCTCCTCAGGAAGCCTATTGATGGCCAAGCGCACCATATCCTCTTTTTCGGTGCGTATAATTTGCTCTTCTCGGTTTTCTACGGCAATTTTTATAGTGCGGAAAACATCATCACCAGAACTATCTGTGATGGTTGGCATTCGTTTCATTTTACGGAAATAATCGATAGCCATATTATGTGCTATGCGCATGGCCCAAGGTAAAAATTTACCTTCTTCATTATACTTGCCTTTTTTTAAGTTATTAATGATTTTTATAAAGGTCTCTTGAAACAAGTCTTCGGCGATGTAACTATCCTTTACGATCAAAATGATCGTTGTAAAGATTCTGTTTTTGTGACGATTGATTAACATTTCAAGACAAGCCTCGTTGCCTTGCACATACTGCTTTACCAGATTTTGATCAGTGATTTTTAAAGATTGCATACTACCTAATTATTACTTAGTTGAAAAAATGAAAACTGTGTTTGTTCTTAACTAGTATAGGTATATCTTATATGCTTCTTTATTTAAATGTTCGGACTAAAATAGAATAAAAAAAATAAACTCCCAAATTATTGTTACATATATTCACTATTTGAGTCAAATTTGCGTCCCTTTTGCTAGCAATCGGACATAAGAATGACAAAACAGAAATACATAGACATACAAAACGCCCATTTACACAACCTTAAAAATGTAAATGTCAGCATACCTCGGAATCAACTTACAGTAGTAACGGGCTTGTCTGGAAGCGGTAAGTCGTCTTTAGTATTTAACACACTTTATGCAGAAGGTCAAAGACGCTATGTAGAAAGCCTTAGTTCATATGCACGCCAGTTTTTAGGGAGACTAGAAAAGCCTATGGTGGATAACATCAAAGGGCTTACACCTTGTATTGCCATTGAGCAAAAAGTAAATACCCGAAACCCTCGAAGTACCGTAGCTACCAGCACGGAGTTATATGATTATCTCAAACTACTTTGGGCAAGAGTCGGCAAAACGATATCACCTATAAGTGGTAACGAAGTCAAGAAACACAGTTCGAGTGATGTGATAAATTATGTGCTCGCTCTGGAGTTAGATACCCGTATTTATATTTGCTATACGCCAAGTAAGGACAAAGCAAAAGATTACTTACAAACCGCACTGCAAAAAGGGTACAATAGGATTTGGTCTAACGGTGAAATGCTCAAAATTGAAGATGCCATAGCCCATAAAAATTTGAAAGACTACTCGATTCTGGTAGATAGATTGAAAGCAATGGAGCCAGATGACGATTATAAGAGTAGACTTTCGGATTCTATAGAAACGGCTTTTTGGGAGGGTAATGGTGAGTGTACTATAATCACAGATGATCACCAAGAAACGTTTAATAATAAGTTTGAACTGGATGGCATGTCATTCGAAGAGCCTTCTGTAAATTTACTGAGTTTTAATAACCCATATGGAGCCTGTGCTGATTGTGAGGGTTTTGGCAGCATTATAGGCATAGATCCTGAGTTAGTTATTCCTAACAGATCACTCTCGGTGTATGAAAATGCAGTTGCCTGCTGGAAAGGTGAAACGATAAGCGAGTGGAAAAATGATTTTATTCATGCCAGCGCTAAATACAATTTCCCTATTCACAGAGCGATTTCTGAGCTTTCTGAAAAAGAACTAGATCTGTTGTGGCAAGGAAATGCCAAAGTGCGTGGCCTGAATGATTTTTTTCGATACTTACAAGAGAACTCCTATAAAATTCAATACCGTGTAATGCTTAGCAAATATCGCGGTAAAACGATCTGCCCAAGTTGCTTAGGTACGAGAATTCGAAAAGATGGTAGTTATGTAAAAATAACGAATCAAGGCACAAACCCTTCTTTTATGAAGGAGTCGAAACTTTCGTCTTTAAATCAAATTTTACTCCTCAATATAGAACAAGCAAGTGCTTTTTTTGCAAGCCTGGAGTTAGGAAAACAAGAGACAGAAATTGCGAAGCCTGTTTTACTTGAAATACACAATAGATTAGATTACTTATTACGTGTTGGGCTTAGTTATCTGGGATTAAATAGACTAAGTAATTCGCTGAGTGGTGGAGAAAGTCAACGCATTAATTTGGCCACTTCACTCGGAAGTAGTTTGGTTGGCAGTACCTATATTCTAGACGAGCCAAGTATTGGCCTTCATTCTAAGGACACGGAGCGTCTTATCTCTGTGCTCCTCAACTTAAAAGAAAAAGGGAATACTGTTGTCGTGGTTGAACATGACGAAGATATGATGCGCACAGCGGATTATTTGATAGATATGGGACCTGAAGCAGGTCAACTTGGCGGAGAGGTTGTTTTTGAAGGACATTACAAAGATTTAAAGGGTAAAAACACACTTACGGCAAGGTATTTAGATGATTCTATGCGCATTGAGATACCCGTAATGCGACGTAAATGGAATAACAAGATTAGCCTTATCGGTGCAAGACAAAATAACTTGAAAGGTATAGACGTGGATATTCCACTCAATACACTAACCGTAGTTACGGGGGTAAGTGGTAGCGGAAAAACATCCTTGATTAAAGGAATATTGTTTCCCGCAGTGCTTCGTGAAACTCAACAATATAGTTCACAGCGAATAGGTGAAGTGAAAGAGATAAAAGGAGATTTTAGCTCTTTTACAGCGGTCGAACTAGTAGATCAAAATCCTATTGGTAAATCCAGTCGAAGTAATCCTGTAACCTATGTGAAGGCGTATGATCCTATTCGAGAGCTGTTTAGTACCATGCCTATGTCCAAACAACGTGGGTTTAAGACTAAACATTTTTCATTTAATGTGGAAGGTGGACGCTGTGAAAATTGCCAAGGAGAAGGTGAAGAAATCGTCGAAATGCAGTTTATGGCAGATTTACATTTAAGATGTGAAGAGTGTAATGGCAAAAAATTTAAAGAGGAAGTTCTAGAAGTAGAGTTTAAACACAAAAGCATTTTTGATGTGCTTGAGCTTACTGTGGATGAAGCTATTAAATTCTTTGACGGTCAAAAATCGATTATTAATAAGCTTCTTCCACTTCAGGAAGTAGGACTCGGATACATTAAGCTAGGTCAGAGTAGCAATAGTCTTAGTGGAGGTGAGGCACAACGTATTAAACTGGCCACGTTCTTAGCCAAATCTCAGAGTAAGGAAAAAGTGCTATTTATCTTCGATGAGCCCACTACTGGACTTCATTTTCACGATATTAAAAAGTTGCTTAAATCATTTAATGCCTTAATAGATAAAGGACATAGCATTGTGGTAATCGAGCATAATCTAGATGTAGTAAAATGTGCAGATTGGGTTATTGATCTAGGTCCAGAAGGTGGAGATAGAGGGGGGGAGCTAATGTTTGCTGGAACTCCAGAAGACATGGTAAAGTGTGAAGCGTCTGTAACAGGGTCTTTCCTACAAGAGAAGATGTCAAAATAAGCATTTAAAGCCACTCCGTTTTGCTGAAAGGCTATTTCTCCTAGGATAATTTAGTTGGAATACAAGTGGATCTAATGCCTGTTATCGCTATACGTTATAGAAATACATGTCAACCAATTTTTAGGTGGATCTCCTAAAGCTTAGGTTTTCGCGTAACGACGAGTAAAAATAGCGTGCTCGGAACCAATATAAATAAGATGGGTAAATAATTTTCAGACAACATAAATGGAGAATGGATAAGAGCTACCAATAAACCTGCTATACCACCACCTAAGTGTGCTTCGTGGCCAATATTGTCTCTTTTGCTTTTTATACCATACACACTATATGAAACGTAAAGTAGTCCAAACGCCCAACTAGGTATGGCGATGGGCAACAGCATTAGGTATAAATTCATATCCGGGAACATGGCTATGCAAGCAAATATGATTCCTGTAACCGCACCAGAGGCCCCAACTGCTGTGTAATGAGCATTGGCTTTGTGAATGTACAGCGATAGTATGTTGCCTCCTAAAAGACTTATGGTATAAATACCCAGAAACCAGATTGGTCCTACTTTTTGTTCCAAGATAGGCCCAAAAAAGTATAAGGTAAGCATATTGAATCCGAAGTGCATCCAATCGGCATGTAGTAATCCGGATGTAAAAAGGCGTTTGTAGTCTTTGCCCTGCAGAATACTATTTACATTGAATGCATGGGCGTAGAAAAACGTCTTTTTTTCAAAACCTAGATATGAAATATATCCTGTAACGCCTATTATTAAGGTAACTATGAGTGTTAAGTCGTCCATTTTGTCGCTTTTTAGGATTGATTAGTTACTTTTCTTCGTCATACCAAAGGGTATAGAATTTACGACCACTTTCGTCTTGGCCTCTTTCTATTTTATTTCGGTCGCCGTGCACATAGACTGAAAAATTTCTATCCAATTTGATTACACTTTTAAAAACACCTTTTTTCTTGTTGATTGCGGTTTCGTTGAGTGCAAAATTTTCAGGAATGCTAATAGCTCGTTCTTTTTGATACGACGTAGTAAAATCATGAAAGCTATCCATAATATCGGGCTGCTGAATGACTACATTAGCAAATTCAGATAGGTCAAAGTGATCTTGTTCTTTGAAATAAGAAGCGGATTTATTCAACATCTCTGCCTGGTCTGCTTTATCTGCAGAAAATGCTTTGGGGAGTTCCTTCGTGATAAATTCTTTGGCAATTTGCATAACACTGGAAGTTTGATAATAGGCGTCTTCACGTTGTTTTACATGTAAAAAATGGTCAAACCAAAACTTGGCATCACTTCCTTTATTGGTGTTATCAATCACGTTCAGCACATAGCCGTCTTCTTTTTCGGTGTTAAATATGATACAACCCTTATCTAGGTTTTTAATATGAATCCCTTCAGCACTAGTGATGCTAAAATCACCCTCTTCAGCGGTTATATCTAAAAACGTGTCTTTAGTCTCTGATTTAAAAATACCAATAGCATCTGTTGGCTCTCCTTCCAATAGGCAATTATGTATATGTACTATATATAATTCACCACCCTTTATTTTAGGATGATTACTGTTTTCGTATAAATGCTTAGCTATGCTTTTGGAGTGAGATACTAAGTCTGCTGGATTTTCAAAAATAGCTTCTGCGTATGAAAATAGCTCATTCAAATTAAGGTTCGACTCGTGGTGAAACCTATAAAACTCGTTTTCCTTAAAGGATGACAAAAAATAGGTCAGTAAATGCTCTTCTACTTCAGGTGTAAATGCTAGCTTGGTATTACCCAAGGTTAGTCTTTCCTCGTGAAAAGAATTGCCTACAAAATGAAGTACAACCTCTTGTATTTTTGTATCTGAATATGCTAGCATAGTACAAGGTTAGCATTATCATTAAAAATTGAATGCCATCAACCATATTTAGTGAATAACTTACTTAACCTTAGGTTTAAGATGATCCTAAAAAAAGCCCATCACCACAAAAGTGGGATGGGCTTCAGAATTAAAGAATTTCTTAAAAATTATATTCTTAGTATCTTCTTTCGGTACGTTGTGGTCTATCTTCAGCTTCTTTTACTACTAGAGGTCTTCCCTCGTAAGTAGAATCGTTAAGCTCACTGATAGCGTTTTGAGCAGCTGCATTATCAGCCATCTCTACAAAGCCAAATCCTTTAGATCTGTTTCTGTCACGGTCAAAAATTACTTTAGCAGAAGTTACTTCACCAAATGGTTCAAAAATCTCTCTAAGGTCTTGGTCGTCTGCACTAAATGGCAAACTTGCTACGAAAATGTTCATTGTGTTTAATTAAAAAATAAGTTGAATTTACAGGTTACTGCCATGGCAAAACTAATAGAAATATAAATGAAAGCCATTTTTGTTTCCTTTGAATTATAACAAACGTACGCTAATTATTTTTCTTTTTGTTATTTTTATTTTTGGGATAATAAAAATAACCAACTATTTTGACTTTATCCTACGCCTCTTCTTGCCCATAAAGCACTTTGCAATCCATTGGTCACACCTCATTATCAAGTGATTAGGACTTTGAAGGTAGTTTGGAAGAAGAACTTCACTCTAATCTGCCATGAACATAGATACTTTCCCAATTTAAACACCTAATATTGCACGCTTTTAGCAATACATGATTACAGTCAACGATTTATCCATCCGTTTCGGAAAACGAATTCTATTTGAAGAAGTAAACTTAAAGTTTACCACTAACAATTGCTACGGCATTATTGGGGCAAATGGCGCTGGTAAATCTACTTTCTTAAAAGTGCTTACCGGTGAAATGGAAAGTACAAATGGTCATGTTTCTATTGAGAGAGGTAAGCGTATGGCCGTTCTAAGCCAAGATCACTTTGCTTTTGATAATGTGCCTGTACTAAATGTTGTTTTACAAGGTCACAAAGAAATGTATGCCATCATGCTTGAAAAAGATGAATTGTACATGAAGCCAGATTTCAATGAAGAGGATGGTATTAAAGCCGCAGATTTGGAGGAAAAATTCGCAGAAATGAATGGTTGGATGGCCGAAAGTGAAGCAGGCGAGTTGTTAGGTGGTTTAGGTATAGTGCAAGAAAAACATCATATGCTCATGAAAGACCTGAGTAATAATGAAAAAGTACGTGTACTGATTGCTCAAGCTCTTTTTGGTAATCCTGATATATTGGTAATGGATGAGCCTACCAATGACTTGGACATTGAAACGGTTTCTTGGTTAGAAAACTTCATCGTAAACTTCCCTAACTTGGTTATAGTCGTTTCACACGATAGACATTTCTTAGACTCGGTTTGCACGCAAGTAGTCGATATAGATTTTAATAAAATTAACCAATTTGGGGGTAATTATACTTTTTGGTATGAAAGTTCACAATTAGCGCTTAGACAACAACAAAACCAAAATAAAAAATCGGAAGAGCGCAAGAAAGAGCTTCAAGAATTTATTGCTCGTTTTAGTGCTAACGTTAAAAAATCAAAACAAGCAACATCGCGTAAAAAGATGTTGGAGAACTTAAACTTGGATGAAATAAAACCTTCCAGCAGAAAGTATCCAGCGATTATTTTTGTGCAAGAAAGAGAAGCCGGTGACCAAATTCTCAATGTGAGCAATCTGTCTTTAGCTCCTTATTTTAACAATATTTCCTTTAGCGTAAATAAAGGTGACAAGGTGTTTTTATATTCTAAGCATAGCATCATTACTTCTAAGTTTTATCAAGTCTTAAACGGTGAGATAGAGCCAGATAGTGGATCTATAGAGTGGGGTATTACTATTAATAACGCTTACCTTCCAAATCATAACGATGAGTACTTTACTTCATCACTTAGCTTAGTCGATTGGTTGCGTCAGTATTCGGATGAGAAAGATGAAACATTCATAAGAGGTTTCTTAGGTAAAATGTTATTTAGTGGCGACGAAGCATTAAAACAATGTAACGTACTGAGCGGTGGTGAAAAAGTACGCTGTATGATATCGCGCTTAATGCTTGCAAATCCAAATATGCTTTTACTTGATGAGCCTTTAAATCACTTAGACTTAGAATCTATTACGGCTTTTAATAACAGTTTGAAGGATTATAAAGGAACAGTGCTATTTACATCTCATGATCATCACTTCATTCAAAGCATTGCCGATAGAGTACTCGAAATCGGACCACATGGCGTAATAGATAAACCTACCGATTACGATTCTTATCGTGAAGATACGGAATTGAAAGAGAGAAGAGAAGCACTGTATGAGGGTCTCACTATTGAGGCTATTTAAATTATCGTAGAATAAAAAATTTTAACAAATATATACATGAAAAAAATCGTAATACTAGCTGGCGTAGCACTAATGATTAGTGCTTGTAGCAAATCGGGAATGAGCGTTGATACTTCTAAAGAAACAGAACTAGCTACTGAATTAGACTCAGTAAGTTATCTTTTGGGAGCAGATTATGCAGACGGGTTAAAAACTAAAGCAGGACTATCAGAAATTGATTTCAAATCATTTCTAACCGGAATGCAAAGAGTGTTTGAAGGAAAAGAGGTAGAGATTAGTGAAGAGGTAGCAGGAACATTTATGCGTGCTTACTTTGGCAAATTAGATGAAGCTAAAGGTGCCGTTGAAAAAGCAGCATCTGATTCATTTTGCAATGCCAATAAAGCTAAAGCAGATGTCAAGGTAACTGAAAGTGGCTTACAGTACAAAGTGTTAAAGGAAGGAACTGGAGAAATACCCAAAACGGGTCAAGAAGTAACAGTACATTATACTGGTAAATTAATTGACGGAACTGTATTTGATAGTTCAATCGAAAGAGGCGAACCGGCTAAGTTTAAGACGGATCAAGTTATACCGGGATGGACAGAAGCTTTATTAATGATGCCAGTTGGTTCTAAGTGGGAACTAGTAATACCAAGCGACTTAGCATATGGTTCAAGAGCTACAGGCCCTATCCCAGCAAATGCTACATTAGTATTTGAAGTAGAACTATTGGAGATTTCTAAGTAATAAAAGATTTGAGTAAACTTCTTTTACTTAGTAACTCGACTAATTATCAAGAAAAATATATGCAATGGTGCAAAAGCATCATTGCATATTTTATTAATGGGCATTCTGAAAACATACTCTTTGTTCCGTATGCTGCGGTTGGTTTTTCATACCAAGAATATACCGACAAGGTTAATGATGCCTTAAGACCCGTTGGTGTACAAGTAAATAATTTGGATAATTTCGAAGATAAACGAGAAGTTATATCAAATGCTTCAGCGATTTTTGTAGGTGGAGGTAATACATTTCATTTATTAAAATCATTACAAGATTTAAATCTTGTAAATGCAATTCAAGAGGCAGTGACCGCTGGAATTCCTTATGCAGGTTGGAGCGCAGGGTCTAACATTGCTGGCCCTACTATTTGCACTACGAACGATATGCCAATAGTACAACCCAGTTCTTTTAATGCACTTCATCTTATTCCTTTTCAACTAAATCCACATTATACAGAGGCTGTTTTAGATAATCATGGAGGTGAGACCAGAAAACAGCGCCTGGAGGAGTATTTAGTGGCCAATCAATATTCAAAAGTAATTTGTTTGCCAGAGGCTACCTATTTGGAAATAGAAGGAGATCGTATCACCTATAAAGGCAGTTCACATGGCAAATTGTTATCCAAAAATGAAGAGCAAGCCTTAATCGAGAGTACTCTAATCATCTAATGAATAAATGGAGATAGAAGTGACTAACCACTTTTATTAAAATGAATTGTATAATTGCACAAGAAATAATTTACATCATGAAAAAAATTAGTTTAATTTTAATTGTACTTTCTACTGTATATATAGGAAGTATTTCAACAGGGTGCTCTGACAAACCTGTAGCTACGCCTACACCAATTGATACAACAAATACTGGAGATACTTCAGGAAATGCGGTAATAGACAACCAAATCAATATAGGTATTAAACTGTATAAGTTAGTTACATCTAAAGAAGGAGCTACAGGTGCCTACTCTGTATCTACTAGTAAAACAACAATAGCTGTAGATGGTATCGATTCTAAAAATGGTCCAGCTAACTTTGACATAAAATTCACGGGAACTAATAAAGGTACCTTTACTATGGCAGGCGGAAATCTTGAATTTGCATGTGGGAGAGGTGAGCTTAATACGGTTTATCGTGAGGAGTTTGGTGCAACTGGTTCTATTTTTACCGTAGATATTACAGAATATGGACCTGTTGGTGGTACAATAAAGGGTACATTTAGTGGTACCGTAAAAAACCTCAAAACAGGTCAATCCGTTGATGTTACTTTAGGTGTTTTCTCAGTTACACGAGGAGTAGATCAGTAAAAATTACAGTCAACATATTTATATAAAAAAAAGGGTTCTGAATATATTCAGAACCCTTTTTTTATTCATCGAGTCTCTATTCGCTATTCGATTATTATCTTATGGAATTGAGTTTGGTTATCATCACTTAGTTTAAGGTAATACATACCCGCTTTAAAGTTTGATTTTTTGACATCTATCTCTGCACTTCCATTGATCAGCACTTGACTTTCTATTAACTTACCAAGTGCGTCCATAATAGACAGTTGACCATGTATGAGATTACTGGTTACATGGATAATGTGATTACTTGGGTTTGGCCAAATAACGGTCTTCTCCATATCTTGATTATGTATAGCATTGGTAAGCCCAGCAACCTTGATACTTTTAGTCGTTTGGGCTATACATCCATTGGCTCCAGTGGTGGTTAATACGACATCAAAATTACCATTTTTAGTATATTGGTATGTCACACTTCTCGTGTTTTTGGTCGTCCCGTCTCCTAGATCCCAAGAATATACAAGTCCTGCATTGTCTGCAGTGAATGTAAAGTTTCCTATTGTATTAACTTGATAATTATAGGAAGAGCTAGGTAGCGGATTAACAGATACCATCACCGAATTAATTTCACTAATGCATTGAAAGTTTTTACTCGCAACAAAATATTCTGCGTTTAAAGTGAGTGAACCTGTAGTGTAATTGTTTCCTATGGCAACTATGGCACTTATGTTTGGTTGTGTCATCCATATAACGGATCCGTCAGTGGTAGCGGCAGATAAAGTGGCTGTTTCATTAGAACAAATAGTAGCCCCCTTGATATTACTTAGTATTCCTGGGCTCAATTCACTAATAGTTAATTTATGGCGTAACGTATCTCTACAGACAAGGCTATAGGGCTCTAAGTAAAAGGAACGATTACCTGCAAGGTTGAAAAGCCTTACCGTATCATTATCATAAAGAGCTGTGTCTCCATTTGCTTGATCAAACCATCGTATAGAGCCACTAAAATTAGAATAAATAACGTCTAACGTATCGCCAATACAAAGAGTATCTTTATCTTGAATAGTGACACTAGGAAAATTCCAAACGAGCACCCTTTTTTGCACTCGTGTACTGGCACACTGTCCGTCATAGGCTTCTACATAAAAAATAGTAGAACCTGTTTTAGTAGGGATAAAACTATACGAACTTCCATTATGAACAGGTGTTCCGCCAGAAGCTACGTCGTACCACATTATATTATTTGAGCTACTTGCAGTGGCCGTCAACTCTGCTGTTCCGTCATGTATACATATGGTGCTGTCTTCATTTGTAATGGGGTCAGACGGGGCATTATTTGCATTCACATTAGCATACGTTATAGCTCTTTTGGAGCTAATACAACCACGATTATTGGCTTCAGCATAGTATTGTTTTGAATATTGAAGAACATCTGTAATATATACTTCACCGGTGTCTACAGCGGTTCCTCCCACAGAATCGGTCCACCAAATAATTTGCCCATAATCTGCAGAAGCAGATAGGTTTGCCTTTGCGTTTAGGCAAATGCTATCATTGGTTGTTAGGGGTATTGAAGGCTGTTCTGCTACCGCAACGAGAATCTGTTTTACGCTACTTGAGCACGATTTGTTTCTGGCTTGGATTTTATAATTAGTATTGCCTGTTAGTATGGGTGTAGTAAACTGTTTTCCGGAATCTATAGGTAAAGAAGATGAGTTTTGGTACCAATAAACCTGAGCGTCTGAGCTAGCAAGAATAGTAGTACTATTCCCAGCACATACAGGTGTATCTACAAAATAGCTAAGTGTACTCGGCTTATAGTCTATTTGCTGGTAAGCAGTGTCTTTACAGTTTGCACCATTTCTATATCCGTACATTGTAGTAATTAGCATTACATTTCTGTTGCTGGGGTAAGCCAATTTCTGTTTAGCATTTTCGCCATAAAGAGAACTCGTTCCGGCTCCGTAATACCAATAATACGAATACTGCCCAAGACCATAACTCATATAACGGTTATACATTCGGTGTTTTAAAAATGGAGAACTTACATTATTAGGAGACAAAGAGTCTAGGTAGTTGTAACAATTGGCAAGACTAAACTCGGCATACGTCTCATACTTTACATGTGGCTCTAATAACAAATCGCAATCGAGTGAGGTGCCTGATATGTTCAAGTTAAGACCTCGATACCATATGTTAGAAACGGTACCGCACATCAGATTCTCACCTAAACCGTCCCCCGCGGCAAAACCATTACAAACAATACCTGTTCGAATAGAATTGGTAGATGAAATAGTAAGTAAATAGGGTCTATCGGTAATAAATGCGGTGTCAAAAGTTAGACTTTTTCTAAGAACGGTAAGAACTCCACCGCCAAAAGTAGTATCTATTTTAATGGTTTTAGTTCTAATAGCACTTCCTGTGGGAAGCGAGTCTGTTCCCACTTCATATAGGCGAACTGTTATATCTACCTTGTCATTACTGGTGGATATAACCCAACCATAGAAAGTGGCTCCGGTTATTTCTACGCTGTCAGGAGAGTCGTAATACTGACCAAGTGCAAAGCCGCTAGAAATAGAAATAGCTTGAAAGGATGATGCCTTGTATCTGGCATATTCAAGAGTATCCTCATCACATGATTTAGGTTGCGTAGAGCTTTTGTTTTTTAGATTGTCAAAAGAAATGGAGGGCTTAGTTAGATTGTCCGTAATGCTGACTGGAATTACCTGAAATTGAGCAAAAGTAGCGTGCTGGATAAGAAGATAAGCTGTGAGGAGTAGGTATTTCTTCATAAGTATGTTGATTTTCTAAGCTAAAAATAAACTTATTTTTTGGTATAATGAAACAAAAAAACCTAATCCGCTAAGGATTAGGTTTTTAGATTGTGAGGTCAGAACCGGATTCGAACCGGTGTAGCAGCTTTTGCAGAGCTGAGCCTAGCCACTCGGCCATCTGACCTTTGTTGATTATAAGTCCTTTTTTAAAGGAGTGCAAAGTTAAAATTTATGAAATGTATTCCTAATAATTATTTAGATCATTTTTGGGGAGTGAATTTTATGATCTAGTATACACAAAAATAACTTTTGATAAGAATACGCTCTGTTGTGTGATTTTTTAAAGAAAAAGATGTTGTTTTGAACTTCAGTTGGATACAAATTTGGAGCAAAGTGCAAATTCTTTTGAGGTTTTTTATAAAAAGCATCAGCCTTCATTGGTCCATTTTGCCACTTATCTTACTCATAGCTCTTCAGATGCCGTTGAAATTGTAAATGATGTATTTGTTACTATTTGGTATAAGCGAGATAAGCTTCAAATTGACGAGAGTCTCAAATCGTATCTTTTTACAGCGGTAAAGAATCGTTGCTTTAATTTCAACAGACAAAAAAAAATAGAAACACTCTCTATTTTTCCTGATGATGCCCAAAGTTCGTTTACCGCAGATGGCCATCTGCTAGAAAAAGAACAAGCCCTAAAATTAGCACGTATTATGACTTTGTTACCTCCTAAATGTCGGCAAATCTTTGCCATGAGTAGAATTGATGAACTATCGTATGGTCAAATAGGAGCACTTTTGGATATCTCTACCAAGACGGTCGAAGCTCAAATTACAAAGGCGTTAAAAATATGCAGAGAAAACTTAAAACTTAAGTAAGGGTGTAGGATGAAAATAGTGTACTACCTAATAACTAATAGACAATTTATGATTTGGGAATCTAACATCTTACTAAAGTTTTTATTTGGAAAATGCACCGAAGAGGAAACCAAAGAAATTAACCTGTGGGTAAGCGAGAGCGACTACAATAAACAAACGCTATCATATCTTAAAACGACAGTAGCTACTAAGCTATAATGAAGCATACAAGAGAAGATATTATCCTTAGCTACCTGATAGGCACTTTGTCTGATGAGGAAGCGTGTGCTTTTGAAAAAGAACTCGAAGTAGATAAGGAAATAAATCATCTCTATGAGGAATACCGCGAACTTTATACAGTAACCGGTGAACTAACCTATGAAACAAGTGAGGTAGAGAATTCTTGGAATGCGTTTCAACATAAAATTACACAACCCCAAAAGGCATATAGTCTTAGATGGCTTAAAGTAGCTGCAAGTGTTTTATTACTCGCAGCGCTAACCGTTGGGATGTGGTTTTTTGGTTCCACAGATATTTCTCTTACCTCTGGGAAAGTGGTGACTCAAGAAATATTAACCGATGGGTCTACCATTATATTAAACTCAAACTCCCATATCTTTTCTGAAAAATTTAATAGGAATCATCGTGAACTAAGCTTAGAAGGTGAGGCAAAGTTTAAGGTTACCAAGGGTGAAAATAATTTTGTAGTGCACACGTGTAATGGTGATGTAGAAGTATACGGTACCCAATTTAACGTATTTACAGATTCTAAATCAAATTTCACACTTATTGAATTGTACGAAGGCTCTATTGGTTTTAGCTTTAAGGATGAACTGAAGATGTTGAAACCAGGTCAACGTCTTATCCTCTCAGGAGACGTTCTATCTATTTTATCATTCAAAGAGCCCGTTGCATGGTTAGAAATGATTTCATGCCAGGACGCACCGCTTTCTTATGTTCTTGGGCAAATCAAACTATCGTACAATGTTCAGTTTAATGTTAGTTCACGATTATTGAAAGAACGTTATACTTTAAATCTACCTAAAGACGATTTAGATGCATGTCTCGCAATACTTAATCAAGTTTCTGGTAAAAATTTTGCATTAATAGAAAATACTATTGTGGTGAAATAACCAATTGCAATTACTTTGCGGTGGTTGCGAACTCTTTCTTACATAACACTCTTTTTTCTTCTTACAATTCATGTGGAAGCGCAATCAAATCTCGATGCCCCCATTCGTGCATTGGAGTGTAAAGGCAACCTCTCCAAATGTCTTGATCTGCTTGCTACTCAAACTAATGTGTCGTTCAATTATAAAAACGATGTAATAGAAAAAGCTAAATTTCAAATCAAAGTACAAAATACCACACTTAGAGCTGTTCTTGATGAGGTGCGAGAAAAATGTGAAATTGATTATGCATATAGTAACACTCTGGGAATTACGCTTATACAGCAGCCTAAGTTCTATGTGCTAGGATCTATAGTTCATTCTGCATCCAGCGAGCGCCTGTCGGGTGTAAGTATTACATACACTGCACACGCGGTAGCATTAGAAAGCGATAAAAATGGCCTATTTAGCATCTATACAACGCAAGAGGAGCTAGAGGTAATCGCTTATCACCCGCTTTTTCAGCTTATAAAAGTGGTTATTAAGCCATCCGAGAATAAGTTTATTTATATTAAAATGGTGCCTATTGTCACGCTTAATGAGATAGAAGTAAACCAACGCGATAGTATAAAACTTCCCTTAAAAAACTTTGACGAACTTAGCCCATCAGAAAAAATAGTGCCGACGGTAGGAGGAGAGACCGATGCGCTTAATAATGTAAAGCTACTCCCCGGTGTTAGTAATGTTTCGTTTGGTAACAGAGGATTAATAGTACGTGGAGGCGGTCCGGATCAAAGCGGTACGCTTATAGATGGAGTTCCAGTGTATAAGACGTTTCATCTTTTAGGCTTGTTTTCAGTGCTCAATACCAGTAGTATCAATAACATCAATGTGCATAAAGATGGATTGCCCTTGAAGTACAGCAATAGATTAAGCAGCGTTATTGATGTGGGATTAAACAATGGGAATAAACAAAAAATAAGTGCCGAGGCAGATATAGGCATCTTATCCAGTGGGTTTAGTTTTACTGGCCCTATTTTAAAAGATAGATTAAGCTATGCGCTTACTGCCAGAAGAACGTATTTTGACCTCTTGAGCCTACCGATTCAACGATTGGTAGATAACAACAGTGATCTAAAGAGTATCAACAGATTATGGTGCTTTGATATCTTTGGTAAAATTCATTTTCAGCCGAATTATAAAAATCAATTTAGCTTAATGTCCTATAATGGGGGAGATCAGTTGAACTTTGAAACAAGGTTTTTAGTTGACAACGAGAAACAAACGGATGAACAAACTAAAAGTGGGTTAGGCTGGCGTAATAATTTAGTCGGTTTCCAGTGGCATTACATGGCCAATAGCAGAGTGCAAACACGTCTAGAGGTATCCAGAAGCACCTATAACCTTAATTTTTTAGATCGATATTCACTCTATCAAAGAGAATTGGAATTGGTAAATGAATTGAGCTATAGCAATGGTCTTACGGATAATAGAATAACTATGAATGCCGATATTGTTTTGAATAAAAACAATATGCTGCAAGTGGGAACAGGATTTATTCTCTACACTTTTGAACCGTTCAAACAGAATTATGCTACGACGAACTTAGTAAGCTCCTTTGATACACTGTTAACTACCCAGAGTGTTACTGCATCTGAAACCATGGTTTATGCGGAGAATAAAACCTACTTTAAAGGAGGGTTTGTGGTCTATGGTTTAGCCTTGAGGTATTTTAATAGCGATACATTTAACTACATTAGATTACAACCTAAGTTTATTCTCACTCAAAATATAAATAACCACAACCAACTTAAATTTGGTTTTTCGGTGGTCAATCAATTTATACATCAAGCACCTAATAATAATCTGGGTTTGCCAATTGATATTTGGCTACCAATAGCTGCTCAATTTAAACCATTGAGCGTTACTCAATTAAGCAGTAAATACCTACTTAAAAAAATAGATTTTGAATCGTCTGTAGGAATATTTAGCAAGTACTATGCAAATATGCTTGAGTTTGCTAACGGAGGTCCTGTAGCAGCAGAAGGCGATCTTACCAAGAATTTAGTGAGTGGTATAGGTAGGGCGTATGGATTAGAGTTAGCCTTAAAATATCGGAAATCAGATTATAGCGTATATGCTGCATATACTTACTGTAGGAGTTTACTGACCGTTGCCGGAATTAATGATAATCGGGCTTATTTTTCAAGGTATGATAGACCCCATGAAGTTAATCTTTTAGCTGAACATAAGTTAAATGCAAAGGACAAACTAATCGTTTCATTTTCTTATGCAAGTGGTAATCCCATTACGATTCCCACTAGTCGCTATATGGCATTGGTCAACGGTGAGCAGGTAATTATAGAAGAGTTTGAAAAAGTTAATAATTTCAGATTGCCAAGCACACATCATCTGGATTTATCGTATGTACATACAAAATCCTATGCTAAATTTAGGTCTACTCTTATCCTGGGGATTTATAATATCTATAATCAGCATAATCCATTTATGGTGTACTTGGGTATTAATAAAAATGATGAGCCCAGCTTAAAGTCTAGATCCTATTTGCCTGTTATGCCCATGTTTAAGTATACGCTCTCGCTGTGAAAATATTTGGGTACATATTTTTAGGTCTTACATTGGCCAGCTGTGAAAAAGAATTGAGCATAGATAAAATACAGTTTGATAAAAAACTGGTTCTCAATTGTATTATCGCAAAGGACAGTCTGATACAAGGTAATCTCAGTCAATCCGTAGGTCTGCTATCGGTTCCCTCGCTCAACTCCTTATCAGGAAGTATGAATATAGTGCTCAAAAGAAATGGCTTATTGTTGTATAACGATGCTGTGATACTGGATAGTGGCCGATTTTCATTGCCCTATATTGCAAAAGCAAATAGTGAGTATGAATTGCAGGTTGCTTATGGTGATTTCCCTACTATAAAAGCGATGGATCTTGTACCTGCAAATAGCCTAGTTGTGGAGATAGACACCATTGTAGAGCAAAGTGTATCGTATAGATTAAAATTTAGCTTAAATGACCCAACGGGTGCACATAAATATTTATTGCAATTATCTTCACAAGGCAAGCAGTTAGTCAAAAACGATTCGTTAGATACGAATATTCCTACTGATTTTACTTCAAGCGATAAGGTTTTTCTGGCCACCTTACGCACGGTTATTTTGGATAATAGCTATTCTCTTTTTGATGACGCTTTATTTGAAGGGCAAAAGAAGAAATTTGAATTAGTGATTCCCAAAGATCAATTTACTCTCAATTCTTTTGCACCTCAACGTATAGTGCTTAGACTGAGTTGTATATCAGAAAACATGTTCTCGTATTACAAAAGTATACTAGAGAACACCCATATTTATGGAGGGCCGCTAGCTACAGGTTTTGGGCAATACAGCAACGTAGATCAAGGTTTAGGTATTTTTAGTTTTTATACCTTTACACAAAAAGAAATACCGCTTCGTTAGTAATGCATTTCGTTAAAGGATATCCCAAATTCTTCTAGCTCCTTCATAATGGGGATATAGACATCTTTGGTAGTGGGTAAAATACAACCTTTTGAAGCGATTTTATTTTCAAGGATTAGTTTACACGCAATTGCTAGAGGTAAACCAACGGTTTTAGCCATGGCGGTATGCATACGGTCTTCTCCTTCTATCACTAGACTACTCTCAGCACACATGGTTTGCCGGTTTTTTTCGTAGCTTACTTTATGCCACATCACAATCATATCGCGATCGGTATCTTTCATACTCCACTTCTTTTTCAAAATATGTTCTAGGATCTGAGCGGGAGTAGCATCTTTTTCTATGCCTATTTTTTCATCAGAAAACACCCCAGTACTCTCTATTTTTTCCCAAACATAGATGTCGTCTTGATCAATTCCCAAATAAGATTTAAATTTCAATTCTATACTATCGGTAGGGTGGTAGGCTAAAAAAGTATTGATGAATTCTCGGTGATTCATACTGGCAGAATACGGTAGGATATACGAATCATCGGTAGCGCCTATTTGCACAAAACAGTTCCATGCCTTCGAAAAGCCAGGTCTTCTAAAGGTGCCACGGTACATTGTTTTTACATTATTTAATTCATAGGTGTCGCGGTATTTCAAACTGTCTCTATTAGCATATCCTTCAAACTTGCCATATCCTGCTATCTCTACCAGCTCGGTCCTCCTAAAAACTCGATGATAAGGTATGAACTTGTATTGGCCGTTGTGTATAAACTTTACCGACCCACCGCTACCCGCCAAAATTACATTTCGGGGGTTCCATGTAAATTTGTATTTCCACGGGTTGTCTTCGCATTCAGGAGCTACTAGCCCTCCAGTAAAACTCTCAAACTCCGTAATTGTATTGCCATTTTCTCTTATCTCATCCAATAGTTTCATGGCAGAAAGGTGATCTATGCCGGGGTCTAGTCCACACTCATTTAGAAAAACCAATTCTTTTTGCTCTACTGCTTCAGAAAGAGCTTTCAGTTCATCCGATAAATACGAGGCGGTGGCTAAATGTATACCCATATCCAGGCACTTGTGGGCAATGGTTAGATGTAAACTTGCAGGTAACATGCTAACAGCCAGCGTACTTCCTTGTAATAATTCAATTACTTTTCCCTCGTTGTGAATATCGATTTGGACACAGGTAGTTGCACTGTTTTTACACTTTGACTTGGCCAATTCTAAATTCATATCGGCCACCACAAGTTCCCACGAATACTTTTCTGCATTATTCTCAAGGTACGAGATCAGGTAGGTGGCGGAGAGTCCAGCACCAAAGACTACTATTTTTTTCATGGTGGTAATGCGTCAAACCTACATTATTTTTCTGTTTTCGTGTCTCAGTTCTCTAAATATTTAGATATTGCAGTACCAATTTAGAACAGATGGAAAAAACAGTACGTATAGAAGAGTTTTTATACCAAGACTTAACCCAAAAGGAACAAGTGTTTCTGAACCAAGCTGTAGAAGCAAGTAAGCAGTCACACGCACCCTATTCTGAGTTTTACGTAGGTTGTTCGGTATCCCATCAAAATGGGAAGGTCGTACTCGGAAGTAATCAAGAAAATGCGTCATTCCCTAGTGGATTATGTGCTGAGCGAGTGGCTTTATTTGAAAGTGCAAAAACACTGGATGCTAATAAGGTAAAGGAATTAGCTGTTTATGCGAGATCTACGAAATATGAAGTGCCACAAATGCTGGTGCCGTGTGCGGGTTGCTTACAAGTTATTTCCGATATACAAAATAGACAAAAAGCACCTATAAAAATTTGGATGTGGGATGGAGGAGATACGGTGTATCGTGCTCAAGATGCCGGCCAATTCTTACCTTTTCACTTTGAGCTTCACAAAAAATAAGAATTCCTTTTTATTTCAAAACCCCAAACATTTCTACCATTACTTTTTCTCGGTAAGCGAAGATGTGTTTGAGTTTATTTTTTACAAAAAAAGCGTGTGCAATATCGCCTAGAATGCCGAAAGGTAATTTATAATTTACCTCGTCATTCATCTGTACACCGCCGGGTACTGGTTTAAAACTGTGTCTGTGATGCCACAAGGCGTAGGGCCCAAAACGCTGCTCGTCTATAAAATATTCTCCTTTTTTTACCGTGGTTATTTCCGTCATCCAGTTTATTTTGACACCCAAAACGGGACTAACTTTATACGTAATAATCTGACCTTCAAACATTTTAGGAGAAGGGGTATTGGTAATAATAAATCCCATTTCCTTCGGAGTTATTTTACTCAAGTTACTCGGTGATGAAAAGAAATCCCAAGCTTCGTCTAAAGTAATAGGTAACGTTTGCTCGGATGTAATGCTATAAAAACCCATAGTAGTTAAACGATAATGTGCTGTAATAGTTTTGTTAAAATGTGCAAGAAATAGGGAATATTCGTACTATGAAATGTGAATGCTTGAAATACCTTTGCTGCACACCAAAATCCAAAAAATGAAGTTACTAGAAAATAAAACAGCAGTTATCACTGGAGCCAGTAGAGGCATTGGAAGAGGGATAGCTGAGAAGTATGCCGCAGAAGGTTGTAATATCGCTTTTAGCTTTGCCAGTTCGGTAGAAAAAGCAAAAGCCCTAGAAGAAGAATTATCTTCTAAATATGGAGTTAAAGTAAAAGGTTTTCAAAGTAATGCAGCCGATTTTACATCTGCGCAAACGTTTATAGACGCAGTAGTTGCAGAGTTTGGAAGGATAGATATCTTAATTAACAATGCAGGTATTACCCGAGATAACTTGCTTATGCGAATGAGCGAAGAGCAATGGGACGAGGTAATAAATGTAAACTTAAAGTCCGTTTTTAACCTTACCAAAGCGAGCTTAAGAACCTTCCTTGGTCAAAAAAGCGGTAGCATTATCAATATGAGTAGCGTAGTGGGAGTGATGGGTAATGCCGGTCAAAGCAATTACGCAGCTTCAAAAGCTGGGATTATTGGATTTTCAAAGTCGATGGCAAAAGAATTAGGAAGTAGAGGCGTTAGATGTAATGTTATAACTCCTGGTTTTATAGAAACTGAAATGACAGCAGAATTAGGAGAGGACGCACTTAAAAAATGGACTGACGGTATTCCATTGAAACGCGGAGGAACTACAGATGATGTGGCGAATGCATGCGTTTACCTGGGAAGTGACATGTCTACATATGTAAGCGGACAAGTGCTTAGTGTGTGTGGTGGCATGTTAATGTAAATAAACAATGGCTTTAGATCAGATAGATGTAGACGAATACGATGCGCAGATGTCCTTTCTGGAACATCTAGAAGCATTGCGTTGGCATCTTGTGCGATCTGTGGTCGCGGTGGTAGTAGGCGCTATTTTTTCCTTTATTAACGGAAGATTTATCTTTGATAAAATACTACTAGGCTCTACAAAACCTAATTTCTGGACCTACCAGAAAATGTGTGAGCTGAGTCAATATCTGTATCAAGACGATAGGATTTGTATTAACGAGATGGACTTTAAGTTGCAAGCGCTGGATATTCAAGAACAGTTCTATCAACATTTCATGATTGCAATTATTGGGGGATTAATCATAGCTGTTCCGTATATCCTTTTCGAGATTTATCGATTTATCAAACCTGCGTTAAAATCAACCGAAAAACGTTATTCAGGTTTGGTCATTGGATTTGCCTCAATGCTTTTCTTTACCGGTATTCTTTTTGGGTATTATATCTTATCACCTATTTCAGTTAATTTTTTAGCCAATTATAGCCTTAGCCCAGATATAGAACGCAACTTTAAAGTGAGTTCTGTGATCAGCTTTATAACCATGCTAACCTTAGGCGCAGGTATACTATTTGAGTTGCCTATTGTAGTGTATTTCTTAGCAAAAATAGGACTACTTACCGCCCAAAATATGAAAGAATACAGACGAGTTGCCCTCGTAATTATTTTGGTAATAGCAGCTATTGTTACACCTCCAGATGTGGCTAGTCAATTAATATTAAGTATACCCATTATGCTTCTTTATGAAGTAGGAATTATCATAGCGCGTAGAGTAGCACCAGCCCCCATAGAATTAACCGAAGAATGACAACAATAACAGTATCCATAGGAAACGATCACGCAGGAACAGAACTAAAAAATAAAATTATCAAAGAATACGCTGACCAATTTACGTTTGTAAATCACGGTACAGACGGTTCTTCCTCTGTAGACTATCCTGACTATGTGCATCCTGTAGCCCTTGATGTAGAAAAAGGGACAGCAGCATTTGGTATTTTGATTTGTGGGAGTGCCAATGGCGTGTGCATGACGGCCAATAAACACCAAGGTATTCGAGCTGGATTAGCTTGGAATAAGGAAGTAGCTGGACTTATTAAGCAACACAATAATGCTAATATAATCTGTTTACCTGCTCGTTTCTTAAGCGAAGATGAAGCCCTAGAAGTATTACAGACGTATTTGGATAAGGTTTTTGAAGGTGGCAGACACCAAACCAGAGTCGATAAGATTCCGTGCTAAGATTATAGTAACGTAGCGCTACGCTACAACTAGCTTACCTTCTTTTAGCACAGGTACGATTTTTAGTACATTCACTTCGCAACAATAGGCTATGTCTTTGGTTACACCTTTGCTAGCAAGTCTTTTAAAGTGATTAGAATTTTGTAAGGTTTCGTAGATATTATCCTTGGCCAGCTCAAAAGCATCTCTAGCCATTAGTGTAGCATCATCGCAATCGCGCAGAGGATACACCGTTGCCACAGCTCCTGCAAATAGACTATCTTCCAAATTAACCCTGTCTTTCCAGCCGGCACAAAAAAGCACTACATCTCTTTGGCTGTTTTTTAAATGTTTAATTAACGCTTCTAGGTTCAAAAAGGACCCGATTACAACTTGATGTGCCATTTTTGCCATTTCGATACACTTGGTTCCATTGGTAGTGGTAAGTACTACTTCTTTACCCGCAACCCGTTCAGGCATATAGTGAAAAGGAGAGTTTCCAAAGTGAAAACCGGGGATGGTTTCGCCGCCGCGTTCGCCACCTACTAAAAATCCGTTGGCTTTATAGGTTTCTGCTTCGGTCTCTTCCTTCACTGGAATAACTGCTGTCGCCCCATTGTGTAAGATAGTGGTTATTGTGGATGTAGCTCTTAGTATGTCAATAACAACTACTATTTTGTCTTCTACGTTTTCTACTTGGTAAAATAGGGCAGGAGTGAGTATTGTTTCTACCTTCATGGGTAATTTATGCGTGAAAAAGTTCTGCCATCATACATCTAGCGCTACCGCCGCCTATCTTTTCGATAAGGTGTATAGGTACGGCTATAATTTCATTTTGATGCTTGTTTTGGATGAGGTCTTTTTGCTCGCTGGTTAAGCAAGAGTATGCTTCGCTAGACATCACTATAAACTGTTTTCCTTTAGCGTTTTGTAACTGTAACATGTTTCCTGCAAAATGAGAATATACTTGCTCATTGGTAAGTGCAATAATGTCTTTGCCTAATGAAGTTAGTTGCGCAGCAACCATTGTTTTATGCTCTTCTGCTATGGTATCCAGCCCAATAATCACAAAGGTGCTACCCATGGTCATCATTACGTTGGTGTGGTATATTAAATTGCCGTCAGGACCCAATGCATCAAACCGCACAGTAGAATAGCCTGACACCTGCTCAAAACGATCGAGTGCCTTATGCGTTGTTCTTGGTGAAATAGCCGCAAAAGCAGTTTTAGAAGCATAATCACAAACCAAGCTTCCGGTGCCCTCCAGTATTTCACCTTTTTTTTCCTCCTTGAGTAGTTGGGTATTAAGTGGCTTACGTAAGTCGTTTGCTATTTTTTTGTACACCGTAGATTTACGCTCTAGCCTTCTGTTGGAGGTGCACATAGGGTACAAAACTACTTCATGGGTAAACGTGCTAAACCAGTTATTGGGGAAAATAGAATCTGGTGTGTTGCTATCTTGTTCCTGAAATACCATCACTTTAATGCCTTTTGCCTTGAGCATAGCTACCATATTATCAAATTCTAGGGCAGCAATATCTTGTATTTGAGCTGGAGTGAAATGGGCTAATTCATGTTGAAAAGCATTATTTTCTGCTGTTTGTGGATTGAAAGCAAAACTTTTGGGTCTCACCATAGCCACACTTTTAGGAATAGTATTAATCATTTTCTCGTAGGGTAGGTAAAGTAGAACATCGCAGTAAACCCTCCAGTTTAGAAATTTGGTAATAAGGTATTTCTTCTACGGTGTACCCTTTCTCTATCAATTTTTCGTTAATACGCACAAAACCACGCTCGCTTACCACAATATCTCTGTCTATGGAAAACACATTACATCCCATGGAATACATTTCTTCTCTATTTACTTTAATCAGCTTATCGGCGCCAAAAATATCTTTAATGGTATCCAAAGAAGACTGATTTTTAAATCCATCTTCAAAGATTAAGGCATGCCCAAGGCCAAGTGGCTGAAAGCAGCAATCCAAGTGGAGTGCATTTTCTCTGGGTTCGTAGTCAGATTTGTTTAACTCTATGCCAATTACTTTTTTAGCAGGGAATTTCTCTTTCAGGTAGTTAAGTCCATTCTCATTGGTACGAGCGGTTTTGTATCCATAAAAGTCTTTTTCATTGGCGTATCCTACAAATAAGTATTCGTTGTGCACTATTACGTCTCCACCTTCTATTCTAACGCCCAGGGGCGAGTCTAGTATTTGTTTTTTGGTTAATTGATTTAGGTAGTTCTGGATACCATCTATTTCATCTTCACGTTCTTGAAGTATTTCAGGGATTACTAATTTATCTTCAATAACGAAACAGATATCCCGTGTAAAAATCTGGTTTAAGTGCTTAATATTGTTGGGGCGGAGTACTTCAACATGATGTTTTTTAAGTATTTTGGCAAAACATTCTATTTCGGCCACCATATTTTTTTCATAGGGATACATTCCTTTTCGTAAAAACTCTTTGGTTTTTGGGTCGTAGGTATCGTCTAAGTGCGGTGGTCCTCCGCAGTCCTTTGCTGTTCCTAATATTACTTGCTTTAGTCTTGAATATTCATTCGGAATGTTGATTTGCATAAAGTACTTTTTTAGAAGTAAGGCAAATCTAATGAATCTTTGGGAGTGTACGAATACGCCCATACATATATATTAAGCTTTTGTAAACAAAGTGTGGTACATGCATAAATAGGAGGCACTACCACGTTACTGTTTAGTGATTAAATCTATTATTTATTCATAAAATAAACAAGAAAAAAATAATTTTAAAAAAAAACTGTAAAAGTTTGGATTAATAAAAATTCGTTTTTAATTTTGGGTATTGCTTCCTGACTATGAAAACGCTAAATACCTATTAATGGCAGGTGCCATTTAGTGCACACTTAAATTTATAAATTATTGAAACTATTTCATGTAATACTATTAATATTTATACTTACTAACACTGCCTACATAGAGATGTCTGCACGCATTGCCCCGAGTATCAAGTTTGAAAAAATGATGCATGCGAATGCGAAACAGGCACCTATGCATACTATTCAGCAAACGGTTTAGTATGCAGACCCTTGGCAGTGAATGAATGGCTCATTGGAGAGAATCCTTGTGGCTGCATCGAAAACACTCAACTTGTGTTTGGGACAATCCACGATGCTCCAATTGGCAATAATTCAGAAATTGATATTATTTTAAGAGGATTTAGTCCGGGTGTAATAACAATGCTGCAAAACTATGACAGTATCAAGTATACCGGCCCGATGTCATATATTGTAAAAGATGGGGAGTGCAATAGCAATTACAAAGGTTTTTAAATGATAGCACTACTAGCCAAAGACAGAACCTAAGTAGATTTAACTTTTAAGTTTTACAATAAAAGTTGGCCACCTTATGATGGTTTAAAAGTACAGCAAGAATGTTCTTTTAAACTAACCAACTAAGAAAGGCTAACCACCAACACAAAATAAAACGCAATGCCTCCGCAGGCTATGCGGCACGTGTGCGTAGACTGGCAGTTACCAGCTAACAGATAGCCTACTACTGCTTAATCGGCGGTCTGCTAATGTAGTCCTTCACTACAATGGCTTCCGGAAAAATACGGCGTACATCCACCAGTAATTGCTGGGCGTCTATCTCATGATAATAATCACCTACACGTATTTTCCAATACGGCTGCTGATACAAGCTGTAGGTTTTGACATTATAGTCTGCAAATTCTACTATAAACTTATTCTCTGATATTCTAGCTTGATTCCTATCTGTAAAAAAGGCAATTTGAATACGATAACCCGCTATCTTGGTGGTGTCAATAGGGGCATTTTTTATGCGCAGCTGTTCGTTAATGGTCTCGTCTATTTTTATATCTACTTGTCCGTAACTCATACACGCAAACAAGCTAAGGCATGCGAGTAGGGTGTACTTAACTTTCTTTACCATGGCATTTCTTATATTTTTTACCACTACCACAAGGGCAATCGTCGTTTCTACCCACTTTTATCTCACTGCGTATAGGCACAGCTAAGGGCTTAGGCTCATTATCTACAGCTGCGTTGCGGTCTTGCGCTAGTAAGGCTTCTACGGCACGGCTGGTTTTCATTTTGCTTAAGTCTTCTCGCTTTTGCTCTTTGGCTTCTTTCATGGTGTCTGCCTCTTGCACAGCTATGTTTCCTTTCATGAGTAGCGAAATAATCTCACTATTCAAGGTATTGATCATCGTTTGGAAAAGGTTAAATGATTCCAGTTTGTAAATAAGCAACGGATCTTTTTGTTCGTAAGAAGCATTATTAGCAGTTTGCTTTAAATCGTCTAACTCTCTCAAATGCTCTTTCCAATGATCATCAATACTGTCTAGTGCCACAAAACGCTCGAAGGCATTGGTTATTTCGGCGCCATTGGTCGTAATCGCTTTCTCTAGATTCACAGAGATATTAATGGTTTTCTTTCCATCAGAGAAAGGAACCAAAATGTTTTTCACTTCACTTCCTCGGTCTCGTTGTATATTTTTGAATACCGCTAAGGCACGCTCGGCAATATCGTTATTCTTGCGGTCGTAGGCAGTTAGCAATTCATCAAATACCCTTTGAACAAGATCATCTTGTTTTTCATTGGCAAAGTCTGCTGCCGATAGGCTAGGCTCAAACGCTAATTGACGTATAGATTCGAACTTAAATCCTTCAAAATCTCCTGCGGCTTTAAATTCAGAAATATGATCTTCTACCCAGTCGTACATCGCATTGTTAATGTCTACAGATAATCGCTCGCCATACAGCGCATTTTTTCTACGGGAGTAAATAACCACACGTTGCTTGTTCATTACATCATCATACTCCAATAGTCGCTTACGTACCCCAAAGTTATTTTGCTCTACTTTTTTCTGCGAACGTTCAATGGTTTTAGAAATCATTGAATGCTGAATTACTTCGCCTTCTTCGTAGCCAAATCTATCCATTACTTTAGATACTCTATCAGAGCCAAAAAGACGCATCAAGTTATCTTCTAACGATACAAAGAATTGAGATGATCCAGGATCACCTTGACGCCCGGCTCTACCTCGTAACTGTCTGTCTACCCGTCTGCTATCATGACGCTCTGTGCCTATAATGGCAAGTCCGCCTACTTCTTTTACGCCTTTACCTAGTTTGATGTCAGTACCACGACCCGCCATGTTGGTGGCCAAGGTTACACTACCGGGTTGTCCTGCCTCAGCCACAATATCGGCCTCACGCTGGTGCTGTTTGGCATTCAATACGTTGTGCTTAATCTTACGCATGTTCAGCATTCTACTCAGTAACTCCGATATTTCTACAGAAGTAGTACCCACTAACACGGGTCTTCCTTCGGCTTGTAAGCGAATAATCTCTTCTGCTACGGCATTAAATTTCTCCCGAACGGTCTTGTAAACCAAATCATCTTTATCTGCTCTAGAGATAGATCTGTTGGTAGGTATTACCACTACGTCCAGTTTGTATATTTCCCATAACTCGCCTGCTTCTGTTTCTGCAGTACCCGTCATACCTGAAAGTTTGTGGTACATACGGAAGAAGTTTTGAAGGGTAATGGTTGCAAAGGTTTGTGTAGCGGCCTCTACTTTTACATTTTCTTTTGCCTCAATAGCCTGATGTAAACCATCAGAGTATCTTCTACCATCCATAACACGGCCTGTTTGCTCATCTACGATTTTAATCTTACCATCTTGAATAATGTATTCTACATCTATTTCAAACATGGTATATGCTTTAAGCAATTGGTTAATGCTGTGTATACGCTCAGATTTTACAGAGAAGTTACGCATCAACTCATCTTTTTGCTTCAACTTTTCTGCTTCGGTATGCTCAGATTTTTCTAAATCAGCAATGGCAGAACCTACGTCAGGAAGCACGAAAAAGTCTGTGTCATCACTGTTATCGGTAATCAGATCAATCCCTTTGTCGGTTAGCTCAATTTGGTTATTTTTCTCATCGATGGTAAAATACAATTCCGCGTCTACGATATGCATTTCCTTTTGCTGGTCTTGCAAGTAGTAGTTTTCGGCTTTGGTCATTAACATCTTATTGCCTGTTTCTCCTAGGTACTTGATCAACTGCTTGTTTTTAGGGAAACCTCGTTGGCATCTAAATAAAAGTAATCCAGCATCTTTTTCGCCTGTTTTACCTTCGGCAATAAGTTTCTTAGCATCGGCTAGGGCAGTGGTTAAGTAACGTTTTTGCGCATCTACTACCTTTTGAATTTTTGGTTTTAACTCATTAAATTCATGGATATCGCCTTTGGGTGTAGGGCCACTTATAATTAAAGGAGTACGTGCGTCATCTATCAAAACAGAATCTACCTCATCAATCATCGCAAAGTGATGTTTTTGCTGCACTTGCTCTTCAGGGCTATGCGCCATGTTATCTCTTAAGTAATCAAAACCAAACTCATTATTGGTTCCGTAAGTGATATCTGCTAGATAGGCATTTTTACGCTCAGGTGAGTGCGGTCTGTAGTAATCTAAACAATCTACTGAAAGGCCATGAAACTGAAAAATAGGGGCATTCCATTCAGCATCTCGTCGTGCGAGATAATCATTCACGGTTACAATGTGAACTCCACGTTGTCCAAGGGCATTGAGGTATGCGGGTAGGGTAGACACCAAGGTTTTACCTTCTCCAGTTTGCATCTCAGCTACATTTCCTTTGTGCAAGGCAACACCACCTATTAGCTGTACGTCATAGTGCACCATATTCCAAGTAACTTCTTGTCCTGCGGCATCCCATGATGTTTGGTAAATAACCTCATTTCCTGAAATTAGAATATTCGCTTTTTGAGCGGCGAGGTTTCTATCCATATCGGTTGCTGTAGCAACTAAGGTATCCATTTCGGTAAACCTACGTGCGGTTTCTTTAACTACAGCAAACGCCTCTGGAAGCAATTGTTCTAGAATTTCTTCGAGTTTTTCATCTCGTTCCTTTTCAAGTTCATCTATACGATCGTAAGCGGTTTCTTTTTTTTCTATTTCGGAGATGTTCGCCTTTTCGATTTCTGCCCTTAAGTCAGTAACTTCAGAGTCTATTTCTGACAAATAGTCGTTAACTCGGCTTTTAAATTCGGCAGTCTTGGCCCGTAATTGATCGTTGGATAGGTCTTTTAGTTTGTCAAACTCAGCGTTTATCTTTCCTACGTAAGGCGTCATTTCCTTGACGTCTTTATCTGCTTTGTTACCAAAAAATTTTGAAATTCCTCCTAATATTGTATTGAGCATTTGTATCTATTTCTTCTACGTTATTCTATAAGTATGCCATGCGCTAAACAGGCCGTATTTTTTTGTGTTTTTCATTTTTAGTGCACTTATTAATCGTATTCCACCAAAAGAGGTCAAGTTGTTTATATATTTAACCTAAAAAATGAGGTTCAAAAGTAACCATATTTATCTTTGAACCATCTAATAAACAATGCGAATATTAATCTTAGGATCTGGTGCAAGAGAGCACGCTATAGCTTTAAAACTGAGCAAAGAAATAGGCAAGGAGAATGTATTTGTGGCACCCGGAAACGGAGGTACACATAATTGCAGTATTAACGTCGATTTTACGTTTATGGATTTTGATAAAGTAAAGGCTTTTTGTATTCAAGAACAGATAGATGTGGTAATACCAGGTTCTGAAGAAGCCATAGATGCGGGGATAAGAGACTTTATGGAGGCAGATAGCGAGGTGAAGGATGTATTCGTGTTTTCTCCCGATAAATATGCCGGTCAATTAGAAAGCAGCAAAGCGTTTGCAAAAGAGTTTATGGGGAAGGAAGGGATTCCAACTGCAGCTTATCAATCTTTTACGACTGAAACGGTAGCACAAGGCCATTTGTTTTTAGCTTCATTAAAACCTCCTTACGTGTTAAAAGCGGATGGTTTAGCAGCTGGGAAGGGCGTTTTAATTCTAAACGATCTGCAGGAAGCAAAAGAGGAGTTGAGCAGTATGCTGGTAGATGCCAAATTTGGCGCAGCAAGCAGTACTGTTGTAATAGAAGAGTTTTTAGACGGTATAGAGTTTAGTGTTTTTGCGCTTACAGATGGGGATAATTATGTGCTCTTGCCAGAAGCAAAAGATTATAAGCGAATAGGAGAGGGCGATACTGGTTTAAATACAGGAGGAATGGGTGCTGTAAGTCCGGTGCCTTTCTTTAACGAAGAACTAAAATTAAAAACCATTAGAGATGTGGTAGAGCCCACTATTAAGGGTTTAAAAAAACAGAAACTTAATTACCGAGGTTTTGTTTTCTTTGGACTTATTGTGGTAAATAACGATCCATTTGTGATAGAGTATAACGTTAGAATGGGAGATCCTGAAACAGAAGTGGTTATTCCACGCCTTGCAGAATCCCTTTCTCAGCTAATTGTGGATGCCAAAAATGGTCAATTAACCAACCGTATAGCGGCTGCAAATCCAGCATTCGCAACAACGGTATTTGCAGTATCTGGTGGATATCCAGAGGATTATGCTAAAGACAAAGTGATTACCATAAACGAAGCCAGTGAAACGTTGTTTCATGCAGGAACTAAAATGGTAGGTGATGCGTTACTTACCAGTGGCGGAAGAGTTTTGGCAGCTACGTGTTATGGCGCGACCATGCGAGAAGCTCTAAATGCGAGTTATAAAGGAGTAGAATCCGTCACCTTTGAAGGAAAATATTATAGAAAAGATATAGGAAACGATTTAGAAAAATTTATTAAATAATGGAAGTATTAAAAAAAATATTCGGTTACCTAACCTTCAAAAAAGATACAGGAGAAGGTTCATTTTTAAAGTCGATGCACGTCATTAATAAGCTATCGCTGCTTATGTTTTTAGCATCGATTATCTATTTGATTATTAAAATTACGCGATAATCATTTACGGTTAAATTCAGTTGATTAATAATCCTAAGGCACATAAGTTGCGTTATATTACTATATGAATAGGAGAGCTCATAAACTGAATTTTAGAAGTTATCTAAGCTTGGTTTCCTTGCTTTGGGTTGGAATTACTGTATCTGCACAAACCGTAAGGGTTGAAGCCAGAAAGAATGTGATGGACGACGCATTTGCCAAAAGCCAAAGCATATTGCCGGTATATAAGTTTGACAGTATGCGTATCGAGCCTTATGCAAAATTTGGGGTAGATATGGGTAAGAATCAAGTATGGTACACCATTAAGCAGTTACCCGATATGACGGGCTGCAAAGACACCGGGTATACCTACATCTATTTTTCAGGAGCGGATAACAGCAGTAATAAAGGGTACTTGCTTACCCTCATTGGAAATTATGTACGTTCCCGCAGAACCATGTATTTTTATATTGATAGAAATAATGATTTTGATTTTACCAATGACGGAGCGCCTGACAGTATAACCATTCAACAGAATGATTTTCAAATAGAACTGGAAAATACATACGTAAAAGGAGCAACCTATGCCATTAAGCTAAGTCGATTTTTATATGGAGAGAATATGGCGTATAAAAATTTACTTACCAGCCATTACAAAGCCCATAGCGGAGCCAAAAAGTTTACCAATATTAATTATTGTTTCAGAGAGCAGCGGTACAATGTTATTTCTGCAGACTATAAAGGTGAAAAAGATTCATTTACCATTGGTATAAAGGACATGAATGTGAACGGTATTTACAATGAGAGTTGCACCGATATGCTATATATAGGGCCATATAAGAGCCAAATAGCCTCAGATGAGCTTTTTAGTATAATACCCGTAATTTCAAATAATGCCTTTGAATGGGGTGGAAAAAA
>ERZ888423.531-NODE-531-length-38446-cov-13.008986_pt1 | contig 38446 bp, 42 predicted proteins | sample MGYA00520523_ERZ888423 | MGnify/ENA primary metagenome ERZ888423 (study PRJEB32303, sample SAMEA104408611) | aquatic metagenome | biome: Brackish water; feature: Pelagic; material: water | place: Baltic Sea | collected 2014-06-08T10:24:00 | depth 30,27 m ... | reverse complement strand
CAAATACATTTCCACCGAGACAAAGGGGATGAACTTGAAGATCAGTTTTGCCAAGTGCAATGCGCATCAGCCACCGCCTTCAGTGTTTCCAGCGGATGCTGCCTTTGGATTAGTTAAGTCATAGCGATCAATTGCTTCTTGGACACGTTCGGCTGGCATTTCACCGCGCTTAACCAGCATGGCCAATGTCTGTACCGTGATGCTTTGCGCATCAACTAAGAAGTGGCGACGAAGTGCTCCTCGAGTATCGGACATACCCCAACCATCAGTTCCAAGTGAGACGAAATCATTTGGAACCCAGTCACGAATTTGATCCTGTACGGCCCGCATGAAATCTGATACCGCAATGACGGGACCTTCAGTTCCAGTTAATTTCTCGGTCACCCAACTCGTGCTTGGAACAGCCGATGGATTCAAGAAATTATGTCGATCAACCTTTAGACCATCTCGGCGAAGTTCATTCCAGGAGGTCACTGACCAGACGTCGGCGCTGACACCCCAGTCTTCGCGGAGTAGTTTCTGCGCCTCAAGTGCCCAGGGAACTGAAACACCGGAAGCAAGTAGTTGCGCTCGCGGACCTTTGGTTTGCGTCTGCGCGGAAAGCAAATACATTCCGCGTAAAATTCCAGCAACTTCGATATCAGTTGGCTCAGGTGGCTGAACATATGGTTCGTTATAAACAGTCAAGTAGTAATAAATGTCTTCTGGATTTTCGCCATACATCCGCTCGAGTCCATCACGAACAATGTGCCCTATCTCAAAACCAAACGCCGGATCGTAACTAACTACCGCAGGGTTAGTCGCAGCTAATAGATGGGAGTGGCCATCTTCATGTTGCAGGCCTTCGCCATTGAGCGTTGTTCGTCCAGCAGTTGCGCCAATAACAAAACCGCGGGACATCTGATCGCCAGCAAGCCAGAGTGAATCACCAGTGCGCTGGAATCCAAACATCGAATAGAAAACATAAATTGGAATCATTGGTTCATCGTGGGTTGCATACGAAGTTGCAACTGCGGTCCAAGACGCTACCGATCCTGCTTCGTTGATTCCTTCATGCAAAATCTGTCCAGATTCTGATTCCTTATAAGAAAGCATCAACTCGCGATCAACGGACAAATATTGCTGACCATGCGGTGAGTAAATCTTTAAGGTTGGAAAGAAGCTATCCATACCGAAGGTTCGCGCTTCATCTGGAATTATCGGAACTATTCGACTGCCGATGTTTTTGTCCCGAACTAAATCTCGCAGAAGTCGAACAAAAGCCATAGTGGTTGCAACTGGTTGGTTGCCAGAACCTGCGCTCATGTCTTTGTAAGTTTCTATGCCAGGAAGTGTTAACACTTTTGATTTTGTGCGACGCGATGGCACGTAGCCACCTAAGGCGCGACGGCGCTCATGTAGGTATTCGATGTGTTCGTGGTTATCGCCTGGATGAAAATATGGCGGCAACTTGTCATCGAGTTGCGCATCAGTAAATGGGATCTGCAAGCGGTCGCGGAATTCTGCAAGATCTTCATGATTGAGCTTCTTCATTTGGTGAGTTGCATTTCGACCTTCGAAGTGCGAGCCAAGCGTCCAGCCCTTGATGGTCTTAGCCAAAATCACAGTTGGCTGACCCGTATGCGCTTCCGCCGCTGCGTAAGCGGCATACATCTTTTTGTAATCGTGGCCACCGCGCTTTAAGTTCCAGACCTTGTCATCCGTCCAGTCTTCAACCATTGCTTTTGTGCGAGGATCGCGGCCAAAGAAATTATCGCGAACAAAGCCGCCGTTTTCTGTTTTGTAAGTTTGGTAATCGCCATCGGGTGTGCGATTCATTAAATTGACAAGTGCGCCGTCGTTATCTTTGGCAAGTAGTTCATCCCACTCGCGACCCCAAATTACTTTAATTACATTCCAGCCAGCTCCACGGAAATGCGATTCAAGTTCCTGAATGATCTTTCCGTTTCCACGAACTGGACCATCGAGGCGTTGCAGATTGCAGTTGATAACGAAAGTTAAATTATCAAGTTCTTCGCGGGCCGCAATTCCAATAGCACCAAGTGATTCTGGTTCATCCATTTCGCCATCACCCAGGTAGGCCCAGACACGTTGCTGTGAAGTGTCTTTGATCCCACGGTGGTGCAGGTAGCGATTGAAGCGCGCTTGGTAAATCGCATTCATCGGGCCAAGGCCCATAGATACTGTCGGGAACTGCCAGAAGTCAGGCATCAAACGTGGATGTGGGTAACTTGGTAAACCATTGGGCGCAGCGGATAACTCTTGGCGGAAACCATCAAGGCGCTCTGCGCTTAAGCGACCTTCCAGAAATGCGCGGGCATACATGCCAGGGGAGGCGTGACCTTGGAAAAATACTTGATCGCCGCCGCCTGGGTGCTCTGGACCACGGAAGAAGTGGTTGAACCCAACTTCATATAGAGAGGCACTGGATGCATAAGTTGAAATGTGTCCACCAACTCCGATGCCAGGGCGCTGGGCACGGTGAACCAACATCGCGGCATTCCAGCGGATGTAAGCGCGAATTCGGCGCTCAATGAATTCATCACCAGGGAAATCAGGTTCCCGGTCTGGGGAAATTGTGTTTATGTAGTCGGTGCTACGAAGACTTGGCACCCCGACATTTTTTTCGGATGAATGGCGAAGTAGTGACAACATAATGTGACGGGCTCGCTGCTCGCCATGTGTTGCGATTAAAGCATCAAGTGATTCAATCCACTCTCGGGTTTCCTCAGGGTTGACGTCCACATATTGCGTTGGAAGACCGCCAGCCAGTAGCGAATCCCGATCTGGAGTCGTGGTCACGTTTTGGTACCTGCCTTGGTTTAGACCGTAAGAGAAGTATGGACTTGATCAGTTATTTCACCTCCTATTGTGTCTGACTGGACGCGGCATTCGTTAATCGCCTGCGAATTTTCGTGAATTGAAAATTTTGGGCAATATGTGGTTTGCAGTTGCCTTTTTCGCGTTACTCGGGTGGACTATGACTGTGAGTTCACAAGAAGGTGCCCTTCAGGGGTTAGCTGGCAAGTTTGCGTTAGGTGAAGGACTAGTAGTCCAAGAGCTTGGGTTCGATAGTGATTGCGATAAATCTGTTTCAGATGCGATTGCATCCGTCGCAGAATTAGTCGATGAAACTTATGGCGACGTCGTTGACGCCGTACTCCTGTGGTGGCGCGAAGATGATGGCGATTTAGTAGACGCGCTTGTAGACGCGCTTGGACCGTTAGCGGACAGCGGAGTTATCTGGTTAATGACTCCAAAGCCTGGTCGCCCAGGTCACGTTGAACCAGAAGATATTGCAGATGCTGCGCCAACTTCAGGTCTGCAATCAACGAATAGCATCAGCGCCGCAAAAGACTGGCAAGGTACTCGCCTTGTTGCTCCTAAATCTCGCCGCTGAGATAAACTTTCGCAAGTTCAGTTAGAAATCACCTAATAGGAAATGATTACCCATGTCAGTAGAAATTGGATCTGAAGCACCAGATTTCACTTTGCCAAATCAATTTGGTGAGCCAGTGAAACTCTCCGATTACCGTGGCAAGAAAAACGTAGTCTTGGTTTTCTATCCGATGGCATTCACGGGAATTTGCACTGGTGAGCTTTGCGAGATTCGCGATCGCGGCAACGACTTTGTTTCCGATGATGTCCAGATAATCGGAATTTCGTGCGATACGAATGCCTCACTAAAGGTCTTCGCCGAACAAGAGGGATTTGATTACCCGTTACTTTCAGACTTCTGGCCACATGGCGAAGTATCCAAACTTTACGGATCCTGGTTTGAGCCTCGCGGATTTTCAACGCGCGGAACTTTCATCATTGATAAAGCGGGCATCTTGAAATGGTCAGTAGTTAATGGACCTGGCGATGCTCGCAATACTGATGACTATAAGAAGGCATTAGCAGCCCTGTAATTTCAAGATAATTCTGTCCATTTCCTAAAAGATGCGGACTTGTTCGAAGCAGTGTGAAATAGATGTGCCAAGGCTGGTGTAGACCCGAGACTCACCAGCCTTGGTACTTTTCGCTTCCTGGGTCATTGCTAGTTAGCTAGCAATTCAGACCCGAGACTCACCAGCCTTGGTACTTTTCGCTTCCTGGGTCATTGCTAGTTAGCTAGCAATTCAGACCCGAGACTCACCAGCCTTGGTACTTTTCGCTTCCACAACTCCACGGACGATTTCAAACTTTCCTTGCTTTTAGATAAGGTAAGCAAGTACGTCGGGCGCTTAGCTCAGTTGGCTAGAGCATCTCGTTTACACCGAGAGGGTCAGGGGTTCGAGTCCCTTAGCGCCCACTGCAATAGAAATACCCCCGCAAGGGGGTTTTTCTATTTAAAGTTCCACGGAATTGATAGGTTGATAATTATGAGTCTTACCAACATTGATATTGATGACGAGCTTCTAGCCGTTGTTATGAATCGCTTTAGCTTGCCGACAAAAAAGAGTGCGGTAAATATGGCCCTGCAGCGGCTGGTAGAAGAGACTGACCAGATGAAACTTATCGATAGTGTTTTCGGAATTGGCTGGGATGGACCACCAAATGGAAGATTTACTGACGAGTTGCACACCAGGTAACTCAATAAACACGAGCGCTGGGACCAAGCTGCCTAGGCAATTGACTTTCCAATCCGGCTTGATAGAGTAGTTGAAAGTTGAACTACTTTAGAGGTTATCGTGACTCAGTCTCAAGACTTGAAAATGCCAGCACTATACATAGGTCATGGCGCGCCACCACTTCTTGATGATCCGATCTGGAGCGGACAGCTTGCAAATTTAGCAGCCGAGTTTGCCGCCCCGAAAGCAATCCTGATTGTTTCAGCGCATTGGGAAAGTGCTCCGCTAACTCTTGGTGCAACGGATTTTGGAACTCCACTGGTTTATGACTTTGGTGGCTTTGATCCAAAGTATTACCAGATTCAGTATCAAACTCCAGACGCAAAGGCACTCGCAGATCTTGTTAAGAGCGTTTTGCCGGTTCAACAAACCGTCGCCGATCAACCGAATCGAGGTTTGGATCATGGCGCTTTCGTTCCACTCATGGTCATGTACCCAGAAGCCAACATTCCTGTTTTACAGATGTCTATTCCAACTCATGATCCAGCGAAACTTTTTGAACTTGGTCGGCGACTTGCGCCTTTGCGTGAGCACGGTGTTTTGATCGTGGGAAGCGGATTTCTAACTCACGGCCTGTCTTACCTTCGCGACTTTAGAATTGAAGCCACTGCACCGTCCTGGAGTGTGGAATTTGATCGTTGGGCGCAGGAGGCAATTGCTAGACATGACATCGACACATTAATGAATTTCAAAGAACTTGCTCCAGGCATGCCTTATGCGCATCCCACTGTGGAGCACTTATCGCCAATCTTTGTAACTCTTGGTGCGGCCAGCGATGTAAATGTTTCTCCTGACATCGTTATTGACGGATATTGGATGGGACTTGCAAAGACCTCTCTGGCAGTTGCTTAATCCGCGCAGCGCACGAGGTAGTCTGGCGTTGATAGTTGATCAACTATTCAAATCTGGGAGTTCAAGTGGCCGTATCTGCGAGTGCCGAGCAACAACGTTTGTTGCTGGATTTGCAGGCGCTCGATACAAAATTGCTGCAGCTCGCGCATAAGCGTGCCAGCGCTCCAGAGATAGCCCAAGTTCAGGATCTGGAAGTAGAACTCGGTTCAATAAAAATGCGTCTAGTCGCTGCGCAGACGGAAAGCTCGGATCTAAAACTGAATCAGTTAAAAGCCGAAGCAGATGTCGATCAAGTTGTAATTCGAACCAAGCGAGATCAAGATCGCTTGGATTCTGGCGCAGTATCTGCGCCAAAGGAATTAGAAAGTCTGCAGCATGAAATTGCCACTTTAGGTAAGCGACAAGCCGAGCTAGAAGATGTTGAACTTGAAATAATGCAGAATCTTGAAAATGCCCAAAACGCGGTATCACAATTACAAAGTAACGAAACGGAAACTACCCAAAAATTAGCGGCTGCAACACAAGCTCGCGATGATGTATTTGCTGACATAGATTTTGAAGTTAAGTCACTAACAACTCAGCGAACTGAAATCTCTGGCTCACTACCCGTTGATTTGATTGCGATGTATGAAAAAATTCGTAGCGATCATGGTGGCATCGGAGCTGCAATGATTCAACGGCGCACTTGCCAGGGTTGCAATATTGCTATTGACGCGCAAGAACTAGACAAAATCCGCGGATTGCCTGCTGATGCCATAGTGCGCTGCGATGAGTGTCGTCGAATATTAGTTCGCACTGCGGAGTCTGGTCTGTGACCCATTTTGTCATGGAGGCCGATGGTGCCTCTCGGGGAAATCCCGGTCACGCTTCATACGGAACAGTAATTAGAAATGCAAACACTGGAGAGGTTGTCGCCGAGCGCGCCGCAGTTTTAGGTCACGCAACTAACAACGTTGCGGAATACAGTGGCCTGGTTGCCGGACTTCGCGCAATTGCTGAACTTGATCCAGAAGCCTTGGTCGAAGTTCGTATGGATAGCAAATTAGTTGTGGAGCAAATGTCCGGGCGCTGGAAAATCAAAAGTCCAGATATGCAAAAACTTGCGCTAGTTGCGCGCGAAATACTTCCGTACGGAAATGTTACTTACACCTGGATTCCGCGGGAAGACAATAAGCATGCCGACGCGCTAGCCAACGAAGCCCTCGACACCCATTTAGCCGGTGGTTCGGGAATTATCGAACGCCCATGATTTTGTTACCACCATCAGAGGGTAAGACAGATGGAACCAGCAAGAAAGTACTAAATCTAGAAAAACTCTCTTATCTCCAATTAACGTCAAAGCGCGTCGAACTTTTAGCAGCAGTTATTGCGATGGCAAAAGGCCCGACTGCAAAAACAAGATTGATTCTAAGCATCAGCGCTAAGCAAGATTTTGAAATTCTGCGTGATCAGCAATTACTCACGGCGCCAACTGGACCTGCTTGGTCGGTCTATACCGGCGTACTTTATGACGCAATTGGAATTGCAACGCTTAGTCCAACTGCTAAAGCAAAGTTTGAAAAAGATAACTTCGTAGTCTCGGCGTTGTTTGGATTAATATGTGCATCTGATGTGATTCCTGCTTATCGATTATCAGGCGACACCGTGGTTCCAAAGATTGGAACTTTAGGCAAGTTCTGGGGCAATGAAATCACCAATGCGCTTTCTGGAAGCAACGATTTCGTAATTGATTTGCGCTCCGGTAACTATTTGAAGTTGGGAGTGACACCTACCTCAATCGCCGATCAAGTCGTGGTTCCACGAATTATGCAGCACATGCCAAAGGGCGCACCAAAAGTAGTAAGCCATTCCAATAAGGCCAGCAAGGGGCGAATCGTGCGCGCACTAGCCGAAAGCCCGAAGTCGATTTCCAGTGTCGATGAGCTGGCCAAAATTGTTGGCAAGGTTTCTCGAGACGTTCAGGTCATAAAACCCAAAAAAACAGGATTACCTTGGGGTTTAGACGTGATTGTGGACGCCCTGTAATCCAAGGTTTAATGCGATTTTGTCTAATTTACATCCAATAAATAGATAAACATTTCCCAAACCCCTTGCTACTGGGTTGTTGCAGGCGTAGGAATGAGTTAGTCAGGAGTGGGCGCCCCGGATTGATCATTGCAATTCGTCATTGATGGATCGCAACAGTGTCACCGCAGGGCAAGGTCACCTTCTGACGAAATAAAGACCCCGCAGTAACTCATACTTATTGCGGGGTCTTACTTATGTTGAGCGCCCCGAAATGGTGACCAATAGGGTTAGAGAACAATTATGAAAATGCCCGACAAACGTTAAGGAATTTCTTTCGTGGATAACTTGTTAGAAAAGGACATCACAGCAACATCCTTTGATGCCGGCGCGCAGAGTCGAGAGTTACCCGCCAGAGTCCAAACAGTTGTCGTTGGCGCTGGTGTTGTTGGATCCAGCATTGCTTACCACTTAGCCGAACTCGGACACAAAGATGTGCTCTTACTCGAGCGGTCATCCGTGGCCTCGGGTACCAGCTGGCATGCTGCCGGGTTAGTTGTTCGCTCCCGTGCATCGCATGCGATGACGAAACTTTCGTATTACGGAATTGATGCGTATCGGGCAATTGAAAAAGAAACAGGAATAAACGTCTCACTAGCCCAAAATGGTTCGTTATCTCTGGCGCGAACCTCAGGTCGCCTAGATGAGCTCAGATACAGCGACATGGTTGCTCGTCACAATGGAATTGCAACTGAATTGGTTTCGCCGCAGCGTGTTGCGCAGCTTCATCCGCTGGCAACAGCCGATGGCTTACTCGGCGGAATGCATCACGCCGAAGACGGGCACGTTAACCCAGGAATGGCTGCCTTGGCTTTTGCAAAAGGCGCCCATACTCGCGGAGTCACAATTCGAGAGGGGGTAAGTGTCACAGGTGTGCAAAAAACAAATGGCCGCATCACCGCAGTTGAAACAACACTCGGAGTTGTTGAGTGCGAAAACTTAGTTCTTTCCTGTGGACTATGGACCAGAGAACTAGCGGAAATTTGTGGCGCGATGGTTCCGCTTTACCCAGCAGCGCATGTGCACGTAACTACAGATCCAATTGAAGGCGCGGACATTCCACTTCCTGTCCTGCGCGATTTAGATGGCTATCTATATGTACGAGGTCATAATGGCTCATTAGTCGTTGGGGCCTTTGAACCAGATGGGATTCCAGTTGATCCGCGAACGCTGGCAAAGGATTTCGCATTTGGCGAGTTCGATGCAGATTGGGATCACTTCGCTGATATCAAAGGTTTCGCAGAAGATCGCATTCCAGCATTAAAGACTGCGAACTATTCCAGGTTCTTAAATGCACCTGAGTCATTTACTCCAGATGCAAGTTTTTGCTTAGGTGAAACAGCCGAAGTTGATGGCCTTTGGATTGCAGCAGGATTTAATAGCCAAGGCATTATTTATGCGCCAGGCGCCGGGCGAGCACTTGCTGAATGGATCGTTGCTGGATCGCCAACATATGACGTCTCAGGGGTAGATGTTCAGCGGTTCTCAAAGTATCAATCAAATCGTCCATACCTTCATGATCGAACTCATGAAGCACTCGGACGTCTTTATGCCATGCACTGGCCACAACTTCAGCCTTACACTGCGCGCAACATTCGCCGTTCCCCGCTGCATGATCGCCTTGATTCGGCTGGCGCAGTATTTGGCGAGCTCGTTGGTTATGAACGTGCGAACTGGTTTGCACCAACTGGAGTAAAGCGGGAATACGAATATAGCTACGGCCGGCAAAATTGGTTTGAACATTCGGCTGGTGAACATAAGGCAGCGCGTGAGGCTGTTGCCGTATTTGATCTATCAACATTTACAAAAGTTGAAGTTGCCGGCCCTGATGCGTTAAAAGTTGTGCAATCAGTAACCACAGCGAACCTGGATGTAAAAGTAGGTCGAGTGGTTTACACACTCATGCTCAATAAATCAGGCGGCATTGAACTTGATGGCACAATTACTCGCCTCGCCGAAGATCGATTCTTAGTCGTAACTCCAACTGCGTCGCAAACCAAAACACTTGCCATGTTCCAGCGCGCGGCTCGCGGTCACGGGGCTGCAGTGTTTGATGCCAGCGCAGGAATGGCAACTATCGGAATCATGGGACCCAACTCTCGTGAATTGCTATCGCGCATTAGCCCGGCTGATTTCTCGACGGAAAACCAACCATGGGGAACCGCTCGCGAAATTGAAGTGGGTAATGGATCAGCGCTTTGTCTTCGGGTTAGTTTCGTTGGCGAACTTGGTTACGAACTTTATCCAACAAATGACCTCGCAGTTTCAATTTACGATTCTGTTATCGCAGCGGGCGAAGGCCTTGGCCTGCGCCGGGCTGGGTATCACGCGCTAGATAGTTTGCGAGTCGAAAAAGGATATCGCCATCTTGGTCACGACATTGGTCCAGTTGATAATCCGTACCAAGCATCACTTGGATTTGCAGTCAGTTCAAAGAAAGGCGACTTCGTTGGTCGCAGCGCAATTGAAGGAAAGCAAAATCCTGATCGCCGGCAAGTTTATATAAAACTCGATAAACCCGAACCGCTATTTGTTCACGATGAATCAATCCTGCTTGATGGCAAACTTATCGGGCACGTAACTTCTGGCGCGTACGGCCACACCATCGGGGGAGCCTGCGGCCTTGGCTACATTCCAGCCGAGGTTCCAGCCGGATCAAACTTCATGGTGGATTGCGCTGGAACTTTAGTGCCAGCAACTGTTAGTGATGAACCGTTCTATGACCCAACTAATGCGCGCTTGAAGGCCTAACGTAACCGCGCATAATTGGACATTGTTCATCTATCGCGATTCTGCCTATCCTTATTTATAGACGAGTCGGTCGGATGATCGCGGTGTAGCAATACATCGAGGAAAGTCCGGACTCCATAGGGCAAGAGTGGTGGATAACATCCACCTGGGGCGACCCACGGGAAAGTGCAACAGAAAGTAAACCGCCTAGCAATAGGTAAGGGTGAAACGGTGAGGTAAGAGCTCACCAGTACTTATGGCGACATAGGTAGCTAGGTAAACCCCACTCGGAGCAAGACCAAGTCGCAGGTGACTGCCCGTCACATGCCTGCAGGTAGGTTGCAAGAGGTTGTTGGTAACAGCAATCGCAGATGGATGATCATCGCGCGCAAGCGTACAGAATCCGGCTTACAGACCGACTCGTCTACTTTTCCAACTTCTAAAGAGTAAAATTCGGCTATGAGTTATTTAGTTGTCTTTCGTTCCACTCGCAGGTTAGACGACGGCTTGTTGTATGCCGAGTGGTCTGAAAAAATGGAAACTCTAGTTAAGACTATTGATGGCTATGAAAAACACTTTGGATTTCGGGATCCAGAAACACGTGATGGGGTAACAATCTCTTACTTCAGTTCACTAGAAGCAATCTCTGAGTGGAAAAACTTGGCAGATCACAGATCGGCACAAGAATTGGGACGAGAAAAGTTTTATGAGGAATATTCCTTGCAAGTTTGTGAAATTCTTCGAGATTACGAATTTCGCGTATAACTACGAAGAATCCGGCTTACTGACCGACTCGTCTATTTTTGTTATTTAGAGCTTTAAGTTTTCTACTCACTTTATGAAAGACTCCCGAATAGACAAACGCAGAGCAGCAACTCTTTTAAGTACGTTGCCACTTGAACTTGCGCACACTAAAGAAGAGCCCGATTGCTAACCAGATCACCAGGATGACAAACGTTTTCTGGAGCTCCCACGATTGTGCAGCCTCTTGAGCAGCAAAAGACTCTGGTAGAAAAACTGAACGCATTCCTTGCGTTAACCATTTCAGTGGGAAAACCGCTGCTATCTGCTGCATCCATGTTGGAAGGAGAGTAAATACGAAGAAGACACCACTAATAAATTGCAAAACAATGACGATTGGTGTGACGACCGCTGATGCTCCGCGACCACTCTTGGGAACAACTGAAAAAGCAATTCCAAGTGAGGTCGAGCAGGCACTGCCGAGTAAAACCAACCAAGCAAAGGTAAGCCATTTGCTTGACTCTGTTGGCATGTCTAATCCAAAGAAAGCGACTCCAAATCCCAATAACAAGATGATTTGGATCACCATGCTTACAAAGATCAGGATTACTTTTCCAATAAAGTAACTTGACGCGGGCATCGGTGTCCCGCGCAAACGCTTCAAAGCACCAACATCACGTTCCATCGGAATAGTGATAGCCAAAGTTTGAAATCCAGTATTAACCAGACCTGATGCGATCATGCCAGCTACAAAGTATTGCGAGAAGGTAACTCCAGGTGCAATCGTGTTTTGGAAAACAGAGCCAAAGATCGCGAGCAAGATAACTGGAAACAGCAGGGTAAAGACAACAGATTCTCGCTGGCGAGCAAATTGTCGAATCTCTAACCCGCCGCGCCGAATACCTAATTCAAGAGCGCTAGGAATCTTATTCATCAACGACCCCAATCATTTCAAGGTAAATATCTTCAAGTGATGGGCGAGTAACTACTAATTCGGGAACCTCGCCGTTGAATCTGGCGGAAAGTGCGGTAACTACCGAAGTTGGGTTATCTGTTTTTTCGGATTTAGTCTCAGCGCCATCGCGCCACTGAACCTTTGCTTGCGATGTTGCTCTTCCACCGAGATCAGCAGGTGTTGAAACTTCGACAATCACGCCCTTATTGATCACCGCAACGCGATCAGCAAGAGCCTCGGCCTCATCTAAGTAATGGGTCGTAAGCAGGATCGAAGTTCCATTCGAACGAAGATTCTGAATAAGAGCCCAGAAAGCGCGACGCGCCTCGGGATCAAACCCAGTTGTTGGTTCATCCAGGAAGAGCAGCTCTGGGCTACCTATGATTCCTAAGGCAACATCCAAGCGCCTGCGCTGGCCACCCGAAAGGTTACGAACTAATGCGCTCTCTTTTTCCTTTAATCCAACGGAGTAAATAACCTCATCCACATTTCGAGGATTTGAGTAGTAACCGCTGAAGTGATTAATAGTTTCTACAACAGTTAAATCGTCTGCATCTGAGGAGCTCTGTAAAATAATTCCAATTCGATTGCGCCACATACGAGATTCACGACCTCGCGTTTGTGGATCAAAGCCAAGTACAGAGACTGAACCTGCATCCCGAGTTCGAAAGCCTTCAAGAATTTCTACGGTCGTTGTTTTACCCGCACCGTTAGGACCAAGAAGGGAAAAAATCTCACCTTGATCGATTTCAAGATCAACCCCGCGCACTGCATGGACATCGCCATAGCTCTTCTGCAGCCCTTTGACCTCGATGAGCTTCATGTGGCGAGGTTATCATGTGAAAATTCACCCAATGAAACTGGAGAAGTTTCACTAAGAATGCCTATGCACTTCGCATCCGCATTTTCTGGGAGTGTTAAGTTATCGCGTGACTTGACTCATAGACTATATTTAAGACATTCTTTTCCGACAAATGTTAGGAGCAATCCAAATGAAAGACGCACCAGCCCGATTACTAGCCGAATTCCTTGGCGTTTTCTTCCTCTGCCTGTTTGGTATTGGCGCAATCATGAACGGTGCAGATTTAACTGGGGTTGCCTTAGCACATGGTCTAGCTATCTTTATAGCTATTTGCGCCTTCGCCCATATTTCTGGCGCCCACTTTAACCCCGCGGTAACTGTGGCACTGGCTGCAACCAAAAGAATCTCTCCTACCGATGCAATTATGTACATCGTCGCCCAACTCGTAGGTGCGGTTGCAGCAGCGGCAATTCTAAACTCAGCATTTGGCACATTAGGTGGTGTTCCAAGTCTTGGTGAAGGCGTCACGGTAAGCACAGGTATTTTGATTGAAGCTGTAGCTACTTTTATTCTGATGATCGTTATCATGGGCGTTGCGGTTGATTCTCGTGGCACTTTTTCCATTATCGCTGGCCTACCGATAGGTATGGCAATTACTGGAGACATTCTCTTTGCTGGACCAGCTACCGGCGCTGCAATGAACCCAGCTCGTTGGTTTGGGCCTGCTGCCGTAACAGGTGACATGGGATCTGCATTGGTTTACTTGGCTGGACCAATTATTGGCGCACTGGTCGCAGTGTTTGTTTATGACTTTGTCATGAAGCCATCAAAGTCCTCATAGTCGTATCAACTAAGGCACTTAGAGTCAGAAATCTTGGGGAGTCGTTTTTCTTTGGCCTAGATCGAGTAACCCGCCTTAGCTTTCCAGAATTACAAAGATCTTCCGAGTGCCCGGTTCTTGCGTCCAATTTACGGGAGTGCCGCGTTTAATTCCAAAAACATCACCGGTTGTAAAGACCTCGGGATCTTTGCCTGTCTCGGTGAGAGTTATCTTGCCTGCCAGAACAACGCACACTTCATCCATTGGATATTCATCAAAGTCTTGGGAATGAGGATCAGCAGACCAAATACCAGCGAAGAACTTTTCGTTCTCGCCGAAGAACGGCGTAACGCAATATTCGCCAGGGGAGTGCGGATCTGCGGGTAACTCTGCATTGGTGTCGATTCGGACAATGTTGCTCATGATTTACCTTTCCAAGGTTGAAACAATGTTATCCATACTGGTTACTGCCAATTGATTAGTTTTCGTTTTGGGTGATATCTAACCGAGATAAGGTGTTAGTCATGCAAAGCGCCTCGACTTTGAGCATTTGTCTGGAGATGTAAGTGACTGATTTAAGAAGATTTAAGGGACAGGTTGCCCTCGTTACTGGTTCGGCAAATGGCATCGGCAAAGCCATCGCACAAAGATTTGCTGAAGAAGGCGCCAAAGTCGTCGTAGCTGATTTGAATATTGTTGACGCAGAAAAAACTGTGAGCGAAATTGTGAAAGCAGGTGGCACAGCAATTGCCGTTGGTTGTGACGTTAAGTCATCGGCAGCAATCGAAGCCATGATTGCAACAACGGTTGAGAATTACGAAAAAATTGACATCTTAGTTAATAACGCAGGTGATGTGACAATTTCAAAACACTTCTTCGAAACGGATGAAGCTTGGTGGGATCATTTCCTTGACACCAACCTCAAGAGTCAGTATTTAATAAGCCGCTTAGTTGCACCACTTATGGCGAAGTCAGGCAAGGGTTGCATTATCAACATGTCCAGCGGTGGGGCTACTCGCTCACATCGAGGCATGGTCGCCTACGACGCTTCAAAGGGAGGTGTCGAGGCCTTCACTCGCGCGCTCGCACTGGAACTTGGACCTTATGGAATTCGCGTTAATGCTTTGGTGCCCGGACTGATTGCAACTAGGCCCGAGCATTTAGCAGATGGCGCGGGCGCACGAAGAGACGCCACTATTCCAATTGGTCGCGGCGGTACGCCACAAGATCTCGCTGGACCAGCTGCATTTCTTGCCTCGGAAGACGCGGCTTACGTCACAGGAAGTTGCCTGGTAGTTGATGGCGCAGTTTTGGTGCAACAGCGAAGTCCACAAATTGAGACTTTCCCAGTTTCCCAATTTCCTTCGGTTGACTCTCTTTAAAGTGACTTTTGAGCGTGCCGATCTTGGTTGCTGAACACATTTGTCATGAATATGGCGACTCAGGAATTTTGGTTGATTTCACAAGTGAAGAGTATGAAGAACGCTGGCAACAAGCACAGGCATTAGGAAATGCATTGCGCAGCAGCGCCGAACCTGGGTTAGTTGATGTCGTTTCAACTTATCAAAATGTTTTTATCAGCTTTAATCCATTGCTAGCAAGTCATAAATCGATCATGGATGTGATTGAGACATTGATTAAATCCAAACCTGCCCCGCGCATTGCAAACGTGTTCAATATTCCGGTTGCTTACGGCCAAGAATATGGACCACATTTAGATTTTGTTGCAATAACGTGCGAGTTAACACCAAAGCAAGTAATTGAGTTGCACTCGGGCGAAGAGTGGACAATTCGCTTCGTTGGTTCACCAGTTGGCGCGCCATTTTTGGATGGTCCAAAAATTCCAGTGAGCATTCCAAGATTGACGACTCCGCTTGCGCGAATGATTCCAGGTTCTGTTGCGCTAAGTGGTTTTCAGTCTATAATTTACAACGCACCATCACCCGGTGGTTGGCAGGTAATTGGCAGAACTCCGGTGCAACTTTTTGATTTAAAGCAAAACCCACCCGTTCCATATCATCCGGGTGATCGAATTCGATTTAAGCCCATTTCGCAACGCGAATGGGACGCTTGGAACAAGCCATTTCATGAGGTAAGACTTTGAGCGCGGCAACAATTAAAGTTGAGCGCGCTGGTTACGTAGTCGTGCAAGATCTTGGCAGGATGGGCCTTGCAGACATTGGCATCTCAGCCAATGGCGCCGGTGATCAAAGTTCGGCGCGACTTGCCAACACATTAGTTGGAAACGCCGATGGCGCAGCGCTAATCGAGATAATTGCATCCGAGTTAATGTTCACAGCTCATTCTGATTTGCTGATTGCAATAACTGGCGCCGCAAAAACAGTTGAGATCAATTCCATTTCGCATAACACTCATGAAACTTTGGTAGTTCTTTCTGGGTCAACTGTTTTCATTCCCGCACCTAAAAGTGGGCAACGGACTTATCTGGCAATAAATGGCCGGATTCAAGCGCCAGCGATATTGGGAAGCGTCGGACCAGACTCTTTATTGGATTTTGGACAACGATTAGTCAGCGGTATGAAACTTGAAATAGAAACACAATTTGATGCCGGACTTATGGGAAGTGATTTTTCATTATTTAGGTTCAACTTTCCAGCGCCTAACTATTCAAGTGAAATCCGCTTGCGTGCCACAGTCGGTCCTGACGTGGATCGACTTAGATCTGGAGTTGCTGGGTTGGCAGGGCAGTTCACTGTGCTGCCACAATCTGATCATGTTGGAATGCGATTAAGTGGAGTAGAACTAGACCTTGTTGTCGCTGGCGAGATTTTAAGTCGCGGTGTGCCAATCGGCGCAATTGAAATAACTCCAAGTGGTGAGTTAATCATTTTGCTACGAGGCAGATTGTTAACGGCAGGTTATCCTGTGGTTGCAGTGCTAACGAGAAGCGCAATTGACCAAGCTTCGCAAGCCACTCCAGGAACCAAGATCTCACTTGAAGTTGTCAGCATGGAAGTAGCCAGGCGCGAACTTGCCGAGAAAGAGGAAGCACTGGGAAAGCTAAGTTTGCGAGTAGCGCAAGCGTTCGGTACTCGGGGCTGGAACCAATTGCTCTCACCTGATCACGCTAGCTTCAGCTACTAATTTGGCTTGCTCAGGAGATTTCCTGCGAAATAAGATTAAGCATGGCTGCTGAAAAAGTTAAAGGTCCTGCTAGTTATTTTCCATCGATTGAAGAAAAATATGGGAAATCAATTGATCACTGGATGCGCGAACTCAAGAAGGTCAAAGACTTAGCGCACATGGAACAAGTCGCCCACTTGAAAACTAAATTTGAAATTGGCCATGGACATGCCAATGCCCTGGTGGCTCATTTTCGGGCAAACCAACAGTAAAACTGAGAAACTCCCACTTCGGCATGGAGTCGAATTTAGTCAATATCAGTTCGTTAAGTAGTCAAACGGTCCTCTCATGTCGGATTCAGATAAGTGTCCTGTCACCTATGGCGCCATATTCGCAAAATGAAACGATAATTAGATATGACTAAATACACAGCGGGCCGTGGCCTTGGAATACTCCTACTTATTGCAGGCTCAGCGCACTTCTTGGCACCCGCGGGTTTCGATGCAATCATTCCGCCGATTTTGCCGTTCGAACCTCGGCTCTGGACTTACCTCAGCGGCGCTGCTGAGCTAACAATTGGGGCCGCTATGTTTGCGCCAATGTCCAAGACGTTGTTTGGTAAACCCGTTCGCCAGTTAGGTGTTTGGTGCGCCTTCGCGCTATTCGTATTGGTTTATCCAGCAAACATTTATATGGCAATTGACTATGCCGATCGCGAGATTATGGACCGAGTGGTATCCATCGCTCGATTACCGCTGCAGTTTGGCTTGTTCTACTGGTGCTGGGCATTGAATAAGGACATGAATAAACATCAGGCACAAAACGTAAAAGTCGGATAGATATTTCAATTTTTGTACCAATGATTTTTCAAATGCGGTCTAGGCAATGTCAGGCATAACTAAATTCATTGCGCTTGGTGATTCTTTGACCGAAGGTCTTTCAGATAAGTATCCAGATGGAAGTTACCGCGGTTGGGCTGATCGAGTTGCTGATGTGCTGGCAAAGGCGAACTCCAATTTCCGTTATGCCAATTTTGCAGTACGTGGGAAATTACTTGAGCAAGTGATTTCCGATCAACTCAGTGTTGCTGAGCCATTAATCACTGGCGCAGACACGGTTGTGTCATTTCATGCTGGAGCGAACAATATCTTGCGACCAAAACTCGATATAGAAAAAGTTGTTTCTGACTACCAAAATGCAGTGACTCGCCTAACAGAGACTGGTGCAAAAGTTTTAGTTTTCACAGTGCGGGAAGTGGCAAATCCAAAAACTAAAGCGGAATTTTATTGGAACGAACGTTTTGGTCCATTTAACGCCAATGTTCGAGAGGTGTCGGTTAAAACTGGCGCAATTTTGTTGGACGCAAATTCGCACGATGTCTTTGGAGATCCGCGCATGCTGGCAAAGGATCGGTTGCACCTTTCACCCGAGGGACATCGGCGGGTTGCCCAAGGTGTACTAAATGCCATCGGAATGCCACATGACACTAGCTACACACAAGCAATGGGCCCACATAACCAAGCGCCAGCAGCGCTTCGCGGGATCGGAACTGTTTTATGGGGATTAGCATTTTTGGTTCCATGGGCGATTAGGCGGCTATCTGGAAAATCATCTGGAGATGGCCGAATGGCAAAACATCCCGCTCTTACTTCATGGCCAATAAATAAATAAAATAGATCATGCCGAAAAGCAAAAGTATTGTTGATCAAAAGTTATCGACTTTAGCCCAGCCCCAACAAACTGTGCTGCTTAAACAAGCGCAGTTGATTCGAAATCTGATTCCAGGTGCAACCGAATGCATCAGTTACAACTTGCCTGCTTTTGAAGTTCAAGGTGGCGTAATTTGCGGAATCGAAGGCTACAAAAAACATAACTCTTACTTTCCATTCAGTGGCAGCGTTTTGAATGAACTCGATTCCGAAATCGAAAATTATGAACGAACGAGTGGGTCCTTACATTTTCCATTGAATAAGACTTTGCCTGTTGGCTTGTTGAAAAAATTGATTCGAGTTCGATTAGATCAAATTGAGCTAAAGTCCCGAAAGGGTAGCGGGCCAAACCTTTGCTATTACGACAATGCGAATTTAAAGTCTCGCGGCAAAGTGCGAAATGGTGAAATGCACGGTCTTTGGGAATTTTGGCGCAAAGGTGGCACCTTAATGCGTACTGGTGAGTTTAAGGATGGAGTCCAAGTTGGAACCTGGTGGACTTACGATTCCAAGGGCGTTAAATACAAGTCAACGCAATTTAACGCTAAATAACGCCACCAATGTTTTCGATTACTCTCTGACACAATAGGAGAGTGAAGGAAAATCCGGCGGCAGGCATCCGCTCAACTAAGCAACGAGCAGCAGTTGCCGCGATTCTGACAACCATTTCTGACTTCCGATCAGCTCAGGAAATTTATGGACTGCTGCAAGATACTGGTGAGTCAATCGGACTTTCTACGGTTTACCGCACTCTGCAGGGAATGCAAAGTTCGGGCGAAGTTGATGTAGTTTTGCGAGCTGATGGCGAATCTATGTATCGACGTTGCACAGATGGTCATCATCATCATTTGGTTTGTCGAGCTTGTGGGCACACCGAAGAAGTTGAAGGTCATGCCGTTGAGGACTGGGCTGATTCGGTAGCGTCAAAATTTGGTTTCACTGATGTAGATCACACCCTTGAAATCATGGGTCTTTGCAAGGCCTGCTCGTAATTTAAGTTTGCTCTTAATGCCGATGCGGCGATTGCTCTTGAATCTCATGGCGATGACGCAAGTGAAGTGATGTTGTCGTAACGGCCAAAATTATGAATACTCCGAGTGCGATAAGCACAATTGTCGGCCCTGGTGGTACGTCAACATAAAACGAAACCGTGAGACCGCCAATCGCAGAGAAAACTCCGATGGCAGATGCCAATAATCCTGTGGTCTTGAAGCTATGGGTGAGTTGCTGGGCGGCGGCAACTGGCACGATCATGATTGCGCTTACTAGTAACAAGCCAACCGTGCGCATTCCAACCACAACGGTTACTGCGGCCATTGCCGTAAGTAGCACGCTCATGGCAGTAACTCGGATGCCTTGAATCTTTGCGGTTTCTGCGTCAAGACTCATTGCGAAAATTTGAGTCCCAAACTTCATTAGAACAAGCAATAGTGCAATTGCAGCGCCGCCAAGTGCTACGAAGTCTTGCGTGGAAACCGTGGATAGCGAACCGAATAGATATTGATTTAGCGCGGTACTCGCTTTGCCGCCCGCAAGTGATGTGAGTAAAACACCGCCAGCAATGCCGCCATAGAAAATCAGGGCTAGCGCTAGATCCCCAGCCGCTTTACTTTTATGTCGAACTAATTCAAGAATGAAGGCCCCAAGAATTGAAACTATCAGCGCAGTCAGCACTGGTTCTGTTCCGGTAAGAAATGCCAAGCCAACGCCAGCAATTGCGACGTGGCCCATTCCGTCACCAAGCAGGGCAAGTCTGCGTTGAACTAAGAAAACACCGATGAGCGGGGAAACTAATCCAACGATCACTGCGGCAATAAGTGCGCGCTGCATAAATTCATAGGCCAGCATTAGGACTCCATCAAATGCGACAGCTTTGAGTGCGGATGACTGTGATGAGAATTTTCTAGTTGCGCCGGAAGTTTCGCAACGGGTCCATCAAAACTGACCCCACCATCTGATAAGACGATAACCCGATCAACATCTTCCTCGAAGATCCCTAATTCATGCGTAATCATGATTACGCAGGCACCTTTTTCTACCAGGCCACGAACGGCAGTTACGAGCATTTCTTGATTCTGCGAATCCACACCGGCAGTTGGCTCATCTAAAACGTAAATATCAGCTTTGGTAGCAAGCGCACGCGCCAATAACACACGTCGCTGTTGACCATCGGAAAGCTCATCTAAGCGATCTTTGGCACGATCCTGTAAACCAACTTGAGTCAACGCCGAGGTAACTGCCAACTTCTTGTTTTTATTAGAAATCTTTTTTCGAGGGTAGACCAGGGCTGAACTCACAGTTTCAAAAACTGACACTGGAACTGTTGCGGAGTTAATTAGTTTCTGGGGAACATAGGCGATGCGATGCCAGTCTTTGAATTCCTCAATACTTTGACCATGTATTTCTACCGAGCCCTCGTGTCGAGGCAATAGACCGAGCATCGCTTTTATCATTGTGGTTTTGCCACTGCCGTTTGCTCCGAGAACTGCAATTGTGGTGCCAGCGAAAAAATCTAAATCTATGTCGCTCAAAATTGAGACATCATTAAATGAGACACACAAATGACGCGCCGAAATGCTTGGCGCGTCATTTGCAGTAGTTAAATTCACGAGCAGGTTTGCCCCTTAATCAAAGCCTGAAGATTTGCTTGCATCACCGTAATAAAGGTATCGGTGGAGCCGCCCGCCAGGCCCTCAATTGGGTCAAGAACTGCTGTGGTGGCACCGGTTTCGTTTGCAACTGTTTCGGCAATCGCGGGTGAAACTAAGGTTTCGTAATAAATCGTTGTGATTCCCTCGGCTTTAGCCATCTCAGAAATTTCTACCAAGCGTGCCGGGCTCGGTTCGGTATCAGGAGATAGTCCAGCAATTCCATGCTGTTCAAAGCCATAAGCATTTGCTAAGTATCCAAACGATTCATGACTTGTGACAATTTCTTTTTGCTCACAATTTGCAAGGCCAGTTGTGAACTCTTGGTCTAGAGCTTCAAGTTCAGCAACAAGGGCTGCAGTGTTTGCTGTGTAGAAAGCTGTTCGAGCTGGATCAATCGAGATTAAGCGTTCGCTCACAGCCTTGGCCATCGAAATCATGTTGGCTGGATCTAGCCAGATGTGTGGATCGTACGCGCCATGATCCTCCTGCGTTACTGCTTCTTCATCTGAGTGCGCTTCGCCTTCAAGCAAAGTAACAGTGGTACCTAGATCAAGTGCGCGATCGGGAACCGAAGCCTCGATTGCTTGATCAACTGCGGGCATAAAACCATCAATGAAAAGTGCTAGCGAAGTCTTTTCAAGCTCGGCAACCTGCACTGGAGTTAACTCCATGTCATGCGGTTCGGCGCCAGGCACAGTTAGCGAAATAACCTGAATCTGATCGCCACCAATTGTTTTGGCTAGGAATTCAAGCGGATAGAAAGCGGCGTGCACAATTACAACTTCACCGGTGGCGGTTGCGGACTGTGAAGGACTAGCCTCTTGCGTTGCTGATGAACAAGCACTCAGAACTAGAGACAAAGCGGCAAAGACGGCTATTGTGCTGGATGATTTTTTAATGAACATGATTATCATCTTATCTTAATGATAATGATAATGATTATCAAATAGGCTATAAATCCCTAATCCAGTAGGTTTTAAAAGGAAACTATGAACTATTTGCCTAAACGCCTAGCCGCCTAAGCGCCGAAAATACCTGAAGGAATTGAAATGACTCGATTTGTTGATGTGCCAGCCATGGCAAAGCTAATCCAAGACATTGGGATTCAGGAATTTATTGCCGAACTCGCAGATGCCATTGAGACAAATTTTGTGCGCTGGGAAGAGTTCGACAAGGCAGCTCGCTTTGGCGCTCATAACGATGAGGGTGTCATCGAATTAATGCCAACTTCTAATCACGAACGTTATGGCTTTAAGTATGTAAATGGTCACCCAGACAATATCGAGCATGATCTATTTAGCGTGATGGGCTTTGGCGTACTTTCTGACATGAGTACCGGCTATCCAATGTTGCTCAGCGAATTAACGCTTGCCACAGCACTTCGCACGGCAGCTACTTCGGTAATGGTTGCGCGAGCTCTTGCCAGAAAAGATTCAAAAGTCATGGCTGTGATTGGAAACGGCGCGCAAGCGGAATTCCAAGTTCTTGGGTTTTACAAAGTTCTTGGCATAACGAAAATTCAAGCTTTCGATATTGACGAGGAGTCAACCCAAAAACTAATCCGTAACCTCGCCGAGTTCGAAGATCTAACGATTATTCATTGTGATTCCGTTGCCGAAGCCGTTAAGGGCGCTGACATCGTTACCACGATTACTGCTGATAAAACCATGGCGACCATTATCACGCCAGAGATGGTCGAGCCAGGCATGCACTTCAACGCTGTTGGTGGGGATTGCCCAGGAAAAACCGAACTTGCTGTTGGCGTGTTAACGCAGGGAAAAGTTTTTGTTGAATTTGAGCCACAAACTCGAATCGAAGGTGACATTCAGCAACTACCTGCAGACTCACCGGTCCATCATTTGTGGAAGGTGTTTGCTGGCAAAGAAGTAGGCCGCGACAATAACGAGCAAGTAACCATTTTTGATTCGGTTGGCTTTGCGATCGAGGATTTCTCAACTTTGGAGTACATCTACAAGCAAAGCGTGCAGCACGGCATTGGAGTGGACATCGAATTAGTTCCTACTCCGATGGGTCCTAAGGATTTGTATTCTCATACTGGGCGTGGGCGCCTGCGATCGGTAAAGAAGCGCGCGGTCTAGTTCAGATTTCACAATATGAGACGTGACGTTATTCAATAAAGTTGTCAAAATCGCAATCTGCCTTATTCGCCGCTAAAGTACAGGGATTAACCGAAAATAGTGGGGATTTTGTCATGGCGTTAGCGACTCGTTTAGCAAACTTAGGCACGGAAACGGCATTTGCGGTTTCGCAGGCAGCGGCCGAATGGGGCTCAAAGGGAAATCGAATATTTCCATTCCATTTAGGCGACTTAAACATCCCAACTTCGAAGAACATTGTTGATGCCATGAATCGTGCTATCGCAGATGGCAAAACTGGTTACTGCCCAGGTGCTGGAATCCCACAGCTACGCGAAGCACTTGCAGCCAATATCAGCAAAGATCGTGGCCTTACTTATGACGCCTCAAACGTAGTAATTCAACCTGGTGGCAAGCCAGTAATTACAAAATTTATCCAGACCATAATGAACCCAGGTGATGAAGTTCTTTACCCAAATCCTGGTTACCCAATTTATGAAAGTCAGATCGAATATTTTGGTGGCATTGCTAAACCATATCGCTATATTGCGACAGGTACTGGATTTAGTATTGACATCGAACAAATTAAATCTTTGATTACACCCAAGACAAAAGCAATTGTTTACAACGATCTACAAAATCCAAATGGCGCAGAGTCAACTGATGCCGAGCGAGAAGCTATCGCAGAAATAGCAATTGCAAATGACCTGTACGTTTTGTCAGACGAAGCATATTTCGAAATGCGTTACGAAGGAAAATCCAAATCAATTGCATCGCTTCCAGGAATGGCAGAGCGAACGGTAATTCTTTATACATTTTCAAAGAAATTCGCGATGACTGGATGGCGCTTAGGAGCAGCAATTGCTCCGAAAGAAATTGCTGATGTAATTTCCAAGTTAAATACCAACGATGAATCTTGCACTACTCATTTCGTACAGTACGGCGGAGTTGAAGCAATCACTGGCGACCAGTCAGCAACTCCGGTAATGCTCAATACTTTGAAGCAACGTCGCGATACTGCCCTTGAGTTACTTCGCCAAATGCCAGGAGTAAAAGTTCATACCCCAGAAGCTGGCTTTTACTTATTTCCAGATGTCACCGAAGCCATGGCAAATAAGGGAATTACCGATCTGGGTGAGTTTGCTGAGAAAGCACTTCATGCCACGGGTGTTTCATTTTGCACGCGTCGCCATTTCGGACGCCCACAGCCAGGTGAGAAAGAACAGTACATCCGCCTGGCATTCTCCGGCATAGATAACAGTGATATTTCCGATGGCTTAAAGTTCATGGGTGAATGGATTGCCGAGTAAATGGCGAAAATTGTTGTTACAGGCAAGATTCCGGCCGGTGGCTTAGCCAGACTTAAGGCTGATCACGATGTGCTCGCTTGGGAAAGTGAGGAAGCGATTTCGCGAAGCGAGCTTTTGCAGATGGTGGCCGGCGCAGACGCCATAGTTTCACTGCTCACTGAAAAAATAGATGCCGAACTGTTGACTGCTGCAGGTTCACAACTTAAATCAGTTTCTAATGTGGCAGTCGGTTATAACAATATTGACGTACAAGCTTGCAAAGAACGTGGAGTCTTAGTCACTAATACCCCTGGCGTGCTGACTGAAGCCACAGCAGATATAGCAATGGCACTTATCTTGATGTGCACGCGACGCCTTGGCGAAGGTGAGCGCGTGATTCGCGCGCAGCAACCTTGGCAGTGGGGCATGTTTTACATGCTTGGTATGGGATTGCAAGGACGTCAGCTTGGCATTGTTGGAATGGGGCAAATCGGCATAGCGACCGCGCGGCGAGCAAAAGCGTTTGGCATGAACATTGCCTATACCCGTCGCGCACCACTTGAATCTGATGCTGAGAAAGATCTTGCTGCCAAATTCATGTCGATGGATGAATTAATTGAATCAAGTGACGTGCTTTCGATTCATTGTCCATATTCTCCGGCAACCCACCATTTGATCAGTGAAAATCAGTTAGCTCGCATGAAGCCTTCTGCGTTTTTAATTAATACTGCCCGCGGCCCAATTGTGGATGAACAAGCTCTAGTTGACGCCCTAAAAGCAGGCAAAATCGCGGGTGCGGGACTAGATGTTTTTGAACATGAACCAAAAGTTAATCCTGGATTATTGGAACTAGATAACGCCGTATTGATTCCACACCTAGGTTCGGCGACCGTTGAAACGCGCGCTGCAATGGCCGACATTGCTGCAACAAATGCATTAGCAATCCTCGCTGGAGCACAGGCTCCAAATCTTGTCACCAGCTAGGTCATGAATTCAACAATTAAAGTCGCACCAGTTAGTCCAGATGACTGGGAGCGAGTGCGCGAAATTCGGCTTGCATCTCTGCAGGCAAACCCGGAAGCATTTGGCGCCAAGCATGAAGCTGAATTAATTCGCCCGGAGCGCTTCTGGCGCTCTCGGTTAAGTAACTCTGATTTTATTTTAGCCAGTGATGAATCTGGCGACATCGGGATTATGTTCGTTGACCAAGTTGATGAAGATTTTGCTTCCAGCTGCTGGATTCGAGGTTGCTGGGTACATCCGCAAGCACGCGGCAAAGGCGTGATGCGGGCCCTCATCGAGTACGTAGATTCGCAAGTTCATGTCAAGCCATGGAGCGAACAGGGCTTGGGCGTCTGGGTCGATAACTACTCGGCGATCAAGGCCTATGAACTTATTGGGTTTGAAAATATTGGTGACCCGCAGCCGAGCACCAGTCAGCCCGGAAAGTTCTATCAACGTATGCGCAGAACCACACCGCTTAAGGGAAATTAAGACCCGTTACTCCAATAGACTTTCCACATGTCAAAGGTTCTTGCCGCGCTACCTGTTGGTAAAAAAGTTGGCATAGCCTTCTCTGGCGGCCTAGATACTTCCGTTGCCGTGGCTTGGATGCGCGCAAAAGGCGCAATTCCATGCACCTATACCGCAGACCTGGGGCAATACGACGAACCAGACATTGCTTCCGTTCCAGCGCGAGCAACTGAATATGGCGCCGAGATCTCCAGACTTGTTGACTGCAAAGAAGCACTCGTATCCGAAGGTTTAGTTGCAATTGCTTGCGGCGCTTTTCATATTCGCTCTGGTGGCAAGTATTACTTCAACACCACACCGCTTGGCCGGGCGGTTACTGGGACTCTATTAGTGCGCGCAATGCTGCAAGACAACGTGGACATCTGGGGCGATGGCTCAACTTATAAAGGCAATGACATCGAGCGGTTCTATCGCTACGGCTTGCTGGCAAATCCAAACTTACGCATTTACAAGCCTTGGCTCGATGCTGATTTTGTACGCGAACTTGGTGGCCGTAAAGAAATGTCGGAATGGTTAGTTTCCCAAAAACTTCCTTACCGAGACAGCACTGAAAAGGCTTATTCCACAGATGCGAATATTCTCGGCGCTACGCATGAAGCGAAAAGTTTAGAGAAGCTGGATGTCTCACTTGAAATAGTGGATCCAATCATGGGCGTTCGATTCTGGGATGACAACGTAAAAATTGAAACCGAAGATGTGACAATTACTTTCAGCCAAGGAATGCCAGTTGCCGTAAATGGCAAAGAATTTGCAAATGTCGTTGAGTTAATGCATGAAGTGAATGCCATCGGTGGTCGCCATGGTTTGGGTATGAGTGACCAAATTGAAAACCGCATCATTGAAGCGAAAAGCCGGGGTATTTATGAAGCACCTGGCATGGCTTTATTGTTTATCGCTTACGAGCGGCTGTTAAGTGCGATTCACAATGAAGACACCATTGCTAGTTACCATGCGCAGGGGCGTCAATTGGGCCGATTACTTTACGAAGGTCGCTGGTTTGATCCACAAGCACTTATGCTGCGGGAATCATTGCAGCGCTGGGTTGCTTCGGCAGTGACTGGCGAAGTTACCGTTCGCTTACGTCGTGGTGATGATTATTCAATAATCAATACTTGCGGCCCGGCACTTAGCTATCACCCAGAGAAACTTTCCATGGAACGTACAGACAACGCGGCTTTTGGACCAACGGATCGCATTGGTCAACTCACTATGCGAAATCTGGATATTGCAGATACTCGGGCAAAACTTGAACTTTACCGAGCGCAAGGACAAATTGATCCAAGTACGTTTGGCTTGGTTGGAAGTCTTGAGCCGGGCAAGTCAGAAGCCATTACAAACATAAAAACAAATGAAGCTAGCGACGCCGGACTTGATCGAGCCGCTTTTGATGCAGGTTCTGATTAAGTGCCCAAACAATTAGAAAAATTTGCCCCTGCACTCTTTGTGTTTCTTTGGAGTACCGGATTTATTGGCGCGAAATATATTGTTCCGTACGCGCAACCGTTTACATTCCTAACTATTCGTTATGTGATTGCTTGCGCAATCTTGTTAGCGATTGCAGCGATTATTAAGCAACCGCTGCGACTTTCAAGAAAGCACTTAAAAGCATCCATCGGCGTTGGTTTACTACTACACGTTATTTACATTGGCGGCGTTTTCTACGCAGTCAGTTTAGGAGTTTCTGCGGGCATTAGCGCAGTCATAGTAAGCATTCAGCCAGTTTTGGTTTCCGTGCTGGCTGTGCCGTTGCTTGGCGAGCGATTGCGCTGGGCGCAAGTTATTGGACTAATTCTTGGGGTAGCAGGAATTGCGCTTCTTTTATTGCCAAAGGTATTTCAAGGTGATTATTCAGTCACAACTTCCGGGTTAGGTATTTTTATTTGTGTAGTCGCATTACTGGGTACCAGCGCTGGTTATTTAATGCAGAAAAAACTTGGCACTGGCATCCCGTTTTTGACTGGCACCGGTGCGCAGTACGCAGTTAGCGCAGTTGCGTTCTTGATTCTCTCGTTAAGTACCGAGGATCAAATCATTAATTGGACGCCAGAATTTCTATTTGGTCTGGCCTGGATTGTTCTCATGCTTTCGATTGGCTCAATAGTTTTGCTCTACGGAATGTTGCGAACTGGAAGTGCCAGCAAAGTATCCAGCTTGTACTACTTGGTGCCACCCGTAGCTGCAATCCAAGCGTTCTTCTTATTCGATGAAGTAATACCCCCAGTTGGCATCATCGGAATGGTACTTGCTGGCCTCGGAGTGGTTTTAGTGATGCGCCAAAGTAAGACGCTGGAAGCAGCTCAATCTAGCTGAGCGCTCATCGCCATCCAACGTTCTTCCAATTGCTCTTTTTCCAAAATTAATGGCTGTAACTCATCGTTTAATACTGAAACTTTCTCGAAGTTAGCAGAATGTTCCTCCATAGCATTGAGGATTTCTTTAACTTGAACATCTATTTTTGCGATGGAGCGCTCGATGCGCTGTTGATCTTTCTGTAAGTCACGTTTTTCGGTCGCAGAAATTTCGGCTTTAGGAGATTCGGGAGATTGCGTAAAAGCTGTTGGCTCATCAGGCTGGGCTTTTCGAAGTTTTAAATACTCCTCAAGGCCACCCGGCAGATTACGCAGCGTGCCATTTCCCATAACACCTACGAAGGTGTCACAGACGCGCTCTAGAAAGTACCTATCATGCGAGACGACTAATAGCGTTCCGGAGAAGCTATCGAGTAAATCCTCTAGGGCTGCAAGAGTTTCAACATCAAAATCATTTGTCGGCTCATCCAGAATAAGTACGTTTGGTCCACCCATGAGAAGTCTGGTTAATTGCAATCTGCGACGCTCGCCGCCAGATAAATCGCCAACTGGTGTCCACTGCGCATCGGAACCAAAACCCAAGCGCTCACCGAGTTGAGAGGCACTTAGAGATTTACCTTTGCCAATTTCAACATGAGAAGCAATGTGTTCAATGGCTTCTAGCACGCGCCACTTGGGGTTTAGTTCTTCAAGGTGTTGCGACAAAAAGGCTGGCTTAACTGTGGTGCCAGTGACTAGTTTTCCAGCGGTTACTTTTAGTTGACCAGTTAAAACTTTTAATAATGTGGTCTTTCCAGCGCCATTTACTCCGGCAATTGCAATGCGATCGCCAGGACCGACATTCCAGTCAAGGCGAGTAAAGAGATCTCGATCACCAACATGAATTGTGGCGTTATGAAGTTCGTAAACCGTTTTTCCTAATCGAGCATTTGCAAAAGCAAGTAGTTCAACATTGTTTCTTGGTGGCGGTTCATTTTCAATTAATTCATTTGCTGCATCGATTCGAAATTTAGGCTTACTCGTTCGAGCAGGAGCGCCGCGTCGTAGCCAAGCTAATTCTTTTCGAATCAACATGTTTCGCTTTTGTTCTTCAACACTTGATTGCCGCATTCGCTCGGCTTTAGCCAGCACATAAGCGGAATAACCGCCATCGTATTCTTCGATCTTGCCATCGATAACTTCCCAAGTTCGATCACTAACTTCGTCCAGGAACCAGCGATCATGGGTAACTACTGCAACGGCAAGGCCGCGGCGATTCTTTAAGTGCTCCGCAAGCCAAGTAACAGCCTCGACATCTAGGTGGTTAGTAGGTTCGTCAAGGAGTAAAACGTCCAAGTCACTAATTAGTAGTTTCGCGAGTGCCACGCGCCTGCGCTCGCCACCGGAAAGCGGTCCCATTTGCCTGGCCAAGATAGCCTCACCAAAACCACCGAATAGTCCGGTTAAAACATCTCGTGCTTTTGAATTCGTAGCCCATTCATGATCTGCCTGATCGCCCAATACAATTTCGCGAACTGTGGCCTTCGGGTCCGCTTGATCAATCTGGGAGAGCGTTCCAAGGTGGGTGCCATTAGTCATGGCAACTCGACCATCATTAGGCGTCTCTTGGCCGCCCATGATTTTGATTAAGGAAGATTTTCCGCCACCGTTGCGACCAACGATGCCGATTCGAGCACCTTCAGCTAGGCCAAGTGAGACATGATCCAGAACTGCGCCTTTGCCATAAGACAGCGAGACATTCTCGAGATTTATTAAATTACGGGGAGCCACGCACTTGCCTTTCAGGTCTGCTGCCATTCTTGCAGGTGTTCACGCATATGCGAAACCCGATAAGCCCTCACAACACCTAATAGACCCGCGCTAAAGTTACAGACATGGACTTAACAGCTGCTGCATATCAAGCCACCGAGGGTGGACCGCTCGATGTAAATCGCGACTTCTACCGAGCGCTTGCAAATGATAAAAATCGTGAACTTGTTGAATCGATTCACTTACCAATCCGTAGTGGAATCGGCTGGAAGATCCCGGCTGGCTACATCTGTCGAATCACAACTATTGAGGGACCGCAAGTTGCAGATTTAAATCTCTGGAATCTAAATGATCCACGCGAACGCTTTTGGGCTTCCCGCACTAAGCAGCTCCATGCCGCGCACTTAACAACTTTTAATCGGCTCTGGTCAACTTTGCCGTTTTTGCGTCCGATGGCAACCATCACAGCGGATAGTTTGGAAAATTACGGAGTGGATGCCCAAGGTGGCAGAGTTCACGACTTACTTGGAACTCGCTGCGATCCGTATGTAAACCGAATGCTTACCGGCGAAGATTTTGATTACCACTGCCACTCGAATTTAACTCGTGCAGTTTTACCATTTGGTTTAACTGAGTTTGATGTGCACGATGTATTAAATGTGTTTCAATGCACCGGATTAAATAGTGATGATCAATATTTTATGAAAACTTGCCCAGCTAAAAAGGGCGATTATTTTGAATTCTTTGCAGAATTTGATTTACTCGCTGCGCTTTCTACCTGCCCAGGCGGAGATCTTTCGGTACCGCTTTGGGGTCCTGATGCGCAGGATCCAATTGACGTTTGCCGCCCACTTGGCATCGAAGTGTTTCGTCCATCGCAAGACCTCTTAAAGGGTTGGACTCAGCCAGTACGCGCACAATATGCCGGCAGACATGGCCTGAAAGCCCAGGAATGGGTCTAACCTCCATTGATTTAAATGCTGACTTAGCCGAAGAGTGCGGCGACGATGAAGCTTTGTATCCATATTTATCGAGCGCAAACATTTGCTGTGGTCGACATGCAGGTGGCCCGGAATCGATGAAGAAAGCAGTTTTGGCAGCCATTCGCCATGATGTGGTTATCGGAGCTCATGTCGGTTATGAAGACCGGGAAAACTTCGGTCGCATTGACGTGGAGTTGGACTATGACTCGCTTCGTAAATCGACATTTGATCAGATACATGACTTGCTTGAGATTGCGAGTAGCGCAGGAGCGAAAGTTCAATACGTTAAGCCGCATGGCGCGCTGTATCACCGAATTGGAAACGACCCAGAGCAAGCAGCGGCAGTAATTGATGCGATTGCCGAGATTGACACTTCATTGCATGTCCTGGTGGCTGACACGGATGTTATAAAGTCTGCCGCCGCTGGCGCAGGGCTAACTTTTGTGCACGAATTCTTTGCCGATCGTGCGTATCTTCCGGTTGGCACTTTAGTTCCGCGAACTATCGAAGGTTCCGTGTTGCATGATTCCGAAGTCATTTCGGATCGAGTATTGCAATGGCTTGACGGGGGAGTGATCGAGGCAAATGATGGTTCGCATATTTCTGTTGATGCGGCATCTATCTGCTTGCATGGCGACACCCCTGGAGCAGTAGAAAGTGCTGCTGCAATTTATCAGCGCTGCAAGTCAGCAGGATTTGAAATTAAGTCTTGGCTGGCAAACTAAAGTTTCAATTTCCTTAGCGATCCAACATTGAAAGTTGCTTGATTATTTCACTCGTTGGCCCAGCATTATTCAAGGCATAAAAGTGCAAACCTTCCGCGCCCAGTGCGAAAACATCTTCACAAACCTGAACGGCAACATCGATGCCAAGCTTTTTCAAGCTTGCTGGATCATTTTGATAGCGCGCAAAGCGCAATCTGGTTGCTTTTGGCATGTATCCACCGCTGAGTTCAAGCATGCGAACTATTTGTGGGTAGCTAGTTACTGGCATGATTCCGGGATAGATCGAAAGTTTAGAACCTCTAGCGTCCAGAGCGTTTCGCAGTGCTTCATACCGACCGCTATCAAAAACAAACTGCGTGATTGCGAATGTTGCGCCAAGTTCTTCCTTGCGAAGCAATACGTTGATGTCCTGCATAAAATTTCCATTTGAGGCGGGATGTACATCTGGAAATGCAGCGACCCCGATAGAGAATCCACCAATTTCGTTCGCTAACTCAACGAGTTGATCAGCATAATCAAAGCCACCTGGCGTGGTTACCCAGGGCGCGGTTGGGCCACCAACTGGGTCTCCGCGCAGTGCCAGTACGCCATGGAAACCCGCGCTTTTATATTCCCCGAGAATTTCTACAAGTTCGGCGCGAGTTGAGCCCACGCAAGTTAAATGCCCGATGACTTGAACGCCTGTTTTCTCGATGAATTCTGATGCTATGCGAACCGTACGATCGCGCGTTCCACCACCAGCGCCGTAAGTTATTGAAACAAAGTCAGGTTTGAATTGCTGTAGTTCATCGATGGTTTTCCATAAGTTTGCTTCACTCTCGACATCTTTAGGCGGGAAAAACTCAAAAGAAATTGTGGGAGTGGTGTTAGAAACTTCAACTGTGTCGGCTGACAACTTGCCTCCTGGAGATCTGGGTAACCGGATCAATCAACGAGGCTTCGTTTCCTGAATTCTTAATTTAGCACTATGTTGCCAGTTTTATTAAGGCCGTGGCGACTTTACTAAGTTACCAATTGCCAAGATGGTCACGCATGAAATAGGAATCGCAGCCAATGCACACAGCCAGCCGTAACTCAAGAACGCGATAATTACCCCAGCCAGTGCGCCGCCAACTGCTGCGCTCAAATTCATAATGAGGTCTGAAGTACCTTGCGCTGGAGCGCGGTAATGATCCGAGACGGTCTCGGAGAGCAAAGTTGAGCCTGCAATTAAAGTGCAAGACCAACCAAGCCCAAGTAGAAACAGTCCGATACCAAGTTGAATCTCATTATTAGCGGGCGCGGTTCCTGAAATTATGGCTGAGCTCACCAGAATCAGTCCGCCGATTGCAATAACTTGCCGGCGGCCCAATCGATCTGTTAAGTATCCGACCACAGGGGATAGAGCGTACATTCCCGCAATGTGAACGCTGATCACTAGGCCAATAATGTTCAATGAGACATCGACATGTGCCATGTGAACTGGAGTCATAACCATTACCGCAACCATGATTAAGTGCCCCATGGAAAGAGCGAGTAGTCCGAGTAATGCATTTGGAAGAGAGGCAATGTGGGTGAGTACTTCTTTTGTTGGAATCTTGGTTTTGCTGGATGACTCTTCGCTGTGGCTCGCAGTACTAGTTAAGTAAGGATCTGGCTTTAGTCGAAACCAAATTACTGCTGAGCCCATGCCGAGCATGACTGCTGAAAACATATAGGGTCCAGTTAGTCTGGGAAAGCCAATTGAAGTTGCAAAGTCTCCGACCGGACCAATTAAATTTGGCCCAAGCACTGATCCAATAGTGGAAGCCCAAACTACCAACGACAAACTTTGGGCGCGATTATCTTGCGTGGCTAGGTCAACCGCGGCGTAACGCGCTTGGTAGCCCGAGGCAGCCGCTGCTCCAACTAGAAACGTGCCGAGAAACAAAATGGGTAGAAACTCGGTTGTACCTCCCACCACTGCTAGCACTGTGCCAAGTGAGCCGATTGCGTAGCCAGAACTAAGCGCAAGTCTTCGTCCGCCGCGCCTTGTTAAATTTGCAAGTGGCAAAGCCATTGCGGCTGCGCCAAGAACTCCAAATGTTTGAGCTAAACCTGCAAGTGCCTCCGATTTAGTAATACTCGCTACGAGTAAAGAGCCTGCTGCAACTGTGCTGGAATATCCGAGACCAGAGAGTGACTGAGCCCCTGCCAAAGTTTGTAGAGTTCGCTTCTGAAGTGGATGTGCTTGGGTAACGCTCGCCGAGGTCATACTCATCACTCTATTTAGGTGGTTTAATTAGTTAGTGACCAGTACCCAAAAAACACCTGAAACTGTGCCATCTTTCGCAGAAGTAACGCGGAGTTATTACCCAGTGATTTCTGCAGTATTTGTTGCTTTGCTTGTTATTTCAAATGTCGGTGCAGTTAAGTTAATTAGCGCAGGACCACTAATCCTTGATGGTGGCGCATTTCTATTCCCACTGGTTTACATCACTGGCGATGTCTTAAGCGAAGTTTATGGATTTAAGGCAGCGCGCAAAACTATTTACATCGGCTTTGGAATGGCGATATTGTCTGCCCTGACATTCTGGTTAATACAGATGTCACCATCAGCAAATGGCTGGGAAAATCAAGGCGCATTTGAGGCAATTTTAGGTTTTGTGCCACGCATTGTCTTGGCAAGCGTATGCGGTTTCTTAGTGGGCCAATTGCTAAACGCATACGTGTTAGTCAAAATTAAAGCTCGTACAAACGAGGGCTCACTTTGGTTGCGCTTAATTGGCTCAACTGTTGTGGGGGAGTTCGCTGACACCATTGTTTTTTGCACCATAGCGTTTTATGGAATCATAACCGGCGGCGATTTCCTGAATTACGTAATCGTTGGTTATTTTTACAAGACTTTATTAGAAGTATTGCTGCTACCGATCACCTATCGCGTAATTGCCTATGTTAAGGCCAACGAACCTACCTACCCAATTAGTTAATCGTTCGTTAGGCCAGGGCGGCGATATTGCCCCATGAATTCGGTTTTAAATTCTTGAAAAGTTCCTGCAATCAATGTTTCTCGCATTTTGGCTACCAACCCAACAATGAAGAATTCATTATGAATAGTTAGCAAAGTGGAAGCTATTAACTCTTTAGCGTGAACTAGGTGGTGCAGATAAGCCTGGGTGTAATGCGTACAGGTGTAGCACTGGCAGCCAGCAACAAGTGGCTCAAATGATCTACGGTACTTTGCATTCGTGATGTTAAATCTGCCCGAGTTGTTGTAAACCGCTGCATTACGCGCTACCCGGGAAGCGGAAACGCAATCAAAAGTATCTATGCCAGATTCCACACCAACAAATAGATCTTCGGGCTCGCCAATTCCAAGTAAATGTCTTGGCCGAGTCATTGGTAGTTCTTGCGTAACCCAACTGACAATCGTGCCAAGTTCATGCTTATCTAAGGCCCCACCAATTCCATAGCCATCAAAGTCCATGGCGCCTAAGTCGCTAGCAGCTTTGCGCCGAAGATCTTCATATTGCGCGCCTTGGATTACTCCAAATAGTGCTTGGTATGGACGATGGGAACGTTGCTCCGTCAATTTCTGATGCTCCGAAATACATCGCAGCGCCCACAGGCGAGTTCGCTCTAGTGACGTAACTTGATAGTCGCGAGTATTCATTAACGTTGTTAATTCATCAAAGGCAAACATGATGTCTGCACCGAGTTGATGTTGAACTTGCATGGAAAACTCTGGAGTGAATCGGTGCATCGTGCCATCTAGGTGCGACTTAAATGTCACACCATCATCATCAACATGGGCTAACCGAGTTTTGTTCTCTGCGATCACATCATCGGATTGCACAGTATCCGTTTCCATGGCAAGAACCTTTTTGAAGCCAGCACCAAGACTCATAACTTGGAAGCCGCCGCTGTCAGTGAATGTAGGACCGGGCCAATTCATAAATGCCCCAAGACCACCGGCTTCGTCAACAATGTCTGCGCCGGGCCGTAAATAAAGGTGGTAGGCATTGGCCAACAAAGCTTGGGCGCCAAGATCTTTCATCGTTTCTGGCATAACAGACTTAACAGTTGCCTTGGTGCCAACGGGAATAAATGCTGGAGTTTCAATTTGTCCATGTGGGGTTGCAATTGTGCCAGCGCGCGCACTGCTATTGGATTCTGGGTTACTTACGATTTCGAAAGAAAAACCCGCTTTAGATTCAGGCACGATTAGTTACAGGCCATCCAAATGATCGGCAATTTTCTTTGCTGCACTTCCTAAAGCCTGGTATTCCTCATAAGAAAGTAAATCAACTAGATGCTTGCGCACACCCATTACGTGATCGGGCGCTGCTGCCTCGAGTGTTTTGCTGCCAACTTTGGTTAATACTGCAAGTTGCCCGCGTCGATCGTCGGCGCAAGTTTGCCGTTCAATAAGTCCAGCGCTTTCCATTCGATCAACTTGATGGGAGAGCCGGCTGCGAGATAGCAAAGTCTTGGCGGCAAGATCGCTCATTCGAATCGAGTTATTCTCACTCTCGGAGAGACAAACTAAAATTTCATAATCTGTGATAGTCAAGCCATGTTGTTCTTGGAGCTCGCGACTTAGCTGGTCTGTCAATCCCTTGGATGCGGTAAGCCAAGCGCGCCAATGCACTTGTTGTTCTTTGGTTAGCCAACGCGTCATGTAGACAGTCTAAACGGGAATGCTTGAATTTTGAACTACACAGATGTGAGAATCTCAGCGCCAGTTGCGGTGACTACCAAGGTGTGTTCAAACTGCGCCGAGCGCAATCTATCTTTAGTAACCACGGTCCAATCGTCATCCCACATGTCCCAAGTATGGGTACCTAAAGTCAACATTGGCTCGATGGTGAAAGTCATACCCTCTTCAATGACAGTGTCAAAGTGCGAAGTGTCGTAGTGGGGGATTATCAAACCAGAATGAAATGTGGTGCTAATTCCGTGACCAGTGAAGTCGCGAACTACTCCGTAATTAAAGCGCTTGGCGTAGGACTCAATGACTCGGCCAATTACGTTTATTGGCCGCCCTGGCCGCACAGCATCGATGGCCCGCGTTAACGATTCCTGGGTGCGCTCAACTAAGAGTCGGGATTGCTCGTCTACTTCCCCTGCTAAGAAAGTGGCATTTGTATCGCCATGAACTCCATGGATAAAGGCGGTGATGTCGATATTGCAGATATCGCCATCTTGCACCACGGTGGAATCAGGAATTCCATGGCAAATAACTTCGTTCAGACTTGCGCAGAGAGACTTTGGGAAGTCGCGGTAACCCAAAGTTGAAGGGTAAGCATTGTTATCAAGCAAGAACTCATGTCCAATTCGATCTAATTCATCTGTGGTGACGCCAGGCACAACATTTGCGCCTACTTCTGCAAGCGCAAGTGCGGCGATGCGTCCAGCGATGCGCATCTTTTCAATAATTTCCTGCGACTGCACATCTGAGCCAGCGTGCTTCATGGGTGCTTTTTTTCCAACATATTCGGGACGTGGAATACCTGCAGGAACGGATCGCATTGGCGTTAGGGAACCGGGCTTCAACGTTCCAACCGGTGCGCTCATTTCTCAATACTAAGTCAGAAGTCAAAATTGTTTATTTTGGTAGCGAACGATGCCACAATAAGAAAATGCAGTGGTGGTTTTGCTTGATTCATAAAGCAGTAGAAGTTGAATCTGGATGTCCCAATCAATCTCGATTAGGTCCTTACGACTCCCAAGCGTTAGCACTTGGGGCAATTGCCAGAATCAGCACCCGTAACGCGCAGTTAGATGAGCAAGACGAAGATTAATAAGACAGTTTTATCCTAGTTTTCCAAAGCAAAAACCCCGCTCCCAAAACTGGGAACGGGGTTTTTTGAAGCAGGGGAAAATTTACTTCTTCGCAGCTGGCTTACGCTTCGCAGCCTTGCGCTTAGCAGGCGCCTTCTTCTTAGCAGGTGCTTTCTTAGCAGCCTTCTTCTTAGCAGGTGCCTTCTTCTTAGCAGCCTTCTTCTTAGCAGGTGCTTTTTTAGCAGCCTTCTTCTTAGCAGGTGCCTTCTTCTTAGCAGCCTTCTTAGCCGGTGCCTTCTTCTTAGCAGCCTTCTTTGCTGGAGCCTTCTTGGCTACAGCCTTCTTCTTAGCAACCTTGCGCTTAGCAGGTGCCTTACGTGCTGTGGTTTTCTTGGCAGCCACAGGTCCTCCTCGAGGTAAGACCCTCGGACTTCCCGAAGGTTCTTATTACTAGGTTGGCAGAAAATTTGATTATTTGGTTGTTTTATTGAATTTATCTCATCAGCGTGTCGTGAAAAAATATCTGCGTGAATTTTCGAAAATTTTAAATCCTTCGATAAATTCTTACGCAATTATTTTTGAACACTGATCTCGATAAAACAAAAAATCGCTATGTTACTTGGACTTTTTAGCAATTTCCTGAATCCTCAAATCTTTTAGCTTTGTAGAAATCTAAAACTCTGTGACTTACCTGCGTCCGATACAGGTGCCAATTATTTTTTTAAAAAATTTAAAATCGTAAAAGACTTTAGAATCTTTTGAAAAAATTACTTAAAGCAGTTGGCTGTTGCATTCCTGCGTTAGTCGCAGCAGCCTTCTTCTTAGCCGGTGCCTTCTTCTTAGCAGCTTTCTTAGCCGGAGCTTTCTTAGCAGCCTTCTTCTTAGCCGGTGCTTTCTTCGCAGCCTTCTTCTTAGCAGGTGCTTTCTTAGCAGCCTTCTTAGCCGGTGCCTTCTTCTTAGCAGCCTTCTTAGCCGGTGCCTTCTTCTTAGCAGCCTTCT
>ERZ888423.530-NODE-530-length-38471-cov-8.387026_pt1 | contig 38471 bp, 16 predicted proteins | sample MGYA00520523_ERZ888423 | MGnify/ENA primary metagenome ERZ888423 (study PRJEB32303, sample SAMEA104408611) | aquatic metagenome | biome: Brackish water; feature: Pelagic; material: water | place: Baltic Sea | collected 2014-06-08T10:24:00 | depth 30,27 m ... | reverse complement strand
GAACCACGTCGTCGAGCATCTGGCGGGCCAACCCGCCCTCGGCGTAACGGGCCGTCAACACCTTGGCCAGCCCGGCCACGGTTTGGTTCTCGTACAGATCTTGGGGGGTGAGATCGAGGCCTTCATGGCCCGCGGTCATCGCGACGCTGATCGCGATCAGCGAATCGCCGCCGAGTTCAAAGAAATTGGCGTTGCGGTCGATGTCGGACAAACCCAGGCACTGCGTCCAGATGCGCAGCAACGCCGTCTCCACCTGGGACTTGCCGCCGGCGGCCGCGGGAGTCGCCGCTCCGGTGGAGTCCGTGGCGGGGACACCGGCGCCTGCGCCGCCCCCGGCCGGCCGCACAGCGGCGGCGTTGTGCTCGACCCAGTGCCGCTGCTTCTGGAACGGGTAGCCCGGAAGCGTCATCAAGTGCGGCGTAGCGGCCGATTTCGCGGCGCCCGGCGTCGAGGCTTGATTCCAGTCGATGTCCACATCCGCAGCCCACAGTTGACCCAGCGCCAACAGGAACGTGTCGTGGTCACTGCGGTTCTGGGCCTGGTGGCGCATCAACCGCACGGCGCGGTGCCGTTCTGACCACCGCGGGTGGCGCCCCGCCGAGGACGTCAGTGTCCCGCCGGGCCCGACCTCGACCAGGACCCGGTTCGGATCGTCCAGCAGGACCCCGAGTTCGTCGGAGAACCGGACGGTGGCCCGGATCTGGCGCGCCCACGTCCCCGGGTTGGTCGCCTCCGCAGCCGTCATCGTGGTGCCGGTGATGTTGGACAGCAACGGGATCTGCGGTTCCCGCAACGTCATTCGAGACAGGAACGCGGTGAACTCCGCGACCACCGGGTCCATCAATCGTGAATGGAAGGCGTGCGACGTGCGGACCCGCCGCGCCACGATGCCTTTTTCGGCCAGCTGGGCCTGGAAGGTGCCGATGGCGTCTTCGCTACCGGCTACCACGCTGCTGCCGGGGTCGTTGATCGTGGCGAGGTCGACGTCTGCGGTGAGGTGTTCGGCGATCGCCTCCGGGCTCAGCGCCACGGCCACCATGACGCCACGGGGCGCAGCGTGCATCAGGCGGGCGCGCATCGACACCACCTTGACCGCGGTGTCGAGGTCGAAAACGCCGGCGAGGGTGGCTGCCGGGTACTCACCGATGCTGTGCCCGGCCATGATTGCGGGCTGCACGCCGTAGGACTGGATCAGTTTGGACAGCGCATATTCGACGGTGAACAGGGCGGGTTGGGCGCGGTCGGTGTGCTCGAGGTTGCGGCCGGTCCCGTCGAAGATCTCCGCGCGCAGGTCGTAACCCATCTCGTCGCTGAATGCGGTTGCGCACTCATCGAAGTGCCGGGCGAACACGGGCTCGTTGTCGTGCAGGCCACGCGCCATCCCGATGTGCTGAGCTCCCTGACCGGGGAACAGGAAAGCGACCCTGTCGCCCGAGGTTTCTGAGTCGCCGGTGGTTTCGGACCTGTCCCCGTCGGAGAGCCCAACGACCTCGAAGACGCTATCGGTCTCGGTAGCCCTGAGCACCGCGGCCGCATCCTGCCTATCGTGCACGACGGCTGCGAGCCGGATCGGATCCTTGCGTCGTCGGGTAAGGGTGTAGGCCGCGTCGGAAAGGCTGAAGCCGTCGGCTTCCGAAGTCGCTGCGAGCTCGTCGGCCAGCGCTGCGCGTGACTGGGCAAGCGATTCCTGGGTTTTCGCCGACAGCACCAGCACCTGCGGCCTGGAGGGGGAAGATGACGGCTGCACCTGGTTGGGCAGGGAGGGTGCTTCCTCGAGGACAATGTGGGCGTTGGTGCCGCCGACGCCGAACGAACTGACGCCGGCCCGCCGAATTCCTTCGGACTCCCACGGACCATCGGTACCGCGCACCCGGAACGGTCCGCGGTCGATATGCAGCTCCGGGTTGGGGCTGGAGTAGTGCAGGGTGGCCGGGATCGCCTTGTGTTCGAGGCACAGGATGGCCTTGATGAGCCCCGCGATGCCGGCGGCGGTTTCGAGGTGGCCGATGTTGGATTTGACCGAGCCGAGGTAGCAAGGCTCGCTTCGGGTTTCTTCAGCCAGGTCAAATGCCTGCCGCAGCCCCTCGATCTCGATGGGGTCACCCAGTGGTGTTCCGGTGCCATGGCTTTCGACGTAGCCGATCGTCGATGCGTCGACCTCGGCCACCGCATGCGCCTCGGCGATGACCTCGGCCTGGCCCAGCGCATTGGGCGCGGCGTAGGTCATCTTCGTCGAGCCGTCGTTGTTCAGGGCCGAACCGCGGATCACGGCGTGAATGTGGTCCCCGTCGTCGATCGCGTCCTGCAGCGCCTTCAAGACGACAACACCGACACCGCTGCCGAAGATGGTGCCATCGGAGCGGACGTCGAACGGCCTGCAGTGTCCGGTCGGCGAGACCATCGAGCCCTGCTCGTACCAGTACCCGACGCGATGGGGAACCCGCAGCGACGAGCCGCCGGCCAGCGCGACGTCGCACTCGCCGTTGAGAATGGACTGGCAGGCCAGGTGCACCGCGACCAGCGACGACGAGCACGCCGTGGCCACCGCCAGGGCTGGCCCGCGGAAATCGAACTGATGGGCCACTCGGGTGGCCAGATGGTCCTTGTCGTTCTGCAGCGAGAGGTTCACCATCTCGAAGCTCGCGCCCTGACCGATGACCATCATCGGGTCGTAGTTCGACATCAGGTTGTGCAGCAGATAGCCACTGGTTGAACTGGTTCCGAAGACGCCGACGGTCGCCGCGAGGTCGGCGGGGTCGTAGCCGGCTTCTTCGAGGGCGTGGAAGGACGTCTGCAGGAACAGGCGGTGCTGCGGGTCGAGCATCCGGGCCGCGTGCGGGGTGAAGCCGAAGAAGTCCGCGTCGAACTCCTCGATGCCCGACATCAGCGCGGCGCGGCGCACGTAGGAGCGGTTGGCCAGCGCACGCTCGCTGACACCGGCGGCGAGCAGATCCTCCTCGGAGAGGTCGACGATCGATTCCACTCCGTTGCGCAGGTTGCGCCAGAAGGCGGAGACCGAGTTCGCTCCCGGGAACCGTCCGGCCATGCCGATGACGGCAATAGCGTTTCCGGGGGCGTCTACGGGGGCGTCTACGGGGGCGTCTACGGGGGCGGCTCCGGAGAACGCATCCCCTGTACTACTCGTCACGATCGTGGTCCCACTTTCCGCCGCGATGCGGCACGTTGACGGGCAGCGGCCCGCTGCTGCGCCCGGTCACGCAGTGCGTTCGGGCGCTCGGAGGTGTCCTCTTCAGCTAGGCCGAGCTGACGGACGAGATCCAGTGCGAGGTCGGCCAGCGAGGCACCCTGGAGCAACAATGCCACCGGCGGTTCGACCCCGAAGTCCCCGCGGATGGTGTTGCGCATCCGGACGGCCAACAGCGAGTCCAGTCCCAACTCGGTCAACGGCTGCGCGGTGTCCACCGCGCTGTCGTCTGAGTAACCCATGATCGCCGAGATCCGGCGGCGCAAACGCGCCACGACGACGCGGTTGATCTCGGCGGCGTCCATCTCCTTGAGTGCCTCCGGACCACCCCAGTCCTCGTCGACGTCGTCGGTCTCCAGCTCCCCCACCAGATCGGCGAAGAAGCCGATCTGATGGATCTCCGGGAATGCGGCGGCCGCGCGATCCAACCGCAGCCGGGCGACGCCGACCCGCGAGAAGCCCGCGGCCAACACCCCGCCCAGGGCTTCGACGCCCTCGGCTGGGGTGATGGGGTCAAGTACTGAAAATCGCAGCGAGCTGGCCAGCCCGACATCGGACCACTGGCCCCAGTTGATCGCGGTCGCGGGCAGGCCCGCAGCCTTGCGCCACGCGACCAGCCCGTCCAGCCACGCGTTCGCGCAGGCGTACGCCGCCTGGCCGGGCGAACCCAGTAGCGACACGATCGAGGAGAACCCGACCCACCAGTCGAGATCTTTACCGACGGTTACCTCGTGCAGGCGCAGCGCCCCCGCTGCCTTCGGCGCCCAGATGCTGTCCAGGCTCTCGCGGGTCAGACCGACGAAGATCTCGTCGTCGAGCACGGCCGCGGAGTGAATCAGCCCGCGCAGGGGTTTACCGCCCTCCTCAGCCGCGTCGACGAGCCGTTCGGCAACCCCGGGTAGCGCGATATCGCCCAGCACAGTGACGATTTCGGCGCGACTCGATAGTTGATCGAGGTCTGTCTGCACCTGGTCTGACGGCGCACTGCGGCCGTTGAGGACGACGCGACCCGCGCCGTTGTCCACCAGCCAGCGGACCACCGCCATCCCGACGCCACCGAGGGCGCCGCTGACGATGTAGGAGCCGTCCTTGCGCACCACCAGCTGGCCCGGGGGCGACGGAAGTGTGGCGCGCGAGAGCCGTTCGACGAAGCGGGTGGATCCGCGCCAGGCGATGACGTCGTCTATCTCAGAGCCCGAGCCCGAAGCCTCGATCTCGGTGGCCAGAATGGTTGCCGGGTCGCCGACCCCATCGGCTGTGCCGATGTCGAGCAGCGTGGTCTGCAGATCCGGATGCTCATAGGCCAACACCCGCACTAAGCCCTTGAGGCTTCCGATACCCGGATTGCCCGCACCGTCCGGGTGTTCCGGGCTGTTGCTGACGACCAGACCGTCCTTGCTGACCAGCCACAGCCGTGGCGCCTTGCCGTGCCAGCTGCCGACGATCGCGCGCACGGTGCCCGCGATGCCCCAAATGACGTCCCGCGCATGCTCCAGTCCGGCCGCGGCATCGGTGCCGTCGAACTCGGGGTGGTCGACGAAGACGATCACCCCGGCCGGCGGCAGGTCCGGATCGGCTGTCGCGGTGGCGAACGCCTCCCGCACGCCGGCTTCGTCGCCGAGTTCGGCGGTGATCACCCGGCGTTCGGGTGCACTGAACCTGGCAGCGAAGTCCTGCGCCGAGGTCAGCGTCGCGGCGCTGTCGGCGAGCGCCAGCCAGCTCCCGGTCGTTGGCGTGCCCGTCGGGGCCGGAACCTCGGCCCAGGTCGAGTCGAAGATCTTCTGCGACAACGGCAGTGGCACCGTGCGACGCTGGATGCGCTTGAGATGCACGTCATTGACCTGGGCCAGCACCGCTCCAGTGTCGTCGGTCAGGGTGACCCGGCCCATCGCATCGCCGCTGTCGGAGAGAACGCTGACGAGTTCGGCGCGGCACCGGGCGCGCCGCCCGATCTCGCCGAAAACGCGGATCGAGCCGAACCCGACCGGCAGGAAGGTGACATCAGTGGTGTCAGCAAGGGCCGAGTCGCTCATCGCGGCGGCCAGCCCCTGCAGCGCGGCGTCCAGCATGACCGGATGCAGCACGATGCCGCGGTGCGGCGTCGCCTCATCCGGTAGCGCGATCTCGGTGTCGGCTGCGCCGCTGGACCGCACGATGCGCGTCAGCGCGGCGAACGCGTGGGCGTGATGGGCGCCGGTGCGACGCAGCGCAGTGTAGAAATCCGACGGCGAGACCACCGCGGTGCCATCCCCTGAGGAGGGCGATGCGGTCACCCTTGCCGGGGTGGTCGGTTCGGCCGCACGTACCCGGCCTGCGGCGTGGCGGGTCCAGGTACCCGCATCGGAGCGCGAGTGGATCTCGACACGCAGCTCGCCGGTGGTCTCGTCGCGGACCAGCTGGGTGGTCAGCCGGGTGTGGGCGTCCAGTGGCAGCATCTGCTCGACCTCGACCTCGACCTCAACCTCGGTGGCGGGTACACCCAGAGCTTCACAGCCCGCCGCCAGCGCGATCTCGGCGAAGCCAGCACCCGGCATGACCGGTAGGCCGTGCACGATGTGGTCGGCCAGCCACGGGTGGGCTTCCAGACCCACGTCGGACTGCCAGACGTGTCCGCTGCCCGAGGGCAGTTCGACATGAAGGCCCAGAAGCGGATGCGCGCCGGAGAACTCGCGTCCGGCCGAGTGATCCGCCATCCAGTAGGCCGTGTGCTGCCACACGTTGGGCGGTGCCGAGACAACCCGGGCTTCAATGCCCTCAGAGCCGAGTTCCGGTGCCGCGACGGCCGGCGGCCGCACCGCGGCCAGCTGCGCATGGAACGCCAGTGTCTCCGGGTTGTCACGGTTCACCGTCGCACCGACGTGGAACTTGCGACTCGTCTGCTGCGAGTCCAGGGTGTCGGTGATCGCATGAGTCAACAGCGGATGCGGGCTGATCTCGATGAAGTTGCTGTGCTCAGCGCTCGCGTCGTGAACCGCATGGCTGAATCGAACCGGGTTGCGCAGGTTGGTCGCCCAGTAGTCCGCGCTGAACAGCGGTGCGGATCCGGCGTAACCGACGGTGGAGATCAACGGGATCTTCGGCGCTTGCGGAGCCAGGTAGGACAGAGCTTCGCGCAGTTCAGGCAGGACCGGGTCGATCGTGGGATGGTGCGAGGCCACGTCCACCTCGATGCGCCGTGCCAGCTTGCCCTGCGCATCGACCATCGCCACCAGCTCGTCGACCTGGTCGGGCGGACCCGCGATGACGGACTGCTTCGGTGAGGCGTACACCGCGATCGTGATGTCGGGGCGGTCAGCGATGAGCCGCTCGGCCGCTGCGGCATCCAACTCCAGCAGTGCCATTGCGCCCTGGCCGGACAGCCGCTTCATCAGCCGCGTCCGGGTCGCGATCACGTCGAGCCCTTCGGCGGGGGTCAGGGCGCCGGCCACCACCGCAGCAGTCACCTCACCCATCGAATGACCGATTACCGCATCGGGCTCCACGCCGTAGGACCGCCAGAGCGCCGTCAGTGCCAGCTGCATCCCGACGAGCACCGGTTGGATGCGGTCGATACCGACGACTGGCTCACCGCCCTCGAGCACCTGGCGGAGCGAGAAGCCGACCTTGTCGAGGAAGGTGGGCTCCAGCTCGTCGACAGCCTTGGCGAATGCCGGCTCCTCAACCAACAGGGCGCGTCCCATCCCGGCCCATTGCGCACCCTGCCCGGAGTACAGGAACACTGTCCCCGAGCCGGTTTTCGCGTCGTGGGGCGCGACGACGCCGGGGCCGGTTTGACCGGCTGCCAGTGCGCGCAGACCGGTGACCGCTTCGGCATGGTCGCGCGCGCACACCGTGGCGATGGTGCTGTAGCGGCTGCGGTGATGGTTGACGGTGAAAGCGACATCGGCCAGCGGCACTGAGGCGCCGTCGCCCTCGAGCCAGTCGGCCAGTGCCTTGGCGGAGGCGGCCAGTCGTGCCGCCGTCTTACCCGACACGAGCAGCGTCCAAACCCCCGGTACTGTCGTCACCCCCGGTACTGGGGATGCGGCCGTCGCCGATACGCATTCAGGGCCCTGTTCGAGCACAATGTGGGCGTTCGTTCCGCCCATGCCGAAGGACGACACCGCCCCGCGGCGGGGATGCTCGCTCTCGGGCCACTGCGCGGCATCGGTAGGCACGAACAGTCGCGTCGGCGACGGATCGATCGTCGGATTCCACTTCTCGAAGTTGAGGTTCGGGGGAATCTTCGCGTGCTGCAACGTCAGGACGGTCTTGATGAAGCCGGCGATCCCGGCTGCGGCCTCAAGATGGCCCATGTTGGTCTTGACCGCGCCCAGTGCGCACGGCACCTCGCCGCGCCCGTACACCGCGGCCAGCGCGTCGAACTCGATGGGATCACCTAAAGCTGTTCCCGTACCATGGGTTTCGACAAAATGCACCGACCCGGCAGGAACATCCGCCGAGCGCAGCGCGCGGGTGATCACGTCTCGCTGCGACGGTGCGTTCGGGGCGGTGAGCCCGTTGGACCGGCCGTCCTGGTTGACCGCGGAACCCCGCACCACCCCAAGTACCCGATCCCCGTCGCGGACGGCGTCGGTGAGCCGCTTGAGCACCACCACGCCCGCACCCTCACCGCGCACGAAGCCGTCGGCGCGCGAGTCGAACGCGTGACATGCGCCGTGCGGCGACAACATGCCCCACTTTGCCAGCGCCAGTTGGGTTTCCGGGCGAAGATTGAGGCTGACGCCACCGGCCAGCGCGAGATCGCTCTCTCGCATCCGCAGGCTCTGGCAGGCCAGGTGGATGGACACCAGGGATGAGGAGCAGGCGGTGTCGACCGCCACCGCTGGGCCTTTCAGGCCCAGCAGGTAGGAAATTCGCCCTACCGTCACGCTGTGGGCGTTGCCGGTCGCGGAGTAGGCGTCGATGGTGTCGGGGTTGCCCGCCGAGGAGTTCTGATACTCGGTGTAGTACACGCCCATCATCACCGCGGTGCGGGTGCCGCCCAGACTGTCCGGTGCCAGACCGGCGTTCTCCAATGCCTCCCAGGCCACTTCGAGAAGCACCCGCTGCTGGGGGTCCATCGCAGCGGCTTCGCGCGGCGTGATCCCGAAGAAGTCGGCGTCAAACCCGGCGATGTCGTTGAGATAGGCGCCCCATTTGGTGGGCATCCGGCCGGGTGCCATCGGGTCCGGATCGTAGAACGCGTCGCCGTCCCAGCGATCCGCAGGCACCTCGGTCACGGCGTTGGTGCCGTTCTCCAGTAGCTCCCAATAGCTGTCGGGTCCGGTAACCCCGCCGGGCAGGCGGCAACCGATCCCCACCACGGCGATCGGCTCTGCCCCGGCCACCCGGGACGCCTTCTCGAACTGTTCCGCCAGCTTGTCGCGCTGCTCGGCGGACATGCCTGAGATTCGGTCGAAGGTCGTCTTCATCAGATTGCGCCCTCACTACCGGCGGTGGCCGGATCGGCTTCAGATTCAATGCTGTCGAACAACTCGTCGAGCACACTGAAGGAGTTGGAGCTTTCCTCGAAATGGTCGGACTCGTCGGGTTCGGCCCGGACGGTTTCCTGTGTCGGTGCCAGCAGCTCGGCCACGAACTCCGACATCTGCGAAATCGACGGATGGTTCCACAACATCGTCGCGGACAGGTCGATGCGAACCAGCTCCTTGGCATCGCGCAACAGGTTCATCGCCATCATGGAATCCAGTCCCAGTTCCGGGAACGGCATGTCGAAATCGACTGCGCCTTCCGGCATTCCCAGCTCGCGGGCAAGGATCGAGCGCAGCCGCACCCGCAGCTCGGTGACCGTCTCCTTTCCGGTCATCGACGACCATTCGACGAAGTCCATTGTCGCCGAAGCCGTTTCGCCAGTCTTCGGGGCTGATACCGATTCCACGGCCAGGTAGCTGAGACCCCGGATGTCCACGCACGTGGTGCCGTCAAGCGCCTTGACGAGAACGTCCACGACCAACCGGTCGGAGCAGTCGGCCCGCCGGTACACCTCGACGATGCCTCCGGTGGCCGACGATTCGGCGACCACACCGATACTCTCGAGCGCGGCGGGCAGTAGCAGCTGCTCGTTGGCGAAGGCGGCGAGCCGAGCGACATGCACCGCGGTGTCGATGAGCGCCGCCGTCCGGGACCTTGCCGACTCCGGCGCGTCCGGCAGTTCCACCTCGGCGCGTACCCCCGCGGCGGTGGCGGTGCACCCGGTGACGGTCCACGCGAACGGTTGGCCCTCCACTCCCCACGCCTGCTGCAGTGCGGCAATCGAGGCGCCGTCGAAGCTCTGGGTCTCGGCGGTCTGATCACCCTGCGGTGGGTTTACCGGTGCCGCGCTGAGCTGTGCGCTCGCGTGCCTGGTCCAGCGCTGTTCCGGGGTATCGGGGCCCGAACTCGACCACACCGTCAACGTGGTGACCGCGGCCTCATTTTCGGTGGCCGTGCCGGTGTCGGCGACGACGTGGATGGCCTTCGGCTGATCGGCGACGATCGGGTACTCGAACCGGACGTCACCCACGGTGAAACCCTCGAGCTGTGCCGCAGCTGTCGAAAGTGTCTGCAACAGAACCGAAACGGGCACCACCTCGACACCCCGTACCCGGTGCGCGACGGGGTATGGCCGCACGCCGGGCAGCAGGCGGGCACGCCACAGGTGGTCGTGGGCAGTGCCGGTGACCGTGTCGCCGAGCACCGTGCCCCATGCGGGTGCAGCCAACGAGTCGAGGTCGCCGGCACCTTCGTCGCCCGGTGCGCCCACCAGGCCGTCGAGCATCTTCACTGCGGCGCGCATCCGGTAGGCGTCCGCCAGCCGGGCCCAGTCCGCGCCCGCCACGACGCACTGCACCCCGGCGTCGGGGCTCAGTAGGGCGGGCAGCATCCGGATCGCGACGTCGTTGGGCAGGGGTTCAAGCCCGGCCGCCTTCATCTGTGGCTGCTCATCAGACCAGGACTTCCACAGTCCCCAGTCAACGACCGTCGCGGACAGGCCGAGCGCCCGCCGAGCGTAGGCGAACGCGTCGGCGAATGCGTTGGCCGCCGTGTAATGGGCGACTCCCCGCGAGCCCAGCAGGCCGGTGATCGAGGAGAACAGCACGAACCGGCGCACCGGTGTCGTCAGCGATAGCTTGTGCAGCACCACCGCGGCGTCGATCTTGGAGCGGAACATCGGGGTGAGATCGTCGTCGGTCATCTCAGTGAGCAGCGCCTCACCGCCGGCCAGCGAGGCGAGGTAGATGCCATCCAGTGGTGGCAGATCGCGACCGAAACGTTGGAAAACGGCCGCCATCGAGGCCTCGTCGGCCGCATCTGCGGCAACCTCGACGAGCGTGGTTCCACCGGCGGCCAGTTCGGCGGCCAGTTCGGCCAGCCCGGTCCCGCGCCGGGAGACCGCGACGACCGTCGAGGCGCCCATGTCGGCGAGCTGGCGGATCAGATACGGCCCGACGTTGCCGGTCGCGCCGACCACGAGGTGGGTGGTACCGCTCTCCAGCCTCGTCAGCGGGACCGCGGGCAGCGGCTGCGGCTCCAGTCGCGGCACCCTGCGCACACCACTTCGGTACACAGCCTGGTCATCCCGGTCGCTGGCTGTCACCGCAGCCTCGGCGTGCAGGTATTGCGCCAACAGTTCGGGCGGGACCGTGTCGTCGACATCGATGACGCCGCCCCAGAACTCAGGATGCTCGAGGGCTAGCGTGCGGCCCTGCCCCCAGAGAACCGCGTGCGTGGGGTTGGCCCGGTCGCCATCAGCGACCGGCTGGGCGTTGCGGGTGACTATGAACAAGGTGGGGCAAAAAGTGTGCGTGGTTGTCACCTCAGCCAGTGCGACGACCAGGCGGCGCAGCTCACCGAAGACGCGGTAACTTGCAGCGGCGTCGAGGCGACCCGTAGGCGTCGGCGGCGCGTAGACCACGTGATCAACACCGCTGAGCGCGCTAAGGACCGATGCCGTGGCTTCATGGTTGCCCCGCGTTTCAGGGCTGTCCAGTGCCGACAGCGGCAGCGTGCGGGAGTTCGGCCCCAGTAGCTGTGCCAGGTCCTCAGCGGAGTCATCGGCCAGCACCAGCCAGGTGCCGTCAGCCGCAGTAACGCCCAGCTCGTGGACCGGCCAGCTCAGCTTGTGGAACCACTCGTGGTAGCGCCCGTCAGCCGGAGCCTCGGATACATCAGATCCGTTGTGCTGCAGAGCCTCCGGCCGCTGAGTCGCCTGGAACCAGTGATGTGAGTGTTGCCACGGCGTGGCCGGGATCGGCACCCGCGGGCCGGCCCGGTGGGACACCTTCGGCGGACGCACCGTGTGGGTGGCGTTGAGGTTGGCACGAAACATCAACGTGTCGTTGGCATCGCGCTGCAGCGTGGCGATGCTGTGGTGATGGTTCTCGCCCAGCGTGTCCTTGATCGCGTAACCGAGCAGCGGGTGCGGGCTCACCTCCACGAACACCGCGTTCTGCGCGCCGGCGGTGGCGACCGCTCTGGCGAAGCGAACCGGGTTGCGCAGGTTGGCCGCCCAGTGTTCGGCGTCGAATACGCACGAACCGTCGGTGGGTCGTTCGTCGGTGCTGACGATGATCGGGATGGTCGGCTGCCGGGGCTGCAGACCAGCCAGCTCGGTGCGCAGGTCGTCCAAGATCGGATCGATGATCGGATGGTGTGACGCGACGTCGACGTCAACCCGGCGTGCCAGCCGGTCCTGCGCATCCACCACGGCGATCACGGCGTCGACCTGCTCTGGTGGACCGGCGATCACGGTCTGGTGCGGTGATGCGTACACCGCAACCGTCAGTCCCGGGTAGCCCGCGATCAGATCTTCGGTGGCTGCCGCATCGAGTTCGAGCAGCGCCATCGCCCCTTGGCCGGATAGCCGCTTCATCAGCCGCGAGCGGGTGGCGATCACCTTGAGGCCGTCGGCCGGGCTCAGCGCCCCGCCGACCACCGCGGCGGTGACCTCGCCCATCGAATGGCCGATGACAGCATCGGGCTTCACGCCGTAGGAGTTCCACAGAGCGGTCAGCGCGAGTTGCACGCCCACCAGTACCGGCTGGATGCGGTCGATCCCGACCACAACCTCACCGGAGGACAGCACATCGCGCAGCGAGAAGCCGACGTGGGTTACGAAGTCCGGTTCCAGCTCGGCGACGGCTGCGGCGAACGCGGGCTCATCTGCCAGCAGGCGCCTGCCCATGCCGGCCCACTGCGAGCCCTGACCGGAGTACAGGAACACCACTCCTGGACTCAAGCCCGACCCGCACGCTCCCTCATGGGCGGCCACGACCCCCGGCGCTGGGTATCCTCCGGCCAGGGCGCGTAGGCCCGCGATCGCCTGATCGCGGTCACAGGCGGCGACGGTCGCGAACTTGGCGTGCTGGGCGCGGCGGTGGTTCAGGGTCTCGGCCAGGTCGGCGAGGCTCACGGTCGCCCCCGCGGGTGTCTCCAGCCAGTCGGAGAGGCTGCCGGCCTGCGAGGCGATCCGGGCCGCAGTCTTGCCGGTGACCACCAGCGTGCTGACCGGCGGTGCCGGTTGGGCCGTTGCGTTTTCCGAGAGTTCCGTCTCGGGGGCCTGCTCGATCAGGATGTGGGCGTTGGTTCCGCTGACACCGAACGACGACACCGCCGCGCGGCGCGGCCGGGTCACCGCCGGCCAGTCCTGCGGTTGTGCGGCGATGTGGAACCGGGACGCCGCGTCACCCGCCTGCGGGGTCAGCTTCTTGAAGTGCAGCTGCTTTGGGATGGCGCCGTTGTGGATGCTCAGCACCGTCTTGATGAAGCCGGTGACACCGGCCGCTGACTCCAGGTGACCCAGGTTGGTTTTGACCGAGCCCAGCACCAACGGTGCGGAGTCCCGGCGGTCACCGTAAACGGCACCTAATGCGTCCAGTTCGATCGGGTCGCCCAGCGCGGTGCCGGTGCCGTGCGCCTCGATGTAGTCGACGTCCGAGGGCGCCAGCCTCGAGGTCTCCAGGGCCTTGCGCATCAACTCCTGCTGGGCCGGGCCGTTGGGAACGGTCTGGCCGCTGCTGGCACCGTCCTGGTTGACCGCCGAACCGCGGACGAGAGCCAGCACCCTGTCGCCGTCGCGTTGCGCGTCGGTCAGGCGCTTGAGCACCACCACACCGCACCCTTCGCTGCGGACATAGCCGTCGGCATCGGCATCGAAGGTCTTGCACCGGCCGTCAGGGGCCAGCATCCCCCACCGCGAGCAGGCGATGTTGTTCTCCGGGCTCAGGATCAGGTTGACGCCGGCGGCGAGTGCATGGTCGCTCTCCCGCCGGCGCAGGCTCTGGCATGCCAGATGGATCGATAACAGCGACGACGAGCACGCGGAGTCGCTGACCACCGCGGGGCCGCGGGTGCCCAGGAAATAGGACAGTCGTCCGGCGGCGAAGTTGGGTGCATTGCCGAACGGAATGTACGGGTCGATGTCCTCGGGACGCAGCGAGCCCACCACTGAGTGGTAGTAGTCGTTGGTGGTCATCCCGACGAATACGCCGGTCGACGATCCGCGCAGGGTTCGCGGGTTGATGCCCGCGTTCTCCAGGGCCTCCCAGGCCACCTCCATAAGCAGTCGCTGCTGAGGGTCCATCGCGGCCGCCTCGCGCGGTGCGATGGAGAAGAACTCGGCGTCGAACTCATCGGGCTGCCACGAGGTCAGGAAGCCGCCCTCGCGGTTGCAGATGGTGCCGGGCACGGTGTGGTCGGGTGAGTAGAACTCGTCGGCGTCCCACCGGTCGGCAGGCACCCGAATGACACCGTCGCGGCCATCAACGAGCAAGGTCCAAAACTCGTCGGCGCTGCCCACCCCACCCGGCAGCCGGCAACCGATGCCGACCACGGCGATCGGTTCGGTTTCGGCCTGCTCAGCGACCTCGAGGCGCGCAGTCAGATCGTCGATCTTGCGCAAAGCCTCGGTGATGATCGCCCGGCGGTCTGGCGATGCTGGCGATGTATCGGTCATTTCGCTCTAACTCAATCTTTCCGACAGCCTCGCAAGGAGTTCGTCCTCCGCGAGGTCGTCGTAGGCGTCTTCGGTGACGGCGTCTTCTGCGACGGGGTAGCCGTCGACCCCATTGTCGTTACCGGCGGTCTCGATTGTCTCAGGAAGAATCGATGCCAGATAATCGGTGAGCGCTTCTACTGTCGGATAGTCGAAAACCACCGACGCCGGCAGGGCTTCGCCGAGGCTTTCGCTCAGCGATCGCTGCAGGGTGACGCTCATCAGCGAATCCATCCCGAACTGGAAGAACCCTACGGTCGGATCCAGGGTGTGTGCCGAGGTCCGGCCCATCGCGGCGGCGATCTGAGCATTCACATGCTCGGTCAGTAGGTCGATGCGATCGTCGGCCGCGCACTCGCGGAGCTGCTCCCTGAACTGCGTGTTCGCCGAGAGCACAACCTGCGCACCGGCAGATCCCGTGGCGAGCAGATCGTCGAGGATGCGCAGGCGGGCGCGGGTGCGGTACGCGGTGGCAAGCCGCGGCCAGTCGGCGGCGACGACGGTGGCATTGGCCGGTGCCTGCGGGCCGACGAAAGACCGTAGGGCGGTGATCGCCACGGCGTCCTGCATCGGCTCGAGCCCCGACTCCAGAGTCGCCTGCAGCTCGACGCCACTCTGCGCATCCGCCAGCGACTTCCACAGCCCCCAGTTGATGGCGCAGGCCGGCAGCCCCGCGGCGCGGCGTGCGTAGGCGAGCGTGTCCAGGAAGGTGGTCGTCGCGGCGTAGTGCGCCAACCAGCGGGAGCCCAGCACACCCGAGATCGAGGAGAACAGCACGAACTGCTGCACCGGGTGTCTCAGGGATAGCCGGTGCAGCAGTGCCACCGCGTCTATCTTCGGCCCGAACATCGCCACGACGTCCTCGTGCGTCATTTCGGCCAGCGTCACCGGGCCGCCGCCCATCGCTGCGTGGTAGATCCCCGCCAGTGGCGGCAGGTCGGCGCCGAATCGGTCGAACAACGCGCTCAGCGACGCCTCATCTGATGCGTCCGCTGCCGTCGTCACCACCGTCGTGCCGGTGGCCGCAAGGCGGGCGGTGAGGTCGTGCAGCCGCGAACCCGGGTTGCGGGACACCGCGACGACCGTCTTCGCGCCCATCACCGCGAGCTGCTCGATGAGTTGGGGTCCGATGTTGCCGGTCGCGCCGATGACCAGATGGGCGCCGTCGGGGTCCAGTGACTCCGATGCCGGCGACGTGGCCGGGGGCAGCGACTGCACCAGCCGGGCCACCCGGCGGTTGCCGGCGCGGTACACGAGCTGGTCCTCGCCGTCGTCGGCGTCGGCTTCGGCCAGCACCCAGCGGGCCGCCACCGTCGCGGGCACCGATTCGTCGACGTCGAGAACGGCACCCCAGATCTCGGGATGTTCCAACGCCAGCGTGCGGCCCAGGCCCCACAGCACGGCGTGCGCGGGGTTGGCGCGGTCGCCCTCGGCGATGGGTTGGGCGTTGCGGGTCAGCAGGAACAGCTTCGATGCGACGGCGCGCGTGGCGGCCACCGAGGCGACGGTCCGTCCGGTCTCGAAGATGTCGTGTCCCGTCTCGACGATGTCACAGCCGAGGTCTCCGCGGTCCTCGACCGGAGGCGCATACAGCACGTGGGTCGCTGTGGAGAGGGCGTGCGCAAGAGCCGTCTCGTCGGCCGTCGATGAGAGGGTGCGCACTGCGGCGTTGTCGGTGCCGCCGAGCAATAGGGCCATCTCGGCTCCGACGGCGGCGTCTGCGATCACCAGCCAGCTGTTGTGCTGCGCACTGCGCGAATGGGTTTCGGCCGGCGCCGGCAGCTTCTTGACGGGCCAGGCCAACTCGCAGAACCACGCCGCGGGGACCACGCTGCCAGGGGGCAGCGCACCGGCTTGTCCGTCACGGGCCCGTCGCAGCGGCGGAACCTCAACCCAGTGGCGGGTGTGGTGCCACGGTGTCGAGGGCAGTCCGATGTGCGGCTCGGCGTGGTGCTCGCTCTGCGGCGGGCGGGAAGTGTGAGTGGCGTTCAGATTGGCGTGGAACGTGACCGTGTCGTCGGTGTCGCGCGCTAACGTGCCGACGGTCAGGTGGTCTGACTCCGCTGCCAGCGTGGCCAAAGTGGTGCTGATCGACTGGCCCAGAATCGCGTGCGGACTGATCTCGACAAAAATGCCGTGGGTTTCGGCCGCGTCGGTGATGGTCTGGCTGAACCGGACCGGTCGGCGCACGTTGGCCACCCAGTAGTCGGCATCCAGCACCGGACTGGTGCCCGGATCGGCGACCGTGGACAGGAACGGCAGTGCCGGAATGGCGGGCGTGATGTCGTTGACTGCCGCACGGATATCGGCCAGTACCGGGTCCATCAGGGCGGTGTGGGAGGCGACCTCCATGTTGACCCGGCGGGCGAAGGTGTTCTGCGCGGTGGCCGCGGCGATGATGGCGTCGATCTGGTCGGGCAGGCCCGCGACCACGGTTTGGCGCGGTGACAGGTAGCCGGCGATCTCGACGCTGGGATAGTCGGTGATCAGGGCGCCGGTGGTGTCGGCGTCGAGATTGACCGACGCGACGGCGCCTTGTCCGGCCAGGCGGGACATCATGGTGGAGCGTTGGGCGATGACGCGCAGTCCGTCGGACAGGGTCAGGGCGCCGGCGACGACGGCTGCGGTGACTTCGCCCATGGAGTGGCCGATGACTGCGTCGGGGTGCACGCCGTAGGAGCGCCACAGCTCGGTCAGGGCCAGTTGTAGGCCCATCAGTACCGGCTGGACCTGAGCGTCGCCGCTGATCTGTTGGCCGTTGGCGATGACGTCGTAGAGCGAGAAGCCGACCTGTTCGACGAACACCGGTTCGATCTCGGCCAGCGCGGCGACGAACGCGGACTCGTCGGCCAGCAACCGGCGGGCCATACCGGCCCACTGCGAACCCTGCCCCGAATACACGAACACGATGCCCCGTTTGCAGGCCGTGGTGTGGGCTGCAACGACGGCGGGTGCGGATTGGCCGTCGGCGAGGGCTTGTAGTCCGGCGATGGCCTGTGACTTGTCGCGGGCGGCGACGGTGGCGAACTTGGGGTGCTGGGAGCGGTGGTGGTTCAGCGTGTGGGCCACTTCAGAGAGGGCAACCTGGGCACCCTCGGTGCTCATCATCCAGTCGGCGAGCATGCCGGCCTGGGAGGCGATGCGTTCGGTTGTTTTGCCCGACACCACCAGCGTGGTCACTGCCGGCTCGCTCTGTTCGTCAGGCCGAGGCGCCATCACCGGTGCCTGTTCGATCACCACGTGGGCGTTGGTGCCGCCGAACCCGAACGAGGAGATCCCGGCCCGGCGGGGCCGCCCGGCCGGAGTCCAGTCGGTGAGTTCGTCGATGACTTTCAACCGCAGCTTGTCGAACGGGATGTGCGGGTTGGGGTTCTGGTAGCCCAGGTTGGCCGGGATTTCGTTGTGCTGCAATGCCAGCACGGCTTTGGTGAACCCCGCGATACCGGCCGCGGCTTCGAGGTGTCCGAGGTTGGATTTGACCGCACCGATCAGCAGCGGGGTGTCGGCGGGGCGGCCGCGGCCCAACACGGTGCCCAGCGCCCGCGCTTCGATCGGATCACCCAGCAGGGTTCCGGTGCCGTGGGTTTCGACGTAGTCGACTTCGCGGGGATCCACTCCTGCTGTCGAGTACGCCGTGCGCAGCACCGCCATTTGCGCCGATGGGTTCGGTGCCATCAGGCCGTTGGAACGGCCGTCCTGGTTGACTGCCGAACCGCGAATCACCGCGAGCACACGGTCACCGTCGCGTTGGGCGTCGGAGAGCCGCTTGAGGACAGTCACTCCACAGCCCTCACCACGCACGAAGCCGTCGGCCGAAGCATCGAAGCTATGACACTGACCCGTCTTCGACAGCGCCTCAAGTTGGTCGAAGCTGCGCGTTACCGCGGGTGACAGGAGCAGGTTCACCCCGGCGGCCAGCGCAAGATTGGAATCACCCGAGCGCAGGCTCTGGCACGCCAGGTGGATCGTTACCAACGACGACGAACATGCCGTGTCGATCGTCACCGACGGACCACGCAGATCGAAGTAGTAGGACACCCGGTTGGCGATGATGCTCAACGCGCCACCGGTGCCGTACCAGGCGTCGACCTTATTGAGGTCGGTGCCCGCCAGGTGTGCATAGTCGCCCGCGCACGCGCCCGCGAACACTCCGGTCTGCGACTCGGCCAACGAATCTGCCGGGATGCCCGCGTATTCAAGGGCTTCGTGGATCACCTCCAGCAGCAGACGCTGCTGCGGATCCATCCGGCTGGCTTCGCGCGGCATGATCTCGAAGAACTCCGCGTCGAAGGCGTCGATATCACGAAGGAACGCACCCCACCGCGTGATATCCGCCAGCGCCGCACCGCCCTCCGGGGTGCCGTCGTCACACCACCCCCAGCGCTCCGCGGGCACTTCGCCGACCGACGAGCGACCCGCGGTGAGGAACTCCCAGAACGCATCCGGTCCTTCGATGTTCCCCTCGAAATCCGGGCCGCCCGGGAACCGGCACCCCAGACCGATCACTGCGATCGGCTCGTCCATCGACGCCCGCTCGGCGCCGGTCGCCTCGGCTGCCTCGGTCAAGGGCTCGACCACTCCACCCGTCAGGAACTTCGCCAGCGCGTCCACCGTCGGGTACTGCCAGAAGTCCACCGGAGACACGGCGCGGCCCAGGAACTCCGATAACACCCCGGTGAGCACGACCGCGTCGCGGGATCCCACGCCGAGATCGTGCATCGAGGCGCCACGATCAATGTCTTCAGGACTGCAACCGTTGTTCTTGACCAGGTAATCGACCAACCATCTCCGAACAGCAGCCTCGTCGAGGGCTGAGGTCATGTAGTGACGTCCAGACGAGTGAAGTCCTTGCTGCGGTACAGCTCGACAGAGGCCGCGCGGCGAACCTTGCCACTTGTCGTCAAGGGCAACGTGCCCGGCCCGACAAGCGCGAAATCAGCGAGCCGGACGCTGTGGGTCATCGATATCGCTGCCGTCACTTGCTGTTTCACCGACTCCAGCACGGCGATGTCGGTCTGCTTCTTCAACTCGGCGATCACCACCAAGATCTCGCTGGCGTCATCGGGAATGGAGATCGCGGCGACTCTGCCGCCAGTGAACTTGGCGACGGTGGCTTCGATGTCGTCGGGGTAATGATTGCGCCCGTCAACGATCAGCAGATCCTTGATCCGGCCGATGATGTAGAGCTCGTCATCGAACATCACGCCCAGATCGCCGGTTCGCAGCCACGGCCCCTTCGGGGTATCCCCGACTGCCCCGTTCAGCTGTCCGGCGAACAGTTCCTCAGTCAGCTGCGGGTTGTGCCAATAGCCGCCGGCGACATGCTCACCATGCAGCCACACCTCACCGATTTTGCCCGCTGGATTCTCGACACAGGTCTCGGGATCGACCACCCGCACGGTCGTTGAACGTGGCGTACCGAGGCCGATCTGTTCCGAGCCGCTCCCATCCTCGCACCGCTCGGCATGGCCGGCGGCCAGCTTCTCATAGTCGAATCGCACCGCCGCGGGGGGACGTCCACCGGCCGAGGCCACCACGTACACCGTCGCCTCGGCCATACCGAAGGACGGGCGCATCGCCGAAGCGGGCAGGTTGAACGCCGCGAAGCGTTCATTGAAACGCCGCACAGTCGACCCGTGCACCCGCTCGGCCCCGTTGATCATCACGGCTACTCCGCCGAGATCCAGGCCGGCCAGGTCCTCATCGGTGGTGCGCGCGACAGCCAGCTCGAACGCGAAGTTGGGGGCCGCGGTGAACGCGCCGGGGGTCGACGCCAGTTGCTGCATCCAGCGGGCCGGCTTCTGCATGAATGCGATCGGGCTCATCAACACCGCCGGACAGCCCAGCACGATCGGAATGAACACGCCGACGATGAGTCCCATGTCGTGATAGAAGGGCAGCCACGACACGACTGTGGTGTCTTCCGGCGCGCCATCCGGGTAGGCCTCGTAGTAGTCGGTCAACAACTGCCCCACGTTGATTGCGACGTTGCGGTGGGTGACGACCACGCCCGCGGGCCTACGGGTGGATCCCGAGGTGTACTGCAGGTAGGCCGTCTTGGGCAGTGAGACCTGCGCTGCGGGCCTGGGCGGGGAATCGAAGTCCAGAGTGTCGACTTCGATGAACTTCGGGGCCCGCTGTCTGGGGTCGGCGTGACCGTATTTCCTGACGACGTCAACGACCGCCGAGGTGGTCAGCACCGCAACCGGAGTGGCGTCCTGCATCGCGCCGGTGACCCGCTCGTCGTGCTGACGGAGCTGGGGCATCGACAGCGGCACAGCGATGAAGCCGGCCGCAACGGCGCCGAAAAACGCAACGATGTACTCAAGGCTTTGCGGTGCCAGGATTACCGCCCGGTCTCCCGGCGAGCCGCATCTGGCCAGCTTCTCGGCAACGATCTGCGCGCGTTCGTGCACTTCAGACCAGGTTAGGCTCTCCGAGACGCCAGCCGGATCGATTTCGTAGTCCACGAATGTGTACGCGATGTCGTCAGGCTGTTGCCGGGCCCGGTCGGCAAGCATCGCAGGGATGGAGGCCTCAGACAGCGCCGTGACAGCTGGCATGAGAGAAATCCTTTCGAATCGGCTCCCGACGTGTTCATGGTCTCGCGAATCGGGTGAATCCAGAAATCGTTGGGTCAGTTCGATTCAATGCTGTCGAACAGCGAATCGAGCAAGCTGTCGCCCGAATCGTCGGACTCCTCGGCAGCGGTCCCGTCGCCGACTGTGTCCGGAACCAACTGGTTGGCGAGGTAGGTCGTGAACGTTGCGATGGTTGGGTGGTTGAAGAGCATCGTCGCCGACAGTTCGAGTCCCACCAACCGCTCGACCTCGCGACGAATGGACATCGCCATCACCGAGTTGAGCCCCATCTCGGCGAACGGGCGATCGGTGTGAACGTCACTTTCCGCCAGGCGCAATTCGGTCGCCAGGATGCCGCGGAGCCCGCTCTGCAGTTCGGTCAGCAGTTCATCGGGGGGCATCGAGGACCAGGAACGCGTCGGCGCCGGCGGGCGGTTGGAGTCGGAGGTGACCGCCGCCGCATCCTCGGCGGACAGCATCGGTGCCATCACGACCTGGTCGACGTCGAAGCGGGTGACGAAATCCCAGGCCGCGAACGCCTCGGCGGTGACGACCGGCCGTGAGCCCACCCGTTCGAGCTCGGCGAGAACGATCTGCGCCTCGTTGGCGAAACCGAGGCCCTGCCAAGCCACCCAGTCCAGGCTCACGGTGTTGCAGCCCTGCCGGTGACGTGCGCGGGCCAGACCGTCCAGGTAGGCGTTGGCTGCCGCGTAGGCGCCTTGACCCGGGATGCCGAAAACAGCACCCGCCGAGGCAGCCAGGTAGAGAAAGTCCAAAGTGCCCGGCGGGAAGACCTCATGCAGTGCCCGGGCGCCCGCGACCTTCGGCCACAGGGTGCGGTGCACCCGCTGCTCCTCGATCTCGGTGAGTAGCTGCGCCTCGGTCACGCCGGCAGCGTGGATGACACCGCGGATCGGCGGAGCGCCGTGAGCGTCGCGCTCAGCCAGAACGGCACGCATCGCGTCGGGTGAGCCGATATCGAGCGCCACCGTCTCGACGGATACCCCGCGCATCTCGAGCGCGCGGATCGCCGCGATCTTTCGCCGAGTGTCGGCATCGAGATCTGAGACGTTTGCCTCTGATGAGTGGTCGTTCGGCTCGTCCCAGGCCCGCCGCGGCGGCAGCGACGTACGACCGGCAAGGATGACGCGTCGCGCGCCCCGGTCGGCGAGCCAGTCCGCCATGGGCAAGCCGAGCGCACCCATGCCGCCGGTGATCAGGTAGGCCGCGTCGGGGCGGCAGCGCAGCACTTCCCGCACCGGCTCCGCGGTGATCTCGGCCAGCGTCGAGGTGAGGAACATTCCGTCCCGAAACACCGCGATGGACTTGATTGGTGTTGACAGCACCTCGGCGAGTGCGATCGCACAGTCGGCCACCTCGTCTGGATCTTCGCCGGCGGTCACGTCGATCAGGCCACCCCAGAGTTGTGGCTGCTCGGCACCGACCACCCCTGCGAGACCCCACAGACAACTCTGGCGCACGGCCGCGTCGGAGGCCGACTCATGGACGCCGCGGGTGAGGATCCAGAGCGTCGCGGGGTCACGCGCATCACGTTCGGCGAGGCGGGCGACAAGGTCGGAAACCTCGGTGGTTAGGCGAACAGAAACCTCGAGGTCAGTAAACGCGTCTCCGGCGCCCGGGTCCGCGACATACACCACGTGGCGGGCGTCGCCGACATCTGAGCTTTGATGGCCCGCGCTCAGCAGTTGATCGCGGACCGTGCCGGCGATGCCACTGGCACCGATGACCGCGATCGACGTGACTGGCATTGAAGTCACGGGGATTGATGCGGCATCCGGCTGCGGCTTCCATGACTGCCAGTTCAGGACGTGGGCGATGCGGTTCGGGTCGGCCTGCGCGGCGGCTCCCGGTTCCACCGTGGTGTAGCGCATCGCGTGGATATCGACACACGGCGTGCCGTCGGCATCGGTGATGGTGATGTCTACGAGAAGGTCGTCTTCGTCTCGGCCGAGGAATCGGGCGTCGATGACGCCCTGCGGGCCCGCCAATCCGGTGTGGAAGGCCCCGGCGCGGAAGAAAACAGATTCGGCCGAGGACGGCACCTTGAGCCCGGGGCTGGAAGCGTCGACCAGCCGACCCAGATTCACCGCAGCGTCGAGCAGTGCCACCGCAGTTTTGTCCGGCAGGTCCACAACGGCATGCAGTGCGCCCGGCGCGGCCGCGTGGGAGCCGACCGGTTGGACCGTCCACGGGTAGGCCTGCCCCTCGATACCCCAGGCGTTGTGCAGTTCGGCCAGCGCCGAGGGGTCGTGGCCGGAAACTTCTTGTTCGAGTGCGGCGCGTTTGGTTGCGGCGCCGCGGGTATCCGCGCCGTTCCAGTCGGACGGCTGGGACGAAATCCGTGCTGACACGTGTCGGACCCAGCGGGTGTTGGAGGCGCCGCCCGTTCCTGTCTCCGCCTCCGGGGCCGCGGAGGAAGATGAAACGGTGATGACGTCGCCGTCGGTGAAGACCTGTACCAGACGGGGTTGGTCGAGCGCGATCGGGAAGTCGAACCGCGCGTCGGCAATAGCGGCGTCGGCGTCGCCGCTGCACTCGGTGGCGGCCAGTGACAGCGTCTGGAGCAACACCGACAGCGGAACGATTTCCACCCCGGCGAATCGGTGAGAATGGGGGTACGGCTTGGCCTGCGGCACCAGCCGCGCCTGCCACAGATGTCCGGGCCGGGGCCCGGCGACCGAGGTGTGCGAGCCCAGCACGGTGCCCGGACGGGGGGCTGAGGCGCCCGACGACGGAGCGCGCTTCTTGATCGCCCAGTGGTGCGTGTGGTGCCACGGCGTGATCGGCAGCTCAGTGTGCGGTTCGCCCAGGTGCAGGGTCGCGGGTGCGTGGTTGGTGCACGTCGCGTTGAGCGCCGTGTGGAAGGTCAGTGTGTCGTCGGCGTCGCGGGTCAGGGTGCCAAGGCTGCGGTGCTGCCCCGACGCGAGCGTGTCGCTGACCGCATAGGTCAGGATCGGGTTGGGGCTCACCTCGATGAATGTGCCGATCTCCTGTCCCGCGGTCGTGACGGCCTGGCTGAACCGGACCGGCTGGCGCACGTTGGCCACCCAGTAGTCGGCATCCAGCGTGGGCTCCGACCCCCCGTCAGCGGTGGGGTCGGTGACCGTGGACAGAAACGGGATGTTCGGCGCCCTGGGCGTCAGATCCTTCAGTGCGTCGCGCAAATCCTCTAGCACGGGGTCCATCAGGGCGGTGTGGGAGGCGACCTCCATGTTGACCCGGCGGGCGAACCTCTCCCGGGCCGTGACCGCGGCGATGATGGCGTCGATCTGGTCGGGCAGGCCCGCGACCACGGTTTGGCGCGGTGACAGGTAGCCGGCGATCTCGACGCTGGGATAGTCGGTGATCAGGGCGCCGGTGGTGTCGGCGTCGAGATTGACCGACGCGACGGCGCCTTGTCCGGCCAGGCGGGACATCATGGTGGAGCGTTGGGCGATGACGCGCAGTCCGTCGGACAGGGTCAGGGCGCCGGCGACGACGGCTGCGGTGACTTCGCCCATGGAGTGGCCGATGACTGCGTCGGGGTGCACGCCGTAGGAGCGCCACAGCTCGGTCAGGGCCAGTTGTAGGCCCATCAGTACCGGCTGGACCTGAGCGTCGCCGCTGATCTGTTGGCCGTTGGCGATGACGTCGTAGAGCGAGAAGCCGACCTGTTCGACGAACACCGGTTCGATCTCGGCCAGCGCGGCGACGAACGCGGACTCGTCGGCCAGCAACCGGCGGGCCATACCGGCCCACTGCGAACCCTGCCCCGAATACACGAACACGATGCCCCGTTTGCAGGCCGTGGTGTGGGCTGCAACGACGGCGGGTGCGGATTGGCCGTCGGCGAGGGCTTGTAGTCCGGCGATGGCCTGTGACTTGTCGCGGGCGGCGACGGTGGCGAACTTGGGGTGCTGGGAGCGGTGGTGGTTCAGCGTGTGGGCCACTTCAGAGAGGGCAACCTGGGCACCCTCGGTGCTCATCATCCAGTCGGCGAGCATGCCGGCCTGGGAGGCGATGCGTTCGGTTGTTTTGCCCGACACCACCAGCGTGGTCACTGCCGGCTCGCTCTGTTCGTCAGGCCGAGGCGCCATCACCGGTGCCTGTTCGATCACCACGTGGGCGTTGGTGCCGCCGAACCCGAACGAGGAGATCCCGGCCCGGCGGGGCCGCCCGGCCGGAGTCCAGTCGGTGAGTTCGTCGATGACTTTCAACCGCAGCTTGTCGAACGGGATGTGCGGGTTGGGGTTCTGGTAGCCCAGGTTGGCCGGGATTTCGTTGTGCTGCAATGCCAGCACGGCTTTGGTGAACCCCGCGATACCGGCCGCGGCTTCGAGGTGTCCGAGGTTGGATTTGACCGCACCGATCAGCAGCGGGGTGTCGGCGGGGCGGCCGCGGCCCAACACGGTGCCCAGCGCCCGCGCTTCGATCGGATCACCCAGCAGGGTTCCGGTGCCGTGGGTTTCGACGTAGTCGACTTCGCGGGGATCCACTCCTGCTGTCGAGTACGCCGTGCGCAGCACCGCCATTTGCGCCGATGGGTTCGGTGCCATCAGGCCGTTGGAACGGCCGTCCTGGTTGACTGCCGAACCGCGAATCACCGCGAGCACACGGTCACCGTCGCGTTGGGCGTCGGAGAGCCGCTTGAGGACAGTCACTCCACAGCCCTCACCACGCACGAAGCCGTCGGCCGAAGCATCGAAGCTATGACACTGACCCGTCTTCGACAGCGCCTCAAGTTGGTCGAAGCTGCGCGTTACCGCGGGTGACAGGAGCAGGTTCACCCCGGCGGCCAGCGCAAGATTGGAATCACCCGAGCGCAGGCTCTGGCACGCCAGGTGGATCGTTACCAACGACGACGAACATGCCGTGTCGATCGTCACCGACGGACCACGCAGATCGAAGTAGTAGGACACCCGGTTGGCGATGATGCTCAACGCGCCACCGGTGCCGGACCAGGAGTCGACGTCGCCGAGGTCGACTGTCGAGAGGTACCCGTACTCGCCCAGGCAGGCGCCGGCGAACACGCCGGTCTGGGAATGCCGCAGGGTGTGCGTCTGGATCCCGGCGTTCTCCAGCGCCTCTTGGGTGACTTCCAGCAGCAGGCGCTGCTGCGGGTCCATCTTGTCGGCCTCACTGGGTGAGATCTCGAAGAACTCGGCGTCGAAGGCGTCGATATCGCGCAGGAACGAACCCCACCGCGTGGTACCCGCCAGCGCTGCGGCAGCCTCTGGAGAATCCACCTGGGAGGACTGCCAACGGTCAACGGGGACCTCGCGCACCGCGGAGCGGCCCTCCGACAGGAACTGCCAGTACCCATCCGGGCCCTCGATGTTGCCGTCATCGCCTGGGAATCGGCACCCCAGACCGATCACTGCGATCGGCTCGTCATCGGCGCCGTACTCGTGACTCACGACTGCCTCGGCCAACGGCTCGACCTCGCCGCCGGTCAGGAATGTGGCCAGCGCATTGATCGTCGGGTACTGCCAGAACTCCACCGGGGACACGGTGCGGCCCAGCAGCTCCGACAGCTCGCCGGTCAGGACCACCGCGTCGCTGGAGCCGACGGCCAGATCGTTCAGGGGTGCATCGAAATCGATTTCGTCGGGGCTGCAGCCGATGTTGGTGACGAGATAGTCAACCAACCAGTGCCTTAAGCTGTCCTCGTCGAAATCAGAGGTCATCTAGTGATGTCCAAACGACTGAACTCGTCCTGACGATAGCGATCTACGCAGGCCGAGCGCCGTATCTTTCCGCTGGTGGTGATCGGGATCGAGCCGGGTGCCACCAGCACCAGGTCAGACATCCGCACGCTGTGGGACTTCTTGATCGCTGAGGCGACCTCGCGCTTAACAGTACGCAGGCCGTCGAGTGCCTCGGCCTCAGAGTCGCCGCGCTTCTTCAGCTCGGCGATCGCGATCAGTTGCTCGCTGGTGTCGTCCAGGACCGAGATCGCAGCGACGCGGCCGCCGGTGATCTCCTGGATGGTGGCCTCGATGTCGTCGGGGTAATGATTGCGCCCGTCGACGATCAGCAGGTCCTTGATACGACCGATGATGAACATCTCGCCCTCGGACATCACACCGAGGTCGCCGGTGCGCAGCCAGGCGTTCTGCGGGGTCCCCGGGGACGGGTCGTCGATCTCGCCGCCGAACGTACGCTCGGTCTGCTGCGGGTTACGCCAGTACCCCATGGCCACCTGATCGCCGTGCACCCAGATCTCCCCGATGCTGCCGTCGGGGTGCTCCAGTCTCGTCTCGGGATCCACGATGCGCACGGTAGAGGACCGCGGAGCGCCGTAGCTCACGAGCTCCGAGCCGCCTTCGGCACCGCATCGCTTGGCGTGGCCGGCCGTGAGCTTCTCGTAGTCGAACCGCACCGTCGATGGAGTGTGGCCGGTGGTCGCCGAGATCACGTACAGCGTGGCTTCGGCGAGCCCGTAGGAAGGACGCACAGTGGTGGTGGGCATATTGAACGACGCGAAGCGCGTGTTGAAGCGCCGGATGGTCGCGGAGTGGATGCGTTCGCTGCCGCTGATGATGCCCAGCACGCCGCTGAGATCCATACCTTCCAGGTCGGCGTCGGAGGTGCGGCGTACGGACAACTCAAACGCGAAGTTCGGTGCAGCCGACCATGCATGGGTGTTGATCGCGAGCTGCTGGATCCAGCGGGCCGGCTTCTGCAGGAACGCCACCGGGCTCATCAACACCGCCGGGCGGCCCCAGGAACCGTCCGGGCCGTCTGGCGGGCACAGCAGCGAAGCAAATACTCCCTGAATGAGTCCCATATCGTGGTAGAAGGGCAGCCACGACACCATGGTGGTGTCCTGCGGCGGGACGCCACCGCGGCAATCCATGTAGTCGGTGAAAATCTGCTCAAGGTTGGCGATCACGTTGCGGTGGGTCATGATCACGCCTGCGGGCGAGCGCGTTGACCCCGACGTGTACTGCAGGTATGCCGTCTTGGGCAGTGGGCCGACGTTCACCTCGGCAGTGCGCGGCGAATCGAAGTCAAGCGCGTCAACCTCGATGACCTTGGCTGCGGCGGTACCGGGCTGTGCCCCGACGTAGTTCATAATCTCGGCGACGACGGCCGAGGTCGTCAGTAAGGCCGCCGGCTGACAGTCACGCAGTGCGCCGTTTACCCGCTCGTCGAGCTGGCCCATCGCGGGCACGGGAAGCGGCACGGCGATGAAGCCGGCCTGCATCGCGCCGTAGAAGGCGATGATGTAGTCAAGACCTTGCGGCGCCAGGATGGCCACACGGTCGCCCTTCGAACCGTGTCGTAACAGCTCCTCGGCGACAACCTGGGCCCGGTGGTACATCTGCGCCCAAGTCAGGGACTCCGCGAATCCTGCGGCATCCACGTCGTAGTCGACGAAGGTATAGGCAACTTCGTCGGGCTGCTGCGCAGCCCGTTCAGCGAGCAAGCCAGGAATTGTCGACTCCAGCAGCGGCATGGCGACGTCCTTTCATAAGTATCTTCGCGTCTCTGTTGCGCCATCGTCGTGGCAAACCGATTCGTTACTTGTGGCTGAGCGTCCCCCCGCTTGCCCGAAGGCTAACACTGACGCGTCAACGATGTTGTCCATTTCTAGCAGGAATTAGATCACGAATTGCTTGCCAGAGGGAAGCTCACGGCTCGGGTCGGCTTTTGCCGGGCACCCGCAAGCGCGCGTCCGCAGCGTATTGCCGGCGGTGTCCAGCCAGTTTTGCCAGTTAGGGGAACGCCCCACCTAGCACGGCGCTTGCCCGTTGCTCAGTGCGGCAACTGCCTGCCGGGCGAGCATGGAGACCGCATGGCCAAAAACAGTGCTGACAGCGTAGTGACGGGTGGGTACGGGGTTTGCGGGGATTGCGGTGTCACACCGACTTCTTCGGCTGAATCGTCAGTGAGAACCTGGTCTGTGGGCCTGGATGCGGGCGCCGCGGCACCCGTTTTCAGGCGCCTACGGGTGTGCCCCGAATGGGTCACAGCGACGTAACGGGGTGTGGCTAGTCACACTCATCCGGACGTGTCGGGGTCGATCTAGTCCCCATTTAGTCTCGGTAGTGAGACCAGATCTTCTGCTCGACATCGGGTACGAGGTCGCCGAGATGGTCATTGAGATAGAAGTGATGCCCCTTGAACGCCCGTGCGGAGAAACCCCCGGTCGTCCGCTCCGACCACGGAGCCACTTTCTCGGCGGTGGCAATCTCGTCGTCGTCTCCGTAAAACGCATGAATCGGGCAGGACAACGTCACGTCAGGGGGGCAGTTGTAGTTGGCGATCGCCTTCAGCCCCCGCAGAGTGGGCAGTATTGCTGCAGCGAACTCCGGATTCTCCATGAACTCCGGGCTGGCTCCCGTCATCGTGCTGACTGCTGCGAGGAGGCCGTCGTCGGTCTCTGGAATGTCTTCGTAGCCCACCCGGCCTGGCGCCGCGCAAGCCGAGACGAACAGCGCCGCGATCGGCTTGCCCGCAGCTTCGAACCGACGGGCGACCTCGAATGCGAGCAGTCCACCCATGCTGTGCCCGAAGAAACTGATCGGGCCTTCGTGATTCTGCTCGGGAGACACCCACTTGCCGACCTGGTCGGCCAGCGCCGGCAAGCTCGTGAACGAGGCGAAGTCCTGCTTGCCACGCTGCCCCGGATACTGCACCGCTACCCGTTTGATGTCGGTGGAGAAGGTCTTCGCGAACGGCACGTAGTACTGCGCTGATCCTCCGGCGTGCGGAAAGATGAACAACGTCGGCTGTTTGTTCTCGGTGCCGGCAGCGCCTCCTGTCATGCCGTCACAGTACCTTCGGCCTACTCTTCGCCTGTTGTCCGCAACCTGCCGGCCGCGCTATGCGAAGGCCTCCGCCGGTGGGCACGAGCAGACCAGGTTGCGGTCCCCGTAGGCGCCGTCGATGCGGCGCACAGGTGGCCAGACCTTCGGCCGGAACGAGATGCCGAGGGGGTAGGCGGCCTGCTCCCGCGTGTAGGGGTGACTCCACTCGGTGACCAGGAGGCATTGCGCGGTGTGGGGCGCGCCGCGAAGAGGGTTGTCGTCCGCGGGCCAGGTCCCGGAACCGACCTGGTCGATCTCTGCCCGGATCGCGATCATCGCGTCGCAGAATGCGTCGACTTCGGTTAGCGATTCACTTTCCGTCGGCTCGACCATTAACGTGCCGACAACCGGGAAGCTCATCGTGGGAGCATGAAACCCGCAGTCCGCCAACCGCTTTGCCACATCATCGACAGTGACTCCAGTGGCTTTGGTGATTGCCCGTAGATCAAGGATGCACTCATGTGCCACCATGCCGTTCTCGCCGGTGTAGAGCACCGGGTAGTACTCATCAAGCCTCCGGGCGATGTAGTTGGCCGAGGCGATGGCAACCAATGACGCGGAGCGCAGGCCTTGGGCCCCCATCATGCGGATGTACGCCCACGTGATCGGCAGGATCGACGCCGAACCGTAGGGGGCCGCCGACACGGTGTGCTCGTCGGGCAACTCGGCGGCCAATGGATGGCCGGGCAGGTACGGGGCCAGATGACGGCTGACCGCGACCGGCCCGACGCCTGGTCCGCCGCCGCCGTGCGGAATGCAGAACGTCTTGTGCAAGTTCAGGTGGCTGACGTCGCCACCGAAACGGCCAGGACGGGCGAGGCCCACCAGTGCATTGAGGTTGGCGCCGTCGACGTAGACCTGTCCGCCCGCATCGTGTACTGCTGCACAAATGTCTGCGACATCGTGCTCGTACACCCCATGCGTGGAAGGATAGGTGATCATCAACGCGGACAACCGATCTGCGTGTTCGGCCACTTTGGCTCGCAGATCGTCGAGATCGACGTCGCCGTTCGCCCGGCACCCAACGACAACCACTTTCATGCCGACCAAGGCAGCGGAGGCGGCGTTGGTGCCGTGCGCGCTGGACGGGATCAGGCACACTTCACGTCCGGAGTCACCGCGCGCGCGATGGTAGGCCTGGATGGCCAGCAGGCCCGCGTACTCCCCCTGGGACCCAGCGTTCGGTTGCAGCGACACCGCGTCGTAGCCGGTGATACCGCAGAGCCACGCCTGCAGATCGGCGATTAACCGGCGTAGTCCCGGGGTGTCCGCCGCCGGGGCGAAAGGATGCTGGCGGGCGAACTCAGGCCAGGTGATCGGCTCCATCTCCGCCGCGGCGTTGAGTTTCATCGTGCACGATCCGAGCGGAATCATGCTGCGGTCCAGGGCGATGTCCTTGTCCGCGAGGGAACGCAGATAGCGCATCATCTCGGTTTCGGTGCGGTACCGGGTGAACGCGGGCTGAGTGAGGAAGTCTGACGTCCTGGCCACACCGGAGAACTGTGATCGGCCAGGCACGTCGGCGTCAGCGCGATCCAGTCCCAGCGGCACATCGGGTGCTGTGCCGGAGAAGGCCTCGAGCACGGCAGCGAGGTGCTCTTTGGTCGTCGCCTCGTCACACGCCACCGAGACGTGGTCGTCGTCGACCTGCCAGATGTTGATGCCGGCTTCCTTGACCGCCGCCCGCACTTGGCGTGCCCGGCCGGGAACGTGGGCCAGCACGGTGTCGAAGAAGCAGTCGTGGACCACCTCTACCCCGGCGGCAGCCAGGCCCGCCGCCAGCGCCCGCGCATGCCGGTGCGCCCGTGTCGCGATAGTGATCAGGCCCTCGGCGCCGTGGTAGCTCGCATACATGGCCGCCATCACGGCCAACAGGACCTGCGCGGTGCAGATGTTGCTGGTGGCCTTGTCGCGGCGGATGTGCTGTTCGCGCGTCTGCAGTGCCAGTCGGTACGCGGGCGAACCGTCGGCATCTTTTGAGACGCCCACCAGGCGCCCGGGCAGCTGCCGGGCGTGTCCGGAGTGCACAGCCAGATAGCCGGCATGTGGGCCACCGAATCCCATTGGCACTCCGAAACGTTGGGTGGTTCCAAAGGCGACGTCGGCACCGATCTCGCCGGGTGGGGTGATCAGCGTCAGCGCCAACAGGTCCGCTCCGATCGCCACCAGTGCGCCGCGTTCGTGCGCCTGGGATACCAGGGCGGTCCAATCATTGACGCATCCGCTTGCACCGGGCAACTGGACGATCACGCCGAAGAACTCACCTCCATCGGGTAGGTCCGGAAGGCCATTGCGCAAATCGGCTGTGACGATCTCGATTCCCAGTGGTTCTGCGCGGGTCGCCAGCACCGCGGCCGTCTGCACATAGACATCGGTATCGACGGCAAGATACTTGCGCGACCCGCGCACCGCGCGCTGCATGAGTGTCATCGCCTCGGCGGCGGCGGTCCCTTCGTCGAGCATCGAGGCATTGGCGACTTCCAGAGCCGTGAGGTCGGTGACCATCGTCTGGAAGTTGAGTAGCGCTTCGAGGCGGCCTTGGCTGATCTCGGGCTGATAGGGCGTGTAGGCGGTGTACCAGGCCGGGTTCTCAAGAATGTTGCGCCGCAAGGCAGGTGGCGTCACGGTGTCGAAGTAACCTTGCCCGATCATGGACACCGCGACGGTATTCGAGTCGGCCAGCGCGCGCAGCTCAGCCAGCGCCTCGGTTTCGGTGGCGGCCGGCGGCAAGTGCTCCAACCCGGGCGCGACCACGTCCGCAGTCACCGAGTCGAGGATATCCGCGGGTACCGCCTTTGCGGCCAACTCGTCGAGCGACTCAACGCCGATCGTGCTCAGTAGCGTTTCGATAGCCCGCGCATCTGGCCCGATGTGGCGGTCGATGAAGGTGAGTTCGGAGGGTTCCTTGGAATCTGACACTGGCTGACATCTCCCGACGATTGCCGCGGGCGCGAGAAGCGCACGCGAACCGGCCCCTCCCCCTCTGTCGTCGACCCGATCGGGTGCCTGAGAGATTCGGCAAGCACAGCTGATTCGACCAGCAGGCAAGGACCTTTCCCCATGGGCGGGTGTACCAGCCTATGGGCCTATTTAGCTAGTCCAAGGGCGAGCGCACCGCTTTCCAGAGACATCGGGGCCTCACGCGGTCCTGGGTGCCTGAGAGGTTGACGGAGAGGTATTGCTCCTTCGGCGCCCGTGGCTGGCTGCCACGGAACTCTCCCGCGCAAGGGCGATGCGTGCGCAAGTCTACCGGTGAGCGGCATGGAGAGGCCGAGCAGTTACCGTAAGAACTGCTCGGATCAACCGATCTTGCGGTCGCGGTGCTTGCGCCGCGACGCCAGTTCGTCCTCCGGTGAAGAGATCGATTCGCCGCCATCAACCCGTTCACCGGGGAAATCGGCGATCGCGCCGGTGAGTTCGCGCATTGCGCCTGACACTGCGATACCGAACACGCCCTGCCCACCCTGAAGCAGGTCGACGACTTCCTCGGCCGAGGTGCACTCGTAGACGGTGGTGCCGTCCGAGAACAGCGTGATGTTGGCCAGATCCTGGACGCCGCGTTGCCGCAGATGGTCCACCGCGACGCGGATGTTGTGCAGCGAGATACCGGTATCGAGCAGGCGTTTGACGATCTTTAGCACCAGGACGTCTTTGAAGGAGTACAGCCGCTGGCTGCCGGACCCTTTGGCACCCCGGATTGACGGCACCACCAGCGAGGTGCGCGCCCAGTAGTCCAGCTGGCGGTAGGTGATTCCGGCGATCTGACAGGCGCTAGGCCCCCGATATCCGACGAGTTCGTCGGGCACTGAATCGTCGGGGAACAGACGGCCCTGGACGGGCTCTGTGGCCAGCCGGGGAGAACTGTCCGCCTGCGGGGCACCCATGGTCAGGTCCAATTCCTCCTGGCCCGGTGTGTCTCCCACTTGTCGAATCCCTTCGCCTTGAAGCGCCGCCAAACCCGCGTCTTGACCTACTCGGCGCACGTTCACCTCAGCTCGAACTGTGTTGAGCATACGCTTGAGGGCCTGCCGTGACTGCCCGTCGCGAACAAGTATGGCTGGCTAGTTCGATGTCGACAGATACGCGTCGCGCGTGTCGAGTCCGACGAGACGCATCCGTGACCCAGGTCTTCCGCGGATGGCTTGGTCGCCACATCGGGGATCGTCAACGCGGAGGGCTTGACACGCGGGTTGAGCGCTGGGAGGTGGCTTGAAGTCAGGTGGCTTTGAAATCATCGGGTGACACGCTGTCGAGGAACTCTTTGAATTTCTCGACTTCGTCCTCGCGCACGGCGCCAGTGGCCTCGTCATCGCTCTCATCAGGGATGATCAGCCCCGCCTCGGCGAGAACCGCCTCCTCGACATAGATCGGCACACCTACACGCAACGCGATGGCCACCGAGTCCGATGGGCGTGCCGACACTTTGATGTCGCGATCGAAGATCAGATCCGCGAAGAAGGTACCTTCCTGTAGATCGACGATGCGCACCTCCTTCAGCGAATGGCCAAGGGCGGCAATGAGATCTCGGATCAGATCGTGTGTCAGCGGACGAGACGGCTCGACACCCTGTTGTTCCAGCGCGATGGCAGCGGCCTCTGACTGACCGATCCAGATCGGCAGGTACCGGTCGCCATTGGACTCGCGCAGCAACAGGACGGGCTGGTTCTGTGGCTGCTCAACTCGAATGCCGATCACACGAACCTCACCCATCTGTGCCTGCCCTCCGCACCGGTGTCCTGCTCAATTCGATCCGGGGCAGAAATAATGCCCGAATGCCGCTCAGGAGCCCTCAAGAACCCGTCATCGCGAGTCTAGTACTCAGCGATCTAGAACTTCGCGTACGGCCGACTTGATCAACGATGTGTGCAACGTGATCGCGAGTGCTGCCACCTCGCGGGCAAGATCGTCGGCACGGTCACGCGCTCCCGCCTTGCCCGCCTTGACCACTGGACCCGCGATCTGGGCGATGAGATCGGATTGCCGGTCGGCAGCGGACCGGAAAGCCCGTAGGTGACGTGGCTCGACGCCGTAGTCGGCGAGGGCGCGGGCGCATTGTGCAATGACGACAGAATGTTCGTCGAACAAGACCGTTCCGGCACCTTTGAAGATCGCAGTGATGACGCCCGCCTTGACCAGCGAGGTGAGCAGTTCATCGCTGATGCCGGAGCGTTCGAGCAGGTCTTCCCGGCTCAATCGCACCTGCGTCGGAGCGACCGCGGACATGTTCGGAAAGCCGGTCGCATCGGGGTGGGTGGTGTCGTTGCTGGCGACCGTGACCAGACGCGGAGTCCCATAGGTCGACCCGGGCTGCGGAAGCTCGCCGTCGGGGTGCGCGTCGAGCTGCGCCTTGATGACTTTGAGGGGAAGATAATTGTCGCGCTGGGCGGTGAGGATGAACCGCAGGCGGGCACAGTCGTAGGCAGTGAACCGTCGATATCCCGACGCTGTGCGTTCGGGGGTGACCAAGCCTTCGGCCTCCAGGAAGCGGATCTTGGAGATGGTTACGTCGGGGAACTCGCTGCCCAACAGATGGAGGACTGCCCCAATCGACATCCCGTTCAGCCCAGATGCGTCGGGTTGTGTCATGAGACCGTTAGCGCTGGTGCTTGGAGTGTCTATTGTTCGTCGGCGACACTCAACCTGCGGCGCCGTCGTCCTTCGGGCCGGTAAGGAACACGAGGCGGAACTTGCCGATCTGCACCTCGTCGCCGTTGGCGAGCACCGCGGAGTCGACCGGTTCGCGGTTGACGTAAGTGCCGTTGAGGCTGCCCACGTCGACGACCTGGAACTCGCCGTTCTCAAGCCGGAACTCGGCGTGACGACGACTCACCGTGACGTCGTCGAGGAAGATATCGCTGTCGGGATGCCGACCAGCCGACGTGGTGGGCTGGTCGAGCAGGAAGCGTGACCCTGCGTTGGGTCCGCGCTTGACGACCAGCAGTGCCGATCCAGCTGGCAGGCCTTCGGCCCCCGACGCCGCGCTGGCGCCGCCTGACGCCGGCGGAGCGTCGAGTTCGTTGAGGAAGTCTGCGCGGAACACCGATGTCGTTTCCACTGTGACCTCATCAGAGTCAGCCCCAGAATTGAAGTCCTTGTCCGTCACCTGCTGCTCCTCACTGGCTGCTGTGGCGATTTCCGGCTGGAACCCCAGCCGTCACGCCGTTGGTATCGACCGTACCGCGCAGAGGACTCAGTTGTGTCCACCACCGCCGGATCCGCGCGTTGCGATCCGGTGCATGACCCTAACAACACCTCAGTCCGCCACATGGCTGCGGTAGCCGTCAGCGTCCAGCAGTTCACCCAAACAGGCTTCCAGCGCTCCCGGTTCGACCTGCAGTTCGACCAGCCAGCCCGCACCGTAGGGGTCGGAATTGACCAGTTGCGGATCCCCCTCCAGGTCACCGTTCACTGCAACGACTTTCGCAGAGACGGGCGCATACAGGTCGGACACCGATTTCGTGGACTCCACCTCGCCGAACGACTCCCCGGCCGCCACCTCGGCTCCTGCCTCGGGCAACTGGACGAACACCACGTCTCCCAGTGCGGTCTGCGCAAAGTCGGTGATACCGACGCGCACCGTGTCGTCGCCGGTCCGCTGGACCCATTCATGTTCGGCGGTGTAGGACAGCTCGGCGGGAATATCGCTCACGGCGCTCCTCGTATCTCTGGTCGATCTCTGGCTGGTCCGATTCGACGGCTGACGGCGGTGGTTATTTGACGGGCTGAGCGTATTGGCGGGGTTTCGGTTGCCGCAAGGCGGTGACGTCGACTCGGTCAGATTGTTGCACCGCCATGGTGCCTCCGACGCGTTCGATGCTGTCCATCGCTCCGCCAGGAATATTCATCGCAGCTGCCAGAGTAGGCGGATCCCCAATCGCGAGAACCGAATACGCTGGATTCAGCGTTGTGGAATCGGCGACCAGTGCGCCCGGGGTGCCGACGATCCAGGTGTCCACCCCCACCCGCACAGAAACCTGCTCACCTGCTTTCAGCTCCCGGATCTCCATCGCCTCAGCGCCGGCTGCGCGCAACTCGTTGATCACGTCGAGCATTGTCTCTGGGGAGACACCCTGCGCAGGGTCCTCGATGGTCAGCGTCACGCCGGGTCCGGTCGCGGCCACTGTGCCGATCATTATCGACAATGCCGCCAGGCGCGCTCTGGCGTTCTCGATCGCGGCCTGATCGCTGCTGCCGGAGGCCTGAAGTTGGGTCAGCGTCCGCTGCAGTTCAGCGACTTCGGTATTCAGCGCCGCCTCACGCTGTTGCAGCGAGTCGAGCAACACCAGCAGATCAGCAGGTCGCGCCGTCTCCAGCGAGTCGCCTGACCCGGTCTGGCGGACCTGGGTGGCGATGGCGACTCCCAAAAGCAGGCACAACAGCACCGCAAGCACTCCGAAGACGACCTGCGACCGCCCCGGAGAAACCACACCGGTGACGCCGTTCGCGTCCGTATCGCCGACCTCGGGCGCGGCGCGTTTCGTCGGCAGTTCGTGGCGGCCGTGGTGTGGCTCGGCGTTCATTGCTACGCCCCGAAGAGCCTGCGCCGCAATGCGGCCGCGTTGCCGAAGATCCGGATGCCGAGCACCACGATGATCGCGGTCGACAGCTGCGTGCCAACGCCCAGTTGATCGCCGACATAGACGATCAGTGCGGCCACCAGCACGTTGAAGACGAACGAGATCACGAACACCTTGGAGTCGAAGATCCGCTCCAGGTACGCCCGGAGACCGCCGAACACTGCGTCCAATGCCGCGACGACCGCAATTGGCAGGTATGGCTGGACGAATTCGGGGACGCTGGGATGCAGTACGACACCGAGTGCGATGCCCACGACGAGTGCGACGATTCCGATCAATTCGGCCCAATCTGTTTGGCGAAGTTGATGTCTCGAATCGACCCCGCGGGCAGCGTCAGCCCGTCACCGGCGGCGACAGTAACCCCGACGTCATAGGACGTCTCCAGCAGTCGCAGGCGTTGCAGGCCCTTGCTCTGCGCGAAGGCATCCTGCATCGCGTGCGGTGGACCTACCGCGAGGATGACGTAGGGACCGGTGATGGGTTGATTATCGACCAAAATACTGGCCCCGGCTTGGCGGATCGTCACGTTCGGGCCGACGCGTACGCCACCCACTGAGATGGACTCGGCGCCACTGGCCCACAACGAATTGACGGCCAATTGTAGGTCGCGGTCGAGGATTACCTGCCGACTACCTTCGACGCGACCTTTGGATGCGTCGGTGAGATCCGGCGCATTCCCGGGATCAGTGACGGTGATGGCCATTCCCGGCCCGATCACCGGGGTGCTCGATGCCGCGGCATTGGCCCGGTCCAGATCGTCGAGTAGTTGCCGGCCGGCCGCGTCTCCCTCCAGAAGGCTGCGCCGTTGGGTGTTCACCTCGGCAGCCAAGCGGGTCCGGCGGCCGGTGAGTTCCTCTGTGGTCGCTTCGGCGGATCGCACACTTCCCGCCAGTACCTGCTGTGATTCGCGTACTCGCGGCGCGGTGGACTGCGCCTGCGCCCAGGCGAGTGCGAACACGGTCGTCACCACCACCGCGGCCAGCACCTGCCAGGTCCACTCCGCAGGCCTTGCCCGCTGCTCCTTGGAGTTGGCCGCTGCGGCGTAGCCGGGGTCGAGGTGGTCGGAGAGCAGCGACCGCAGCAAAGACGGCACCGGAATCAGCGTTGGCCCGCCCGCGTCGTGGGGGGTGCGTCCGGAGTCGAAGCCGCCCATCATGTTCACGGGTTGATTAGTGCCCACGGGTTGATCATTGCCTCGACAGCTTCGTGTCCGCACTGATCGGGGGCCTAGTGGTAGGGGGCCTAGTGGTGGGGGGCATAGTCCGCATCACGAAAACCATCTGGATCAGGTAGAGGACTGCTGACCACAGGTACATC
>ERZ888423.528-NODE-528-length-38532-cov-31.875458_pt1 | contig 38532 bp, 36 predicted proteins | sample MGYA00520523_ERZ888423 | MGnify/ENA primary metagenome ERZ888423 (study PRJEB32303, sample SAMEA104408611) | aquatic metagenome | biome: Brackish water; feature: Pelagic; material: water | place: Baltic Sea | collected 2014-06-08T10:24:00 | depth 30,27 m ... | reverse complement strand
CGCGACTGGCCAGCGGTCGACGCGTTGCTCGATCGCCTCGAAGCCCAGCTTGGCCAGAGCCCAGGCCCAGAAGGCGCAGATGGCGCAAACAGCCCAGAAGCCGCAGACAGCCCTGAAGGCGCAAGCGACTCCAGGGGGGACGGCCGCCCCGCGGAAGAGCGGCGCTACCGCCGTTTGATCCAGCTGGGCGAAGGCGTGATCACTGTGCTGGAGGGCTTCTACCGCCAGGCCCATGGCCTGGAGCTACCCCCTTTGCCGGCTCCGGCGCCGGGCCCTGCCGCCATCGAGCACGGCTTCATCGCCAGGCTTGACCGGATCCGCAATGCGGCGCTGGCGGTGGCGGAAACCCACTTGCAGCTGCTGCGCCCGAAGGGCAGCCTTGGCGAACGCTGCCGGCGCGTGGAGCAGGCGGGCTGGAGCCGCCTCTACCGCGACGACCTGGAGGCGATGACGCCCCTGGAGCGCAGCCTGGCCGACTGGCAGGCCACCGAGGCCCGCCTGGCCATGGACCACATGCGCCTGGTGGAGCACTTCTCCACGCTCAGCGGTTCCTACGTGGCCGAGAAACCGAGCTTCGATCGCTACACCGAGGTGCTTCAGATCCTCTGGCGCGCGATCGCCTGGATCAACGGCACCAGCCACGACAAACCGCCCGAGCTGGGCTCCCGGCTGGCCCGGCTGTCGGTGGGGGAACCGATCGATGTGACCGAGCGGCACGGCCGCTACCTCAGCGGCCGCCGTGAGGCGGTGGAGGGCCTGATGGCCGAACTGCGCCTCCGCATGCTGGCGGAGCTGGAGGGGTCCGAACCTGGCGCTCAGGCCACCAGGACGGGGCTGGGCACCAGTTCGGCGTAGACGCGCTCCAACGCCTGGATGTTGCGCGTGAGCGTGTAGCGCTGCAGGGCCCGCTCCCTGGCGCGGCGCCCCAGTTCAGCGGTGAGCACCGGCTGGTCTCGCAGTACAGGAAGCAGGGTGCGCAGCTGGGTGGTGACCCCCTGCGTGCTGATCACGATGCCGGCCCCCCCCTCCAGCACCTCGCCATCGGCGCCGGCATCGGTGGCTACACAGGCAGTGCCGCTGGCCATGGCTTCCAGCAACGACAAGGACAACCCTTCCACCAGCGACGGCAGCAGGAACACCTCTGAGGCCTGCAGCAGCGCCACCCGACGCTCCAGCTCGGGTTCGTAGCCCCACCAGAGGATGTCCGGGTCTTCGTGGGCGGCCTGCAGCGATCCCCGCAGTGGCCCATCGCCCACGATCACCAGCACGCATCCCGCCGGCCGCACCAGCCGCCAGGCGCGCAGCAGGGCCTCCACGTTCTTCTCCGTGGCCAGCCGGCCCATGTACAGAAAGGAGCGACGGCCGTCGAAGCGGGCCAGCACCTCATGGCGCAGCGCGCTGCTGCTGCGCTCGGAACCCGTCCGTTCGGAGCCCCCCCGTTCGCAGCCCGCAGGCTTCCACACATCGGTATCGACGCCGTTGGGAATCACCACCAGCCGGTCGTCCTTGACCCCCAGCCGGGAGAGCACCTCGGCCTGGAGCTCGGAGAAGACGATCACCCGGTTGAAGCGGGCCAGGGCCGGGGCATAGACCTGGTAAGTGAGCTGCTGGGTGCCGCCGGCCAGGTTGCGCAGGCCGGCGTCAAAGGCCGGATGGAAGGTGGCCACCAGCGGCACCCCCAGCTGCTGGCAGAGATCGGGCAGCAGGAAGTCGAGCGGCGAGAGGGTGAGGCTGGCGTGCACCAGATCCGGTTTGAGCTGCTCCAGCGATTCCCGCAGCTCCCGCTGGGCGCCGGGTGCGGGGACCGTGTACACCTGTGATTTCAGCAGATAAGGCAGAGCCACTTCGCTTTCATCGCCCGCCAGGGCGGCGCGGCGAGAGGCGCGCAGGGCCTCCTTGGTGAGCGACAGACCATTGCCGTCGACGCTGGGGGGATCCCAGGGCAGCCCAGGGCCCGTGGCGGGTGTGTCGAAGTGGATGAAGCTGATGCGGTGGCCCCGTAGCCGCAGCTGCTCCGTAGTGGTGAGCCCGTAGGTGACGTTGCCGCAGAAGGGTGATTTCTTGCCCAGCCAGGCGATATGCGCCAACTGCTGTCGCCCATTTCTGGCAAAACGCTAGCAGCGCTTCCAAGGGCGCTCCAACAGGGCCGCCAGCAGGGTGATGCCCGCCAGCACCCAGAGCACGGGCTGCAGGCCGTAGCGGCTCACCACGGTGCCCGCCAGCACGAGTGGCAGGCTCAAGGCGATGTTGATCAGGTTGTTCTGCAGGCCGAACACCTTGCCGCGCAGTTCTTCCGGGGTGTCTTCCTGGATGGTGGTCTGGGCGGGAATGGCCAGCAGGGCGGCGCCCACACCCAGCACCACGCACAGGCCGAGCGTGAGCGGCAGGCTGCCCCGCACCTGGCCCAGCAGCACCAGCGCGAAGGCGATCATGCCCAGGCCGGTGGCCGAGAGCAGGCGGCGGGTGAAGCCACGGCCCAGCTGGGCTACCGCCAGCGCCCCGACGGCCATGCCCAGGCCGCTCATCGCCAGCAGGGTGCCGAACTGGGTGGGGCCGAGCCCCTTGATCGCCGAGGCCAGGCTGATGGCCAGCACATAGAGCGCCGCCAGGATGCTGTACAGGAGCACCAAGTGCACCAGGGCGTTGCGCACAGTGGAGCGCTCGCGCAGCACCTGAATCCCCTCCAGGATCTCCCCCCATACCGAGGTGCCGCGGTCTTGCCAGGGGGCTTCCACCACACGGATGCGGGCGATCGACAATGCCGCCAGCCCATAACAAAGCGGCAGCAGCACGAACTCACCGCCCTCGATGCCGAGCGAGGCCAGCCCGTTGCGCAGCAGGCGCAGCACGGGATCGCCGAGCGCGAAGCCCACGATCGTGGCGCCCATGCTGGTGGCCTGATAAAGCGAGATGGCGGCCAGCAGCAGCGGCCGTGGCACGAGCAGGGGAATGGCCGCCTGCTCGGCAGGCGCAAAGAACTGGGTGAGCACCGACTCGAGGAAGGTCATCGCCACCAGGCCCCAGTAGCCCCAGCTGAGACCGAGGAAAAAGGGGCCGGGGATCAGCAGCAACGGGGCCAGCAACACCAGGGCGGCGCGCAGGGCATTGGAGGCCACCATCACCTTGCGTTTCGGCCAGCGGTCGGCCCACACCCCCGCCACGGTGCCGAGGACCATGGCGGGCAGGGTATTGGCCACATAGATCCCTGTGGCCAGCAAGGTGATCATCTGGGCGCGGGTCTCGAAATCGAAGCGCAGGCTGGCGGCCGCTTCGGCCAGCAACGCATTGGTCTGTGGCGTGTCTGTCACCCAGTACTGGGCGATCAGAAACACCATCAACACGATGTAGAACTTGTCGGCCAGCTGGGAGAAGATCTGGCCCACCCACAGGCGCCGGAAGTCGGGCAGCGCCAGCACCGCCTGCAACCCCTGGCCCCGGTCGCTGCCGGCCTGCTCCTCTGTGCTGCCGGCTTCAGTGCTGGCGGCATCGGTGCTGTGGGCCTCAGTGCTGCCGGCCTCCGGCATTGGCGGCGGCGGGGGCGTGGCTCGGGACAATCCGCTCAAGGTTCTATCCGTTCCGCCGCAATGATGGCTCAGGGGATGGTGCCTCCAGCGTGTGACCCGGCTCGAAGCAGTCGCGCAGCAGCCGCAGGGCGCGGCAACGGCGTCCGCCGTGCTCCTGGGTCCATAGCTCCACCAGCTGCAGCAGCCGCAGCCACACCGCCAGCGGCCCCATCAGTTCCCCGTCCCGGCGGCGGGGTGGGGCCGGGCGCGTCAGCCGTTGCAGCAGCGCCAGTTCGGAAGCGTTGAGCACGAGCATCGCCCCGGGCACCGCACCGATCAGCAGCCCTTCGCTCGGCACCAGGCTGCAGCGCCACTCCCAGTTGCCGATCGGCGGTTCCAGTGGTTGGCCGCTACGGCCGCAGCTTTGCAGCGGCAGGCCATAGCCCCCCAGGGCCAGCAGGTGCACGCTGCCCTGCACCGCGATCGCCAGCGCCTCAACGTTCTGCTGCCGGTCGCGCACCACGGTGTCGAGGCGCCCCAGCTGCATGAGCAGATCCTCCAGCACCCCGTGCACGCCATCGCCCGCCGGCACCAGCAGCAGAGCAAGCTCCGCCAGCGCCTGGGCGGCGGCGAGGGTTTCCAGCCGCTCCGCCAGCTGGCTGTAGGTGCGCTGCACCTGCAACTGCCGCACCCGCCGCAGGCCGCGGCCACCGCTCACCTGCAGCTGGAGCAGGGCCAGCGGCACCGCCGCCGCCAGGCTGCTGCGCGGCCGGCGCGCCCCCGGCACCGCCAGCCGCACCAGCCCCTCGGCGTCGGTGAGCAGGGTGAGCAGGCGGTCGTTTTCGCCAAGGGGACCGCTCTTGAGCACGAGCCCCTCCAGGCGCGACTCGCCGCTGCTCATGGGCCGGGAGGCGTGGCGGGCCTGCGCAGCGCCTGCATCAGTGCCACACCACGGCTGGTGCCGAGCCGCGTGGCACCGGCTTCCACCAGCTCGAAGGCCTGCTCCAGCCCCGTGATGCCACCGGAGGCCTTCACTGCCACGCGGCCGCGGGCCAGCTCGCGCAGTTGCTGCACCTGAGCCACGCTCACCGGCGGACCGAAGCCGCTGCCGCTCTTGAGAAAGGCGGCGCCGGCATCGATGGCCGCCTCCACCAGCAGGGCCAGGGCGGGATCGCTCAACCGGCCAGCCTCGAGAATCACCTTCACCGGCAGGCCCAGCTCCACGATCGCGCCGATCTCTTCGTAGACGGCACTGCCGTTGCCGTCGGCGAGGGCGCCGAAATCAGGCACGATGTCGAGTTCGTCGGCGCCGGCGGCCGCGGCGGCTTCCGCCTCGGCCCGTTTGATCGCCGCCGGCACGGCGCCGAAGGGGAAGGCCACCACCCCGATCAACCGCACGCGGCTGGCGCTGCCCAACCGCTCCCGACCGCAGGCCAGCCAGCGCGAGGCAAGGCAGACGCCGGCGAAGCCGAAGTGGAGGGCTTCGTCGCAGCAGCGATGCACGGCCTCGATCCCATGATGGGGATCGAGGAGCGCGTGATCAATGAGCGGTGCGAGATCGGGGCGTTCGTGGCGCAAGGGGTCAGGAATCCCGTGGTTGAATCACTCCGAAGCCACCATGATTGCGGCGGTAGAGCACCTGAATCCCTCCGGTTTTCTCATCACGAAACACGTAGAAATCGTGATCGATCAGATCAAGCTGATGCAGCGCCGCTTCCAGGCTCATCTCCGGCATGGCGAAATACTTGCGCCGCACCGCCGGCACCGGCAGTTCCGGTTCGCGGCCGGCCAACAGATCGGTCGTGAGACCGGTGGTGTCGGCGCCGCCGTCGGCGAGAGCGTCTGCTTCCTGCACCTCGCTCTGGTGGTGATCGGTGAGGCGCTCCTTGTAGCGGCGCAGCTGGCGGCTGAGTTTTCCCGCCACCATGTCGATGCTGGCGTAGAGGTTTTCGCTGCGTTCCTGGGCGCGAATCACCAGGCCATTGGCGAATACGGTGACCTCCGCCGTCTGCTGGGGAACCCGGGGGTTGCGGGCCACCGACAGGTGGACATCCGCCTCCTTGACCAGCCCCTCGAAATGATTGATCGCCCGGGTCAGTTTGTCTTCCGTGTATTCCCGGATGGCTGGTGTGATGTCGAGATTGCGACCGTGAATCAACAGCTTCATCGAACCGCTCCTTTGGCGATCGGATTCCCCTAACCATAGGAAGGCAGGCGCATGAATCCGCTTCTCGATGCAATCCGTTTTGAACCCCCAGCCCCGGTGGAGTTCGCCCAGGCGTGGCACTGGCAGCAGCAGCTGCGCGAGCGCCTGCTGAACAACCCCGCCGCTCCCGAAGCGCTGCTCCTGCTCCAGCACCCGCCCTGTTACACCCTTGGCCGCGGGGCCAGCACAGCGTTTCTGCGCTTCGATCCCCAGGCTCCCCCCGCACCTCTGCATCGCATCGATCGCGGCGGCGAGGTGACCCACCACCTGCCCGGCCAGCTGGTGCTCTACCCCGTGCTCGATCTGCAGCGCCACGGCGCGGATCTGCACTGTTATCTGCGGGCACTGGAGGGGGTGGTGATCACCGTGCTGGCGGAGTTGGGGCTGGCCGGGGAACGGATCGAGGGGCTCACCGGCGTGTGGCTGGAGGGGCGCAAGCTGGCGGCGATCGGGGTGGGGGCGCGCCGCTGGATCAGCCAGCACGGCCTCGCCTTGAACGTGAACTGCGACCTGGCGGGGTTCGAGGCGATCGTGCCCTGCGGCCTGAAGGGGCTGGCGGTGGCGAGGCTGAGCGACTGGTGCCCCGGGATCACCCCTGCCCAGGTGCAACCGCTGCTGAGCCGGGCGTGCGCGGAGGCGTTCGGTCTCACGCTCCGACCACCGGAGCCCACCGAACGGCTCTGGGGGTGTTAAGCCTGAGCCACCATCGGCTGCAAAGCTGTGAAAGCACGGGCGGAAATTTCCTGGTCGGGTGACCGGAAGGACTGTCAGGCACTGGCCGCCCGCGGCGACCTCGGCCCGATCACCGGGCTTGAGCAAATCTGGCCGGAGATGGCCCAGCGCTACGGCGCGGCGGTGGCGCTGGAGGCGCCCCATTCCACCCCGCCCGAGCAGCTCAGCTTCAACGCTCTCAACGCCGCGATCCTGCAGGCTGCCGCTGCCTTCGCCTGCCTGGGTGTGGCCCCTGGCGATGTGGTGGCCTTGTTCGCCGAGAACTCACCGCGCTGGTTGATCGCCGACCAGGGGCTGATGCGGGCCGGCGCCGCCGATGCGGTGCGGGGCAGCACGGCGCCGGTGGAGGAGCTGCGGTACATCCTCGAAGATTCCGGCGCGGTGGGGCTGGTGGTGGAGTCGGCGGCGCTGCTGCAGCGCCTGGCCCTGCCGCCCGAGCAGCTCGCCCGGCTGCGTTTCGTGGTGCTGCTGGAGGAGCCGGCAGGCGAGGTCGCGTTGCCGCTGCCCGAGGAGGTTGCCTGCCTCAGCTGGCCCGATTTCCGCGCCCGTGGGGCCGGCGTGACGCCACCGCCGCTGCCACCGCTGGCGCCGGAGCGCCTGGCCACCCTGCTCTATACGTCGGGCACCACCGGCCGTCCCAAGGGCGTGCCGCTCAGCCACGCCAACCTGTTGCACCAGTTGCGCACCCTCGGGGTGGCCGTGAATCCCCGCCCTGGCGATCGGGCGCTGAGCGTGCTGCCGATCTGGCATGCCTACGAGCGCACCGCTGAATACTTCCTGCTGGCGGCCGGCTGCCGCCAGACCTACACCACGCTCAAGCACCTGCGCGGTGATCTGCAGGCGGTCAAGCCGCACTACATGATCAGCGTGCCGCGCCTCTGGGAAGCCTTGCTGGCGGGCTTCGAAGATGCGCTGGCGGCCATGCCTGCCAAGCGCCGCGGCCTGATCGAGCGGGCCTTGGCGGTGAGCCGCTTCCATGGGCTGCAGCGCCGCCGCGCCATGGGCCTCACCCTGCAGGTGGAGCCGCCGCTGGCCCGGCTCACGGCGGCCCTGCTCACGGCGGCGAGCTGGCCGGTGGAGGCGTTGGCCGCTGCGCTGTTGTGGCCGAAGGTGCGGCAGCAGTTGTCGGGGGGGGTGCTGCGCACGGCGATCAGCGGCGGCGGTGCCCTTTCCCTGCACGTGGACAGCTTCTTTGAGGCGATCGGCATCGAACTGCTGGTGGGCTATGGCCTCACCGAAACCAGCCCGGTGCTCGCCTGCCGCCGGCCGTGGCGCAACCGTCGCGGCAGCGCCGGCCAGCCCCTGCCGGACACCGCCTTGAAGATCGTTGATCAAGAGAGCGGGGCGCCGCTGGGCTGGGGCGAGCGGGGCCGGGTGCTGGCGCGCGGTCCCCAGGTGATGGCCGGCTACTTCAACAAGCCGGAAGCCACCGCTGCCGTGCTCGATGCCGAAGGCTGGTTCGACACCGGCGATCTTGGCCATCTGCTGCCCGATGGCTCCCTGGTGCTCACCGGCCGCGCCAAGGACACGATCGTGCTCAGCAGCGGCGAGAACATCGAGCCCGGCCCGCTGGAGGAAGCCCTGGTGGCCCATCCGCTGGTGGAGCAGGTGATGCTGGTGGGGCAGGACCGCCGCCAGCTGGGTGCCCTGGTGGTGCCCCGCGCCGAGCCGCTGGCGGCCTTCGCGGCGGCAGCCGGCTTGCCGGCACCTGCCGGTGCCGGTGCTGGTGCTGGTGCCACTGATGCCCTGCTGCTGCGCGCCCTCAAAGGTGAGTTCAACCGGCTGCTGGCAGCCCGCGCCGGTTCGCGCCCCGATGAACGCCTGGCTGGGGTGGCGCTGGTGGAGCCGTTCACGATCGACAACGGCCTGCTCACCCAGACGCTCAAGCAACGACGCGACCGCATCACCCAGCGGGACCAGGCGGCGGTGGAGGCCATCTACGCCGGTTGACCCATGCTCCACCGGCTGACAGCCTGGTGGCTGCTACCAACCCCCCATGTCCGACGGCCAAACGCTGACCATCAAGCGCACCATCACGGTGCGGGCGGTGGTGACACCACGCTGGAAGGAAGATGCCGAGCGAGAGCTCAGCGGCGCTGTCGCCAACACCGACCAGCAGCTCGCCCAGCTGGAGCAGGAGGGCCAGCAGCTGGTGGATGAGATCCGCCGCCAGAGCATGAATCCGCTCGATCCACGGGTGCAGGAGCAGGTGGGCTCGGTGCAGCAACAGGTGGCGGCCAAGCGCAGCGAACTGGAGGAGCAGAAGCGCGCCATGCTCGAACAGCAGCGCCAGGTGCGCGAACTGGAGTTCGAGCAGATCGTGGACCAGGGCCAGATCGAAGGCGCCTGCAAGATCAAGGTGGGCGACAACCTGGTGCAGAAGCTCCAGGTGGCGGTGCTGGTGCGCGATGGCGTCGTGGAGGCGATCGAGGGGGGCTGAGCTTCGGGGCGGGGGCGGCGGCTGGGGAGGCGGCGGCGACGCGCGTAAAATCCCTTCGCCGGCTGCATCGGAACCAGGACTTTGGCAACCTACGAAATCTTCATGCCCGCCCTGAGCTCCACGATGACGGAGGGCAAGATCGTGGAGTGGCTGAAGCAGCCCGGCGACCGCGTCGAGCGCGGTGAGTCCGTCCTGGTCGTGGAGTCCGACAAAGCCGACATGGACGTGGAGGCCTTCCAGGAGGGCTTCCTGGCCGCCGTGCTGATGCAGGCCGGTGGCACGGCGCCCGTGGGTGAAACGATCGGCCTGATTGTGGAGAGCGAAGCGGAGATCGCCGCTGCCCAGGCCGGGGCCCCCAGCGCGCCCGCTCCTGCGGCCGCCCCCGCCCCTCCCGAACCGGTTGCGCCAGCGGCTCCGGTCGCCGTGGCTCCTGCAGCGGCGCCAGCGGCTGTTGCCGCCGCCACTCTGCCTGTGGCGGCGGCAACAGCGGCGGGCAACGGCAGGGTGGTGGCCACCCCCCGCGCCCGCAAGCTGGCCAGCCAGCTCGGCGTCACGTTGGCAGCCCTCAAGGGCAGCGGCCCCCATGGCCGCATCCAGGCCGAGGACGTGGAGCGGGCCGCCGGCCAGCCCGCCTCGGTGCCTCGGGTGGCCGAAGGCAGCGCGCCCTTCATTGCCGCCGGCGCTCCGTCTGCTGCAGGGGCTTCAGCCAGTGCTGCTGCCAGCGCCTCTGCCGCTCCCGCCGGCCAGAGCTTCGGCCGCCCGGGAGAAACGGTGGCCTTCACCACCCTGCAGGGGGCAGTGAACCGCAACATGCTCGCCAGCCTCGCGGTGCCCTGCTTCCACGTGGGCTACACGATCACCACCGATCGGCTTGATGCTTTCTATAAGCAGGTGAAGAACAAGGGCGTCACGATGACGGCCCTGCTGGCCAAGGCGGTGGGTGTGGTGCTGGCGCGCCATCCCCAGGTGAATGCGGCAGCGAGCGAGGCCGGCATGGTGTACCCCGCCACGGTCAATGTGGCGATCGCCGTGGCCATGGACGATGGCGGCTTGGTGACGCCGGTGCTGAAGGAAGCCGACCGCACCGATCTCTACAGCCTGTCGCGCAACTGGGCGGATCTGGTGGCTCGCTCCCGCACCAAGCAACTCAAGCCCGACGAATACAGCACCGGCACCTTCACACTCTCCAATCTCGGCATGTTCGGGGTGGATCGCTTCGATGCGATCCTGCCGCCCGGCACCGGCGCGATCCTGGCGGTGGCGGCCTCCCGGCCCACGGTGGTGGCCAACGCCGATGGCTCGATCGCCGTCAAGCGGCAGATGCAGGTGAACCTCACCGCCGACCACCGCGTGATCTATGGCGCCCACGGGGCGGCCTTCCTCAAGGATCTGGCCGACCTGATCGAACACCGGCCCGAAAGCCTGGCGCTCTGAATCGACGATGTCAAACCCTGCCGCATCGCATCCTGCCGCCGGCTCACCGCGCCATCTCGACACGCTGCTCTCCAGTTACACCTTCGATCTGCCCGAGGAGCGCATTGCCCAGCGGCCGGTGGAACCGCGCCATGCGGCCCGGCTGCTGGCGGTGGAGCCGGCGCCGGAATCGCCGCGGCACTTAACGGTGTGGGATCTGGCCGAGGAGCTGCAGCCCGGTGACCTGCTGGTGGTGAACAACACCCGTGTGCTGAAGGCACGGCTGGCGGCGCGGCGCCGCACCGGTGGAGCCGTGGAACTGCTGGTGCTGGAACCCCGCGGTGAAGGGCGCTGGCTGTGTCTGGCGCGGCCGGCCAAGCGCCTGCATCCCGGCGAGGAACTGGAGCTGGAGCTGCAGTTGCAGGCCGCTGATGGACCGGCGCTCGGTGCTGCTGGGGAACCGGCAGCACAGGCCGCTGGGGAAGCGGCGGTGGTGGTCACGGTGCTGGAGGTGGATCAAGCCAGCGGTGGCCGGGTGATCCAATTCCCGCCCCACTGCGTGGATGCCGCGGCCATCGAGGCCCTGCTCAACCGTTTCGGCAGCATGCCTCTGCCGCCCTACATCCACCAGCAGGACAGCAGCGACGACGAGCGCTACCAGACCCGCTACGCCGACAAACCCGGTGCCGTGGCGGCGCCGACGGCGGGGCTGCACCTCAGCGACGAGCTGCTGGCCGCACTGAAGGCCCGGGGGGTGCGCCTCGTGGCAATCACGCTGCACGTGGGGCTGGGCACCTTTCGGCCGGTGGAAACGGAAGATCTCAGCGGGCTCGAACTCCACAGCGAGTGGGTGGAGGTGTCGGCGGAGGTGGTGGGGGCGGTGGCGGCCACACGCGCTGTGGGCGGGCGGGTGATCGCCATGGGCACCACGAGCGTGCGGGCAGTGGAAGGGGCCGCTGCCGCCTCAGCGGATGGGGTGCTGCAGCCCTTTCAAGGGCCGGTGGCCCTGGTGATTCAGCCGGGGTTTCGCTTTCGGGTGGTGGAAGGATTGATCACCAACTTCCACCTGCCGCAGAGCTCGCTGCTGCTGCTGGTGAGCGCCCTGATCGGGCGCCCGCAGCTGTTGGAGCTCTACGCCACGGCGATCAACGAGGGCTATCGCTTTTTTTCCTATGGCGATGCCATGTGGATTGCCCCGACAGCCGTGCTGCCGGGGGCGAAGCCCTGAGGGCTCAGGCGGCAGCCAGATTGGCAGTCACGAAGTCCCAGTTCACCAGCTTGTCGAGGAAGGTGGAGATGTAATCGGGGCGGCGATTCTGGTAATCGAGGTAGTAAGCATGCTCCCACACATCCATGGTGAGCAGGGCCTTCTGGCCGTGGGCCAGGGGCAGATCGGCATTGCCGGTCTTGGTGATCTTGAGGATGCCACCATCGAGCACCAGCCAGGCCCAGCCGCTGCCGAACTGGGTGGCACCGGCAGCTTTGAACTGCTCTGTGAACACATCGAAGCCACCGAAATCGGCGGTGATCTTGTCGCCCAGGGCGCCGGTGGGGGCACCGCCACCGCCGGGCTTGAGGCCCTGCCAGTAGAAGGTGTGGTTCCACACCTGGGCGGCGTTGTTGAAGATGCCCGCCTTGCCGGCATCGCCGGCCACCGCCAGGATCACATCCTCAAGGGATTTGGCTTCCAGATCGGTGCCTTCCACCATCTTGTTGAGGTTGGCCACGTAGCCCGCATGGTGCTTGCCGTGGTGGAACTCCAGGGTCTGGCGCGAGATGTGCGGCTCGAGCGCGTCGAGCTCGTAGGGAAGCGCAGGCAGCTGATGAGCCATTGGTGGGTTCGAAAGAAAAGAGAAGCGGAGACGGGCTCACGCGTGGAGCGATCCGCGGAGCGAACCCTTCCGCCGGTGTGAACCTGCCCGCTGGTGTGATTATTTTAACAATCGCACCCATCACAATGCCGCCAGTGCGGGGGCGGATCAGCCGCCGACGCGCAGCAGCTCCACCTCAAAGATGAGGGTGGCGTTGGGAGGGATGACGCCGCCGGCACCGCGCTCGCCGTAGGCCAGATCGGGAGGGATCACCAGCTTGCGCTTGCCGCCCACCTTCATGCCGGCCACCCCTTCATCCCAGCCCCTGATCACCCGGCCGGCGCCGAGCGGGAAGCTGAAGGGCTGGTTGCGGGAATAGCTGCTGTCGAATTCCTGGCCGTTCTCAAGGGTGCCGCGATAGTTCACCAGGACGTTCTCGCCGCTGATCGCCTCGGCGCCCTCACCGATGGAGACATCAACGATGCGCAGCCCGCTGGGGGTGATCCGTTCCTTCTCTGCCACCATCTCGCCGCCGAGAGCGCCGGCGCCGCCTCCCTGGGCCACGGAAGAATCGGTGCTGGAGTCAGGAGCCATGGCGAAGAGGGTGGGGTTGGGGTCGTCGGGGTCGAGTTCGAAGCGGTTCACGGCCATGGCCGCGGCAGGCTGCGCGCTGCCGGCAGCCGGGGCCACGGCGTTGGTGGTGGTGGCCGGATTCGCGAGCGCGGCGCTGGTGCCTGCCGCCTCCACCGTGCTGGGGGCCACCAGCTGGCTGACAAGAGCCACCAGCAGGAAAGCGACGCAGAGGGTCGAGCTGATCAGGATGTCGCGCATGGCGGACGGGCGGGTCAAGGCACGAACGGTGGCAGACCCGATTCTGCCAGCGGGCCTTGCGGTTCCTGCCGGAGGTCGTCTTCAGTCACTGCTGTCCCCCGCCTCCCGGCGGGCGCGCAGAGCCTGCTCCAGTCGGTCGATGCGCCCGCGCAGCTCGTCGACCTCCTTCTGCCGCGCCAGACCGACGTCCTGCAGGAACGACTCCACGTTGCGCTCCACCGTGCGGCCGGCCTGTTTTTCCAGTTCGGGGTTGTCTCCCCGCAGCGCCCGCATCACGTCGTCCACCAGCGCCGTGGCCTGGCCGGGATCGAGCCGGCCGCTGGTCACCCACGACTGGGTGACGGTGCGCAACCGCTCAGCCACCATCGAGCTGGTGCCGAGGCCCCGCAGCAGCAGCTGTTGCAGCAGATTGTCCCGTTCCATGGCAACAGATTTCGGTGCTCCATCCTGGTCTCCCGCCCTGGACCCAAGCCATGGGCGATGACCGGCCGTTCCCCTGGGCTTCGCGTCCGCTCACGGCCCCAGCCACGGCCTTGCTGGCGGGGGGCCTGGCGGGCCTGACCTTCGCCCCCTGGGGCTTTCCTCCCCTGCTGTGGCTGGCCTTGGTGCCGTTGTGGGGGCAGACCACGCCGGTTGGGGCGGCCCTGTGGGGCGGGGCGGCTGTGCTGGTGAGCCACCGCTGGCTGCTCTGGCTCCATCCGCTCGACTGGGTGGGGGTGCCGCTGCCGCTGAGCCTGCCGCTCTGCATGGCGCTGTGGGGCGCGTTGGCGCTGCTCGGAGCCTCCTTGGTGGCGCTGTGGAGCCTGCTGGTGCGTCGCCTCGACCCGCGCTGCTGGAACACCGCCTTGCTGGCGGCCGCGCTGTGGGGCCTGGCGGAAGTGGTACTGGCCACCGGGCCGCTGTTCTGGATCGGGTTGGGGGCCTCGCCCCTGCCGGGCGACAGGCCCCTGGCCGGGCTGGCGGCGCTGGGCGGCAGCGGCCTGGTGGCGGCGGTCCAGCTGTTGATCGGCTGGGGCCTCTGGCGGGTGCTGGCCGGCGGACCGCTGCGGCGGCGGCGCGGCGCCGTGCTCCTGGCCGGTTCAATCCTGCTGCTGCACCTGATCGGCTGGAGCCAGCTGAGGGCTTTCGGTGGCCTGGCCCAGAGCCAGGGCCAGGGTCACACCCAGAGAGCGGGCCAGATCCAGAGCTCGGCCAAGCAGGCTTCGATCAAGAACGCCGTAGCCCAACAGTCGCGGGAGCAGGTGCTGGTGCTGCAACCGGCGATTCCCACGCGCCGCAAGTTTGATGCCGATCAGCAACTCTTGCTGCGCCGGCGTCTGGCGACCGCCCAGGCGGAGGCGGTGCAGCGGCAGGCGGATCTGCTGGTGTTGCCGGAGGGGGCCCTGGCGCTGGGGCAGGACCTGCCAGGAACGGGGCCGGTGGAGGTGCTCAGCGGTGGCTTCCGCCAGGTGGGGGAAGAGCTGCGCAGCAGTGTGCTGCGCTTTCCGCCGGGGTCGCGCCAGCCAGACTCAGCCCTCGACAAGCACCGGCTGGTACCGCTGGGGGAGTGGGTGCCGCTGGCACGCTGGTGGCGCTGGGCCGGCTTGTCAGCGGTGGGCGGGGTACAGCCCGGAGCGCCCTCGCGCCTGTTGCAGCGGCCGGGGGGCGCGCTCGGTGTGGCCATCTGTTACGAGCTCTCCGATGGCCGGGCTTTGGCGGCCGCCAGCCGCGCCGGAGCCGGCTGGCTGCTGGCCACGGCCAACCTCGATCCCTATCCCCTGCTGCTGCAGCACCAGTTCGCCGCGCTCAGCCAGTTGCGCGCGATCGAAACAGGCCGCTGGCTGGCCAGTGCCGCCAACACCGGTCCGAGCCTGGTGGTGGACAGCAGCGGGGTAATCCGTCAGCGGCTTCCCGCCGGGCACGCGGCCACAGGCCTGTTTGCGTTGGAGCGCCGCGCGCACTGGACCCCCTACGTGCGCTGGGGCGAGCTGCCGCTGTTGCTGCTGGCCTTGGCGGGCGGCGTCTGCCGGGCCGCAGCCATGCAGCGGGCGGCAGCCATGAAAAAAGCCCCGCACAGAGCGGGGCTTGAAGGTTGATCAGGTGATCAGGAAACGACCGAGGGCCGGTTCAGCGAATCAGTAACGGCTGCGGCCGCCACCACCACCGCCGTAGCCGCCGCCGCCGCCACCACCACCGCCGTAGCCGCCGCCGCCGCCGCCGCCACGGTTGCCGCCACCACCGCCACCGCCGCCACGCGGTTCAGCTTTGTTGACGCGGATCATGCGATTCATCCATTCGACGTTCTGGAGATCGTCGATGGCTTTCTGTTCTTCTGCATCATTGGCCAGTTCGACAAAGGCGAACCCGCGCTTCCGGCCGGTTTCCCGATCGAGAGGCAGGCTGCACTGGCGAACTTCCCCGTACTGACTGAAGAGGTCACGGAGATCCTCCTGTTCGGCGTCGAACGAGAGGTTGCCTACGTAGATTGTCATTGAGCTGAAAAAAAACTTGAACAGATCCGTCGACGTCTTGAACAGACTTTTGGACTGGCCAGGGATCTAGGAATCAACCAAATCGTACAGGAGCTCGCCACGTACGTCCGTCCAGCCTCCCCGTCGCGGCGGGGTGACGATGCCCCCATTACCAGCCCTCCCCCATGCCATTACGCGAGCAGCTTCTCGATGCCCTTGAGCGGCCCGGAGGCCTTTCCGACGACGCCCTGCTGACCCTGATCAAGGGACTGGAGCAGGAGGCACCCGCCGATCTCGGCCGCCAGCTGGAGCAGCTGGCGGGGGTGTGGGAACTGCGCTGGAGCAGCAGCAAACTGCCCTATCTCAAGGTGGCCGCCTGGCTTGAGAACCTGCAGGTGCTGGTGCCGCAGCGCGCCCAGGCGATGAACCTGCTGCGCCTGGCGGGCCCCCTGGGGCCGCTGGCGGCCATCGGCGTGCAGGCCCGCATCGCCGTCACCGGTGCGCAGCGGGTGAGTGTCACCTTCGAGCGCGGTGGCTGGCGCGGGCCCGAGCTGGCGGGCCGCCGGCTGGAGCTGTTCCGCGCCGTTCAACAGGGTTTCCCCGCCTGGCTGGATGTCACGTTTCTTGATGAACGGCTGCGCCTCAGCCGCGGCAACGCCGGCACTGTTTTTGCCCTGGTGCGCCGGCCCGACCTCGACCCAGACACGTTTCTGGGCGCCCCGGCCACCGAGGCGGAAGCACCCAGCGGCCACAGCCAATGACATCCGGCACCCGGCGAGGCCAAGGGCCTGCGTGCTGGCACCGGCCGCCGGCCCATGGCAGCTTGTGGCCATGAACCGGTTCCCCGACCTGCCTCCCGAGGTGCTGCTGATGGCGCCCCGGCATTTCGAGGAGTCGCTTGATGCCGTTCAGGCGGTGCGGGAGCGCAAGTCGGTGGTGCTCAACCTCACCTCAATGGCGCCCGAGGAGGCGCAGCGCTCAGCGGATTTCGTGGCCGGTGGCGTGTTCGCCCTCGATGGCCACCAGGAGCGGCTGGGCGAGATGGTGTTCCTGTTCGCCCCGAAAGGGGTGGAGGTGACCCGTGATGGCGGCGGCGGCTGATTGGCTTCAGCCCTCCAGCTCCTGTTCGCGCAAGGTGAGCTCCACCGCCAGGCCGCCTGCCTCTGCATGAGAGGCCACCAGCACCCGATGGCAGCCCGCCTCCAGCACGAAGGCATCGCGGGCTTCATCGAAATAGGCCAGACGCCGCAGGGGAATCAGCAGGGTGATCGGCAGCGCCTGCCCCGCGTCAAGCCTCAGCCGTTGGAAGCCCACCAATTGCCGCGCCGCCCTTGGCAGCCGCAGGCCCGGTGGCTCTACGTACACCTGCAGCACCTCGTCGCCGGGCACCGCTGCGGTGTTGCGCACCACCACCGACACCGCGAGCGCCGGCTCCTCTGGCCGTGCCTGCTGGCCGGCAGCAGGCACCAGCTGGGCCACCAGCCCTTCGTGGGCAAAGGCCGCATAGGAGAGGCCCCAGCCGAAGGGGAAGGCGGCGGCGAGTCCCTGGTGGCGCAGGCGGCGGTAGCCGTGCCAGAGGTCGTAGGTGAGGCGCCGGGCCCGGGGATTGAAGGGCGGCAGGTGCGCTTCGCTGCTGGGCAGCGCGAACGGCAGCCGGCCCGAGGGGGACACCCGCCCGAAGATCACATCGGCCAGGGCGGCGCCCCCCTGCTCGCCGGGATACCAGAGCAGCAGGATCGCCGGCACCTGCTGCCGCCACTGCTCGCAGACGATAGCGCCGCCGCCCATCAGCACCACCACGGTGCGCGGATTGGCCGCGGCCACGGCCCGGATCAGGCGCAGCTGCGCTGCAGGCAGGCTCAAGCGGGTGCGGTCGCCGGAGGCGAAGTGGCTGCCGGGCCGGGCCGAGCCCAACCGCGCCAGGGCTGCGATCAGCCGCGTCAGCTGGCGCCAGATCGGCGTGAGCCGCCGCCAGCCCAGCCAGCGCACCAGCGCGGCGGGGGGCGGCGCCTGCTCAAGCACCGGGGCGATGTCGCCCGGATGGATGTGCTCGCCTTCATGGCGCCAATCCAGCCCCACCACCAGCACCACGGCCTCGCTGGCGGCGGCCAGGGCGACGGCGGCAGCAAGGTTCCTCCCCTGCTCGTGACGGATGGCCATGGCGGGAGCCGCTGCCCGCAGGCCCGCCAGCGGTGTCACCACGTTGCCTGGCGCGGGCCGGGTGTCGGAGGAGCCCCGGTCCCCCAGGTTGGGCACTGCCGCCAGCCGGCCGATCACCGCCAGCGAGCCGCGGGGCGCGAGCGGCAGCAGCGGCCCTTCGTTGCGCAGCAGCACGATCGCCTTGGTGGCCGCTTCCCGCGCCAGCGCCCGGTGCGCCGCGCTGTGGCGCAGCGTGGCCGGATAGCTGCCGGACGGCACGGCGAGCTGAACGCGCAGCTGACGCAGCACCGCATCGTCGATGCGCGCAAGCTGGACGGCGCTGAGGAGGTGGCCCGCTGCCGGGCCCAGGCTGCCCGCCAGGATCATCGGGAAGGGCATCTCCAGGTCGAGGCCCGCCTGCAGGGCACGCCGCCCATCGCGCAGGCCGAAGATGAAATCGGTGACGACGACACCGCGGAAGCCCCAGCGGTCTTTGAGGATGCCCTGCAGCAGTTGCGGGTGCTGGCCGCACCATTCGCCGTTCACGCGGTTGTAGGCGCTCATCACGCTGCCAGCGCCGGCCGCCACACAGTCGCGGAAGTGGGGCAGGTAGAGCTCATGCAGCACCCGCGGGCTGGCCTGCACATCCACCAGGAAGCGGCAGCCGTCGATGGAGTTGAGCGCGAAATGCTTGACGCAGGCGATCGTGTGGCGCTGCAGGCCGCGGGTGAGGGCGGCGCCCATGGCCCCCACCTGCACAGGATCCTCGCCATAGGTTTCCTGGGCGCGGCCCCAGCCGGGATGGCGCAACAGGTTCACGCACACGGCTCCCACCCAGTTGGCCCCGAAGGAGCGGGCCTCAAGGCCGATCGCCACGCCGATCCGCTCCTCCAGCTCCGGATCCCAGCTGGCGCCACGGGCGATCGGCACCGGGAAGGTGGTGGCGCCGCCTTCGAGCACCACCCCGCGCGGTCCATCAACAAAGTGCAGCCCGCCGATCCCCAGCCGCGGCACCACGCCGGCCGGCCAGGGGTGGCGGTGCGAGGCGTCGTGGGTGGCGATCTCCGCCATCCCCGACCAGAACGGGGTGTCGCCATCAAGGCAGCTGAGCTTCTCCGCCGGGCTCATGCGCTCCAGCAGGGCGCGGGCGGTGCGCTCGATGTCGGCGGCGGGTCCGGCGCGGCCTTCGAACGGCTGGGGGCGAGGCGGCGCCATGGCAGTGGGATGGGCTCACTGTTCATGGTGGTGCCATTCGCAGGGTCAGGCCGCGGACGCCGCCGCCATGCAACGCCGGCCTGCCAGGCTGCCGGGATGCTCTTGCCCCGCCTGGCGCCCTCGCTGCCGGCTGCTCAGATCACCGCCGTTCTGCTGACGGCGGGCCTGCTGTGGCCGCTGGGCGTTGGTGCGCAGAGCGGCCCTGCGCCTGGCCGGGTGAGCAGCGCGCAGGCCAAGCTGCCCGCCACCGTGCTCTCGATCGGCGACGGCGACTCCATCGCCGTGCTCCAGGGAGGGCAACCGCTCAGGATTCGGCTGGCCTGCATTGATGCCCCTGAAACGGCCCAGACACCCCATGGGAAGGAGGCCCGCGCTGAACTGCGCCGCCGGCTGCGGGTGGGAGGGGCGGTGACGCTGCGGGTGCAGACGGTGGACCGCTTCGGCCGCACCGTGGCGGAGGTGATCGCCGGCACCAACATCGGGCTGGCGATGGTGGAGAGCGGCCACGCCTTCGTGTTTCGCCGCTACCTGAAACAGTGCGACGCCAACGCCTACCTGGCGGCGGAGCAGCGCGCCAGCCGGCGCGGTGCCGGCATCTGGCAGGTGCAGGGAGGCATCACCCGCCCGTGGGACTTCCGCCGCCAGCAGCGCAGCGGCAAGACGTCCAGATCATGGGGGGTCCCGGTGGATCGCCAGGATCTGCTGCGCCCGCTCCACCAGCTCCTGGCGCAGCGCCTGAGGGCTTTCGAGGCGGATGCCGGCGCCGAAACCGAACAGCCAGTTGCGCAGGTCCACGTCCTGCCGCAGGGTCCAGACGGGTAGGTCCAGCTCCACCGGGTAGGGGTGGCTGTCGGTGGCGTCGTTGGCGGGCAGCACGTGCGGCGCCTTCGGGTGGTGCCACCACCGGTCGCCGCCAAGGGGCAGGGAGAAGCGGCTGTGCTCGATCGGGTAGCGCTGCAGGCCCTCGCGGATGAAGGCAAAGCACCAGGGCTGGCAGCTGAAGCGCAGGGTCTGCAGCTGGCGGCGCCGGATGGCTGCACTGTCGCTGCAGAGCTCCTTCTGGGCGGTGACGTCGTCGCCGAAGTAGATGCCACCGCAGGCGCGCAGCAGGCGCTGCAGCCGCTCGAGGCTGCGGGCGTGCTCGTCCTCGCTGCGGCGGTGGCGGCTTTCGCTGTGGCGCAGGGCGAGGCGATCGAGCCGTTCGGAGCGGATCAGGCCCTCCGGCCGGCCGATCGCGTCGAGTTCGTAGACCAGATACCAGCCGATGTTGTGAAACAGCAGCTGCAGCGGCCACACCCGCAGCTCCCCATCCGGGCTGTCGGGGAAACGGGAGGCGTGGCGGTAGCGCTCCAGCACCAGCCGCCGCCGCTCCACGATCGCCGTTTCCAGCTGCTCCGCCTGCTGCCGGTTCGCCAGTGCATCGGACCGCACCAGCTCGGCGCTGATGATTGAGCGGTTGGCGAAGGCCCGCACCGGCGGCGGCCCACCGCTGGATTGCAGCAACGGCAGCAGGATTCCGGCCAGGGTGGTTTTGCCGCTGGCCGGCGGGCCGATCAACAGGTGGCAGCGCAGGGGAGCGGCGGGCATGGGGCTGGTGTCAGGGCTGGATTGGATGGGTGGAACGGGCGGCGACGGCGACCCGGAACAACGACGAGGCGGACATGGCAGCAGGGAAGCGCTCAGCAACGCCAGCGTGGGCGGTTTTAGCTGCGCCAGGCGGGTGCTTGCTGCGAACAACCAGGGGGGAAGCGTCGTTGGCGAGGCGCCAGCGAGAGCCAAAGGCGCACGATGGCCCCGCTGATGCTCAGCGGAAAACAGGATTTGCATGGAACAATGACAGCCGTCTGATGATTTGTTGAGGGTTCATGCCACCCTCAACAGCAGATCTGATGGCTGGGCCGTTTGGTGGCTCGCTTTGTGGATGGTTCGGTGAATGGTTAGCTTGCTGTTCGAAGCCAGCCGGGCGCCTGATGGAGCACGGGCGGGCCATGGCAGGCACGATCCATCTTGAGCTGGCGTTGTTGTGAGCACCAACTTCGTTCATCTGCAGATCTACGACCCCCAGCTGGTGCGGCTGGGGGCGTTGGCGGAGCGCTATTTCCCCGATGATCCGAACACGGCACTGATCAAATTGCGCCAGCTGGGCGAACGGCTTGCGCAGCAACTTGCCTCCCGTTTCGGCATGTTCACGTCGCTGGAAGAAAGCCAGCTGGCGCTGGTGCGGCGGCTGCAGAGCGATGGCCTGATCGATGGTGAGGTGGCTGGCCTGTTTCACCACCTGCGCAAACGCGGCAACGACGCCACCCACGCCCTTGACGGTGACCATGCCACCGCGCTCGGTGCCCTCAAGGTGGCCTGGCAGCTGGGGGTGTGGTTTCACCGCACGGTCACGGATCCGGGATTCCGCAGCGGGCCGTTCCGGCCACCGCAGGCACCACCGGATGAATCCGAGGCGCTGCGGGCAGAGCTGGCCCGCCTGCAGGACGAGCTTGTGGCGTTCCAGAGCCAGGAGGGCGCCCTTGCCGCCCAGCTCGATGCCGCCGAAGCCCAGCTGCTGCAGGCGACGCAGAACCAGCAGGAATGGGAGCGGCTGGCCGAGGAAGCCGAAGCCGACAAGGCGGCGCTGGCCGCCCAGCTCCGGGTGCTTCAGACCAGCGCGGCCCAGCAACCAGCGGCGATAACGGCCCAGCTGCGGCAGGCGGCACGCACGGCGGCAGGGGCGATCGAACTGGATGAAGCGGCCACGCGCCAGCTGATCGATGCGCAGCTGCACCAGTGCGGCTGGGAGGCCGACAGCCAGACGCTTCGCTACAGCCAGGGCACACGCCCGCAGAAGCACCGCCAGCTGGCCATCGCTGAATGGCCCACCAGCAGCGGCCCTGCCGACTATGTGCTGTTCGCGGGGCTCACCCCCCTGGCGGCGGTGGAGGCCAAGCAAGCCCACAAGGATGTGGCGGGTGTGCTGCCCCAGGCCCAGCGCTACTGCCGCGACTTCCAGCCCAGCGCCGAAACGGAGCTCAGCAACGAGGGATGGGGCCCACAAGGGGAGTTCCGCTTGCCGTTTGCGTTCTCCAGCAACGGCCGGCCCTTCTTGCGCCAGCTGCTCACCCGCAGCGGCATCTGGTTCCGCGATCTGCGCCGCGCTGAAAATCTCGCCCTTCCCCTCGATGGCTGGTATTCACCGGAAGGGCTCAAGCAGCTGGCGCGCCAGGACGTGGACCGCGCCCATGAGCAACTGCGGCGCGAAGCCTTCAGCTACGGCTTCCCGCTGCGCCCTTATCAGCGCCGCGCCATCGAAAGCACCGAAGCGGCGATCGGCGCAGGGCAGCGGGAGATCCTGCTGGCGATGGCGACGGGCACCGGCAAGACCAAAACCTGCGTGGCCCTGATCTACCGCCTGCTCAAGACGGGCCGCTTCCGGCGGGTGCTGTTCCTGGTGGATCGCTCCGAACTCGGCAACCAGGCCGCCGATGCGTTTAAGGAAACGCGGATGGAGAGCTTGCAGAGCTTCGCCGACATCTACGGGATCAAGGAGCTCGACGAGAGCGAAACGGACACCGACACCCGCGTGCACATCGCCACCGTGCAGGCGATGGTGCAGCGCCTGCTGCTGGGCACCAGGGAGGACAGGCCCACGGTGGACACCTACGACCTGATCGTGGTGGACGAATGCCACCGGGGTTATCTGCTGGATCGGGAGCTGAGTGAACAGGAGTTGCGCTTCCGTGATTTCAACGACTACGTGTCGAAGTATCGGCGGGTGATCGAAATGTTTGATGCGGTGAAGGTTGGCCTGACGGCCACCCCCGCCCTGCACACGGTGGAGATCTTCGGCAAGCCGCTGTTCGTGTATAGCTATCGCGAGGCGGTGGTGGATGGCTTCCTGGTGGACCACGAGCCGCCGATTTTGATCCACACCGATCTCTCTGCCAACGGCATCTGCTGGGAAGCTGGAGCGGAGGTGAAAACCTTCGATCCGCGCACCGCACAGATCGATCTGTTCACCACACCTGATCAGCTGCGCTTCGAAGTGGAGGCGTTCAACCGACAGGTGATCACCGAATCCTTCAACCGGGTGGTGTGCGGCGTGCTGGCCGATGAGCTGGATCCGTTTTCGGCCTTTAAAACCTTGATCTTCTGCGTCAGCGACGCCCACGCCGATCTGGTGGTGCAGCTGCTGAAGGAAGCCTTTCAGGAGCGCTACGGCAGTGTGGCCGATGATGCGGTGGCCAAGATCACCGGCGCCAGTGACAGACCCAAGGAACTGATTCGCCGCTACAAGAACGAAGCCTTCCCCAATGTGGCTGTCACGGTGGATCTGCTCAGCACTGGAGTGGATGTGCCGGCGATCTGCACCATCGTGTTCCTGCGGCGGATGAACAGCAGGATTCTCTACGACCAGATGATCGGCCGCGCCACGCGGTTGTGTGAGGCGATCGGCAAGGACAGCTTCCGCATCTTCGATGCGGTGGGCATCTACGAAGCTCTGCAGAACTTCACGGAGATGAAGCCGGTGGTGGTGAACCCCAAGGTGAGCTTCAGCCAGCTGATTTCCGAATTCGATGCCACCGAGGGGGAAGACAGTGAACTGGTGCGTCAGCAGTTGATCGCCAAGCTGCGCCGCAAGCAACGGCACCTCAGCGAAGGCGTCGAGGCGGAGTTCCGGCGGCTCACCGGCGAGGAACCTGCCGCGTTCATCAGCCGGCTGCAGCAGCTGCCGCTGGCGGAAGCCCGCCGCTGGCTGGGCGCGAGTTCAGGTCTGGGGGAACTGTTGGATCGGAAGTGGGAAGGCCCCGCCCAGCCCCTGTTCATCTCCGATGACGACGACAGCCTGCGTTCGATCGAGCGGGGCTACGGCAACGCCACCCGCCCGGAGGACTACCTCGATGGCTTCTCCGCCTTCGTACGCGATCCGGGCAACGACCTGCCGGCGCTCACCACCGTGCTGCAGCGCCCCTGGGAACTCACCCGCAAGGATCTACGGGAGCTGAGGCTGGCGTTGGATGAGCGGGGCTACAACGAAGCCACCCTGGCCACCGCCTGGCGCGAAACCACCAACCAGGACATGGCCGCTTCGATCATGGGCTACATCCGCCAGGCGGCCCTGGGTGATCCGCTGGTGCCCTATGAGCTGCGGGTGGAGCAGGCGCTGCAGCGAATCCTGGCCTCCCGGGCCTGGACCACGCCCCAACGGCAATGGTTGCAACGCATCGCCAACCAGACCAAGGCGATCACGATCGTTGATCGTGAGGCACTCGACGACGACGCCCTGCTGTTCCGGCGCGAGGGGGGCGGCTGGCCACGGCTGAACAAGCTGTTCAGCGGCGAACTGGATGGGGTGCTCGTTGAGTTCCAGCGGGAGGTGTGGGCTGCGTGATGCCGCCGGCTGCCTCAACGATCTGCGCCCTGGCCGCACGCCCGATCTAGTCTTGGTATCGACCGTCGCGGGAGGCGAGAGCGATGCGCGCCAAGCTCTTCCGCAACGGCCGCAGCCAGGCGGTGCGTCTGCCGGCTGCCTTTCGCTTCGAGGGAACAGAAGTGGAAATTGAGCGCGACCCTGAAACCGGAGCCGTGGTTCCCACACCCGTGCGGCCATCGGCCCGCGCCTTGCTGGAGCAAAGGGATGCGCTGCTGCAGGAGCCTGGCTTCCGGGCCGAACTGGATGCCTTTTTCGAGGGGTTGCACGACACCCGTTCTGCCGAACCGGTGGAGTTCCCCTGATGGCTGCGGGGAAGCCAAGGCTGATGTTCGACACCAACGCCGTGAGCGCCTTTTTGAAAGGACTTTCGCCGCGGTTGGATGCCTGGGTGCGTGAGCAACGCTGTTGCCTGTCGTCGATCGTGGTGGCAGAGATCCGCTACGACCTGGAGAAGCTGCCGCAGGCCTCGTCGTTGAAGTCACTGGCCGAAGAGACCATCGAGACCCTGGAGATCCTGCCCTGGTCGGAAGCGTGCACGAGGATCTACGGCCGGCTGCGCGCCGATCTCGAACGCAACGGCAAGCCGTTGGCGGCCATGGATCTGCTGATCGCCAGCCACGCCCTGAGCGAAGGCTGCGCCTTGGTGACGGCGGATCAGGCCTTCGGCAATGTGGCTGAACTCAGCCTGGAGGCCTGGTGATGGCAGCAAGCATGGCCAGCCACAGCCACACCCACGACATCGTCGCCAAGCTCTGGAACCTCTGCAATGTGCTGAAGGACGACGGGGTGACGTACCACCAGTACGTGAGTGAGCTCACCTATCTGTTGTTCCTGAAGATGGCGAAGGAAACCGGCACCGAAGCCGGGATCCCCGAGGAATGGCGCTGGGACGCATTGGAGACGCTCCAGGGCCTCAAGCAGATGGAGCACTACAAGTTGCTGCTGCTGGAGCTGGGCAGTTCCGCCAGCGGCAGCTCGGTGCTGGTGCAGGAGATCTTCGCCAATGCCAGCTCGTTCATCCGCAAGCCCGTCACGCTGAACAAGCTGGTGGCGGAGATTGACAAGCTCGATTGGTACAGCGCCCGCCAGGAGGGTCTGGGCGATCTGTATGAGGGCTTGCTGCAGAAGAACGCCGAGGAAAAGAAATCCGGAGCGGGCCAATACTTCACCCCCCGGTCCTTGATCGATGCGATGGTGGCGGTGATGCGGCCGCAGCTGGGCGATGTGATCCAGGACCCGGCGGCGGGCACCGGCGGCTTTCTGATTGCGGCCCAGCGCTGGATCCAGGCGCAACAGGATCTGAGCCTGCTGGATGAGCAGCAGCAGAAGCAGTTCTACGAGCGCACCTTTTACGGCATGGAGCACGTGCAGGACACGCACCGGTTGGCATTGATGAACCTGATGCTGCACGGGCTGGATTCGCTGCCCGACCAAGGGGGCATCCGCTACGGCGACACGATGAGCAGCAACGGCGAGGGGTTGCCGAAAGCGAGCCTGATCCTCACCAATCCACCGTTCGGCACCAAGAAGGGCGGTGGCCTGCCGAGCCGCACCGACTTCACCTTCCCCACCAGCAACAAGCAGTTCTGCTTCCTGCAGCACATCTACCGGGCCTTGGTGCCCGGCGGCCGGGCCGCGGTGGTGCTGCCCGACAACGTGCTGTTCGAAGGCAATGTGGGCAAACAGATCCGCGCCGATCTGATGGACAAGTGCAACCTGCACACGATCCTGCGCCTGCCCACCGGCATCTTCTACGCCCAGGGCGTGAAGACCAACGTGCTGTTCTTCTCCCGCGGCATAAGCGATCGGGGGAATACTGAAGCGGTGTGGGTGTACGACCTGCGGGCCAATATGCCGGCCTTCGGCAAGCGCACGCCGCTCACACGCGAGCACTTCGCGGAGTTTGAGGAGGCCTATGGCTCTGATCCGCTGGGGCTGGCAGTGCGCACGGCCACAGGGCCGGAGGGGCGTTGGCAGTGCTTCGGCCGTGAGGAGATCTCCGCCCGGGGGGACAGCCTTGATCTGGCCTGGCTGAAGGACGACTCCGCCGAAGATGGCGCCGACTTGCCGGAGCCGGCGGTGCTGGCCCAGGAGGCGATGGTGGAGCTGGAAGGGGCGCTGGTGGATTTGCGGGCAATCCTGGCGGAGCTGGGGGAAGAGGTGGAGGAGTTGGTGTGATGGAGGGGCGGGAGTTGCCGGTGGGGTGGGTGGCCGAAGGCTTGGCCAGCGTTGTAAGCCTCAAAACCGGCCCTTTTGGAAGCTCTCTTCACAAGTCTGACTACGTGAATGGAGCCACACCCGTGGTCAATCCGATGCACATCATAAACGGAAGAATTGTTCCTGACGCTAAAACCACTGTTGGCACAGACATCCTCGATCGCCTCAAAGAGTTCAGACTTGAAGTAGGCGATGTCGTATTGGGACGTAGGGGCGAGATGGGTCGAGCCGCTGTAGCTCGCATGCAGGAGGCTGGTTGGCTATGCGGAACTGGATCATTGGTTCTTCGCCAGCTTGGCTCGCTTGATCCAGAGTTTCTGCAGCGGTTTCTCAGCTCCCCATTAGTCGTGATGGCTCTTGAGGGTGCGTCCGTTGGTTCAACAATGGTCAACCTAAATCAGGGCATCCTTCGGACCCTTGAGATACCTATTCCCCCTCTCAACGAACAACGCCGCATCGCCGCCAAGCTCGACACCACCCTCGCCGCTGTTGATGCTTGCCGCCAGCGTCTTGATGGCGTGGCGGCGATCCTCAAGCGCTTTCGCCAGGCGGTACTGGCAGCGGCGACGTCGGGGGAGTTGACTCGGGAGTGGAGGGAGGAACGCGGCTCCCAGTGGGCACCGCGGGTGCTGACCGTTGGTGACCTTGGAACAATTGTTACTGGGAATACTCCAAAAGCTGTGCACGAAGACACTATGGCAGGGGTGCCACTTTTCAAGCCAACCGAGCTTGATGCTGGCTATGAGGTGAGACACGCAAAAGAGCTGATGGGAGAAAAGCGTGCTCTGGGCGCACGCATGCTTCCTACGATGTCGGTTCTTGTTACTTGCATCGGAACCATTGGAAAAACGGGATTATCGCGCATTCCTGGAGCCACTAATCAGCAAATTAACGCTATTATCTGCCATCCCAAAACTGCAACACCACAGTGGACCTATTTCTGGTTCACAAGCCCAATTGGCAAGGCTTCAATCGTCGATAATGCATCGGCTACCACTCTGCCCATAATCAATAAGTCCAGATTCAGTGCGCTCAAGGTTGAGATACCTGGCATTGAGGAGCAACAGGAAATCGTTCAGCTGATCGAATCCCTATTCACCCTCGCCGACCAACTCGAAGCCAAGCTCACCGCCGCCCGCAAACTCGTCGATCGCCTCACCCCTGCCCTCCTCGCCAAGGCCTTCCGCGGTGAGCTGGTGCCCCAGGACGCCAACGATGAACCAGCGAGCGTGCTGCTGGACCGGATCCGGGCGGCCCGTCATGCGGACGTGGCTGCGGGCAAACCCTCGCGGCGCGGGCGGCGCAAGGCTGCAGCCAGCCCGGAACTGGCCCCTCTCACTGCCACCCCCGCGCCTGCCGATCTCCTCGCCCAGCTCCTGCACGAATGCGGTGCGCTCAGTGAGCGGGCGCTGTTGGCGGCGTCTGAGCTGGATCCCGCTGGCTTTCGGGCCCAGTTGGCGTTGGAGCAGGGAATGGGGGCGATCCGGGAAACTGCGGAGGATGGGCAGGTGCTGCTGGAGGCGGTGGGTTGAGGATCCTGCACTGGCTTGAGATCAGCAACTTCAAGAGCTATGGCAGCTCCGGGCGTATCCCCCTTGAGCACCCCTCCGTTCTGATCGGCCCCAACAACTGCGGCAAGACCACTGCGCTGCAAGCCATCGCCCTCTGGGCCATAGCGGCGCGCACCTGGCAGCTGGAGTCAAAGGATTCCAAAGCCAAGAAGCGCACCGGCAAACCTCTGAACCGCCTCACCATCCTCTCTGTACCCGTTCCAAAAACGCGACATTTTTGGAAGAACCTCAAGGTTTCCGGCAAGGATCTCCGTATCACTGCAGGGATGGAGATTGAAGGTGGCGTGGTGCCCGTGACGATGATCTTCCGCCATCACGCCAGTGATGAGTTGATCTACGCCGAGCCTCACCCTTCCACCCTCAGCCAGCCAGAAGCCCTCGCTAAGGCGGCCCAGCTCGATGTCGCCTTGCTTTATCCGATGTCAGGGATTGCTGCGGATGAACCCCTGATCACACGCAACCGAATCGATTACCACATGGGACGAGGCAGCACGGCTGAGGTTCTACGCAACCTCTGCCTCGTGGTTCATCAGAACAGCCCGCAGGATTGGCAGGAGATCACCGGGCTAATGCGCCGCCTCTTCCAAGTTTCCCTCACTACGCCAACAGAGAACGAGGGTGGGTCACTCGATCTGTTCTATGAGCAGATCGGAGCCGATCGGCCTCTTGATCTGTCATTGGCAGGCCGTGGCTTTCAACAGATGCTGTTGATCCTGGCTCATCTGTACGCACACAAGAGCAGTGTGCTGCTGATTGATGAACCCGATGCTCACCTGGAAATCCTTCGGCAGCAGCAGATCTATTCATTGCTTCGCACGATCGCAGAGCGCAATGGTTGCCAGGTGCTGATGGCCACTCATTCTGAGGTGGTGATGCAGGCAGCCCTCGATAGCCACCTCACCTTGATTCTGGGAGGGCATGCCGAGGATCTTGCCTCAAAGCCAGCCATCAAGGAATCACTTAAGCGTTTTGGAGCTGCTCACTATGTAAGGGCGCGTGAGACAGGCCATGTGCTGTACCTGGAAGGTAGCACCGATCTCGCCATGCTCAGGGCGTTTGCCGATCGCTTGGGGCATCCTGTTCGGGATCAGATTGCCGATGGTGCTCATCTGAACGTCTACTACCTTCAGGATAATCGCCCAGCAGCTGGCCAGAGCCCTGATGAGTTACTGGATGCGGTGGAAGGCGCCTTTGGCCAGAAGGCCAGAGATCACTTCTTCGCCTTGCGCAATATTTTACCCGAACTGAGGGGTCTGGAAATCATCGATAGCGACAACCGAGGCCTGCTGGAATCGAGCGCTGGTGGCTTCAGTCGTCTGCCCTGGAAGCGTTACGAGTTGGAGAATTATCTGATTACACCCGATCTGCTCATGGAGTGGATGCATGTAGATGGCGCCGATCTCTTCGCAGACCATCGACAAGCGATCCTTGACGGATTGCTGCTTGAGAAGATCTTTGATAACAACCAAGCCGATTTTGAGAACTACTCGCAGGCCAACACATCCACCCAGAACACGATCTGGCGCGCGCAGACGCAAACCAGAAAGCTCAGCCTCTTTGCTGAGGAGTTCTTTAGGCGCTGCGCCACTGCTACAGGCACTCCCATTCCACTTCGAAAGGGCGACCTTTATCAGCTGATTCATGGGCAGCCCATTGCCTCCATTGATCCGGAGATCATTGAAAAGCTGGATGCGATCCTGGACCTGCTGACAGTCCCGGCGTTCGAGCCGAACGAACTTGCATAGCACCTGATTGGATCTCGGCGTAATGGCCGATGCGTTCCTGCCTACGCCTCGCACCGCAACACCCAGGTTCATAACGCCAGCCTGCGCACCCTGATCGGCCTCGATACCCTCGGCGCCAGTCAGATCCTGCGGCGGCTGCGGGATCGGGGCCTGCTGGAGTTGCACCCTGCTGTATCGCAGAGCTTCTACACCCTGGCGCCAAAACTCCGGCTTGGTGGTGTCGCCGATCGGGGGGAGCAGGCGTTGGATCGGGGGGAGCAGCTGGATCGGGGGGAGCCGCTGGATCCGTCGTTGGTTCAAGCCATCGCAGGCCTCGGGTCACGCCCGAGGAAGGAACGGCTTCGTGCCGTGATTGCGCAGATCTGCGCCAACCACTGGCGCTCCCCATCCTGGCTAGGAAACCAGCTCAGATTTGACCCGAGCAAACTCACTGAACGGCATCTGGGGCCGATGGTGAAGCAGGGCCTGCTTGAACGCCGCTACCCAGACCAACCCACGCACGCTGAACAGGCTTATCGCGCTGTGCTCAGCCAGGGAAACCTTCCGTTCCTGCCATCTGGCTGATCAAGCCCGCTTTGTGCCCTCCCACGCTTCGGCGACCAGCTGCGGTGAAACGGCCAGATGCTCAAGCAGCAGCAACAGCAACCGTTCGCTGCGGGAGGCGTCGGCGGGGTTGAAGGCGGCTGGTGCGGCCGGCACTGGGCCGGTGGGTTCGGTGGGTTCGGAAGGTTCGGTGGCTTCGCTGGGAGCCTGAGCGGGAAACAGCGCGCTCGCCACAAAGGCGATCAGTGGCTCACGCCGCAGCTTTGACCAGCCCTTGAGCTTGTGCTGGCGGCAGAGGGCTTGCAGCTCTTCTTTGCTGAGCGCCTCCAGGTTCACGGCTGCTGGAGGCAGCAGCTCGCGGCTTTTCTCCAGCAACTGGTGTTCGCGCAGCGCCAGGCGTTCGTGCTGCCGGCCCAGATGTTCATCGAGGCCGCGCATATGGCTGCCGAGCAGTGAGCCGAGCGCCTGAAGATCGGAGGCAAGGCCATCGCTGATTGGCGTGCTCGAACGCCTTGAATCAGCGTGGCTCGTCATGGTTGTTCTCTGGTTCGTCTTCGAAGAAATCGACGGCATCAGCCCGCTCCAGCAGGTTTTCCACGGCGCGCTTGAGATCCTGCATCGATTGCTTGGTGGGCACGCCGATATGGCGATCCTGCTGATCCACCGCTTCTTTCACATCGGCCAGATTGGCGAGCGCCTGCTCGATCTGCTGCACCTGAAGCAGGCGGTTCTTGAAGCGCGGCATCAATTCGGCCAGCTGGCTGGCTTCCTGCTCCGCGCGGTCGCGATAGGCCAGCAACTCCAGCCGCTCCTGCTCCACCGCCGCCAGCTCCTGCTGCAGGGCCTCAATCTTCTTGCGGGCCTTGGTGACCAGCCCCTGCTGAGCGCCGGCGCGGCGGTTGGCGGATTTCAGCGCCTCCCGCATGTCTTTGTAGAAGTTACGCAGATCCGCAAAGTGGATCAGCTTGTGCACCAGCGGGAAACGCGAAGCGGCGGTCCTGCTGATGTCGGCGGGCTGAGCAATGGCTGCTGCGTTGCGGCTTCGGCCTGCCGTGGCCATAGGTGGCGGGTTCAAAACGTGAGATTAGAGCGGGATGTTGGTTGGTGGACTGCGCCTGCGTGGCTTTGCAGCCTTTGCCAATCCCCATCCAAGCCAGATCATGGCCAGCAAGGTTCACCACCACCTGCGGCGGTCTTTCGCAGGAAGATCCATTCGTGATCGACCACTTCCCCACACGCTGGTGTCCACCGCCGAACCAGCCCCTGTGGACAGCCCCAACCCCTCACCCGGCCGCTACGTGGTGCCGCAGGCGCTGCGGGATGTGGAACTGATCGACATGCTGGAGATCTGCGGCTCAGCCACCCGCGCCGCCGCCGCCGTGCTGCATCTCTCCCAGCCCACCGTGAGCCGCCGGTATCAGAGCATCGCCAGGGATCTGGACCTGTCGCGGCGCTCCAGCAAGGACCCGGGCCTGCGCTTTGGCGATGGCCCCTACCTGCGCCTGTTGCGCCAGGCGCTCAACAAGCACCGCTGGCAGGCCGGCCTGCTGCGGGTGGGTTGCCGGCGCGGCCTGGAGACGGCTCTGGCCGCCCGGCCCCAGCTGCAGGCGTTGGAGTTGAGCCACCACCCGCCCGTCAACTGGTGGGAGCTGGTGAAGCATCAGCTGCTCGATGGTCTCGTGCTCGACGACACGGCCGCTCCTGCGGGCTTCGACGGGCCCGCCGGCGATCCGGCGTGGGGCCCCTGCCCATCGGCGGTGGCGGTGGTTCTCGCCCTGCCGCATCGGCGGCCCCTGCGCTTGCTCTGCCGTCGCCACGCCCCGATCCTGTCGGTGGCGGAGCGGCTGCAGAACGCCGGCCCCTGGGTTGGCTCCGGTGTTGGCCGTTTCGCTGGCCGGGCGCTGCGCTGAGCTTGATCTCGCTGGGCAGGCAACGAACCGCGCTCCACCTCCCAGCGGCCCGATCGGGCGCAGCGTCCGGACCAGCTGGAGCTCAGCTGGAGCTCTTCAAGCCGGCAATCCTCTCTCCGCAGCCTTTGTCACCTTCGGATCAGTTCTTGTTTGCTTGGGAGATGGCACCACAACCAACGTTGCGTTGCCGTTTGTTGATCGCGAGGTGAAGACTCGATTGTTCAGTTCCAGAAAGGGGTGTCGCCACTGACGGACTCTTCGCCAGCAACAACCTCACCACCGGAGCCGCGCTTCCTGCGCCCCTGCCCCTCCCTCCCCGCAACGTCGCTCTTCCGTCTGATGGGCGCCGATGCCGAGGAAGATTTCAACGCCACCCCCTCCGACCCCCAGAACCGCTTCCAGCCGGTCGGTGGGCAGCGGCCGATCCGCAGCTGGACCCCACTACGGCTACCCAGTCCGCGCCGGCGCTTCTTCCGCCATGCCGTGGCATGGGTGGCATTTCGATGCCGTCGATGACAACAGCCACGAGCGCGACTTCAAAGCGGTGTGGCGGATCGAAGCCAAGGCCTTCACCCCAGCTGCATCGGCTGGACCCGGCTCGCCCCCCCCCGCCCATCCCGGCAGCCTGGCGGTGCTGCGAGCAACGGCAGTGAGGGCTGGAAGTGGATGTCCACCGGCACCCCCCCTGCCAGTGATGGGGACATCACCGAGCACCGGCGCGAGCGGATCCGCACCAACGCGCGCGGCTGGGCCGAGTTCCGCTGTCCGCCGGCTTCGCTCACGGTGCGGGTGGAATCGAACGCCTGATCCTGCTGGTGCTGGTGCCGATGGGCGGGCCGCTGCTGCCTGCCCCGGTGCCGCCAGAACCCGGCGCCCCCAGCCGCAGGGCCCCGGGATTCAGCCCAGCAGGCTGGCTTCGACGGTGAGGCCGGGCCCGAAGGCCAGGGCCACCCAGGGCCGCGGAGCGTTGCTTTGGCGCAGCCGCTCGAGGATGAACAGGATCGTGGCCGACGACATGTTGCCGAACTGACGCAGCACAGCGGCCGACGGCGCGATCTGGCTGGGCTCCAGCTCCACCGCCGTAGCGACCGCCGCCAGGATGCGCGGCCCGCCGGGGTGCAGGGCCCAGGATCCGATCCCGGGCAGGCCTTCCCCCCGGGCGCTGAGCCAGCGCTCCAGCCAGGGGCGCAGGTGGGCGGCCACGGCCGCCGGCACCTTGGCGGAGAGGGTCATCTCGAAGCCGTGATCGGCGATCGTCCACGACATCAGATCGCTGCTGCCCGGAATCAGCGTGGAGCCGGAGGCCAGCACCTGCAGCGGGGGGGCGTCAGCGGCGGCCCCTGCCGCTCCGGCAGCGCCCGTGGCCACCAGCGCGCCGGCCCCGTCGGCGAAGAGGGCGTTGGCCACCACCTTCTCCGCATCCCAGCCGTAGTGCATGTGCAGGCTGCAGAGCTCCACGGCGCAGAGCAGCACGCAGGCGTTTGGATCGGCTTCCACGAAGGCCCGCGCCACCCGCAGACCATTCAGCGCGCCGTGGCAACCCATGAAGCCCACATGGGTACGTTCCACATCGGGATCAAGGGGCAGTTGGGCCATCAGGGCCAGATCGAAGCCCGGCGCCTGGAACCCCGTGCAGCTCACCGTGATCAGGTGGGTGATGCGCTCCGGCGCCAGGCCGGCATCCGCCAGGGCCCGGTGCGCTGCCTGCAGTGCCAGGGGTTCGGCATGGGTTTCGAAAGCCCGGATCCGCGCGCCGGTGGAGGGGCTGTTCTCGCCATAGAAGGGCATGCGGCCATCGATGCCGGCCTCGTGATCGGCCGACTCCAGCAGCACGCTATGGCGGAGGTTCACCCCGGAGCGGCGCTGGATGCGCGCCAGCAGGGCTGCCCGCTCCGGGGTGGAGGCGGAGATGCGCGCGGCCATCGCCGCCGATTCCACCGGGCTGATCCGGTGGCAGGGAACGGCCGTGCCAATGCCGAGGATCGTCAGGGGCATCGCAGCAGCCGTTGCGGCAGGGAAGGCAGATGGGACGCTGCCCAGAACAGGCCCCGGCTGCTGGTGGGATGGCGCAGCGCCAGGGCCAGGCCGCGGCAGAGCAGCTGCCGGCGGCCGATCCGTTGCCGGTGCAGCTGGCGCCACCGGCGCTCGATCGCCGGCTGCCAGCTGCCGGTGCCCTCCATCACCAGTGGCGTGGCGGCGGTGGCGGCGGCGAGGGCCCAGCCCATGCCTTCTCCGGTGAAGGGCTCCACGTAGCCGGCAGCATCGCCGAGCACCAGGAAGCGATGGCCCGCCAGCGGGGTGGTGCGGCGGCTGAGGGCCGGCGTGCTTTGCCAATCGGCCTCCGCCAGCTCGGGGATGGCCGGAAAACCCGCCTCGGCCAGCACCTGTCCGGCTGCCGCCGCAGCACCCCCGCATTCCTGCAGCAGGGCGCGATCGAAGGCCGCCGCCAGGTTGAGGCTGCCGTCTTCCACCTGCACCAGGCCCACGTATCCCTGCCGGCCCACCGCCATATGAATGGTGCCCTCCTGCCAGTGGCTGTGCGCACCCGCCAGCACGCAGCCGGCCCCCAGCCGGGAGCGGGGGCTGATGCGGGTGCGGGCGGAGGGCTCCTGCTCCAGGCTGCGGTTGGCGAGCCCCGCCGCCACCAGCACCACGGCCGCCTGCACCAGCTCCTGCTGCTGTCCCTGGCGCAGGCAGACACTGCGGGTGCGGGCGCAGGTGTGGGGCGCAGCGGCGTCCAGCTGCGCTGTGGTGAGCGGGCGGAACACAGCGCCGGCGCTGACGGCCGCCTCCACCAGCGCCTGATCGAAGCGGCTGCGGGAGAGGGCCCGCCCCGGCGGCAGGGCGCAGGTGGTTTCCCGGCCGCCCAGGCCGAGCCGCAGCCGCCGCAACGGCCGCCCGCCCAGGCTTTCGAGCAGGTGGCCCTGGCCCACGGCGGCGAGGGCCGCCTGGGCCTGGGCGTTGAAGCAGGAGCCGCACACTTTCCAGCGCGGAAAGCTGCGCTTCTCCACCAGCAGCACCTTCAGGCCGCGGCGGGCCAGATCCAGGCTGGCCAGGGCACCGGCAGGGCCGGCGCCGATCACCAGCACGTCCCACGGCTCGCCGTGCTGCAGATCAACCACGGGACCAGCTCAGCAGGTAACGCTCCGGCCAGCAGCGCTGGATCCTGGCGCCGGCCAGCCCGGCCCGGTCCGCCATGGCCGCCACCTCAGCGAGCTGGAAGGCCCCTTGCACCGATAGCGGCCCATCGGTATGGACGATCCAGGAGCGGCTGAGCAGCCGGGTGCCGGCCCAGGCCAGGGCGTAACCGAGCGGGCTGCGGATCAGGTCGTTGACGAGCACGAGGTGGCGGGCCCGGCGGGCCATCAGGGCCAGCACCACCTCGGCGTCATGGTCGCCCAGGTGGTGCAGGAACAGGGAGGTGACCACCACGTCATAGCCAGCGGGCGCGGCTCCGTCCGGGCCGAAGGGCAAGGGATCCACCAGGGCATCGGCCTGGAAGAAGCGCGCCGTGGCGCCGCGGCGTTCGGCATTGGTGCGGGCGATCGCCACAGCGCTGGCGCTGATGTCACAGCCCTCCACGATCAGCGGAACGTTGCTGCGCCCCGCCAGCAGGGCCAGATCGATCACGGTGTCGCCGCCGCCGCAGGCCAGGTCGAGCACCCGCAGCGGCTGGCCTGGCTGACGTGACGCCAGCGCCTGGATCGGCGCGAACAGACCGGCGGAGCAACGGCTCAGGGCATTGATGCGCCGCAGCCCCGCCAGGGCCTGGGCGTGGTCGCCGGGATCGATCCCCGGCTGATCCATCACTTCAGGAATCCGTTCCCTGCGGCGCAGGGAGTTCAGGCTTGGCATCGCCTCGGGTTGTCCTGACAGGGCATGCACGAATGATGGCGGCGCTGGGCGGGCAGGGGGGCACGGCTGGGGTTGGGCCTCACAGCGGCTGCCTTCGGGTGGTGGGCTTCGTTTGGCTCGCTGCCAGGCGGTTCAGGGCCAAGCGGTTCAATGCGCAGTGGCTCCACGGCAAGTAGCTCAGCGACAAGTGGTTCAGCGCCAAAAAAAACCTCTGCCCGAGCAATGCTCGCGCAGAGGTGCATGAACGTTGGCTGTGATGCACGCCGCCCTCAGGCTCAGACGCTCAGGGGCGCTTGATTCCTAGCGCTTGGGCGCCGTAATGCTCGCTGAACATCGCTTGGATCTGCCAGGCCTTCAAGAGCGTTTTGGAAACCTTGCGCAGGTCTTCCAGCTCCGTGCAGTTATCAATGGCGCGTGAATGGGCTTCTACGAAGAACTCTCTGCTGACCGAAAGGGATTGGCTCATGGGAATAGCTGTTGGAGTGTGAGGAGCAAATCGCGGCAGTTGGCTCAACCGATGCCGAGCAGACCGCGGGTGAAGGCCTCGCCGCCCAGGGCGAATTCGGTGGCCAGCAGGGCAACGAAACCGAGCATGGCCATGCGGCCGTTGAGCTTCTCGGCGCGCTCATGGAAGCCCCAGCCGCTTTCGGCACTCACCACTTCCATGCGGGGCTCGGTGGCAAACGCATTGAGGCGGCCGCCGTCTTCGGTGGTGACGGTGGCGCCGCGGATCGAGGCCCGGTCAAGGGCGGTGGTGGAGGTAGGGGTGAGGGCAGTGGCGGTGGCGGTGGCTTGGGCCATGGGGTCTTTGCGGGTGATGAGAGAACTGTAACAGACTGTTGCGGAATTTGAACAGATGCGGCTTTTGGATCGCGGCGGGGTGCCCAGGGCTGTATCGGTCAAGTCTGAGCTTCTGGCGCGTCTGGCGGCCCAGCCTTGGCTTGGCCTGCCGCTCCCCGGCGGCTGGCGCGCACCAGCAGGCCCTGCTTCGGGGTGGGGCTGGGGATGACCACGAGCGTGAGGTCTTGATCGGGCTCCAAGTCAAGGCTCAGCTGCTTGAGCAGCCCCACCGCCAGCAGCCGAATTTCCAGCTCCGCCAGCGCCTTGCCCAGGCACACCCGTTCACCGCCGCCAAAGGGCAGCAGGGTCACTGTTTCGTCTCCCTCCAGATGCCGTTGGGGCCGAAAGGCCGCCAGATCCTCAGGGTCAGCGCCGTGGCGCTGACTGGCACTGATGCTCACCTGCACCACCCGCTCCGCCGGTACCAGCACACCCGCCAGGGCGATCGGCTCCCGGGTGCGGCGGAAGAAGCCCCCCACCGGCGGGGTCAGCCGCATCACCTCCTTCACCACCGCATCCAGCCGCGGTGCCCGCAGGGCGTCGTAGGCGCTCACGGCTTCTGCCGCTGCGGGTGGCCAAGGCAAACCGTCGAGTTCTTCCAGCAGCCAGGCCAGCTCCTTTGGATGCTGCAGCAGGGTCAGCAGCAGGCAACTGAGCGAGGAGGCGGTGGTTTCGTAGCCGGCGAACAGCAACAGCAGCAACTGCTCCGCCACGTCGTCGTCGGCCAGGGGGATACCGGCTTCATCGAGGCCTCCGGCCAGCAGATCGAGGCCGCCGGCGGCGAGGGGCGCTCCGGCAGCAGCAGCGGCCTGGGCGTTCTGGAGCACGGCGCCCAGGCGCAGCAACAGGCGCTTGCGGGCCTGACGGGCACGGGCGAATGGGCTGCCGGGCAGGGCAAACGGCAGGGAGAAGAGGCCCTGGCACCAGATCTCGAAATCCACGAACAGGGCCTCGCGATCGACAGCGTCGAGCCCCAGCACCGTGCTGGCGATCACGCTGAAGGCAAAGCGCCGCAGCTTCGGCACCAGAGCCAGCGGCGCCTGGGCGCCCAGCAGCTCCTGGTTGAGCGCCTCCACCAGCGCCACGATCGCCGGGCTGTAGCGCTTCAGGGCAGCAGAGGCAAACAGCTGCCCCACCACCCGGCGGCGGGCCTTGTGATCAGCTCCGTTGCGGTTGGCCAGCGACAACGTCCCCAGCAGCTCCCGCACACTGTCGGGCCACCAGCCCTCGACCGCCTCCCCCTGGGCGAACAGGTCGCTGATCGCCTGGCCGCCCCGAATGAACACGGTGCGCTGCCCCAGCAGGCTGGTTTCATACACATCGCCGTAGCGCTCAAAGCGCGAACGGGCGAAATCCGGATCGCGGAAGAAGGCGAGGGTTTCGAGCACGCCGCCCATGGCCGGGGTGCACGGCAGGGGCCGCAGGGCGTTGGAGTCGAGGGGCAAGCGATCGGATCCACAGCGGTGTCCAGGCTGGCAGCCAGCGGAAAGCGTCGCGACGCCTGCAGACCTGCCAGCTACGGAGCGACCACACCCGCGCGGCCTCAGGGCCTCCAGCTGATTGAAGACGGAATGGACTGATCCTTCTGCCGCACATCTCAATCACGGCGTCTGGATGGGTCGTTGCGCGAGATCCTGCTTAGACCACCCATAGCAAGCCCCATTGATCTGAAGCGGCCAGGATGAACCCGAC
>ERZ888423.526-NODE-526-length-38543-cov-49.896097_pt1 | contig 38543 bp, 38 predicted proteins | sample MGYA00520523_ERZ888423 | MGnify/ENA primary metagenome ERZ888423 (study PRJEB32303, sample SAMEA104408611) | aquatic metagenome | biome: Brackish water; feature: Pelagic; material: water | place: Baltic Sea | collected 2014-06-08T10:24:00 | depth 30,27 m ... | reverse complement strand
AACCACCATCTCCTCGAACGGTTTCCGGAAGGTCCTCGGTTTCTTTTAGTGTTGCCTTAATAATAGGGCAAATAACCATCTGAGCTATTCTTTGAAACCTCTTAATTGCAAAGTCTTCTTTCCCAAGGTTTATTAATAAAACCTTTATTTCTCCCCTGTAATCTGAATCTATGGTTCCTGGTGTGTTAACTACAGATATTCCATTTTTAAAAGCAAGACCTGAGCGAGGCCTAATTTGGATTTCTATATTATTTGGCATTGCCACGCTAATACCCGTTGGAACTAGCTTTCTTTCACCCGGGGCTAAAACAATGTCAGAATCTATATAGGCCTCTAAATCAAGACCAGAAGAGCCATCTGTCTCATACTTGGGAAGATTAACATCTTTAAAAAGTTTTTTAATTAATATTTCTGGCATTCACACCTTCCAAAGAGTTAATAATACGGCTAACAATCTCAACGGCAATTTCTGATTTTGCAATTTTCGAAATTTTTTCTATTGTTTGATTTTTATAAATAATAGTAACCTCATTGTTGTCGGAATTAAATCCTATTGATTTGTCAGAAACATCATTCGCAACAATCCAATCACATCTTTTATTATTTAGTTTTTTTAAAGAATTCTCTAATACATTTTCAGTCTCTGCTGAAAAACCAATTACCAATTTTGGTCTATGTTTATTATGATTGGAAAGATATTCTAGAATATCAATATTTTTCGATAGTTTTAAATTGTACTCCGAAAGTTGATCTTTTTTAATTTTTTCATTTTTATACTCAGAATGAAAGTCTACAACTGCAGCGGCACAAATAGCTATATCTGCTGGCAGCAAATTTTGGCAAGCATTAAGCATTTCTTGAGCACTAGTTACCTTAACTACTTTCAACTCATCAGGATAATTCAAGTTAGTTGGTCCAGTGACTAAAGTGGTATCAAAACCTGCTTCAAAAAGTTTTTTAGCAATTTCATATCCTTGCTTGCCAGAGGATTCATTGGACATATATCTTACCGGATCTATGTACTCTCTGGTGGGACCTGCAGTTACAATAGCTTTGTGTTTTGCAAAATTATTATTTTTTCTAATAAAATAATGCTCAAGTGATTTTTCAATCTCATTAATAGAAGACATTTTCCCTTCACCTGTCTCACCGCAGGCAAGGTCGCCCACTACCGGGCCAATAAATTTATATTTATAGCCAATCAATTTTTGTACATTTTCTTTAGTTGCTGGATTATTCCACATCTCTACATTCATGGACGGTACTAGAAAAATATCCTTGTTGGATGCCGATACTACAGTGGAAATAAAATCATCAGCTGAACCGTTAGCTAATCTAGATAGCAAATTTGCTGTTGTTGGCGCAATTAAAATAATATCACACCATCTTGATAGTGCTATGTGATCCATTTCTATTTCATTATTTAAATCAAAACGATTTTCGTAAACTTTATTTTGAGATAAGGACGCAATGGATAAACTTGTGACAAACTCTTTAGCAGATTCTGTTAAAATTGTTTTAATTTCACAATTCTTTTTTTTTAGATTTCTTATCAAATCTAATATTTTGTATGCAGCAATGCCGCCAGAGATAATTAGTAGTATTTTTTTATTATTTAAACTTCCCATAAATTTTATTTGAATATCAATAGAGCAATAATCGCAACAATTAATATTTTAATAATGAATGAGTTTTTTTCATTTTTTAATTTATTTTTTTCTATTTCTAGATTTTTAGAAATTACGGGGTCGGTATTAATAGAAGTGGATTTTGCAACAAAAAGCTCCAAAGCTCTCGTTGCCTGATCCATTAGCTTGGGAATTTCTGGAAGTCTATCCAGTACTTCACCAGCAGTACCAATTGCTTGTTCCAATTTAGCCTTGGGGCTTATTTCTCTAGTAAGCCAGCCTTCAAGAATAGGTTTTGAAATATCCCATATATTTGCTTCTTCATCTAGAGATCTGGCAACTCCCTCAACTACTACCATGTTTTTTTGCAACAGTAATAGCTGCGGTTGAGTAGCCATATTAAATCTTTCAGTAATCTCAAAAAGTTGAGCAAGTAATTTTCCAGCTGATATATTCTTGATAGATTGGCCAAATATGGGTTCACCAATAGAACGCAATGCTTGAGAAAAAGATTCTTTAGATTCGCTATTGGGCACTAAGCCTGCTTTAAAATGAACATCAGCTACTTTCTCGTAATCTCTTTGAATAAAGCCATAAAGAATATCAGCCAAGTATTTTCTATTATTTTTATCCAATCTTCCCATTATGCCAAAATCAACAGGAATTATATTGCCTTTTAAATCAACAAATAAATTACCCTGATGCATGTCACCATGAAAAAATCCGTCACCGACTGCTTGCCTTAAAAAATTTTGAATAACTGATTTTGCCAGTTCTTTTTTGTCGATATTTGCAGCATTAATTTTTTCAATATCTCTTATCGGTATTCCTTCAACTTTTTCTAATGTTAAAATTCTTTTGCTTGTAAAATCCCAGTAAATAGATGGCACCTTGAAATAAGGGTCATTGCTAGTATTGTTTTTTAACTCATTCGCTGCGGCAGCTTCAAATCTAAGATCCATCTCAATGCTTGTTATCTCTTTTAGCAAATGAATGACCTCAACCAATTTAAGCCTTCTGGTCTTGGGCAAAAACATTTCTACTAAATATGCAAAAAGCATGAGAGCTTCCAATTCTTGATTAAATATTTTTTCAATATTTGGACGAAGTATCTTAATAGCAACTTGTTTTTCATTGTTATTAAGAGATGCAAAATGTACTTGAGCTATCGAAGCTGCCGCTATGGGTTCGGAAATATTAGATATTTTGCCATATGTTTCTTCGCCAAGCTCTGACCGCAAACTCTCTTTTGCTTGAGCCAAGCTAAAGGCGGGCATTCGATCTTGAAGTTTTTGCAAATCCGTAGCCAAAGTATCGCCGACAATATCAGGTCTGGTGCCAAGGAATTGACCCAGTTTTATAAATGTTGGACCCAATTCTTTCAAGGCGTTAACAAATTTTTCATTTGCCGGTATAGATTTGTCTAGTTCTTTTGAATTGATTCTAAAACCCAATATCTTAAATGCGATGGTTACAAATAAAGGCGGATTGTAAATCTCTTCAAAATAATTAAGCGCATCAGCTTTTGCAAGCGATCTTCCAATTTTAAATAAACTATATAATTTTTTTATCATTTAAATCTTCCAGGCAGTATGTATGGAGACAACTCCAGCCATTAAATTAATATAATTAGCATTTCTAAATTTTGATTGTTCTAGCATTTTTTTAAACTCATCTTGAGTATAAAACTTTTGTATACTGCTAGTAAGGTATTCATATGGAGCTCTATCGCCCACTATAGCCTCACCTATCGCAGGAATAGCAGTCGAGTAAAGCTTGTACAGTTCTTTCAAAACAGGTTTAGTTACTTTGTAAAATTCTAAGCAAACAAACTTACCGCCTTTTTTTGTAACACGGTAGGCTTCATCAAGCGCCTTTTTTGTATTGTAAGTATTCCTTATTCCAAAGCTTATAGCGTAAGTATCAACAGTTTCATTTTTTAGGGGAATATTCTCAGCTGCAGAACAAATTTCAATTATGTTTTTATTTTTTTCAAAAAAATTACTTCCTGTTTTTAGCATTAGGTAATTAGGATCAATTCTAAATAACTGTTTAAACAAATTCTCTTTGCAAATTAATTTTGCTATATCGCCAGTTCCGGATGCCATATCTATTATAGATTCATTTTTCTTGGCGTTTATTATTTTAATAAATTCTTTTTTCCATAGTCGATGAGAACCAAAAGACATAATATCATTCATGACATCATACTCATGATGAACTTTATCAAAAACTTTTTTTACTATTTCTTTTTTAAGTTTTGTAGTTTTCATTTTAATATGTACAAATATAAAACATTGATATTTTTATAATAGCTTATTTTTTATGCCTGAGTTGCCAGAAGTAGAAATCACCAAAAAAACACTGCAGAAATACGTCGAGAACCAATATATCGCAGATATTAAAATCAATAATTACAATTTAAGATATAAAATTGATAAAAATTTCAAAACAAACATAAGAGGGAAAAAAATAAACAAAATCACAAGACGTTCTAAATATTTGATTTTTCATTTGTCTGATAAAAATTTTTTCATACTTCACCTCGGTATGTCTGGAAGGATACTTATTAGCAAAAATAAAGATAAAGATTTGTTAGATACAAGTTTTTACTCTACCACTTTGCCAATTCATAAGCACAATCATTTGTATTTTATATTTAAAAACAATACCATGATCTATAATGATACGAGACGTTTTGGTTTTATAAAATACTATACTCATGCGCAGTTTTTAAAATGCCAGCACCTCATTCATTTGGGGGTGGAGCCTTTGTCAAAAAAATTGAATTTTAAATTCTTTAAAAGAAAAATTGTACAATTTAACAAAGCTATAAAAAACATTCTGATGGACCAGACATTTATATGTGGTTTGGGTAATATTTACGTTAACGAAGCTTTGTTTTTGTCTAAAATTAATCCCAATAGGAAGGCTCCAACCCTAGAAGACAGGGAGGTAACCCTTTTAATAAAATCTATAAAAACAATATTAACAAAGTCTATTAGTCTAGGTGGTTCTACAATACGTGACTTTCACAACTCCGAGGGGAAGTCTGGAGAGTTCCAGAATTCTTTTAAAGTTTATGGAAAAGAGAACGAAAAGTGTCCAAGAAAAAAATGCAATGAGTTGATTAAAAAAATTATTATAGCTGGTCGAGCAACTTTTTTTTGTAGTTCGTGCCAGAAAGAATAGTAGTTGACCACTTTTAAACCACCATATATAAGCAACGGCGTTTATGGCAAATACAAAATCTGCAAAGAAAAAAACTAAAGTAATCAAGAAGAAAACCGCTATTAATAGAGTGCGTATCGGTAAGTATAAAGGTGCAGTAACTCAAATGGAAAGCCTAATCAAAAGCGGTGACAAAGAAAAAGCTAATAAATTTTTTGCAACTTTTCAATCACAATTGATGAAAGTATCGAAAAAAGGTTCAATTAAAAGACAAACTGCCACAAGAAAAATTTCTCGTATCTCTAAAAAAATTTCCGCTCTTAAGTAATTTTTTTTTGTCCCATTCAAATTTTAGATAGTAACAAAGTCGGTACCTATCAATTCAAAGTTGTTTTTTTTATTTTTATAATTTTTTTATTTAATCAATCTTGGGTTGCTAAAAAAATAAATAATAATTTTTTTTATTTCACCTTTTAAGCGATATTTTTTTTATTTATATTATTAAAAAAATTCTTGCACTAATATCTTACATCTGTACAACAGCGTTCTCTAAAAATTATGACAATTTCCACAGCACTACAAAATACTGACGACCTAAAAAAAAATTGGTCGGAAGTGCAAATGAAGCTTAAAGAAATTTATGGTCTAGATGTTTACAAAAGCTGGATTCAAAATGTTGAAGCAAAAGAAACAAAACATAACTCACTTACGCTAGTTGTTAAAACACGATTTGTTAGAGATTGGATCGTTTCTCACTATGCAGACAAGATTTTAGATTTTTTTCAAAAATTAGATAATTCAGTTACTAGAGTGCAGTTTGAAATTCATGAAAGTTTTTATGGTGAAAAAGGTAATCAAACAAATATTGTTGATTTTGCTACAGGTTCACAAGTGGCAGATTCCAAAGATGCCGGATACGCTGCGAATAGATTAGATCACAGATTAACTTTTTCTAACTTTGTAGTTGGAGAAAGCAATCAGTTAGCTTTTTCAGCTGCAAAAAGAGTTTCGGAAACGTTGGGACATTACAATCCTCTATATGTTTATGGAACAGTTGGTCTGGGAAAAACTCATATTTTAAATGCAATAGGTAATGAACTTAAAAAAACAGATAAGAAAATCATTTATTTATCAGCTGAAAGATTCATGTATCAGTTCGTTAAATCCATTAAAAATAAAGATACTCAAAAATTTAAAGATGTATTTAGAAATGTAGATGTTTTAATTCTTGATGATATTCAGTTCATTAGTGGAAAAGAAGTTACCCAAGAAGAATTTTTCTATACTTTTAATAGCTTGATTGAAAACCAATCCCAAGTCATTATTTCTTGTGATAGGCCCCCTAATGACCTGGACCGAATTCAGGATAGAATAAAGTCTCGATTAGCCGGAGGTTTGGTGGTTGATATTCAGGCACCCGATATTGCTCTGAGACTTCAAATTCTAAAAAATAGATGCAAAACAGAAGAGACTTATTTTGGCAAAGAAGTGTTGATTAATGACGAAATTTTAAGTTTTATTGCGAACGAATTTAAGTCTAGTATTAGAGACATGTTGGGCGTTTTAAATAGGATTATTGCTTCTTCACGAATTCAGAACAAGGTACCAACATTGCAAGATGCAAAGCTAATATTGAAGGATTTGTTAAACAATATGCAATCTGTGATCACCATAGAAGATATACAGAAATTGGTAGTTAATTATTATAATTTACCAATGTCTGATTTTTTATCGTCAAGAAGATCCAGGCACATTGCAAGACCCAGGCAAGTTGCCATGTATTTATCCAAAAAACTAACAACGAAATCATTGCCTGATATAGGAAGAAAATTTACCGGCAGGGATCACACTACGGTTATTCATGCTATAAAGAAGGTAGAGGAATTAATGGCAGCTGATAAAAAGTTTGAATATGAAGTTCAGGATATAAGTAACAAAATTCTAAAAAGCAATTAAATGGAACTTAAGATAGACAGAGATATTTTTTTAAAATGTCTTACCCACATTCAGGGAGTGGTTGAAAAGAAAAATACGCTTCCTATATTGGCCAATGTCCTAATTGAAGCATTCGAAGATAAGATACAGGTTTCAGCAACAGATTTAGACATTGTTATTACAGAAAAAATTAATGCTGAGATTATCAAAGAAGGGTCAACCACAACCACAGCACAAGTTTTGTATGACTTGGTTAGAAAACTTCCCTCAGGTTCGAATATTCATTTGAATTTACAAAACGACAAAAGATTAAAGCTGACATCTGGAAAATCAGATTTTAATTTGACTTGCTTGCCAGCAAGCGAATTTCCAATCTTAGAAGATTCAATTGAAAGCGATTACTTAGAAATAAAAGCAAAGCATTTATTAAAACTTTTAAACAAAACTAAGTTTTCAATATCCAATGACGAAACACGACATTATTTAAATGGTATCTACCTGCACAAAACAGAAGATGAAAATCCAAAATTAGTTGCTGTTGCTACAGATGGCCATCGTTTAAGCAAAACACAAATTGGTCTAGAAGATGACAAAAGTTTTCACCCAGTAATATTGCCCAAAAAAACTATATTTGAAATTATTAATATTATTAGCGAGGAATCAGATACTTTGATTAAGATTTTATCAGTAAGATCTAAAATAAAGTTTGTTATCAATGATGTTATTCTTATTTCCAAAGTAATAGACGGAAAATTTCCTGATTATGAAAGAGTGATACCAACTGATAGCAGAAAAGAAGTTAGGGCAAATGTTGCCGAATTTATCAGTGCAGTTGATAGAATAAAATCCTTATCAGTAGATAGAAAAGGCGTAATTAAAATAAATATAGAAAATAACAAAATGAGATTTTTTGTTAATGATTCTTCATCAGGAGAGGGAATAGAAGAAATCAACGCAAATTATGAAGGTGAAAATTTAGAAATAGGTTTTAACGCAGGTTATTTGATGGATATAGCAAGTAACATTCAAGATGATAATATTATTTTAAAACCAAAAGACGCAACATCTCCAATCATTATCAAAGACCAAAAAGATCTGGACTCAACCTACGTTGTGATGCCCATGAGAGTTGTCTAATGTCTAATGGCACTTGTTGAGCAAATAGATATAAAGAATTTTAAATCCCACACATCTTTTCAATCAAAAATTTTAAGCAAAGACGTTGTTGTCTACGGCAATAACGGAATTGGCAAAACAAATTTATTAGAATCTCTTTCATTTTTCTCAAACTCAAAAGGAATGAGGGGCAATAAGCTAGAAAATTTTTTTCAAAAAAAAAATGAAATACAAAGCAAATTCTTAAAAGTAGATTGTTGGTTACAGCAGAAAGATTATTCCACCAATATTTCTTATGAATTAGTTAACGAATCCAATCAGGTTTCTAAAAATTTTTTTATAGATAGTAAAAAAGTTTCCAATCAGCAGGTAAGTTCTCTTGTAAATTTTATTTGGCTCTCACCTCATATGGACAAAATCATGTATGAAGGTGGATCTACTAAAAAAAACTTTATCGACAAAATTACTTCAAACTTAGACTTGAATTTTAAAAAAAATTTAACAGATTTTAAAAAATTATCAGAAGAAAGAGTTGCTCTTTTAATTAACAATTCAGATAAAAAATGGATCTCAATTGTAGAAGAAAAAATGGCAGTAATTCTATATACAATTTTTATTGAGAGAAGAAAAAAAATAATTTCTTTAAACACAATATCTAAAAATTTATTAAAATCATTCAAAGAGTTTAAAATTCAAATATATAATGATCTAGAAGACCAACTTTTGCAGGAAAAAGAATGTATTGAAAAAATAGCTAAGGTATTTTTTGATAATCGTTCCTTAGACGAATCTATCAAGCGCAATACGTTCGGTCCTAGCATCGACCAAATTAATTTTTTTGATTGTAACAAGAATTTAAATTCTGAGCTTTGCTCTACAGGAGAGCAAAAATCTATTTTGCTTAGCATTGTTTTGGCTTTTGCCTGGATGTACAAGCAGGAAGGTATTGAGTTTATTTTGTTATTTGATGAGATTTCATCGCACATAGATGAAAAAAATATGGGGAATTTTTTCCAAGAAGTTGCTAAATTTAATACTCAAGCTTGGTATACAGGAACCAATAAAAAAATCTTTCAAGCTATTGAAAACAAAGCTTTTTTTATAGATTTGGCCTAATTGCGCACTCCAATTTTAACAATAAAAATGATATAAAAGAACTTCTTTTATAATCAAAAAAATGAGCAAAAACTTAGAAAAAATAGAAAAACCAGATTCTTATGGCGCAGACTCTATTAGAGTCCTGAAGGGTTTAGATGCCGTAAGAAAAAGACCAGGAATGTACATCGGGGATACAGATGATGGAACAGGTCTGCATCACATGGTGTTTGAGGTTGTAGACAATTCTATTGATGAGGCATTAGCCGGCCATTGTTCTAAAATTGATGTTAGTATTAACAGCGATAACACAGTAACCGTTTCAGATAATGGAAGAGGTATTCCTGTAGATATTCACAAGTCAGAAGGTATTTCTGCAGCAGAAGTTATCATGACCCAATTACACGCCGGTGGTAAATTTGACCACAAAACATATAAAGTTTCGGGAGGACTACACGGAGTTGGAGTATCGGTTGTTAATGCTCTCTCTGAAAATCTAAAATTAACAATATCTAGAGAAAAGAAAAAATACTTTATAGAATTTAAGGATGGAGCAGCGATTAAGCCATTAGCTGAAATTGGAAAATCAGAAGAAACTGGAACTTCAGTTACTTTTGCACCCTCTGCTGAAATTTTTACTTCCATAGTTTTTCAAACAAGCATTTTAGAAAAAAGATTAAAAGAGCTTGCTTATCTTAACAAGGGTTTAGAAATTACTTTAACTGACCAGAGAAAAAGCAAACCTCAACATTACAAATTTAAATTTGAAGGTGGGATAAAAGAATTTGTTAAGGATCTAAATAAAAATAAAGAAAAAATTAAGAACGATTCTAACGAACAGATTTTAGAGGAGCCTATTTATTTTATAGGATCTAAAAATGACATTGAAGTAGAATGTTCGTTAGTTTGGAACGCAACTTATAATGAGCAGGTAATGTGTTTTACTAACAATATACCGCAAAAAGACGGCGGAACGCATTTATTGGGTTTTCGAAACGCCATTACAAGACTTATTAATAAATATGTTACGGATAATGGACTAGCAAAAAAAGAAAAAGTTACAATTTCTGGAGAGGATGTCAGAGAGGGATTGATTTGCGTTTTGTCTACAAAAGTTCCTGACCCTAAATTCTCATCGCAAACTAAAGAAAAACTAGTTTCTTCAGAAGTGCGACCGGTTGTTGAAACTATTACCAGTGAAAAATTATCGGTTTGGTTTGATAAAAATCAAAAGGAAACAAAAATTATTATAGGAAAAATAATTCACGCAGCTGTCGCAAGAGAAGTTGCCAGAAAAGCAAGAGAGAGTGTGCGTCGTAAAAGTGCATTAGATATCACCAGTCTTCCCGGAAAATTGGCTGACTGCCAAACCAGCGACAAGGAAAAAGCAGAGCTTTTTATTGTTGAGGGAGATTCGGCAGGCGGATCTGCTAAGCAAGCGAGAAACAGGGAGTTTCAGGCAGTACTACCTTTGCGTGGTAAAATTTTAAATACTTATGTTGAGCAAAAAAATGATCCGGGTGAAAAGAAAAAAGTTTTTGCAAAAATGCTATCTTCAAATGAAATCATTACACTGATTAATGCTTTGGGAACTGGGTTTGATCCGTTTCAAATTGAAAATTTAAGATATGGAAAAATTGTTATTATGACCGACGCCGATGTTGATGGATCACACATCAGAACATTACTTTTAACCTTTTTTAACAACGAGCCGTTTAATCAGCTAATTAAAACAGGAAGAATATGGATTGCTCAACCACCACTTTATAAAATGACCAAAGGATCAAAATCCACTTATATTAAAAATGAGCAAGCTTTAGAAGATTTTATTATTTCACATTCAGATGTCTTGAAGACTACAAAAAAAGATTCAGAGCAGTATAAGGAACTTTTTGAAATCGAAAAATCGAAGTTTACTCTCCAAAGGTTTAAAGGACTGGGTGAAATGAATCCCGAAGAGCTTTGGAATACAACTTTAGACCCAAAAAATAATACCTTGCTTCAAGTTAACTATTCTTCTGTTAGTGAAAAACTCTCTATGATTGGAAATGAAGAGACATCCCCATCAGCTGAAGATGTTGAAATTTTTGATATTCTTATGGGTGATGATGTTTCAAAAAGAAAAGATTTTATCAATACCAACGCTATTAACGTCAATAATCTAGACGTTTAAAATGAATATTAGAAATATTTTTGGGCTAAGCCAGGAAAATATTAAACTAGAAACTCTTATAAATATAAGGTGGATTGCAATTATTGGACAGTTGTTTGCTGTCTGTCTAATTACATTCTACTACCACTTTGAATTTCCTTATCCATGGGCATTGGCAGCAATCTTTTTATCAATTTTTCTTAACGGTATTTTGGAATTTATTAAAACTTCTACACAAAGATTAAATAATTTTTGGGCAAGTCTAAGTATTTTGTATGATTTAATTCAACTGTCTTTTTTGCTTTACTTGACCGGAGGTATCACTAATCCGTTTTCTATTTTAACTATAGTCCCAACTACCATTGCAGTTACTTATTTATCTAAAAGAAGTAGTGTTATTATTGCCATCACATCAATTTTATTATTAAGTGTTTTAACCAAGCAGTACCTGCCCCTGCCAGGACCCTATATTTCTTTGCCAGAATATTATCTTCTTGGACTCTGGGCTTCCTTAACGGTGGGTATTATTTTTTTAGGATTTTATGCCTATTCTATAGCCGAAGAACATAGGAAAAGGTCAAAGGCTCTTGATAATTTAGAGCAGACTTTATCAAGAGAAAGGGAATTAAAATCTTTGGGCGGTCTAGCCGCCGCCGCCGCTCATGAATTGGCAACCCCTCTGGGCACCATAACTCTTGTTGTGGAAGATTTAAAAAAACAATTGGGAAAAGATTCTAGATTTAAACAAGATGTGGACCTTTTAAATTCACAGATTCAGAGATGCAAAAATATATTAAAAGATTTATCTACTGATCCCAATAAACAAGATTCATTTATAGAAAACATTTCTTTTAAGAATTTAATTAAAGAAATTACTTTTTCTTTGGAGGCTCCCAAGAACAAGAGTGTTAAGGTAAATGACGTTAATATTGCAAACAACATTATTGTTAGCAGGAAAGTAGAAGTTATTTATGCTTTGCGAAATATCATTGATAATGCTTTAAAATTTGCAAATCAAAAAATAGAAATTGAAATTTATAATCAGGGTAAGAAAATTGGTGTAAATATAAATGACGATGGGGAAGGTTTCCCTCAGGATGTTATTCAAAAATTAGGTGAGCCATATATAAAATCCGCCCTAGTTGCCAAAAACAAAAGTGGTCTTGGACTTGGTATTTTTATATCTAAAACATTATTAGAAAGAACTGGGGCCAAAATAACATTTAAAAAAAGTAGTCTGGGTGGAGCTCTTGTCAGTGTTGTTTGGAGCGAAAGTAGCTTCGTTATCAAATAATATTAAAATATTATTTTACGGAAGGTTCCTGCTGGGTCATGCAATGAATCGCGCCAAATCCCCAAATTAAATCTTTGCAGTTAATCGGAATAATTTTTCTATTTTTGATATTTTTTTGGATAATGTTTAAAGCAATGTCGTCATTTTTATCTTCAAACACAGGCACTAAAACAACGTTATTTGCAAAATAGAAATTTAAATAGCTAGCAGGAACTCTCGTTTTCTTAATGTACAATGGCTTTGGCATCGGTATTTCAATAATCTCATTTTTTTTATTATCTTGATTGGTAGATTTTTCTAAAATTTTTAGATTTTCTTGAAGAGGGCCGTAGTTCTTGTCCTTTTTATTATGCTCTATGGCTGTAAATATTTTATTAGTATCAAAAAATCTAGTTATATCATCCACATGACCGTGGGTATCATCGCCAACGATACCTTTGTTTAGCCATATAAACTTTTTAATATTTAAATGTTTGGCTATCACTGTTTCAATTTTTTTTTTAGATAAGCCAGGATTTCTTTGCTGCACAGCTCCTAGAAGACATTCTTTGGTTGTAATTAAAGTCCCCTGTCCATTCACATCTATAGATCCTCCCTCCAAAACAAATGGCATTGAATTTTTTTTACCGGCTACCATAGGGGTAATGCTCTGAATATTTTGAATTTTAGCAATTTCCAAAGGAACCAAGTTATCATGTTGGTAGTCTTTGTATTTTGCCCAAGCATTAAAACCCCAATTGAGTATAATTTTTTCTCTTTTTTTTTTGTTAATTAAATATATGGGACCAGTATCTCTTGTCCAAACCCTGTTAGTTTGAATGACATGAATATGAACATTGGATAATCGGATATTCTTTTGATTTAAATATTTTTGTATTTTTTTTACTTGTGCACGGTCCTGAACTAGTAAATTGACTTTTTGGTATTTGCTTATGCTTGATATAATTTCTCTAAAAACGTCTGGAATTTTAGCAAATAATCCAGGCCAGTCGTTTTTATTGTGAGGCCAAGCCAGCCATGTAGAATCTTGCTTTTCCCACTCAGCAGGCATTCGGAAGTCAGTATTGCCAATCATTTTATCCATTAGATGGATTTTTTAGCAAATCTTTATAATGATCAATTCTTCGATCTCTTAAAAAAGGCCAGTGCTGTCTTGCAAATTCTATTTTTTTTAGATCAATTTCGCAAATAACAATTTCTTCTTTGTTGGGCGAAGCCTGTTTTACAATGTTTCCACTTGGATCAAAAATGATAGAGTTGCCCCAAAACTCCAATTTGTCTTTTTTGCTTTTTTCCAATCCTATTCTATTTACTGCCACCACATAAACTCCATTTGCAATGGCATGAGATCTTTGCATAGTTATCCAAGACTGCAATTGGCTTTTTCCATACTTCTTTTTCTCTTTAGGATGCCAACCAATGGCTGTTGGGTAAAAAATAATGTCGGCACCTTTTAAGCAAGTCGCTCTTGCAGCTTCAGGAAACCACTGATCCCAGCATATGAGCGTACCAACATTGCAATACTTTGTTTTGAAAGATTTGAATCCAAGATCACCAGGCGTAAAGTAAAATTTTTCATAAAATTGCGGATCGTCTGGTATGTGCATTTTTCTATAGTTTCCAACAATATTTCCCTCCTCATTAATAACAAAGCATGAATTATGGTATAATCCGGGAACTTTTTTTTCGAAGATAGGCGATAATAAGTTAATTTTTAATTCCTTGCAGAGCTCTCCTAGTATCTTGCTTGTTGGTCCTGGGATCGTTTCTGCATAAGAAAAGTATTTGTGGTTTTCTTCTTGGCAAAAGTAAGGATATAAAAAAAGTTCTGGGAGGCATACAATTTTTGCCCCAAGTTTACTAGCTTTTCTAATTTTTTTTATTGCGTTATCAATATTCTTTTTAGGATTTGATCCAATCTTCATTTGAATCATCCCAATCTTGAATTTAGAACTCATTTATTGAATATATTTGAATAATTTCTTCTTGGTCGGTTTTTCCAATTCATACGGTGGTATGCATCGCTTGCTATTAGGGGCAACACGCTAGTTGCTTCAGCAAAAACCATTTGTTCTTTCGTAGTATCAACTTTGCCCCACGAACTCGCTTCTTTCAATGTAGAACTGCTGCAAGCACCGTCTCTAGAATCGGCAACAGTTATTTGAACGGCATATTTGTGCATTTCAGCATTTTTACCCAATAGCTCAGCACATATAACAGTATCTTGAACAAAGTTTTTTGGTACTCCTCCACCAATCATAAATAGACCAGAATTCTTTGATTGTATTTTAATCTCCGTAAGCTCTCTAAATTCCCGGATAGAATCTATAGTTAAATGTTTTTCAGGGTTTTGTTCTTGATGCAACACCAATCCAAAACCAGCAGAGCTATCTGTAAAGGCAGGACAAAAAATAGGAACACCATGATCGTAAGCAGTTTCTATTAATGAATTTTTTTTCTTAGAATTCTTTTTTAAGTATTTTCCCAATTCCCAAATAAATTCTCGAGATGTATGAGGTTTAGGAGGAAGTGAGTTTGCTACATCACAAATAGTTTTGTCGCAAGATTGGAGCTCATCTTCATCAATATAAGTATCGTAAATTCTATCAATGTAATTCTCTCTCAGTACGTTATCGTCTTGAAACTGGTTTCCCTGGTAGTGCTTGAATCCCAAAGCCTCAAAAAAATCCATATCAATGATAGAGGCACCAGTAGAAACTATCGCATCCACCATATTGTACTTAATAAGATCAGAATATAGCTGCATACAACCACCTGCAGATGTGGAGCCTGCCAAAGTTAAAAATATTGTGCAGTCCTTGTCGCTAACCATTTCGTTAAAAATTTTTGCAGCATTTCCAGTCTCTCTTGAAGTAAAAGACATTTTTGACATAGAATCGATAATTGGTCGCGCATCAAAAGAGGTAATGTCGATATGCTCAACTGCAGTAGATAAAAAACTAGATTTGTTATGGCCCATAATTTTTTTTGATATTTAACTATGCAACTAGATAGTTGCTATCAGTCTCTTCTTCAAAAACAGACATGATTGGCTTGTCACTAACCTCATGTATTTCATTTGAATAAAAACCATTAAACTGTGTTCTTAAGCTAATTCCATAGGCACCAAGCTGTCCTATTTCAATGTAGTCACCTTCTTTTATATTGTTTGGCAACAAGAAAGGACCTTTCATAAAATCAATACCGTCACAAGTTGGTCCATAAAAACTAAAAGGAGTTAGTCTTTTAGAAAAAGATTTTTCAACTGGAATCATTCTTGTTGGAAAAATAAAACTTGGTGTTCCAGCATCAAATAAAGAGCCGTAAGTTCCATCATTAATATATAGGATTTGTTTTTTTCTTAATTCTACCCTAACTACTGTAGAACCACTCTCAGCAACCAAAGCTCTTCCTGGTTCGCAAATTAACTGAGTGGTGTCTGGTAAGTTTAGTTTGTTAAAAGCATTTGTAATCTCATTGACATACTCACTCAAAGGTCTTGGATATAAATCAGGATAAGTAGAAGGAAATCCACCACCTACATTGATAATATCAGGAGTTATTTCTGCTTTTTTAATTAGTGTTGCGATGTCCTTAAGTGCTTTCGCATAAGATATTGGATGCATACATTGAGAACCAACATGAAAACTAACTCCAATTTTTTTTGCAACTTCTTTTGCACTTTTTAATAAACTTACAGCTTCTGAGATAGTTGCGCCAAATTTTTTTGACAAATCAATTTCCGCATGTTCATTTGAAATGGCAACTCTTAAATAAAGAGTTAAATCATTTGCGCGGTTTGTTACTTCTAAAATTTTTTCTAATTCAAATTTACTATCGAAGGAAAAGTCTCTTACTCCGTAGTTAAAGTAAGCTTCATAGATGCTTTCTTTATTTTTCACTGTGTGCATAAAATATGCTTTTGCATTAGGAAGAACTCTTTTTACTAATTTTATTTCTTCCAAAGAAGCAGTATCAAAATTTGTGACACCACTATCAAATATTGTTTGTAAAACTTGTTCATTAGGATTGCACTTCACCGCGTACAATGTTGTGCCCGGGAAATTCTGAACAAACCACTTCGAGGCTGTTTGAATACTTTCTTTTCTAATGCAGTAAACTGGATTTACTGGTCTTGTAATCTTGACCAACTCGTCAACAGACTGAAATTTTGCCATCTCATAAAACCTCTCGTTAGTTACTAGTCAGCTATTTAAATTTTAATTAAAAAAGCCATCTTAATTTCGCAATTAAGGTTATTTTTAATTAATGTAAAGATAAAAAGTATGCACATATTTTTTTTTACAAATACTATTTCTGACCTCTCCAGATCCTCTCCCATGATAAAATTTAACCTTGTGATTGTGAAATTTGCACCTATATTGAGGCCATGAAACATAACAATAACTCCCTTAAAATAAGCGATTTTGAAGATAAAACGCTTCTAATTGTGGATGATGATGATCCGTTTAGACTTAGACTAGGAAGAGCTATGGAGGGAAAGGGTTTCAAAGTTATTTTGGCAAAAGGTGTAGAGGAGGCAAATATTTTGGTTAAAAAAAGCCCACCAGCCTTTGCTGTGATCGATTTAAGGCTTCTAGACGGCAATGGATTAGATGTTGTAGATGAAATTCACAAGAATAGAGAAGATAGCAGGATTGTCATGTTAACTGGGTATGGAAATTTACCAACAGCGGTAGCGGCCGTTAAGGCTGGAGCAATCGATTATATCTCCAAACCTGCAGATGCAGAAGCGGTTGAAGCTGCTTTGTTAGCAGCTCCGGATAAAAAAGCAGCACCACCTGAAAATCCAATGTCTGCAGACCGTGTTAAGTGGGAGCATATTCAAAGAGTTTTTGAATTGTGTAATAGAAATGTTTCTGAAACAGCCAGAAGACTTAAAATGCACCGAAGAACACTACAAAGAATATTGTCTAAAAGATCGCCTAAGTAAATTCATTAAATAATCTAATATTATTAGTTTTATAATAGTGACTATTAATAAATAGATTTTTATTCACACCTTTAATTTTATGAGTAATTCTAAAGTAATTTTTATTAACCCAATAAAAAGTAGTTTGGTAGGTATCTTTTAGACAGTAATACAAAGAGCTATCAGATTTTTTATTTAGTCTAAATTTTTGAAAAAGCTTCCCCACATCTGGACCAGTATTAAAAAAAAATTCCAATTCTTTTTTATTTTTTTTTATTAGATACTTATTTTCTCCAAAAATAATATTTTTTTTATTAATCTTTGTAAGAAACTTTTCTTGCAAGACAATTTCTCTTAGTTTATTTTTTTTTATAAAGGCAATCCCACTAGAAACCGCGCGTGTGGATATGTTTCTTTTAATTCTCCAGAGTCCAATCAGATCATCGAATAAAGAACTCAGAAATTTATATCTTATTTGAAATTTTTTTTCTAAATGATAAAAATTTAGGAATAAAGATAGCCAATAGAAGTAATTTTAAAACTTCTGCTAAAATAAATGGATTTAAACCCCAGCTCAATAAGGGCTTGTCAAAACCAAACAAGATTCCAAGCCAAGCAAGACCAAAGATATATATTGGGGAAATGGCTACAATCAAAAGAGAAATTCTTGTTATAAATTTTTTATTAAAATTGATCTTCCCAGCCAAAAAAGAGCTTATTACATACCCAATTAGATAACCACCAGTTGGACCCACTATATACGAAAATCCCATGCCTTTTTCCGGGGTTCCAGCAAACACAGGTATTCCCATTGCCCCTTCCATTAAATATGTCACAAGAACAATTGCGCCCAATCTTGGACCAAAAAGTATACCAATGCTCAATACAACAAAAGTCTGCATTGTCATTGGCACAGGGTAAAAAGGAATTTTAATTTTGGAAGAAATTGCTAGGAGGCATGTTGAAAAAAATATTAACAAAACATAGTTAATTGTTTTGTTTAAAGTTTTTTTATCAAAAGTTTTTTGTTCGATCATTTGTTATTAGTTAATTTTATAAAAACATCTTCCAGGTCAGCATCTTCCGTCATTATATCTTCAATTTCAAGCCCTTTTTCTTTAATTTTAGAAATGATATCTTCAACGCCCGTAACTGTTTTGTCATATTTGATAGATATTTCGTTGGTTTTTAAATATTCAATTACAAGGTTTTCATCTAGTTTTTCACCAATATTTTTGAAATTTTTTATTTTAAATTTTATTTTTTTTAAATGAATTTCAGATAGCAAATTTTCAGTTTTGTCCAAAGCAACAATTTTTCCATGATTAATAATTGCAATTCTACCGCACAATTCTTCTGCTTCTTGAAGATAATGTGTGGTTAAAATAATAGTTACTCCCTGTCTGTTTAGTTCTTTAATATTTTCTAAAAGCTTTTGTCTCAAATCAACATCAACACCAGCGGTTGGTTCGTCTAATATTAATATGGGTGGCTGGTGCACCATTGCTTTTGCCACCAATAATCTTCTTCTCATGCCGCCAGAAAGAGATCGCATATATACATTCGCTTTATCTGTTAGACTGGTTAGTTCTAATATTTTATCTGTAATTCTGTCTTTCTTTGCTACTCCATATAACCCGGCTTGAATTTCCAATAGTTGTTTTGGTGTAAAAAAAGGATCTACATTTACTTCTTGAGGGACAACTCCCAATGAAGCTCTTACTTGTCTTGGATTTAAATCCAAATCAAACCCCCACACGTTAATAGTCCCTTCTGATTTGATAACAGTTCCAGCTAAAATATTAATCAAGGTAGATTTTCCGGCACCATTAGGGCCCAGCAGACCAAAAATCTCTCCTTGCTTGACATCAAAAGTAACACTGTCCAATGCCAACAAAGACTTGTCATTTTTCAACTTGTAAGACTTGCTAACCTTTTCTACTTGAAGAGCGATTGAATTATTCATGAAGTAATAATTGTATTAATACTTAATAATTTCTATAAAAGAAATTAGTTTTATGAACAATAGCTCCAACAAGCACATTTATCTTATAGATGGCTCAGGTTATATTTTTAGAGCCTATTATGCCCTACCACCCCTCACCAGAAAAAGTGATGGCTTGCCGGTCGGGGCAGTAAGTGGTTTTTGTAGTATGCTTTATAAGTTCTTAGAGGAAGCAAGGTCATTAGATAAAGCTGATCGTCCTACTCATTTGGCCGTTATATTTGATAGCGCAAGAAAAAATTTTAGAAACGATATTTACAAAGAATATAAAGCGAATAGACACGACACTCCTGAAGATTTAATTCCTCAATTTGACTATATTAGAAAAGCTGTGGAAGCATTTAATATCCCCAGCGTAGAATTGCTAAACTATGAAGCCGATGATTTGATTGCAACATATAAGGAGCAAGCTTCCAAAAAAGGCATTAAGGTTACGATTATTTCATCAGATAAAGATTTGATGCAATTAGTTGATGATAATACCTTCATGTTTGATTCTATGAAGGATCGCTTTATAGGCAAAGAGGAGGTGAAAGAAAAGTTTGGAGTGTACCCAGACAAAGTGATTGATGTTCAATCTTTAGCCGGAGATTCTTCAGACAACATTCCCGGAGTTCCAGGAATAGGCGTCAAAACTGCCGCTGAATTAATTAATGAATATGGTTCTCTTGAAAATCTCTTAGATAACGCGGCCAGCATTAAGCAGCCAAAGCGTAGGCAGTCGTTACTAGACAATAAAGACAAGGCCTTCATGAGCAAACAGTTGGTTACATTAAAAAGAGATGTTCCTATCAAAAACACATTAGACGAGTTTGTTTTGAAGCCAATTAATGCCGATAAAATATTGCAATTTCTTAAAGAAATGGAATTTACTAGACTTTTTAACAGGTTGGAAGCCGATTACGGAAAATTTTCTGGCGAAACAAGCGCAACCCTAGAAAACATAAAAAAATCAGAAGACAAAAATATTGATCATCCTTCCGCTCCTAAAAAATATAAAAAAAATTTTTCTCTTATTTTAAACATTCAAGAATTAAAAGATGTTTTAGAAAAAGCGGATGAAAAGGGAATCTTTGCAATAGATACCGAAACAAACTCATTGGATACAATGGTTGCAGACCTTGTTGGAATCTCTTTGTCTTATAAGGCCGGAGAGGCATTTTATATACCGTTGAGACATAAAAAAGAACTAGATCCTCTAGTTAAAAAACAACTTAACCCAAAAGATGTCTTGGCAGTGATCAAGCCCTACTTGGAAGACACTACCATTAAAAAAATTGGTCAAAATATAAAATATGATTATAGAATTTTTTTGAAATACGGAATTCAAATGAATTCAATAGAAGACACGATGCTGATGTCATACTCTTTAGATGCTGGGAAAAACAGGCACAATATGGATCTTTTGTCAGAGATTCATTTGCAGCACAAAACCATTTCATTTAAAGATGTTGCTGGAATTGGCAAAGCCCAGGTAACTTTTGATTTCGTAGATATCGAGCAAGCTAAAGATTATGCCTGCGAAGATGCGGATATCACTCTTAGATTGTACCAGTTTTTTGAAAAAAGATTATTTACAGAAAATGTTTTGGGAGTTTATGAAAACTTAGAAAAGCCATTAATTAAAATTCTAGCCACAATGGAGAATAATGGAATTAAGATAGATGAAAATATTTTAGGAAAATTATCAAAAAAATTTGAGATTGAAATTAAAAACCTTGAAAAAAAAATATTTAAAATTTCAAAGGAAGAATTCAACATTGGTTCTCCAAAACAATTGGGGGATGTGATTTATGAAAAATTAAAAATTGCAGGAACAAAAAAAACCAAAAAAGGAAATTTTGCTACCAATGTCTCAGTTTTAGAAGATTTGGCAGATCAGGGTCATGAATTTCCAAAGCTAGTTTTAAATTGGAGACAAAAATCCAAACTCAAAAATACTTATACTGATACACTTCCAACTTACATTCATAAAAAAACAAAAAGAGTTCATACGTCATTTTTATTGGCAGCTACCACAACGGGTAGACTTGCAAGTGCAAATCCTAATCTTCAAAATATCCCTATTAAAAATATAGAGGGTAAAGAAATTAGATCTGCATTTATTACAGACAAAAATTCAAGTCTTATTTCAGCCGATTATAGTCAAATTGAAATGAGAATCCTTTCCCATATGGGAGATGTTAAGGAGTTAAAAAAAGCTTTTTTAAATAAGGAAGATATTCACAATTTAACAGCTAGCCAAATATTTGGGGTTTCCATTAAGCAAGTGGATGAAGATATGAGAAGAAAAGCCAAGGCAATTAACTTCGGTATTATTTATGGTATATCTTCATATGGATTGGCAAAACAAATTTCTGTCAGCAATTCAGAAGCTGAAAGTTTTTTAAGATCTTATTTTACAAAGTTTCCCGAGATTAAAGAATTTATGAATGAGACAATAAAGTTCTGTAGAAAAAATGGTTATGTAAAAACTTTATTCGATAGAAAGTGCCACTTCCCAAGCATTAATGATAAAAATCATACTTTAAGAACCTTTCAAGAAAGGGCATGCATCAATGCTCCGATCCAAGGAACAGCTGCTGACGTCCTCAGACTTGCGATGGTAAAAATTGATAAAAAAATTATAGATAAAGATATTAATGCTAATTTGCTTATACAGGTGCATGATGAGCTACTCCTAGAATGTAAAGAAAAAGATGAGAGTAATGTAAAAAAACAAATATCTTTTGAGATGGAAAGTGCATCAGAACCTCTTCTACAATTTAGTATTCCACTCACAGTAGACATAAAAAGCGGTAAAAACTGGACTGAAGCTCATTAATTAGTGGTCTTTTTTTTGACTTTGTTTGATAATATTAACTCTTAAATGATGAACAAAATAATTGCATTAGTGGATGATGATAGAAATATTTTAACAAGTGTTTCTATGGCTTTAGAAAATGAAGGATTTAAAGTTCAAACGTACCTTGATGGTGAAAGCGCCTACATTGGAATTACAAGAACACCGCCTGATTTGGCGGTTATTGATATTAAAATGCCAAAGATGAATGGAGAAGAGTTGTTAAAAAAACTTAGAAAAAAAACTGACATTCCCATAATTTTCCTAACATCAAAAGACGAAGAAGTGGATGAGTTGCTAGGTTTGAAATTGGGGGCAGATGATTTTGTAAAAAAATCAGGAGGATTTTCAATTAAAGTTCTTATAGAGCGAATTAAGGTTCAGTTTAGAAAAAGAGATCAGAATATTCCAGTTAATAAAAACACAGTTCAGCAAGGAAAGCTCATGCTTGACCCCGAACAACTTGAATGCACATGGGACAATCAAGCTTTGCCTGACAAGCTAACAACTACAGAGTTCCAAATCGTATATGAATTGGCTAAAAGACCTGGCGTTATTAAAGAGAGGTCTCATTTAATGACTATTGCATACAAAGAAAGTGATGACGTGGAAGACAGAACGATTGATAGTCATGTCAAAAGAATTAGAAAAAAATTTAAAAAAATTGATAAAGATTTTTCAGCTATAGAAACTAGGTACGGCAGTGGATATCGTTGGAATGTAGGCCAATAATGTTTGCTAGACTGCTGTCCTCCAGATCTTTGTTGGCTCAGTTTTTAGTTTTTAATTTATTTACATTTATTATTCTTGGTTTTTTTACTTTTATTTATCTAAAAGCTATTCAACCAGAGTTAATATCTAAGCAATCTAACCAGCATCTTCGTGTTATCAAAAATATTGAAGCTAATTTAAATATACAAAAAACCAAAATTGGTAGCAAAGATTTAAAAAATTTTTTAATTAAATCTAAATTTCTATTAGATGAAGTAGATCAGATAAGATTTTTGAGCAAAGAAGGAGAGCCTTTGTTCGACTCAATTTTCTTAGATCTTGACCAAAAAGTATTTTCCAAAGCTTTAAAAATTGAGCAATCAAGTTTGAAAAGCCAGGCTAAAGAAGAAGAAAAAATATTGATTGGCAATACAAAACAAGATCTTTCCAATGAAAGTTTTTTAAAAAAAAACATAACTAGATTAAGCGATACAAATAATTTTAGCGAATCAGAGCTAGTCAAAAAAAATTTTATTGTTCACACCTTTTCAAAGATTCTTTTAGAAAATAATGAGCAGCTTATAATAATTATTTCTGAAATTTCAAATGAGATTATGCTAGCTGTTGAAGAAAGAAAAAACTTTGTTCTTAGATCTGTGGTTGTAGCTGCGGTTATTATTTTAATTTTTTCCATTTTTTTAAATGCATACATTATAAAACCAATTAGAGAGCTAAGTGCACTTGCCAATCAAGCTTCTCCTGAAAGAAAAAAAATTAGTTTCGTTAATAGAATAGAAAATAGAGATGATGAAATTGGAAATTTATCGAGATCATTGAGTGAAATGACCAGCACATTGTATGACCGTATTGATTTAGCTGAAAGATTTGCATCTGATCTTACACATGAAATTAGAAATCCTTTAGCATCTCTCAAAGGCGCATCAGACCTGCTTAATACGACGAATGACAAGATCAAAAGAGACAAATTGTTAAAAATTATATCCAATGATGTAGACAGAATTGAAAGACTTATTACTGACTATTCTCAAGTTTTGAAAGATGAGGCAACTCAGTCTAGATCTACTGCAAAAGAATTTGATTTAATACCTGTAATTGAAGCTGTTGTAGAAGACTTTAATACAGATACAAAAACTTTGAATAAAAATATTTCTATTGTTTTCAAAAATTTGTCCCTAAAACAAAAAACAGCAAAAATATTTGGCATTGAAAGCAGAATTGAGCAAGTGATAGCCAACATCTTGGAAAATGCTGTTTCGTTTAGCCCAAGAAATAAAGCAGTTACACTGTCTATTTCGCAAAAAAACAAAAAAGTGAAAATACTAGTCCGAGATAAAGGCCCAGGATTTGACGAGAAAAATGTAAGTAAGATCTTTGAAAGATTCTATAGTGACCGCCCCGATGACAGTTCCGTTAATCATTCAGGCTTAGGATTGAATATTGTAAAAAGTATTATCGATTCACACCAGGGATCTATTGAAGCTTATAACTTTTCAAAAACTTCTAATTCAGGTGCTGTGATTGATATACAGTTGCCCTTGCGGAAATAATTAATTGATTTCACGCATTTAACTTGTTAAAGGACAACTATAAAAATGGATTTTAAAGTAAAAGATATTAATTTGGCTGATTTCGGAGATAAAGAAATTTCTCTCGCGGAAACAGAAATGCCAGGATTGATGGCATTGCGTGCCGAATATTCTGCTAAACAGCCCCTAAAAGGAGCAAATATTCTTGGTTGTCTTCATATGACAATACAAACGGCAGTATTAATAGAAACACTTACTTCTTTAGGAGCTTCCGTGCGATGGTCTTCATGTAATATTTTTTCTACCCAAGATCATGCGGCAGCATCAATAGCAAGAAAAGGAATTCCGGTATTTGCTTGGAAAGGCGAAACAGACGAAGAATACTGGTGGTGTATTAAGCAAACTATCGAGGGCAATAAAGATTGGAAGCCCAACATGATTCTTGACGATGGAGGAGATTTAACAGCTTTACTACACAAAGAATATTCAGATTTACTCAAGTCAGTAAAAGGAGTTTCGGAAGAAACTACAACAGGCGTACTGGCTTTGAAAAAAATGGAATCCCAAAAGAAACTATTAATACCGGCTATCAATGTTAATGATTCAGTTACAAAATCTAAATTTGATAATTTGTATGGCTGCAGAGAGAGTCTTGTCGACGGAATTAAGAGAGCAACAGATGTTATGATGTCAGGAAAAGTAGCCATAGTTGCAGGCTTTGGTGACGTAGGAAAAGGAAGCGCTGCATCTCTAAGACAGAATGGAGCAAGAGTTTTAGTTACAGAGACAGATCCTATTTGCGCATTACAAGCAGCCATGGAAGGCTACGAAGTAGTTTTGATGGACGAGGCAATTAGTAGTGCAGACATAATTGTTACAGCGACTGGTAACAAAGATATTGTTACAGCTGATCACGTGAGAATGATGAAAGATAGGGCCATTCTTTGCAATATTGGTCACTTTGATAATGAAATTCAAGTTGATGCATTAAGAAATTATAAATGGACTGAAATTAAGCCCCAAGTCCATGAGATAGAACTGCCAAGTAAGAAAAGAATTATTTTATTGGCAGAAGGAAGACTCGTTAATCTCGGCTGCGGTACGGGTCACCCAAGCTTTGTAATGAGTGCTTCATTTACAAACCAGGTTATGGCTCAAATAGAGCTTTGGAATCATTCAAAAAATTATGAAAATAAAGTTTATGTGCTTCCCAAGCACCTAGATGAAAAAGTTGCATATCTCCACTTAGAAAAAGTAGGAGCAAAATTGACAAAACTTACAAAAGAACAGGCTGACTACATAAGTGTTCCCCAGCAAGGTCCGTTTAAGCACGACACATACAGATATTAACAATAATGGAATTTATTTCCATCAAGCAACTTCAAAAACTAGCCAATCAAATATCAAAAAAAGTTTTAGCTGGAGATACTATTTATTTAAAAGGAGAAATAGGTGCTGGTAAAACTACTTTTTCAAGATTTTTAATACACCATATTCAAGAAAAAAATAAAATTAAACAAGAGGAAGTTGTTAGCCCTACCTTTAATATAGTTCAGTATTATTATATTACAAAAAAACTACATATTGCTCATTATGATCTGTATAGAATTAAAAAAGCCAAGGACTTGATGAATACAGGTCTTTATAATCAAGAAGAATTTTTTCTTAATATAATTGAATGGCCCGAACTAATTAAAAAGAAAAACAAAAATAGAATTGAAATAGTTTTAAAACATACAAAAAATAATGATTTAAGAAAATACAATGTTAAATATTTTGGAAGATTTAAAAAATAATAAATTGCAAAAAGTAGCGGGAGACGCTTCTTTTAGAAGTTTTTATAGATTTCAAGATAAAAACAAACATTTTATTTTAATTCATTGTCGTAAACAAAAAAAAAAAATCTTCAGCAATATTCAAAAATAAATAATTTTTTAAGAAGCCACAATTTGTTAGCTCCCAACACGTTCAAGCTTGATTTGAAATTGAACTATATGATCATTGAGGATTTGGGGGATAAAACTTATTTTGACCTTATCAGTAAAGATAAAAACAAGCTCAGACACTATAAAAAAATAGTAGATACTTTAATAAAAGTACAATCAATCAAGATCAATCTAGCCTCTAAAAAAATTATAAAAAAATCATATACTAAAAATATTCTTTTCAAAGAAAGCAATCTTTTTTTTGAGTGGTATGCAACGCAGCATGTAAATAAAAATAAAATTAAAAATTTTAAAAAAGATATAAATATAATTTTGTCAAAAATATTTTCTCAAATTACTTTTGCCAATAACTATTTTGTTCATCGTGATTTTCATGTCTCTAACTTGATGTCTTTTAAAAAAAAAGTTGGTATTATTGATTCTCAAGATGCTCTCATTGGCAATCCAGCTTATGATATTTTATCGCTTATTGATGATGTTAGAATTAAAACTAGCAATAAACTGAAAGAACAAATTTTGAAATACTATCTATCTAAAGCTAATAAAAATTTTAGTCTAAATCAGACTGCATTCCAAAATGATTTTGATATTTTATCAGTGCAAAGAAGCTTAAAAATTATCGGTATTTTTTACCGATTGCACTTAAGAGATGGAAAAAAACATTATCTTCCGCTAATTCCTTATGCTTGGTCATTGCTACATAAGAGATTAAAAAATCCTATTTTTAATGAACTAAACCAGGTTCTCAGTCATTATCTTCCAATGAGCAAAAGAAAGTAGCGATATGGTAATTAAAAAAGCAATAATTTTAGCCGCCGGTTTTGGAAAAAGACTGCTCCCGCTTACCAAAGAACAGCCCAAACCCTTATTGGAAGTAAAAGGAAAAAAGCTACTTGATTACTCCATTAGCTTTCTATTGGCCAACGGTGTTTCGGATATTATTATCAACTCTCACTATCTCCATGAGCAAATTTCAAATTTTGTTAATGAAAGATATCCCAATATTAAAATTTCATATGAAAAAGAAATCTTAGATACGGGGGGAGGAATTTTGAACGTCCTTCCTTTTTTTCAAGGAGAAAATTTTTTAGTTTTAAACAGCGATACTATTTGGACCAATGATTACAAAATTGATTTAAAAAAATTAACGGATGTTTTTTATGAAGGAAAAAATAAAGCAGCATTGTTATTGGCTACCAAGGAGAATAGCTTTGATTCTAATTTATCAGGAGATTTTGGCATTGATGAACAGGGCTTTCTTAACAAAAAAGCAAAAAACTATATTTACACAGGATGTCAAATTTTGAATCCAGACATCTTTAATAAGAAGAATGCACCCAGCTCTTTTTCAATGAATGAAATCTGGGAAGATTTAATAAAGGATAACTCTTTAAATGGGCACGTTTCTAGCTGCACATTTTTACACGCAACTAATTTAGAGATCTATAATCAGCTGAATAGTTCCAAAACTATTGATTTGTAATAATTTCTTTAGCTCTTGATTGGTCTAAATATTTAAAACTTTGCAATTGAAGCCCATTCATTTCAATAAGAATTGGATTGCCGGTAGGTATTTCTAACTTAGTAATCATTTTATCAGAAATATTAAGTATTTTTTTACACAATGCTCGTAAACTATTTCCATGAGCAGATACTAAAATATTTTTTTCATTTTTTAATAAAGTCTCTATTTCTTTGGTGTAAAAAGGAACTGCTCGATTGTAAGTGTCTAACAAGGATTCTGTATCAGGAATTAACTTAGGATCAATTTTGTCATAAACCTTACTGTGAATAGGATGATTAGGATCTTCTCTGCTTAGTTTTGGAGGCTGCGTTGTATAGCTTCTCCTCCAAGTCATAACTTGTTCCTTCCCATGCTTTTGTTCTGTTTCAGCTTTATTTAGTCCCTGCAGGCCACCGTAGTGTCTTTCATTAAGCTGCCACGCCCTAACGGTAGTTAGGTTTTTTTGATCAAGCTCATCTAAAATAATTGCCAAAGTATTAATCGCTCTTTTTTGAAATGAAGTAAAAGCAAGCTCAAAAGTTATATCTAGTTTTTTAATTAGCTCCCCAGATTTTTTTGCCTCTTCTTTTCCCTGATCAGTAAGCTCAGCGTCATACCATCCTGTGAATCTATTTTCCAGATTCCATTGGCTTTGACCGTGTCTTACAAGTATTAAATTTGCCATTAATATAATTTTGTTTAATGTATAAAAAAAAATTGAGCAATATAAAAATAAAAAAAATGATAAACATTTCGCAAATGGGTCAGCATTTGTATAAAATAATTTTTCACACAGGCACTGGTGTGCTAATCTTGCTGTCAGTTTATCCTGGTAATCTTATTGGTTTAATTTTTTTCGGAGATGACACAACATTTCCTGGATCAGATAAATTCCATCATTTTCTTTCTTATTTTTTAGTGAGCGGATTTGGTTTCTTGGCCTATCCGGAGAAAAATTTTTTTTTAAAATTATTAGTTTTTTTATTAGGATTAGCTTTTTTTTTAGAACTATTTCAAATTTGGATTCCCAATAGATATTTTGAATTTTTAGATATGTTTTCTAATTTTTCTGGTGTATTCTTGGCGTTAATCGCAACGAAAGTGTTAAAAAATGTCAAATTTTGAAAATAGGGAAAAAAGTTTTGAAAAGAAGTTTGTTTTGGATGAGGAAGTAAAATTCAAAATTGAGGCTAGAAGGAATAAGCTAATAGGAGAGTGGGTTTCTGATATATTTGGTTATAGCGAAAGTCAAAGAGAAGCCTATATTCAAGCAGTAATTGCATCGGATTTTAAAAAAGCGGGAGACGAAGACGTTTTTGAAAAAGTAAAAAACGATCTTGACGGCAAAAATATCAGCGATGAAGACTTAAGAAAAAAAATGAACGAATTTTTTGAAATTGCCAAATCTTCAATTAAATAAAAAATAAAAATTACAAAAAAATTCTCACTTGCTTTATAATTAAGCTTGTGATTCGCTATAAAAACATTGTTATTTCCATTCTCGCAAGTTTTTTGCTGTTTGGCTGTGTCTCTGTACCTAAAAATGTAGCTAATGTTTGTGATATTTTTTCTGAAAAATATTTTTGGTTTAAAAGTGCTTTGGCAACAGAAAAAAAATGGGGGGCTCCTATTGAGCTGCAAATGGCTATTGTTAAAAGAGAAAGCGGATTTGATTGGCTAGCCAAACCAGAGAGAACAAAAATTTTTAAAATTATTCCTTGGACTAGACCTTCTAGCTCTTTTGGCTTCTCGCAAGCTGTAAACGGAACCTGGGAAATGTATAAAAATGATACAGGAAATGATCTGGCATTGAGAGCAACATTTTCTGATTCATCTGATTTTATTGGTTGGTATATCAACAATACTTATAAAAAATTAAAAATTAGCAAAAAGGATTATTACCGCCAGTACATAGCCTACCATGAAGGCTGGGGTAATTATAAAAACTACAGAAAAAAACCCAATGTTGTTTCTTATGCAAGAGAAGTGAATAGCCAAGCTAAAAAATACAAACGACAGCTTGATAAATGTAAATCAAGCCTAGATAGAAATAAATATATACTATTTTAGTTAGAAGATTTTAACTGCTTCTCAAGTTCAATATCGATCGCGTCTATTCTTTGTGTATTTTTTCCAATCATTAAATAAACAGTCGGGATTACGTACAAAGTAAAGAAAGTAGAGAATATCATTCCAGAAAAGATAACCACCCCAATCGTTAGTCTGCTTGCTTCTCCAGGACCTGATCCTAAAATTAAAGGAAGAACCCCCGCTATTGTTGATAAGGATGTCATTAAAATTGGTCTTAATCTAATCTTGCAAGAATTAACTATTGCCTTCTCAATGCTTTGTCCTTCAATACGTAGTTGGTTGGCAAATTCAACAATCAAGATACCATTCTTGGCGGCAAGACCAATCAGAATAATCAATCCAATTTGACTATAAATATTCAGAGAACTGCCGGCTACCAGTATTCCAATGATTCCTCCAAATGTTGCCAAAGGAACGGTTAACATAATGGTAAATGGATGTACCCAGCTTTCAAATTGAGCTGCCATAGAAAGGTAGGCAGTTAAAAGCGCTAAGGCAAAAATTAAATATATTCCAAGATTTGTTTTTTGGTATTCCTCAGACTCCCCTTTGTAGGCAATCCTAACTTCAGGAGGTAATTTTTCTTTAACTACATTTTGCAAAAATTCCAAAGCTTTATCCATGGTATATTCGCCACCCAGTCTTGCGGAGATGGTGACGGCTCTCTGTCTATTATACCTGCTCAAAAAAGGAGCAGCAGCACTTTCTGATATGCTGACAACAGATGATAAGGATATTAGTTTTCCTGTACTTCCAGATCTAACAAATATTTTATTTAAGCCACTTATGTCTGATCTATTAGACAGATCTGACTGCAGTATTATATTATATTCTTTTCCATCTTGCGTAAATTTAGTGACGCTTCTTGATCCGAAAAATGTCTCTATAGATCTTCCGATAGATTCGATGGATATTCCAAGGTCAGCAGCTTTTCGGTTGTTAATTTCTACTTTTAGTTCTGGCTTAGTAATTGCGTAGTCATCTTCTATGCTGTTTAGGCCAGGATTTTTTCTTGCTTCAGCTTTTACAATCTCTTTCCATACGCTTAATTTTTCATAAGAATTTCCAAGAAGAACAAACTGAACTGGTTTTTCAACTCCACCAGCTCTAATCGCTTGCGGCATTACAGGAAATGCAACTATTCCAGGTACTTTGCTTATTTCAGCAAAAGCAGATCTTAAAATAGCTTGCCCAGATCTTTTTCTTTTACTCCAATCCTCAAGAAGAACTATAATGAAACCAGAGTTAAGTTGTTTTGCACTGCTTCCAAATCCTGGCACGCGTAATAATAATCTTTTTATCTCTCCTTTTCCCACTTGAGGTAAAAACATTTTCTCGATCTCTTCAGCTTTTCCAGAAGTAAAATTAAACCCAGAGCCTTCGGCAGCTTTTATAATTACAAAAAATACTCCTCTATCTTCCTGTGGAAGAAGCTCTTTTTTAGCAAAGTTAAATAAACCAACATTGGCAAACAAAACCAAAATCAAAAAAATTACAATAGCTTTTCTTTTCATCAAAATGAATTGAAGGGTTTCTAAATAAAAAGATTCAAACTTTGCAAAATAGACATTAAATTTTTCAGTTATTTTTGGCTGTTTTTTTTGAATTTTTAAATATTTTGAACCAATCATGGGAGATAAGCTAAGAGCAACAAAGCTTGATATAATTACGGCAAAGGACATGGTTACTGCCATTTCTAAAAATAATCTTCCAATTAATCCTTTAATAAACACTAGAGGCAAGAAAACAGAAACCAACACTAGCGTAGTTGCAATAATGGCAAAAGCCACTTGTTTAGACCCCTTATAAGCTGCCACTAAAGAAGTTTCCCCCTCCTCCATTCTTCTATAAATATTTTCACCCATCACAATCGCGTCATCAACCACAATCCCAATGGCAATCACAATCGCCATTAAAGTAAATAAATTGATAGTAAACCCAGCAACATAAATTGCTAAAAAGGTTGATATTAAGCAAACAGGAATGGCAACCGCTGGTATAGCTACTGCCGTTATGTTTCCTAAAAATAAATAAATTATTATAATAACCAAAATTATAGAAATAATAATAGTTCGGTACACCTCATTAACCGATTCCTCAATGTAGGTTGATCTGTCAAAGGCAACTTCTAGACTTGAGCCAGCTGGCAAAGTTGGAGAAATTTCTTTTATTTTTTGTTTTATAAGTTTTGCAACTTCGATCGTGTTAGCTGTAGACTGCTGATAAATTCCAAGACCAACGTTTTGCACTCCATTACCTTTAAATAAAGTGCTGGTGTTTAAAGCTCCCAATTCTAGCCTTGCAACATCTCTTAGTTTTACTAACGATCCATCATTATTTCTTTTAAGAATAAGGTCTTTATAGTCTTCAACTTTTACATAAGCCTTTTCAACTTTTATAATGAGATCCATTTTTTTGGACTCAACTTTTCCAGCTGGAAATTCAACATTTTGTTTTCGCAATGAATCTTCTAATTCTTGAACAGTAATGTTACGAGCTGCCATAGCGGTGGGATCCAGCCAAATTCTAAGAGACAATTCTCTTTCGCCCCCAAGATTGATTTGTCCTACCCCGTCAACATTTGCAAAGTAGTCTTTTAAGTATCGGTTCGCATAATCAGTCAATTCCAAATCAGACATATTAGCACTCTGAAAAGCTAACCACATGGTTGTAGTTCTTGCAGCAGATGCTTTGGTTATTTGTGGTGGTTCAGCCTGGTCCGGTAAGTCATCAACAATTCTTGCTATTCTATCTCTTACGTCGTTTGCTGCAGTATCTAGGTCAATTCCCAAGTCAAATTCTAAATTTATAGTTGATCTTCCGTCTTCACTTTTGGAATCAATGGTAACAACTCCTGGAGTTCCGCCAACTCTGTCTTCTATTTTTTGAGTAATTTGTGCATCGACAATTGATGCAGAAGCTCCCTTATAATCAACACGAATAGATACTTTTGCTGTCTCAACGTCCGGGAGTTCTCGAAGAGGTATTTTGTTAAAAGTAACAATACCAAACAAAACCAAAACCAAACTCATTACCGTTGCAAAAACAGGACGCTTGATGGAAAGGTCAGTTAGAAACATATCAATCTACCGATTTAACAATTTTTACTTTTCCTTTAGGCTTAACTTTATTGGTGCCTTCTGCCAAAATAGTCTCGTTCTCAGTCAAACCGGAAATAATTTCAATTTTATTTTCATTTCTTCTTCCTATTTCAACTTTAGCTCTTTCGATAATATTATTTTGTATTTTAAATATAAATTTATCTTTACCTTGAATTAACAAAGCTTCCTCAGGAATGGAAAGAGATTTTTTTTCATTAAAAATGACTTTAATATTTAATAGCATTCCAGGTATTAGCTTTTCATCTGAATTATTTATTTTAGCCTGAACCAATATGGATCTAGTTGTCGGATCTACTCTTGAGCTAACGGAGGATATGGCTCCCTCAAAAGTTTCTTTATAGGCGTCTGTGGTAACAGTAACTTTCAGTCCATTTTTAATAATTGAAAAATAATTTTCAGGTAATTTTACATCGACTTTTAGAAATTTAATATCGTCTAGATTTGCAATGATTGAATTTTCACCACCAAGTATGCCAGGAGTTATTTCTCTTTTGCCAACACGACCGCTAAATGGAGCGATAATACTTTCTTCATTAATTAATTTCGCTATTTCTTCATTTTTTTTTACAAATGGGTATTTGTCAAAATCTATTGAGCTCACTAGGTCTTCTTTTTTAATTCTTATAGAAAAAGACTGATTTGCAATTGCTGTACCAAAAGTATCTATTTGATCATAAAAAGAAAAATATTTAACTTTAGTTGCAATGACACCAACAGGAGCATTTTTTTGTTTCGTAATAGCAGCTTCAATTTTGCTAGAAACAAAAGCTCTCCCTGCAATAATAGATACAATGACCAATGTAACTACACTTAGAAATATAATAATTTTTTTTTGAGTCTTCATTGTCGCCATAAAATTTTTTTTCTTTAATCAAAATTTGCACTTAATTAGCATCTAATTAAGGCCGTTTAAATCCTCATAATTTGGCGAAAAAACGATTATTTTAGACTAAAAGATCCTCTTTTAAGGCCCATTCAGACCAGGAGCCATCGTAAATTTTTGCCTCATGGCCCGTTACAATATTAAAGGCTTTTCCAATAACACAGGCAGACACTCCAGACCCACAACTAAAAACTAATGGTTGATCAAGTTTAATTTTTAGTGATTTAAATTTTTTTTCTAATGTTTGTTTATCAAGAAAGCATTTGGTTTCCGGGTCGATACATTCGTTCCAAGGTAGATTAATGCTATTGTGTATAGAGCCACTTTTGAGATTTTTTCTAGGCTCCGGTTCTGTTCCGGAAAATCTTCCTTTGCTTCTTGCATCAATAACTTGAAAATTATTATTTAAAATATTTTGCTTCATGTCATCATACGTTTTGAGAATAGATTTATTTTCTAAAGTTTTAAAGTTTGTTTTAGAGTACTTGCGGCCTTTGCCACTCTCTGTCTCTTTTTTTTCCTTTAACCACTTGACCAACCCTCCGTCTAAAATCGAAACTTCTTTATATCCATAATAATGAAACATCCACCATACTCTTGGGGCGCTAAATATTCCCAAAGAGTCATAAACAATAATATGATCCTGATTGGAAATTCCTAGATTTCCAACCATTTCAGAAAAATTTTCTGAAGACAAAAGCATATGAGGAAAGTCACTATTTTTTTCTGAAAACTCATCAATGTCAAAGAAAATAGATCCTGGAATATGAACAGTTTCAAATTCTAATTTCCCAGATCGCCCAGAGTTTGGCATGTGCCAAGAACAATCTAATATTTTTATGTTCTTGTTAATAATATTTTTTCTTAGCCATTCGGTACTAACTAATGCCATATTGTTCTTTCATCTTTTTATTATAGTTTTGATGATACTCTTCTGCAAAGTAAAAAGTAGAAGCTTTTGTAATTTCGGTAACTATTCCTCCTTTAAATTTATCGATATTCATTTTGATCCTAGATTCTTCTGCTATAATTTTTTGAGAATTATTCGTATAATAAATTGCAGATCTGTATTGAGTTCCAATATCTGGTCCTTGCCTATTTAAAGTTGTGGGGTCATGTATTGTCCAAAACTGATTTAAAAGATCTTCATAAGAAATAATTTTTTCATCAAACAATACTTCAATTGCTTCACTATGGTTTGTCTCTCCGTTGCAGACTTCTTCGTAAGTAGGATCGACTGTATTACCACCGGTATAACCAACGGATGTTTTAATAACGCCTTTAAGAGAATCGTAAATTTCCTGTATATGCCAGAAGCATCCCGCAGCAAATATGGCTTTGTTCATGGAATTCTTATACTAAGTAAATTAATGATGGTAAAATTAATTTAATGCTTACCCAGAATCAAACTGGCATTCTCTACATGGTTTTGAGTACGGTGGCATTTTCATTAATGGATATCCTGGTTAAATTAATGTCCCCTTATTACCCGACTGGCGAACTAGTTTTTTGCAGAGGCTTTTTTGGCCTCATTCCTATTTTTTTTATTATACCTAGGCATAAATATAAAAACTTTTTTGAAACTAAGAAGCTAAAACTGCACTTAATAAGGGCTGCAGCAGGTGCGTTTGCAATGATTTCAATTTATTTTGGAATTAGATATTTGCCATTAGCTGAAGCAGTATCCATTACTTTTGCTGCACCAGTATTCGTAACAATTTTATCTATTTTTTTTCTTCAGGAAAAAGTTCGATTTATCAGATGGTCAGCAATTGCATTAGGATTGGCCGGTGTCTTGGTTGTTTTGAAACCTGGTACAGAATTGTTTAGTATTTATTCTATTTTTCCAATTTTTTTCTGCTTAGGATTTTCTGTTGTTGCTATCAGTATAAAAAAGCTTTCAGCAACAGAGCCTGACTATTTGATTATGATTTTTTTTACATTCGCTCTAATTTTGTATGGTTTTCTTTCGATATTAAATCAAGACTGGATTATGCCTACTATGAAAGATCTTGTTTTTTTAGTTTTGATAGGAATTTTTGGATCAGTAGGAAATATGATGTTAACCATGTCCATAAGAAGGTCTAATGTTTCTTCGGTCACTCCCATTAAATACTTAAGTTTAGTTTTTGCAATTATTTCTGGAATGCTCTTGTTTAACGAGCTTCCTTCTACGAGCACGTATATCGGTGCAGGCATGATTATTCTAAGTTCTTTAATTATCTTTAGAAGAGAGCAAGGCAAAAAAATTACCACAACCATTACAAGACAAATATAGTGACGAAGCCAAAATATTGGAATACTGCAAAAAAGTTTTTGTCTAAAAAAGACAAGGTTCTAAAAAAAATTATTCTCACCTACAAAGGTAGCCTGACTATGAGGAATGATCCTTTCTTTTCTTTATGCAAATCTATTATTGGTCAACAAATTTCAGTTCAGGCAGCCAATTCGGTTTGGAACAAATTTGAACTTAAGGTAAAAAAAATAAACCCAAAAAATGTTCTTAAATTAACCAGGTCTCAGTTATCTAGCTGCGGTCTATCAAGGCAAAAAGTTGAGTATTTGAAAAATTTAGCAATCAAATTTAATACTAAAGCTATTGATGTGCGAAATCTAAAAACAATGGATGATGAAACTGCAATTGCATATTTAACACAAGTGAAAGGCATCGGCAGATGGACCGCTCAAATGTTTTTGTTTTTTAATCAGCATCGGTCTGATATTTTCCCTACTCAAGACATTGGTTTTTTAAGAGCTATATCCAACAATTACAAAACCACTTACCCGCCTCCAACTAAAAAATTGGATGCTTTAAAAAAATTGTGGACTCCTTACGCAACAGTTGCAACTTGGTATTTGTGGCGGAGCATAGATCCTGTGCCAGTCAAATACTAAACGCCCTCTACTATTTCAAGATCTCTAAACGTAGTGCTTTTGGCCAATGCCCAGGCATCTTGGTATTCTTTTGAGTTGTAGCATGCAACGGCAGCATCATAATTTTCAAATTCCCATATTACAGTTCGTGGAATGTTATTTCCTTCCAGCGTTACGTATTTACCACCTCTTACCAGAGGTTTGCCTCCATGAGCTACAATAGCCTGTGTCGCTTTTTTTCCGTAGTTTCCTAAATTTTCTTGATTTTCAATTTTTTTATAAATTGCAATCCAGTAGCCCTTATTCATTTTAATTTCCCCCTGTTAGATAGTTGAGCGCAAATTACCATTTTTAATTTAATTGTAAATTTTTAGATTTAATCGCATAATTTGTATTTATGAGCGAAAAATTTTTTCAAAACAAACAGGCTATTATAATTTTAATCGCTGCATCTTTGGTGGTTTTGATTTCTATGGGAATAAGACAAACATGGGGTTTGTTTTACGGATTTTTTGAAACAGATCTGGGATTTAGTAGAACGCAATTCGGACTAGCTATTGCTATACAAATGGTTTTATGGGGATCTCTGGTGCCTATTTTTGGATTGCTCTCAGATAAATTTGGTCCCAGAAGAGTGGTTGCTTTTTCATTTATTATTTATTTAATAGGTATTTATCTTTTGCTGCAAGAGCCAAAAACAGTTTTTGGTTTTCAGATTAGCCTAGGAGTTTTGATTGGTATTGCCTTGGGAGGAACGGCTGTTTCCGTACCCGTTTCAGCAGTGGGTAAATTTTTTTCGAATAAAAACAGAACCATAGCAACGGGGTTGGTGACGGCTTCGGCATCTATAGGTTTTTTCTTGATGCCCATTTTTGTGAAATTTTCCAATGGCAGTTATGGTTGGAAAAATACATTAGAATATTTTTTGTATTTTCTTATGTTTGGTCTCTTATGTTCTTTGTTTATGTTAAAGAAAGAATATACCGATGAAACAAATAATCAATTCACCAGAGATCAGTCCGCAACCAAAGCTTTAAAAGAAGCCTTTCAACACAAAGGTTACAAATTGTTAACCGCTGGATTTTTTGTCTGTGGTTTTCAGATCACTTTAGTTGCGACCCACATTCCTGGATATATTAAGCTAACAACTCTTCCCGAGTGGACGGCAACAGCTATTCTTTCTTTAATAGGACTGTTTAATATTTTTGGAACATTAGGCATGGGCTATTTGTCATCTAAATATAGTAAGAAAATGCTTTTAAGTTGGCTATATTTTTTAAGAGCAATTGCTATTTTGTTATTTTTGCTTTTTCCCAATTCTATTTATGTAGCGCTAGGATTTGGAGTTGTTTTTGGAATTTTATGGTTAGCAACTATTCCGCCAACGAATGGAATTGTGGCCCAAGTGTTTGGAACTAAATATTTAACTACGTTGTTTGGAATTGTTTTCTTTAGCCATCAAATAGGATCTTTTCTCGGAGCCTATTTGGGAGGATATTTTTTCGATAAATTTGGTAGCTATGATTACGCTTGGTATTTGTCTTTTTTGTTGTCTATTTTTGCAGGTTTTGTTCATTTACCTATTGATGAAAAACCAATTGTGAGAGTTGCACCAGTTAAAGCCTAAGGTTATTTTTTCAAATAAATAGATATAGATTTACGAAGCTTATCCATTATTTCATCAATATGTTCTT
>ERZ888423.525-NODE-525-length-38570-cov-9.434117_pt1 | contig 38570 bp, 33 predicted proteins | sample MGYA00520523_ERZ888423 | MGnify/ENA primary metagenome ERZ888423 (study PRJEB32303, sample SAMEA104408611) | aquatic metagenome | biome: Brackish water; feature: Pelagic; material: water | place: Baltic Sea | collected 2014-06-08T10:24:00 | depth 30,27 m ... | reverse complement strand
GGTCGTCTACGCCAAACACGGTGTGCGATAGCCGCACCGGCCGGCACGACTGTGGCGAGGGCTCTGCTTTGAGCGACGCGCTGGCCGACTCCGAAGCGGCCGGCCTGCCGCCGATCGAGGTCTCGGCGCAGACCAAGATCATTGGCGCGCGCCGGGTACTGGAGATCGGCACACTCGGCGGCTACAGCACCGGTCCGGCTGCCGGGGGGATCCTGGCTCATCGCGAGGGTGCTGCCTTGTCTGGTCGGCGATGGGCGGCGCGTTGGGTGGCCGCCCTGGCCAGAAGTGCGGCCACCACTGCCCCGGTACCGGCGATCAGGATCGTGATCGACCACCACGTGAGCGCATCGGTGCCGGCCAGCACATAGTGGGCGGTCGCCAACGGCCATGCCGCATAAGCGCAGACGTGTGCGTGCGGAAACCAGCGGTGAGGGTACCGACCGCGCAGCCGGCCCAGCAGCCACACCGCCATGATCAACCACAAGGCGATGATGCCCAGCGCCACTGGCAGTGGGCGCCACGACGCGATGAACGGCACCAGGACCTGCACAACCGTGAAGGGTTCGTAGGTATCGACCAGTAGCAGTGCCGCGTGTACCGCCAGCAGACTCAGTGCAAGCGAGACGAGGCGGCGGTGCAGCAGGACTGCTCGCGGCGACGCAACGCCGCCGGTCCGACGAATGGTGGCCAGCAGTCCGACGAACAGCACTGCGGTCAGAGCGCACCACGCCGTGATCCCGGTTGCCCGGATCAGCACCCACGTCCAGGGAATGGCTGCCAGTGCCTCACGCACCGCCGTCCTCCGGGCCGAGTAGATGCGGTGTGCAGCCATGCCCGACGAGCCACTCGGCGCATGACGTGCCGCGCAGCACTGCCACGGTCGCGGCCGCCTCCGCGCGCCACCCGCAGTCGGCCAGCACGGTCGCCTGCACCACATCCGAGCCGCTCGGACGACCCGTGCGCGGGTGCACGATGTGGTGGGCGCCGGGCCAGCGCCGCCGCAGGGTCGACGAGGTCGCCACCGCCCGGTTGCGGGCATCGAGGCGCAGTGCCCGGATCTCGACCCGGTCGCGCCGGTCGTCGCGCATCGAGACCAGCCATGAGTCGCTATCGGGCGGCACTCCCCGGGTCACCACGTCCCCACCGATGCCGACAAGCACGGCGTGCGCCCCGGCCGCGAGGATGTCCTCGGTCACCATATCGCCGGCCAGGCCCTTGCCCACTGCGCCGGGATCGAGGCCCAGCCCCGAAGGCAGCGCCACCCAGGACTCGCCGACACGCACCTGCGCCATCCCGGGCGCCGGTACCGGCGGCATCGGGAAAGTCATTGCCGTGCTGCCGAAGTCATGTCGATAACCGAGGGCCAACATCGAGGGGAGGACGCTTGCGTCGAGATCGCCCTCGCTCCATGCGTGGGCCGCGACGCAGGTAGTCACCAGCCGGTGCAGATCGTCGCTCACCGCGATCTCCCCGGCCCCGGCGCGGGCGTTGAGCCGGTTGAGTTCGCTGTTCGGACGGAACCTCGACCAGCACGCCTCAAGCAGTTGCACCCGCAGCACGGCCAGGTCGGCAAGGCGGCCGGCCGCGGCACCGGGCGCCCAGACGATGACGTGCAGATCGCTGCCCATTGCCTGTGTCCGCCGCTGCGCCCGCCGCATCGTCAACTGCTGTAGGTCGAGGTGTCGCGCTCGAGGCGAGTCGGGGTACCGGTCGAGCCCGGCGGGCGGGTCTCCTCGGCGATGCGCCGCACCACCTCGAGGTCGGCGTCGGGGCCCCGGGCCAACTCGGCGGCGACCCGGCGCAGTTCGCGGCGGTAGGCCTGAAGTCGGGCCGCCTCGGCGGTGAGCTGTTCGGCGTAGGAATCCAGTTCGGTCCGCTGGTTCCCGTCCTGGCCGGACCGGGGGTTCTCCGCGGAGCGCACCGCGATCAGGCCGGTCAGACCGGCGCAGGCTCCCAGCGCCAGGGCGGCTGCGATCCAGCCGTCAGCGCGCCGGCGCGCTCGAGGCATCGAGATCTCCTTTCCTGGCAGCCATATCCCATCGTCCGTGTGGTCGGCAGCGAGGGCAAGGTGACGCCGATAATGGACCGATGAGGACAGCACGGGGACTCATCGCGGCCGGTTGCGTGGTGGTTCTGTTGGCGTCCGGGGGCTGCGCGAACCGGACCGGGGCCGGGCAGGACGCCGGGACTCCGTCCGTCCCGGCCGGTGCCGCCCCGCCGTGGAGCCACGACAGCGTGCGGTTCATGGGTCCCGCCGACGAACTGGGCGATGCCGAGCTGCTCGACGCGATGAGCCGGCGCGGGTCGGTGCGGGATCTGTCCGCGGAGCCGATCAGCGACCGTGAACTCGCCGCCCTGCTGTGGGCGGCCCAGGGGGTGTCAACCCCGTCGGGTGCGCGCACCGTGCCCTCGGCCGGCGCGCTGTACCCGCTGGAGACCTATGTGGTCACTCCCGCCGAGGTGCTGCGGTACCGTCCGGCCACCGCCTCGGTGGAGGTGCGCGAGGATCCGCGGGCCAAGGAAGTCATCACCACGGCGATCGCCGGGGCGACTGTGTCGAAGGCATACGCCATCGTGGTGATTACCGGGGTGCCTGGCCGAATCACCGGCAAATACGCCGACCGCGGGATCCGCTATATGTGGATGGAGGCTGGGCACGCCGCGCAGAACCTGCTGTTGGCCGCGGCAGCGATGGGCCTTGGAGCGGTGCCGATCGGGGCCTTTGACGACGCCGGGGTAAGCCAGGCTTTGACGCTGTCGGACAACGAGATTCCGCTCTACCTCATCCCGGTCGGGCGCATTGCGGGATGACGGCTTTCCACGCGGATGCGGTGTGTCCTGATGTCGGGGGTGCGCGGATCGCTCATGGCCTCCCGCCAACGAGCGAGCACAGCGGCTCACACCACCGAAAGGATCTGAGTCCGCGAGCGTTTGGACAAGATCCGAGGGGGTGTCACACCGCCGGTGCGACCTGAACCGGCACCCCGTTGAGCACCGAGGTGCCCGACAGCGGGTCGAGCAGTGAACTGTCCAACAGGCTGTTGACGTTGACTCCCGGTCGCCGGGCGGCTACCGACATCCGGGTACCCGGTGCGTCGTGACCCCAGCCATGCGGCAGCGACACCACGCCGCGCCGGATGCCGTCGGTAATCTCCACTGGAACTTCCAGTTCGCCGGCAGGACCGGTCACGATCGCGGCGTCGGTCACACCCAGCCGGGCCGCATCCTCCGGGTGGATCTGCAGCGTGCATCGGTTGCTGCCGCCGTTCAGCGTCGGCAGATTGTGCATCCAGCTGTTGTTGGACCGCAGGTGCCGGCGGCCGATCAGCAGGAACCCGCCGTCGTCGGAACCCAGTGAGTCGTGCAACCGGGGGAGGTCGGCCAGGATCGGCTCGGGCGCCAATTCAATTGTGCCCGATGGGGTTCGGAGGACCTCGGGAATCCTCGGTGTGAGCGGGCCGAGGTCGATCCCGTGCGGGTTGTCCTTGAGTCGCTGCAGTGTCAAGCCGTCGGTGATGGTGCCGAAGGCGTCCCCGAACGGTCCCAGTCGCAGCATCATGTCCAGCCGGCGCTCATATCCGGGTCCCTCGGGGAGCATCGCGGTGAGCTCCTCGACCGCACGCCCGGCCACCGGCGAGTGCGGGTCGGCCACCTCCTTGCCGAGCGCCGCGGCGATGACCTGATCGTCGACGAGTCCGGGATCGGCATCGGCGCCCAGGCCCATCAGTCGCAGGGCCAGCCGGCACATGATCTCCACCTCGCCGGGCCGGCCGGCCGGGAGGTCGAACACCGGCGGCGAATACCGGGCGGTCGTGCGCACCGCCACTCCTGACAGCGCGATGTCGAAGTGCGGCGCGTACGACGCCGGGGGCGGCGGGAGGATGACATCGGCGAGCCGGGTGGTCTCGTTGAGATAGGGATCGACCGAGACCACGAACTCGAGCTGATCCATCGCCCGGGACAATCGCCCACCGTCGGGTGCCGAGAGCACCGGGTTGCCGGCGATCGTCACCAGCGCCCGGACCTGCCCCGGTCCCGGGGTCTCGATCTCCTCGGGCAGCAGGGCGGTGGGCAGTTCGGAGGCGATCTCCGGGTGCCCGGAGACCCGGCTGTGCCAGCGACCGACGGAGAAGCCGCGGCCCGGTTTGGCCGGCCGGGGTGCGGAACCGATCGGGGAGGAGGCGAACATCGCGCCGCCGGGGCGGTCCAGGTTCCCGGTCACCGTGTTGATGACATCGACCAGCCAGCTGGTGACGGTGCCGAAGGCGGTCGTGGAGGTTCCGATCCGGCCGTAAACGGCAGCGCTCGGCGCGGCGGCGATATCGCGCGCCAGCCGCCGGACGTCCTCGGGTGTCAGGCCGCAGTGCCCGGCGACTGCCTCCGGTGGGAAGTCGGCCGCGGCGGCGCGGACCCGATCCAGTCCGGTGATGTGCCCGGCGAGGTCGCCGAGATTGACGAGGTCCTCGTCGAAGAGCACGTTGACCACCGCGAACAGCAAGGCGGCGTCGGTGCCGGGCCGAGGTGCGAGGTGGTGGTCGGCGAGTGCCGCGGTCCGGGTGCGGTTGGGGTCGATGACGGTCAGGGTGCCGCCGCGGCGTTTGAGTGCCTTGAGCTTGCCGCCGAAGTCCGCCGCGGTCGCCAGGCTCCCGTTGGACACCAGCGGGTTGGCGCCGATTATCACCAGATGGTGGGTGCGATCCAGGTCGGGCACGGTGAATGCGAACGGGTTGCCGAACAGATACCCGCAGGCGACCTGCTTGGGCATCTGGTCCAGGGTGCTGGCGGTGTAGACGTTGCGGGTCCCGAGTGCCCGGATGACCGCCGGCGCATACAGGCCGCCGGCGACGGTATGGGCGTTCGGGTTACCGAGGTAGACCGCGACCGAGGGGCCGCCGGTCTCGGCGGTGACCCGGCCCAGACCCTCGGCGGCCGCGTCGAACGCCTCCGCCCAACTCGTTTCGACCAACGTGCCGTTCCTGCGCACCAGTGGCGCGCGCAACCGGTCGGGGTCGTTGTCGAGTTCGGCGAAGCTGGCCCCCTTCGGGCAGACGAAGCCGTGGCTGAACACATCCTCGCGGTCACCGCGGGCGGCGGTCACCCGGCCGTCCTCGGTGGTGAGAACCAAGCCGCACGTCGCTTCGCAGAGCGGACAGATTCGCAACGCGGTTGTGGTCTCGGCGGTCGGCACGGTAGTCGTCACGACAGTCACTGTGCGCCGGTAGGTGCTCTGTGGCAACTGCCGCGCTCGAATCCGGGCCCGGGGCACCCCGGCCTAAAACGGGACGGTGCCGCAGGGGGGTTGCTATGTTTGCTGAGATTCCGCTGAAAATTACTGGGGAGGGCTCGGAACATGGCTGCCACAAACGTTGCCCGCAAGCTTCGCCGCGGAGGTAAGTCCGCGACCGGACTTGCGGTGATCGGTGCCGCCGCCGCGACCGGGGCCGCCGCAGTATTGGGTGCGGCGCCGCCGGCTGTCGCGGCCCTCGACGTCACCCAGGAGGTCTACACCGCCGGTCCTCTGCTCGGCCTGCTGCCCACGTTGGGTATCGACACCATCACCATCCCGCTGGGTACACTCCCCGTCGTCGGCGACACCAACCTGACGTTGGATTTCAATCCCATCTCGGGGTCGACGATCGACCTGTACAACACCATCAACGCACTCACCTTCGCCAAGCGCGCCCTCAGTGCCACCACTTACGACCGGGTGCTCGGCCCGCCGGCCGATCCCACCAACCAGTTCCCGGCCACGTTCGGCTCGGGTATTGCCGCCCGTAACCTCGTCGACGCCTACCGCGCGCAGATCTCCAGCGTCAACGGAACCACCGCGCCGGGCTACACGCCATTTCAGCCAGGCGCCGGTTCGATCGTCAACACCACCAACCAGGTATTGGCCTTCCTGCGGAACCCGTTGCGGCCCAACGGCGGGCTGGACGCCCGGTTCGCCCCGATCCTGAACCTGTTCGGGGTCGACACCACGGTTCCGGCCGCCGGGGCCAACAGCTCCACCGGTATCAAGCTCAACACCGCCACCCTCGATGTCACCTGGGCCTACGACCTGCTGTCCGACTTTCCGGTCACGCTCAACCCGTTCTCGCTGACCAACAGCCTCTTCGCCGCATTGCCGACCAATCTGCTGGGTGGGGTGTCGCTGAAGGGGATCGAGGACACCACGGCACTGGGACTCAATGTCGCGAGCGTGCTCGGCATCGTCAACAGGATCTCGGGTGGACTGGTCGGTGTGGACGATGGCAAAGCCTGGTACGGCACTCTGCTGCCCAACGACCTGCCGATCCTGGAGCTGCTGCGGCTGCCGTCGCGACTTATCAACGCGGTCTTCGGGCTGGATCTGGGAACTCCGATCGCCGATGCGCTGCAGCCTGCCCTGACCATTCTGGTGAACACCGGCTACTCGGATGTGGTGACACCGGCCGATATCGCCGCCGACCCCGCGCTTGCCCAGAAGTACCAGCCCTATGACCGGACTTTCCTGACCTCGGGTACCCCCGAGACATTCCTCTCGGTCGCTCCGCTGACCCCGGGCGAATGGCTGCAGGTGCCCGGTGACGTGATCGAGGCACTGATCACCGGTTTCCGGGACGTGTTCTTCCCGCCGGCACCGCAGACCCCGCCGGCTTCGGTGGTCAGCCCGGCAGCGGCGACCGTCCTGAGCGTCACCGAGGCCCCGGCGGTCCTCGCAGCGCCGGTCGCTGAGGTCGCCGACGGGCCGGCCGCCGAGGTGGCGGTGGCGATGCATATGAGCGACGGCACACCGGAATCCGCGCCGGGATCGGACGTCGCGATTGCCGTCGACCCCGTCGAGGCCGAATCCACTGAGCCGGCGGCGTCGCCACGTAAGGCTCGCGGTTCATCGGCGCGCAGCGCCCCGGCTGCGGAGAGCAGCGAGGCGGCGGCACCGCGGGCCGGGGCGGTGCACCGGTCGGCCCGTCAGGACGCGGGCTCGTCGGCCCCCGGACGGTCAGCCGTGCGCGCGGCCGCGAACTAGTTATTCGTCGGCGGTGGTTGAGGCTGGAAGGGTTGATACCACCACCAGTCGGCGCGTTCGCCGGTGGGTCCGGGGCATGGTGCCACCGCGGGTGGTGGTGTGGCCGGTGGATGGGCCAGCGTTGCGTTGGTCAGCGCGCGGCCGTCGCTGTCGGTGATGGTCAGGTCGGGGGCGGTGCCGGTGACGGTGATGCCGCCGCGATGGTGAAGCCGGTGGTGGTAGGGACACAACAAGACGAGGTTGGCCAGGTCGGTGGGGCCGCCGTCTTCCCAGTGCCGGATGTGGTGGGCGTGGAGACCGCGGGTGGCCCCGCAACCCGGAACGACGCAGGCGCGGTCGCGGTGCTCCAGGGCGCGGCGAAGGCGCCGATTGATCACCCGGGTCGTCCGCCCCGCACCGATGACCTCGCCGGCACGTTCGAACCACACTTCGCAGGTGGCATCGCAGCTCAGGTAACAGCGGTCTCCGTCGCCCAGTAGCGGGCCGAGATGGTAGGCGGCAGCGCGCTTGTCGACGTCGACATGGACCACCACGGTGGTGTGATGGCCGTGTGGCCGTCGGGTCGCGTCGGCGTCCCAGCCCGCCTCGACCAAACGCAGGAACGCATCGACGGTGTCCGGAATTGGCGGCACCGGATCGGCTGCGTTGTCGCGATTGCCGTGATCGTGTGTCCACTGCGCGATCAGCGCATCCCGGTGCGATGCCAGGGCCGCCTCGAACATCGCCGCCTCCAGGTGCGGGAGCTTGATCCGCCAATAGCTGAACCGCTCATCTCTGTGTGTGGAGATCGAGCGCTCCGGTTCGGGCCGGGGGTCGGGGTCGGGTCGTGGTTCGAGCTTGACGGCGGTGCGCAGTTGACTGACCGTGGCCACCGATGCCAGCGCGGCGTAGTGCTCATCGGATCCCTCACCGGCGCCCTGGGCGATGACTCCGACCTGATCCAACGACAATCGGCCCTCCCGCATGCCTCGCGCGCAGCGGGGAAACTCCTCCAGTCGATGTGCCACGGTGGCGATCGACCGCGCATTCGCCGATGAACACCCCGTCTTCCAGGCCACCAGCGCTGCCACCGACCGCGCCCCGGTGTTGCCCCACAACTCGTCGCGATCGACCTCGGCGACGATCTCCACGATCCGTCCATCAATGGCATTGCGCTGACCGGTCAGCTCCGCCAACTCCGCGAAAAGCACCTCAAGACGTTCACCGGGAGGGAGTTCCACGACGTCCGGAGCTACGTTCGACGACATGACTCCATGATCGCAGCGGCGTCCGACACGATGTCGGATCCAGCCCGCGGCTACGCTCCTGCAGCGACATCATCGAGGAATTGCTCCGCTCGCGGCTAAGCCTCTTCCGGTTCGGTCAGAACCGCCTCATAGTCGCGCCCGCCGTAGAAGACGCCGACGATAACGACAACCTCCCCGAGGGCGAGGAACGCGATGACTACTCGTCGCCTGTAGCCGATGATCCGCAGCCCCGGCCGGATGTCATCGCGTGCTCTGCCCCGAAACGGCATGGTTGCGATGTCCTCGCAGAACGCCACGATCGAATCCGTGAACCGTGCCGCCGCCTCGGGGTACCCGTCCGCGGCGATATAGCGGTAGAGATCAACCAGGTGTTGTTCGGCCTCTGGGGTGAAGACGGTGCGGGGCGTCACACGGTCCGTGACTGCTCGGCGGCGAGGCGAGCCCTTACCGCACTGGGCGAAATGGTGCGTGTGGGGTCTGCGACTGTGGCGTCGTAAGCCGCGGCCACCTCTGTCTGAAGCCATGCCTCTACCGCGCGGTCCCGCGCGAATAGAGCGCGCAGGCCTTCCCGGATCACTTCGCTCTCGCTGGCGTACTCGCCGGCGGACACTTTCTCGCGGAGGGCGGCGGCCATGTCGGTCGGCAACGTAATGCTCAGCTGTCGGGTTGTTCGCACAGTCGACTCCTCGTTTCGATAGGATTTAATCCTACTCTTGGTGCGCCCCTCGTCTGAGCAATTAAGCCAGCAAGCTTTCCTGATCGACTTCTCGACGTGAAACTGTGGCGGACCGGATAACGGCGTCCGCGACGCAGCCGAACAACGAACGCTGCTGCTGCTGCGCTGCTGCTGCTGTGAGAGGGAACCGCAGACCCGACTAAGTCCCGCACCGGAGTGAACCTTCCGAGGTCTCAGGTCGGCGTCGGGCAGCACGGGCTCCGTGAATTAGTCGCAAACCGCGCCGCGGGCGGCTGATCCGACCAGTTTGCGGTACTTGGCCAGCACGCCGGCGGTGTAGCGCGGCGGTGGCGGCTCGAATCCGACTCGGCGCAGGTCGATGTCGGACGGATCGACCAGGATGTCCAACGTCCCGTTGGCCACATCGAGTTTGATGCGGTCCCCATCGGCGACGAACGCGATCGGTCCACCGTCGACCGCCTCCGGCGCGACGTGGCCGACGCACAACCCGGTGGTGCCGCCGGAGAACCGGCCGTCGGTGAGGAGCAGGACGTCCTTGCCCAGACCTGCGCCCTTGATGGCGCCGGTGATCGCGAGCATCTCGCGCATACCGGGGCCACCCTTGGGGCCCTCGTAGCGGATCACCACGACGTCGCCGGCGGTGATGGTGCCATCCTCCAGCGCGTCCATGGCCGCCCGTTCACCGTCGAAAACCCTTGCGGTGCCTTCGAACACGGTGGCATCGAAGCCGGCCGATTTGACCACCGCGCCCTCCGGGGCCAGTGAGCCGTGCAGGATCGTGATACCGCCGGTGGGATGAATCGGGTTGTTCATCGCGCGCAGCACCTTGCCGTCGAGATCCGGCGGATTGATGCCGGCGAGGTTCTCCGCCATGGTTTTCCCGGTGACCGTCAGCGCGTCGCCGTGCAGCAGTCCGGCGTCCAGCAGTGCCTTCATGATCACCGGCACGCCGCCGATGCGGTCGACATCGGTCATCACGTTCTTGCCGAACGGTTTGACGTCGGCGAGATGCGGGACCCTGGCGCCGACGCGGGTGAAGTCGGCAAGCGACAACTCCACCCGGGCCTCGTGCGCGATGGCCAGCAGATGCAGGACGGCGTTGGTCGACCCGCCGAACGCCATGACCACCGCGATGGCGTTCTCGAACGCCTCCTTGGTGAGGATGTCGCGGGCGGTGATACCGCGGCGCAGCAGTTCCACCACGGCCATGCCACTGCGCCGCGCGTACCCGTCGCGGCGCCGGTCGGTGGCCGGTGGGGCGGCACTGCCCGGCAGTGACATGCCCAGGGCCTCGGCCGCACTGGCCATGGTGTTGGCGGTGTACATGCCTCCGCAGGCGCCCTCGCCCGGGCAGATTGCGCGTTCGATCGCGTCGACGTCCGCCCGAGACATCAGGCCGCGGGCGCAGGCGCCGACCGCCTCGAAGGCATCGATGATCGTGACGTCCATCTCGGTGCCGTCGGACAGTTTGGCCCGGCCCGGCAGAATCGACCCGGCGTAGAGGAACACCGCGGCCAGGTCCAGTCGTGCCGCGGCCATCAGCATCCCGGGCAGCGACTTGTCGCACCCGGCCAGCAGCACCGAACCGTCGAGGCGCTCGGCCTGCACCACGGTCTCCACGCTGTCGGCGATGATCTCGCGCGATACCAGCGAGAAGTGCATGCCCTCGTGGCCCATCGAGATACCGTCGGACACCGAGATGGTGCCGAACTCCATGGGAAAGCCGCCGGCCTCGAAGACCCCCTCTTTGACGGCCCGGGCCAATCGCTGCAGTGACAGGTTGCACGGGGTGATCTCGTTCCATGACGACGCCACCCCGATCTGCGGTTTGGCGAAATCATCGTCGCCCATGCCGACCGCGCGGAGCATGCCGCGGGCGGCGGCCCTCTCCAGGCCGTCGGTGACGTCTCGGCTGCGGGGCTTGATGTCAGGGGTGTCGCTCACGTCCTCAAGTATGACCTGCTCACAAGTGCCGCCCAAATCGTGCCATATACCCCCTGAGGGTATGCGGTACAGTGCGGTCATGACATCGCCCATCACCCGCATGACGGCCGGATTGATCGCAGCCGCCACCGTCATCGCCCTGTCCGGCTGCAGCACCGGCACTCGGGAGGACCGCGGTGCGGCAGACGCTCCGCCGACCTCCGCCGAAGCCGCAACCGGCCGCAACACCGACGACGTGATGTTCGCCCAGCTGATGATTCCGCATCACCAGCAGGCCGTTGAACTGGCCGCCCTGGTGCCCGACCGGTCGACGGATCCGGAACTGATCCGATTGGCCGCGACGATCGCCGGCCAGCAGCAGCCCGAGATCACCGCCATGAAAGCGATGCTGGCCCAGTGGGAGGTCGAGTCGTCCGAGACGCCACATCAGGGCGCGCACGGGATGACCATGGCCGGGATGGTGGATGAGGCCACCATGGTCAGGCTGGAAGCGCTCAAGGGTCCGGAGTTCGACACACTGTGGCTGCGGTCGATGATCGCCCATCATCAGGGCGCCATCGAGATGGCGAATGTGGAGATCACCGACGGAAGCAACGTCGACATGGTCGGGCTCGCCCGGGCCATCGTCAGCGCCCAGCAGCGCGAGATCGACCAGATGACGCAGATGCTGGCAGGTATGGAGGGTTGATGTGACCGGCGCCCAAGGCTATTCGGCCAGCAAGGACAACTACGCGAAGCGACTTCGTCGTATCGAGGGCCAGGTCCGTGGCATCGCCCGGATGATCGACGAGGAGAAATACTGCATCGACATCCTCACCCAGATCAGCGCCGTGAACAGCGCGCTGCAGTCGGTGGCGCTCGGACTGCTGGATGAACATCTCAACCACTGCGTGAGTCACGCCGTCGCCGAGGGTGGGGAGGAGGCCGAGCGGAAACTGGCGGAGGCTTCGGCCGCCATCGCCCGGCTGGTGCGCTCCTGAACTGACCAGCGTCCCGGTCTCCTCGGCCGGACTCCTGGCGTGCCGAGCGGTTCAGGACGGCGTGGCAAGCCCATACTCGGGGTGTGCCGACCGGGCCCTGCCAATGACAATCGACTGCCAATGACAATCGACGCCGAGCCGCGGCCCGGGCCCTGGACGCCGCGGGTCACGCTCTCGCTGGCGGTGCTCGCCGCTGCCGCCTTCGTGTACGTCACCGCCGAGATCATGCCGGTCGGGGCGCTTCCGGCGATCGCCGCCGACCTGGGTGTCAGCGAGGCCATGGTGGGCACGTTGCTGGCCAGCTATGCGCTGGTCGCGGCGGTGGCCACGGTGCCGTTGGTGCGGCTCACCGCAGCCTGGCCGCGACGCCGGACGTTGATCGTCACCCTGGTCTGCCTGACCGTCTCGCAGCTCATCTCGGCGCTGGCGCCGACGTTCGCGGTGCTGGCCCTCGGACGGGTGTTGTGTGCGCTCACCCATGGGCTGATGTGGTCGGTCATCGCCCCCATCGGCATCCGGTTGGTCCCGTCGTCGCACGCCGCGCGCGCCACCATGGCCGTGTACGTGGGGACCGGACTGGCGCTGGTCGTCGGCAGCCCGCTGACGGCGGCGCTGAGTGAGTTATGGGGCTGGCGGCTGGCTGTCGTCGCGATCACCGTGGCCGCCGCCGTGGTGCTGGTCGCCGCCCGGGTGACCCTGCCGTTGATGGCGGTGCCGGCCACCAGTGGCGGCGCCGGTGCGCGCCGGACCCCGCACCACCGGAACCGTCCGCTGGTCACCATGAGTGTGCTGACGCTGGTCGGCGTCACCGGGCATTTCATCTCCTACACCTTCATCGTGGTGATCATCAGGGACATCGTCGGTGTCGGCGGAACCAACCTGGCCTGGCTGCTGGCGGCCTACGGCATCGCCGGCCTGGCCGCGATGGGTGTTCTCGCGCGCCCGGGCGACCGCCGTCCGAAGGCCGCCGTCGTCGGTTGTATGGCCGGGCTGACATTGGCATTCGCGGTGCTGGCGGCACTGGGCTTCGCCGACCGCGACAGCTTCCCGACCCTGCTCACCGGGATCGTCGCCGTCCTGGTCTGGGGGGCGACGGCCACCGCCATCCCGCCGATGTTGCAGTCCGCCGCCATGCGGCACTGCCCCGAGGACCCGGATGGTGCATCGGGCCTGTACGTGGCCGCCTTCCAGATCGGCATCATGGCCGGCTCGCTGATCGGCGGCCTGCTGTTCGAGCACGGCGGTGAACCGGTCATGCTGACCGCCTCGGCAGTGTTGATCGCCGCGGCGCTGGTCAGCGTCCTGGTCCGCCGGGATCTGTTCGCGGCGACCGGCGGCAGCCCCGTCCCGGTCGGCAGAAAGTAACGCTCGTCACCCTGATCCCGATCATCATCACAGTTCAGCGTGCTGTGAGGCGTTCGTGTGCCGGGGCCATCGTTGGCGCTGTGTAACACTGGGACGACATCGAACACCGGAATAACGCCGGTCGAATTGGAGGATTGTTGTGATGCGGGTGAGAGGCGCTCTGGCCGTCGCGCTGTGTGTCATCGGTTGCACTGCCGGACTGGGCAGTGGCTCGGCGCTGGCCGATCCGGAGCCCCCACCGCCGCCCGTCCTCGATGCGCCGGTGCCGGTTGAGGCGATGCCGGTCGAACTGCCCCCGCCGCCGCCCCCGATGCCGGGTGACCTGGCAGCCCCCGGCGTGGTGCCGCCGACCGCGGCCCCCACCAAGCCGCCGGCCCCGAGTGTCAACCCTGCAGTTCCGCAGTCCAGCACCAACACCAGCACCGTCAAGGGCCAGAACAACTCGCCCTACGTGGGCGAGCCGGTGTTTGCGCCGCCGAGCTTCAACCCGGTCAACGGGGCACTGGTCGGTGTCGCCAAGCCGATCATCATCAACTTCCAGCGGCCGATCGCCAATCGCGCGTTGGCCGAGCAGGCCATCCACATCTCATCGAACCCCCCGGTTCCGGGCGCGTTCTACTGGACCCTCGACACCCAGGTGCGGTGGCGGCCGTACAACTTCTGGCCGGCCGACACCGTGGTCAACATCGACGCCAGTGGGGCGAAGTCCAGCTTCCGGGTCGGCGACTCCCTGGTGGCCACCATCGACGACAACACCCACACGATGACGGTCGTCCGCAACGGCGAGGTGGAGAAGACCTTCCCGGTGTCGATGGGCATGGACAACGGCAAGCACGAGACCAAGAACGGCACCTACTACGTGCTGGAGAAGTTCCCGGACCTGGTGATGGACTCCTCGACCTACGGCGTCCCGGTCAATTCGACGTACGGCTACAAGATCAAGGTGCAGTGGGCGGTCCGGATCGACAACAGCGGCGGTTTCGTCCATGGCGCGCCGTGGTCGGTGGGAGATCAAGGCAAGCGCAATGTCAGCCACGGCTGTATCAACCTCAGCCCGGCGAACGCGAAGTGGTTCTACGACAACTTCGGCAGCGGTGACCCGATCGTCGTGAAGAACTCCGGGGGCGGCCTCTACACCAAGCCCGACGGTGCCGACGATTGGCAGTGGACGCTGTACTGACCTGCCGTTGGCGTAGGGCTGGTCAGTTCCAGATCCGCACCCGCTGCTGCGGGTCGAGGTAAAGGGCGTCGTCTTCGCCGACACCGAACGCCTCGTAGAAGGCGTCGATATTGCGCACCACCCCATTGCACCGGAACTCGGGCGGCGAATGCGGGTCGGTGGCAAGGCGGCGCACGGCCTCGGCGGGCCGGGACTTGGTGCGCCACACCTGGGCCCAGCCGAACAGCACCCGCTGTACTCCGGTGAGACCGTCGATCACCGGTGCCTCGGCGCCGCCCAGCGACAGCCGGTAGGCCAGCAGTGCGATCGACAGCCCGCCGAGGTCGCCGATGTTCTCCCCGACGGTGAACGCGCCCTGCACATGCGGTTGCTCGGGCCGATCCTGCAGATCACGCGGGACGTAGGTCTCGTACTGCTCGATCAGCCGGGTGGTGCGGGCGGTGAATTCACGGCGGTCGGAATCCGTCCACCAGTCGAGGAGGTGGCCGTCGCCGTCGTACTTCGACCCCTGATCGTCGAAACCATGGCCGATCTCATGGCCGATTACCGCCCCGATCCCCCCGTAGTTGGCTGCATCATCGGCCTCGGCATCGAAGAACGGGGGCTGCAGAATCGCGGCCGGGAACACGATCTCGTTCATCCCCGGGTTGTAGTAGGCGTTGACCGTCTGCGGGGTCATGAACCACTCGTCGCGGTCCACGGGGGCGCCGAGTTTGGCGAACTCGCGGTCGGTCTCCACCTCGGCGCCGCGGATCACGTTGCCGTACAGGTCGTCCCGGCGAATCACCAGTGCCGAGTAGTCCCGCCAGGAGGCCGGGTATCCGATCTTGGCGGTGAACGTGTCCAGCTTGGTCAGAGCCCGCTCGCGAGTGGCCGGGGTCATCCACTCGAGTTCGTTGATACTGACCCGGTAGGCCTCCAGCAGGTTGGCGACCAGAACGTCCATCCGCGCCTTGGCATCCGGCGGGAAGTGGAGTTCGGTGTAGAGACGGCCCACCGCGTCGCCCACCAGGCTCTCCACCAGGGAGACACCCCGCTTCCAGCGCTCCCGGATCTGTTCGGTGCCGGACAGGGTGCGGCCGTAGAAGGCGAAGTCGCCCTCGACCATAGCGGTGGTGAGGACCGCCGCCCTGGCGTGGATGAGCCGCCAACGGGTCCAGTCCTGCCAGTCGGCGAACTCCGCCGCCGACCACAGTCCGGCGAACGCCGTCAGGTAGTCCGGTTGGCGCACAACAAGTTCGGCCGCCGCATCGGGCGAGGTACCCAGCGCCGTAACCCAGCCTGACCAGTCGAATCCGGGTGCCCAGTCCGGCAGCTCGGCGAAGGTCCGGAGGTTGTAGCTCAGGTCGGCGTCGCGGCGGCGCACCACATCCCAGTGGGCGGCGGCGAGTTTGGTCTCCAGCGCCACGATCCGGCCGGCCCGCTCGGCGTGCTCGTCCGGTGTTCCGCCGTAGACGAGGGCGAACATCGACGCGATATGAGCCGGGTAGGCGCCCAGAATGGCGGCGTGCTGGTCGTCCCGGTAGTAGGACTCGTCGGGCAGCCCGAGCCCGGACTGGGTGAGGTGCACCAGATAACGCGACGAGTCCTTGGAATCGGTGTCGACGTAGAGGCCGACGCCGCCGCCGACCCCGGTCCGCTGCAGCCGGCCGATCACCGCGGCCAGCGACCCCGGATCGGTGGCGCCGTCGATCAGGGACAACTCATCCAGAAGCGGTGTCAGACCGCGGCGCTCGACGGTCTCTTCATCGAGGAAACTGGCGTAGAGGTCACCGATGCGCTGCCCGTCGCCGTCGCCGCCGTCCGGGGCGTTTGACACCGGGGCCGCCGCGGCCCGGGTGATGATCTCGCGAACCTGTTCCTCGGCGCGGTCGTAGAGCTGGCGGAAAGCTCCGTCGGTGGCCCGGTCGGCGGGCATCTGGTAGTCGGCCAGCCAGCGGCCGTTGACGTGGCCGAACAGATCGTCCTGCGGGCGCACCGAGGAATCGCAGTGCGTGAGGTCGATTCCGGAGCGTCGGGTATCTGGTGTCACGTCACCATCCTTACCACCCGCGCCGTCCCGACGGTGCAGCCCGGTAGCCTCGCCTGCATGCCAGAAGCTGACGAGGCGGCGGGTGCCGGCGAAGCGCGGGTCGGCGGGGGCGGGCAGCGGCCCGGAACGCTGTCCGGGTTCGGCGCCGCCTCGGCGGTCCTGGCTGTGCTTGCGGTGATCGCCGTCGCCGCGATCGCGGTGCTGTGGTCGGGCCACCGGGGCGCCGAGGGGGAGCGCACCCATCAGGCCCGGGCGATGCAGGCGGCGGCCGACTGGACCGCCGTGCTGATCAACATGAACGCCGACAACGTCGAGGCGAGTATGGCGCGATTGCGCGACGGCACGGTCGGTGACCTCAATACCGGGTTCGAGGCCGCGATCGCGCCGTATCGCGACGTGGTCAGGACCCTGCGGTCCCGGACCTCCGGTCAGGTCGAATCGGTCTCGATCGAGGAGTTGCACAACAATCTCGACACCAAGCCCGGCGAGCGTCCGGCGCCGGCGGCGCTGCCCCCCGATCTGGCAACAAGGACCGACACCGTCCTGGTCGTCGCGACATCGGTCAGCGAGAACGCCGGCAACAAACCCACGACGGTCCGCTGGAATCTGCGGCTCGGCGTCTCCGAGGTCGAGGGCACGGCGATGATCTCCCGGCTGGAGTCGATGCGGTGAGGAACCGGTTGCGGGTGCTGGCCATCGACGTGGCCGCGCCGCTGGCCGCGATCGCCGGGCTGGTGATGATCGGTGTGATGCTGGGCTGGCCGCTGTGGTGGGTGTCGGCATGTTCGGTGCTGTGCCTGCTGATCGTCCAGGCCGTCATCGTCAATATCGTCGGCTATCGACGTGACTCGGTCACGGTCGGCACCGATGACGACGCTCCCGGCCTGCGGCTGGCCGTGGTCGGTCTCGCGACGGCGGTACTCGCCGCGGCGGTGGCCGTCGGGTACACCCACTGGACCGTGCCGGATCGGGCGTTCGCCCGCGATTCCGCCGAGGTGGTCCGGATCGCCTCGGAGGTCGCCGAAGCGACCGCGACGTTCAGCCCGAGCGACCCGTCGTCATCGATCGAGCGGGTGATGTCCTTGATGGCGCCGGACAGTGCGGAGTCTTTCAAGGCTCAGTTCACCCCCGCCACAATGGATCTGGCCAAACGTAAGGTGACCGCGGAGGCGCGGACCATCTCGGCCGGTCTGGAGGTGCTGAGTCGGTCGGCGGCCGCCGTAGCCGTGGTGATGCGTGGGACCCAGAGCACACCCGGGGAGCCGCCGAGCAGTGCCGTGCTGGCACTGCGGGTGGCGCTGTCCCAGGTGGACGGTGGGTGGAAGGTGGTCGACGTCGCTCCGGTCAGTCCGCGGTGAGCCGGGCGTAGTCGACCTTCAGGCACCGGTCCATCACAACCGTCAGGCCGGCGGCCCGGGCCCGTTCGGCAACCGGCTCATGGCGCAGTCCCTGCTGCAGCCACAGATATCGCGGGGGCGGATCCAGGGCGAGGATCTCGTCGAGCACCTCGGGGAGGTCCTGGTAGCGGCGGAAGACGTCCACCATGTCCGGTGTCACCGGAAGATCCGCCAGCCGCGGGTAGGCCGCGATGCCGCCGACATCGGTGATGTTCGGGTTGACCGGATAGAGCTGGTAGTGGCTGTGCCGCGCCAGATAGGCGAACACGTCGTGGCTGGGCCGGCTCGGGTTGTCCGATGCCCCGAGGACCGCCACGGTGCGGGTCTCGCGCAGGATCTCCCGAAGCTCAGCGGGAGTCGGGTTCGGGGTAGTCACCGTGGGCCTCGTCGCGGTTCTGTTCCTGGGCGCGCTGGGCGCGCATCTTGGCAAATCTGTCCGACAGCCGGCGCATCCGGATCATCAGCGAGGCCGGCGGGCTCACCGTCGAGTCGAGGTATGCGCTCAGGTCGCCACCGGTGACGCCGATCCGGGAAGCGAACTCGGGTTCGGTGAGACCGGAACGCTCCAGCAACAACCTGACGTGCCGGGCGGCCTCTGCCCGTTCGTTGGCCTCCAGGTGTCTGCGTGCCCGTCCAAGAACCTCGTTCAGCGCCCGTGAGACTCCGTACGGGGCGGCGACCTCCAGGACCTCTTCGACCTGGCGGGCGGTGCGGCCGTAGGGATCGCGTTTGACGGCCATGACGATGCGTTGCCAGATTGCGATATCGCCGGATTCCAACGCCGCGCGGATCGAGGCGGTGGGCCAGAACTCGACGGGCGGGTCATCGGCCGGGCCGTCGATCGGGCCGTCGATCGGGCCGTGATGTTGGCGAGTCAACTCGCCTCCTCCAGAATCGCCACCGCGAGCGCCAGGCACCGTCGCCGAACGTCGTCCCACTGTGCCTCCGCGTCCGGTCCCGACCATCCGTCACCGTCGGCGCCGTCGGCCGCAACCGGATCGGCCAGCCGGCGGACCAGTTGGGTCGCGATCCAGCTCCGCTCCGGTCGCCCAGCACTGTAGTACCCGTCGATCCCGGCCAGCACCGTGGCGGCATTGTCGATGTCCATCGCGTCGACCAACTCCACCAGTTCGGCATAGTCGGCGCGGGTGTTGCGACACAGCACCAGGCAACTCTTCATGCGCAGGGTCTCGGCCGCGGTCGGGATCTGCAGTCGGTCGCCGGTGGGCAGCTGGACATTGGTGGTCTCGACCGGGCTGCGGCGCCGCACCGGGGTCTCGGTCTCCAGTGCGTCCAGCGCCACCGCCAGTCTGCCCCGCCACATCGTCACCGGATGGACCGGCCGCGTGGCGGCCGACCGCAGGCCGCGTCCGGTCCGGCCGCGCCGGCCTTCGGATGGAGTGCCCGGGGTCTGGGCCAGTCGCAGCGGCGCCTGCGCGCCGTCGCCGCCCCGAACGGCGCCGGAGCACCCGCTCAGGGCCAGCGGGTCGGCGACGCTGACCGCGTCGGGTGCCAGTTCCTTGAGGCGGGCGGCGCTGCGGACCACCGTGCGCAGATCGGCGGAGGGGGGCGCGATCGAGGAGACATCGTCCGGGATGACGACCAGATCACCCATATCCAGCTTGGGCAGCGGCTTGTCGAAGTCGACGGAGGGCAGGATCCGGGCAAGCCAGCCCGGCAGCCACCAGTTCCACCGGTCGAACATCGCCATCAGCGAGGGCACCAGCACCATCCGCACCACCGTCGCGTCGACGGCGATCGCCACCGCGCAGGCCACTCCCAGTTGGGCGACCAGGGGCATGCCGGCGAAGGCGAACCCGACGAACACGGTGATCATGATCAGCGCCGCGCTGGTGATGGTGCGGGCGCTGGTGGCCACTCCGTAGGCCACTGCGTCGCGGGTGTCGCCGGACTGCAGATAGCGCTCCCGGATGCGGGTCAGCAGAAAGATCTCGTAGTCCATCGACAGTCCGAAGGTCATCGCCAGAACCAGGGGCGGGATGGTGCTGTCGATCGAGGAGATCGGGTCGAATCCGAGTCTCTCCAGCCATCCCCACTGGAACACCACCACCAGGCTGCCGTAGGCGGCCGCGACCGACAGCACGGTCATCAGCACACCCTTGAGGGCCAGCACCACTGACCTGATCGAGATCAGCAGCATCACGAAGGCGATCACCGACACGAACGCGAACACCAGCAGCTGGGTCTGGGCCACCCGGTCGTCGAAATCCTTGATCAGAGCCGTCGGCCCGCCGATGTCGACCTGGACACCCGCCGCCGGAGCCGATTCGTCGGCGACCTTGAGCTCTGGCAGCCCGGGGAGGGTGGCCCGCAACCAGTCGATGGTGTCCCGGGCCCGCAATTCCTCCGGATCGACCGCCAGCACCGCGGACAGCAGAGCGCTGCGGTTGTCGTCGGCGAACACCGGCGGGGTGACCGAGACGATGTTGATCGCCTGCCCGGTCACCCGGCTCACGGCGTCCAGTACGGGTGCGTTCCGTGGATCGGAGGCCCCGGACTCCGGGGTGGCGTTCGGGAAGGTGACCAGGATGCGTACCGGGCCCAGCGCGCCGGGTCCGAGCGCCTCCGCAGCGGCCGCCACCCCGCCCCGGATCTCGTGCGACGCCGGGAACTGGCGTTGCATGCTGTTGCCGAGCACCATCGCGAAGGCCGGCGCCGCGAGGATCAGCAGGAAACAGGTGGCCGACAGCGCCGATAGCCAGGGCCGGCGCATGACGGCGCCCACCCAGCGGGTCCAGAACCGCGACTGGGTGCTCTCCGGCCGATTCGACCAGTGCAGCAGCGGGGATCGGCGGGCCGCAGCGCGGCCGAAGACGGCCAGCACCGCGGGGATCAGGGTGGTTGACGTCAGCACCGCGAACGCCACAGCGAGAATCGCCCCGGTGGCCATCGACCGCAGTACCGGGGTGCCGATCAGGTAGATCCCGGTCACCGACGCAGCCACGGTCAGCCCGGACAGCACCACGGCCAGGCCGGAGGTGGCCATCGCGGCATCGGCCGCCTGGGCGGGATCTCGGCCGGCCCGTAGTTCCTCCCGGAAACGCATCAGGATGAACAGCGAGTAGTCGACCGCCAGCGCGATCCCGAACATCGACACCGTCGTGGTGACGAACACCGACATGGTGGTCAGCATCGACAGCAGGTAGACCACGCCCATGGTCACCGCGACGGTGACGACGCCCAGCACCAGCGGCATCGCCGCGGCTGCCAGCGAGCCGAACACCGCGACCAGGATCATCAGGACGATCGGCAGGTTCCACCGTTCCGCGGCGGCGATATCTTGTTTGGTGCTGGTCTGGGCCGCCGCGCCGAGGGCGCCCTGGCCGATGACGTAGAGCCGGACCCGGCCGTTCTCGGTCTGGCCCGGCCGGTCTCCCTCGACGCCGACCTTGGTGCGCAGCTGGCGGGCGACGTCCACCGCGCCGGTGTTGTCGAACCCCAGCCGCAGCGAGACCACATAGGGCCGGTCCGGGGCGGGCGCCGGCTGGGTGGGGTTCGGAACCACCTCGACGCTGGGCACTTCCCGGGCCGCCTGTTCGAGCAGGGCGACGGCGGCCGCCATATCCTCGTACCCGGCGTCGGCGCGCGGAGCCGCGACCAACGCCAGCGGGGACGCGCCCTGGCCCGGATAGTGGTCCTCGAGTTGGTGCTGGACGCGCAGCGACTGAGAGCCTGCGACGTCGAAACCGCCCCCGGTGAGGTGACCCGACTGGGTCAGGGCAAGCCACAGCGACGGCCCCAGCGCCAGCAGCCAGCACAGGAAAACCAGCCACCGGTGTCTTCGCAGGCTGCCGCTCAGACGCATCATGAACTGCTGGATGGTGAACTCCCCGCATACTCCGGATTGCCCCGATTAGCGTGGCTGCGAGCCTACCCCAGCGACCCGGGTGCCAACCCGGCTGAGAACCGTCGCCGCCGGGCCTCGCCGACCGGGTTGCCGAACACGACCGGGCTGATCGACTGGCTTACGATAATGCCGATCCCCGTCATGTGAGGAGTCCGAGGAATGATGCTTGCTACCCGCCGTGTCCTGGGTGGAGTGGTCGGCGCCGGCGTGGTCGCCGGTGCCGTGCTGGTCGGGCTCGCCCCCTCGGCTGTCGCGGCACCGCCGAACTGCACGGCTGCCGATCTGGCCGGAGTATCGGCGGGCGTGTCCGCTGCGACATCCGCCTATCTGTTCACCCACCCGGACGTCAACGCGTTCTTCACCGGACTGGAGGGCGCGCCGCGGGACACCCTGCGCGATCAGATCCAGCAGTATCTCGACGCCAATCCGCAGGTGAAGGACGAGCTTGCCGGTATCAGGCAGCCGTTGGTCGACCTCAAGGCGCGCTGCGGCGGCGACGAATCCCTCGAGGTCCCCGCCTCCTGATGACTCAGCGGGCCTGACGGCGTGCGGCGGCGGCGACGGCGGCCCGCCAGCCGAGAAGGAGCAGCGCTGTCGCCAGCGTCGCCACCACGATGAAGCTGAATGCGGTACCCGCCGAGGTGGCCTTGCGCAACGCCATTCCCACGACGACGGTGCACAGCCACACCACCACGCCGGTCGGCACCACCGACGTCGGCCGGCGCCAGCCGCGGGATGCCAGCCACCCGACCAGCGTGCCGGTCAGGAACGGCCAGGCGGTTTCGGCGACACCGGTGATGTTCAGCGCCTCCTCGTGACTGCGGCGGCCCGCTGTGGTGAACGTCAGGACGCAGGCGAGGTCGGCGGCCAGTGCCGCGACCGTCCGCCGGACCCCGAGGCCGTGTGATCCATCTGTCCGCATAGTCGTCGAGGATATTCAGCGGTGCGCGTCGCCGCCGGGTTCGGGGTCGGCTGCGGATTCCGGTGCGGGGTCGTGCGGTGGCAGCGGACCCTGCAGGGCGGTGTCGGCCGGATCCTGCGGCGCCCGCCGGGTGTCGAGGTCGGCCATCTCGCGGGCGGCCAGTTCGTCCACGACGGCCTCCGGGTCCAGGGCGCCCTCGGTCCGGAACATGAAGAAGAACACCACCCAGCCGATCGCCGAGATGAAGATCCAGCTGACCAGCCGGTAGATCAGCATCGCCGAGATCGCCGCCGGCAGGGCCATCCCGCTGGAGACCAGCCCGGGCACCAGGACTGCCTCGACGACGAGCAGTCCGCCTGGCATCAGCGGGATCGATCCGACGGCACGGGCCGCGGCGTAGGCCACCGTCAGTCCGGCCAGTGACGGGTGGCCTCCGGTGGCGTAGGCCGCGAATGCCAGGCAGGCCACGTCGGCGATCCAGTTGAACAGCGACCAGCCGAAGGCCTCGCCGAGTGCGCGCCGGCTCAGGCTCACCGACTCCAGTTGGGTCAGTGTTTCGCGCCATTTCCGCAACCCCGTGTCGACCGGTTTGCCGCGGGCCGAATTCACCCACCGCAGCACCTTCACGCCGATGCCGTCGATGAGCTCCGGTCGGGTCGCGACCGCCTGGGCCAGCAGCAGCAGCGCCACGAAACCGCCCAGGGTGAACAGCAGCGAGAACGGATTGTCCTTGGCGCCCAACATGAATGCGCCGCCCAGGCCCAGCAGCGCCAGGCCGACGACCTGCAGCGCACCGGACATCACCAACTGCCAGGACGCCACCACGGGGGAGGCCCCCCACTGGCGCTGCTGACGGTAGACGAAGGTGGCGGACAGCACTGGTCCTCCGGGCAGTGTGGTGCTCAGCGCGTTGCCGGCATAGAACACCGCCTCCGATCGCCACTGCCGGACGGTGACCCCGGCCGACCGCAGCAGTGTTCGCTGGATCTGGGCGAAGCTGTGCATCGAGGCCATCGCGGCGACGACGGCCGCCAGCACCCACCACAGGTTCGCCGACAACAGATCCAGCCATGCCTTGGCGAGTTGGTCCCACACCAGGGTGGCCTCGACGGCGAGCACCACGACCGCGACGGCGAGTACGGCCCAGCGCACCCACCAATACTTTCCCCGGACCGGGGGGAGGCGGGCCCCGCGGGCGGAATTAACCGGCGCGTCGTTGGCCACGGGTTTTAGCGTAGCCGCGCCGGGTCGTTGAACGACGGATCGCCGGGGGATGTCCGCCTCCGCCGGATAGGCTGGCGCGCATGCCGGCCAGCGGCTCCCGTGACGATTCCCCCGTCGACTCCTCTGTCGACTCCTTTGCCGACCACGCCGTCGACCCGTTTGTGCGCAAGGCCGCCGCGTGGTCCTGGCGGCTGTTGGTGATCCTCGGCGCCATCGTGGCGTTGCTGTGGCTGATTCATCAGCTCGAGGTCATCGTCGTGCCGGTCGCACTGGCGGTCATCCTGACCGCCTTGTTGCTCCCCGCCGTCGACTGGCTCGACCGTCGGGGTGCGCCCCGCGGCGCGGCGGTGGCGCTGGTCTTGCTGAGCGGGTTCGCCTTTTTCGGCGGCATCATGAGTTTTGTTGTCAGCCAGTTCATTTCGGGCCTGCCGGATCTGACGGAGCAGGTGACCCGTAGCATCGACAACGCGACCCGGTGGCTTATCGAGGGGCCGGCGCATCTGAGCCTCGAGCAGATCGACAAAGCCGGCGACGCGGCCGCCAAGGCGTTGCGCGACAACCAGGAGAGACTCACCCTCGGGGCGTTGTCCACCGCGGCCACGCTGACCGAGATCGTCACCGGTGCGCTGCTGATGGTGTTCACCCTGATCTTTCTGCTCTACGGCGGCCGCAGCATCTACGCGTACCTGACCCGGATCGTGCCCGCGCATACCCGGGACCGGGTTCGCGAGGCAGGCCGGGCCGGCTTCGGATCGCTGATCGGCTATGTGCGGGCCACCCTGCTGGTGGCACTGGTCGACGCCATCGGCATCGGCACCGGACTGGCGATCATGGGTGTGCCACTGGCTCTGCCGCTGGCGTCGCTGGTGTTCCTCGGCGCCTTCATCCCGCTGGTCGGGGCGGTGCTCAGCGGGTTCCTCGCCGTGGTGGTGGCGCTGCTGGCCAAGGGTTTCTTCTACGCGCTGCTGACCTTCGGGCTGGTGATCGCCGTCCAGCAACTGGAGGCCCATGTGCTGCAGCCGCTGGTGATGGGTCGCGCGGTGTCGATCCATCCGCTGGCGATCGTGCTTGCCCTGGCCACCGGTGCCGTCCTGGCCGGCATCATCGGCGCGCTGCTGGCGGTGCCGGTGCTGGCGTTCCTCAACAGCGCCTTCCGGGTTCTCGGGGCACCCGATCCGGCCGCCGAAGCGGCCGAGTTGGAGGCCGGTGGCGGCGCCGTCATCGGTGCGGCAGAGCCGGACACCGTCCCCGCCGATCTCGGGGACGGTGATCCGGGTGACCCCGTGACCCGGAAATAGCCGGGTGCGCTGCGGAATGCTCCCCGGTCGTGGCGAGGGGGCATCCCTGGTAGCGTCGAACAATGTTCAATTCAATTGGCTTTAGCCGGCTTGCTCTATGTGTTGGCGCGTTTTCATTAATCGGTATGGGCGTGGTCACCGGATGCTCCGCGAAGGAGTCCCCGGCGCCGGCCGGCGTTCCTGCGCCCGAGGCCGTTGACTCGAAGGTGTCGCGCGATAACGGCCCCAGTTCCTTCGCGCCGACGAAATCGGCGCTGCCGGCTCCGACTGTCGTGCCCGGCGGCCCGGGGAATAACTGACCCACGCGGTGCCGATATTTGCTCGATTCGGTGCGGGACTGATGTCGGTGGTGACGGCATGCGCGGTGGGCGGCTGCGTATCGGATCAGGACGATCCGAAGATCACCGTCAGCTACGAAAAGGCCAGCACCGGGTCGGCGATCGTGGGCCGATCGCTGATGAAACGCACCGAAATGCTGGAACATGTCGCCGAAGAGGTCAACCATTCACTGAAGTTGCCCTACGACATTTCACTGGTCGGGGCGCAATGCGGTGAAGAGAACGCCTTCTGGAACTACGCCAAGAAGACGATCACGATCTGCTACGAGGATGCCAACCTCAGCGTGCGACTGTTCAAGGAGGCCGGCGACGTCGACCCGATCGCCGCGGCGTTCAATGCCGAAGTTACCGCGTTCTACCACGAGCTCGCCCATGCGGCGATCGATTCCCACGGGCTTCCGTTCACCGGACGTGAAGAAGACGTCGCCGATCAGCTCGTTGTGTACATGCTTCTCGAGCCGCATGCGGGTGGCCACTCGGTGCCGAACGCGGAGCAGGCCGTCAGGGATTACGCGAGGTTGTTCGAGTTGTACGCCGCCCGCGACAACCTCATCACCGAGGGTGACTTCGCCGACAAGCATTCGATGAATCAGACCCGCGTGTACAACTTGCTGTGCTGGATGTACGGCCATGACACGGCCAAACACGGCGACCTCGTCGCCGACGGGTTACTGCCCGAAGCCAGAGCGGTCGGCTGCGCGGAGGAGTACAAACAATTGGCCCAGGGCTGGTCGGAGCTACTGGAACCGCATGTTAAACCGCATGCGTAGCCTGACTGCCGCGCGCCCGAAGCGTGGCTAGGCGACCGCGCCTTAGAGGCGGCCCTCCCGGCGCAGCAGATCCTGGGCGCTGACCCCGCCGCCCTTGGTGCCGCGGGCGTTGAGCTTCTCGGTCGCCACCTCGGTGTCGGCGGTCTCCGGCCGGCTCACCGGGATGGCCCGGGTCTCATCGGCCGGGATGTGCTCGGCCGGGCCGGCCACCGTCGGCATCGCCGTGGTGGCGTCCGCCGACGCCGGGGAGGCGATGTCCTGGGTCGGCTCAGCCGATGGGCCCGGGATCACCGTGGTCGGCTCGCCCGAGTTGGTGGCCTCGTCCGTCCGTCGGGACGTCTTGCGGCGCAGTTCGCCCAGCCAGGAACCGATATCCCGGTCGTCCGCCGTTTTGGCGGCTTTGAAGCGGGTGGTCGGCGCCTCGCTGGCCGGTGCGCTCACCGGTTCGGTGACGGCGGCCGGCGGCCCACTGGAGGCACGTTGGCGCGGGGTGACGTCACCCGGAGTGATGGTCGCCGGCACTGCGCGGCCACCACCGGCCGGGGCGGCGCCGGCGAGTGCCCCCGCCGGCTCGGGTACCGCGGCGCGTTTACGTTCGGCGGGCAGCGTGGTCTCGCCCATGCCGATCTTGTGCTGCAGCCGTTTCATCCACTTCGGAGCCCACCAGCAGTCGTCGCCGAGCAGTTTCATGATCGCGGGCACCAGGAACATCCGGACGATGGTGGCGTCCAGCAGCAGGGCGATGAGCAGACCGAACGCCAGGTACTTCATCATCACCAGGTCGGAGAACACGAAGGCCCCCGCGACGACGGCAAGAACCAGCGCGGCCGCGGTGATGAGCCGACCTGTGGTCGCGGTGCCGATCCGGATCGCCTCGGTGGTCGACATGCCCTGTTCTCGGGCCTCGACCATCCGCGACACCAGGAATACCTCGTAGTCGGTCGACAGGCCGTAGATCACCGCGATGATCAACCCGATCATCGGCGCCATCAGTGGTTGGGGGGTGTAGTTCATTAGCCCGGAACCGTGACCGTCGACGAACATCCAGGTGAGCACACCCATGGTCGAGCCGAGCGTGAGGGCGCTCATCAACGCCGCCTTGATCGGCAGCACCAGCGACCCGAACGCGAGGAACATCAGGATCGTCGTCGTGGTGATCAGCAGCAGCACCATCAGGGGCAGCTTGGCGAACAGGCTGTGGATGCTGTCCTGTTCCAGCGCGGGCGTTCCACCCACGTACAACGACAGCCCCTTCGACGGGACGATATCGCGTAACTCGGTGATCTTCTTGGCCGCGTCGTTACGGGTGACCAGACCGTTCTGGATGACCCGTACCGACGGATCCTTGGACGCGCCGTCCAGGTAGGGCCGCTCCCGCCACATGGCGTCGGGATTGTTGTCCGGGTCGGTGAAGCCGCTGATGCCCATCGCCTTGTTGCGCACCTCGGCGACCTGTTGATCGGTGACCGGTTGGCCGTTGTCGCTCTGGATGACCAGGGTCAGCGGTTCGGTGCGGAAGCCCGGGAAGATCTTGTCGAACTCCTCCTGGGCCACCCGGACCGAGTTGTTCGGTGGTAGGTACTTCTCGCTGATGCCGCCGAGCGACAGATGGCCCAGCGGGATGATCAGCAGGATCATGAAGACCAGGATCGGTCCGGCGAACAGGACGGGCCGTTTCATCACCTGGTTGACGAGTTTGCCCCAGAAGCCGCTCTCGACCTCTTCGCGGGTTTTGGTCTTCTGGGTCTTCTCGGCGAACCAGTCGATGATCCTGCGGGAGAACGTCCAGTTCCGCAGGAACGGGACCCGCAATAGGGTGCGCACACCGAGGGCGTCGACGTTCGGGCCGAGGATGGCCAGGATGGCCGCCAGCACGGTGATCGACAGGATGGCCGCCATCATCACCGAGGCGATGATCGCGTAGGTGATCGACTTCAGGAAGCCCTGCGGGAACAACAGCAGTGGCAGCGAGGACGCGACGATGATCACCGCGGAGAACACCACGGTGCGCCCGGAGGTCATCACGGTGCGCCGCACCGCGGTCTCGGTGTCGTACCCCTCGGCGAGTTCCTCCCGGAACCGGCTGACGATGAACAGGCCGTAGTCGATGGCGATACCCAGGCCGATCAGCGTGACCACGGGCTGGGCGAAGAAGTGCACCGGGGTGATGTCGGCGACCAGTCGCATGATGCCCAGCGAGGCGAGGATGGACAGACCGCCGATGATGGCCGGGAGGCTGGCGGCCACCACGCCGCCGAACACGAAGAACAGCAGCACGGCGACCAGGGGAATGGCGGCCACCTCGGCGCGTTTCTGATCCTCGCCGATGGTGCCGGTGAGCTCATTGGCCAGCGGTTGCAGCCCGGCCAGTTTCACGTCGACGCCGTCGATGGCGAAGCTGTCGGCGACCTTCTTGTAGTTGTTCAGGATGGTGTCGTCGTCATCGCCCTTGAGCTGGATCGACATGAAGGCGTGCTTCTTGTCGGCGTCGGCCATGTTCGACAGCATCTCCGGGCTGCGGAAGTAGCCGATCGACCGCAGGATCTCGTCCGGGTGGTCTTCCTGGGCCCGGTCGAGATTGTCGACGATCTTCTTGGTGAAGCCCGGATCGTCGACGGTCTTCCCGTCGGGTGCGGTGTAGATGGCGATGATGTGGCCGGAGGTGTCACGGCCGTAGGCGGCATCGGCGAGCAGTGAGGCCTTCACCGACTGGCTGCCCTCGTCGTAGAAGCCGCTCTGGGTCACGTGCTGGCCCAGGCTCATGCCGAAGATACCGCCGCCGATACACAGTGTGACCATGAGACCGATAACGATGTATCGATACCGGTATACGGTTCGACCCCACCAGGCGAACACTCGATCTCCTTACTAAGAACTAATGCCGTACCAGGACTAACGCCGTTTGTGACCCTGCCGCCGGCTACAGCCGCGAGGTCAGAAGCGAGGTGAGCGGCCGGAACGGCTGGAGCCACGCACCTTGCTCCGGCAGCGAGTCCAAACCGATTCTTGGCAGGGGCTCGCGGAAAACACCGGGAATGTCCTCCAAGTCGACGAAATCCAAGGTATCCGACGCTAACGCCCAGCTGGCATGTTCGCGAAATCCGACCACCCACACCGGGGTGCCCGATCGCGCGATGTCCTCCAGCGGAGTCCGGAAGGCCTGACCGTCGGCCGACGCCACCACGACGCCGGCCAGCCCCTCGCTGCGGCGCAGGGCGATGTGGGCCAGCATGTCGGCGTCGACGTCACTGTCCTCGCCGATCTTCGGTTTGGCGAAGACGGCGAAGCCCACGTTGCGCAGTGCTTCGACCCAGGGCCGGACGACGTCGGCGCTGCCAGGGGCGATATTAGTGAACACGGTGGCTTCGGGCTCGACCGAGAGGTCCGGGTATCCGGCGGCCAGCTCGGCGGTCTGGTTCAGCAACCAGCGCCCGAGGGCGTCGAATCGCGGCCGGTGCGCCGCGGTCGGTCTCCCGCCGAGGATGGCACCCAGCCCCATGTCGAGGTTGGGGGCGTCCCAGACCAGAAGAACTCGCATGACCGTCGGGTCGGCATCCGGCTCGGTCGGGGCCGGCGGCGACTCCGGGGTGGTCTCATCGATGACGGTCATGCTGTTCTCGCTCACTCGCTCATATCCGGCGTCTGATCCGCGGTAGACCTGATCCAGAGGAACTCGGCCACCGTGCTGCCCGCGTGGTGGGCCTTGGTCTCGTATTTGGTGGTGGGCCGATCCGTGGAGATCGGCAGCGGTTCACCCGGTCGCACCCGGCGCAGCGTCGGTTCCGAGTCGCCGACTTCGGCGATCTGTTCGGCGTAGCCGGCGTGGTCGGTCGCCACATGCAGCACACCCCCGGGCCGGAGCCGATCGGCGATCAGCGCGACGGTCGTTGGTTGCAGGAGTCGCCGCTTGTGGTGGCGGGACTTGGGCCACGGATCGGGGAAGTACACCCGCACGCCGGTCAGTGAGCCGGGCCCGACCAGGCTCTCCAGCACGTCCACACCGTCGCCCCGGATCAGTCGGATGTTCGGCACGCCCTCGCGGTCGATGGCGCTGAGCAGCTGTGCCAGGCCCCGACGGTAGACCTCGACGGCGATGACGTCGATATCCGGCTCGGCCTGGGCCATCGCCAGCGTCGAGGTGCCGGTGCCGCACCCGATCTCCAGGACCAGCGGGGCGCGCCGGCCGAACCAGGACTCGGCGTCGAGGGGCGCCACCGGATCGGCCGCCTCGGTCCTCGCCTGCCGGCCGAGGCTGGGCCACAGCCGCTCCCAAACCTCCTGCTGCGCGTCGGTGAGAGCGGCGCGGCGGGACCGGAAACTGGTCACCCGCCGCGACGGCTGCGCTGCGGCCCCGGGCGTGGCCGAGCCACGTTCGCGCTGCGCCTGCATTGATCCATGGTGGCCCATGAACATTGCTTCGCCCCCATCGCGATGCAGATTGATACCCAACAGTTGCCATTGGTGCCACGCCCAACAGCGGGGATCGGGGTGACTCGCGCGGCACCAGTGCGGGTGTCAGCATGGCGCCGTGGTTGATGGCCCGGTCGATGGGGCGGTCCAGGTGTTGCTCACCGCTGCCGCCGGTGTGCTCGACGATGCGGTGCTGCGGAAACTCGCCGGCCGGCTGGGGGAGGCGGACCACGAGCCGGCGCCGATCCGCTACCGACATCTCGTCGATACGCTGGACGGGCTGGCGGTGGCCGGTGCGGACGGGGCGCGGGTGGCGCACTTCCTGTCCGGGGACGCGGTGGTTCTGGCCCGGATGGGCGCCGCGGTCGAGGTCATGCGCGCCGCCGGGTTCGAGGTCGGGTCCACCGGCGGGGCGGCCGAGCAGCTGAGCCGGGCGGTGCACTGGCGGCGGTTCGCCGACGGGCCGGTCCCGGCCGTGCACCGACGCTGCGCCACCGATATCGCCCGGGGCGCACTTCGGCTGTGGACCCGGGCCCATGGCACACCGCGGTCGGTGGCGGAACTGCCGATGCGCAACCGGGGGGCGCGGAATCGGCAGGCGGCTGTTGTGCAGGTGCGCGCTCAATCCCAGCTGGCCCGGGTTCAGCTCAGCGCCCAGGCCCGCGCGATGTGTGCGGCCTTGCGTACCGACCTGGGCCGGGAGGCCGCGGAGCTGTCCCCCCGCGGACTCGGCGCGTTCGAGGACCGGGTGCGCCAGGAGTCGCTGCGGGTGTCCACCGAATTCGACGAGCGTGTCAGCCGGCGACTGGCCGACCTGGCGCAGACCGCCGGCACGCCCGCAGCCGGTCTGATCGATCACCCGGGCCCGGCAGGCGATACCCGACTGCCGATGCGCCGTTCGCCGCGGCTGGAGAACCGTCTGACCGCACTCTTGGGTGTGGGGTTCGGGTTCAGCGTGTCCCTGACGACCGGGCGACTGGTCGGCGACCTTCGCCCGGACTGGACATCGGCGGCCGGCGTGGGCTGCGGGGCCCTCGGGCTGGTGTTGACGCTCTGGGTGGTGGGGGCGCGCCGGCTGCTGACCGAACGGGCCGCAACCGAGCGCGGGGTCGTCGACGCGGTCGGCTCTCTGCGGGTCGCGATGGAGGAGCGGCTGCTGACCCGGGTGCTGGCGCTTGAGTCCGCGCTGGTCGCCGATTCCGTCGACCCGGTTTTGGACCGGCGGCCGCGTGCGGTGGGCGATACTCCCAATTAACAGTCGGGGTCGGGCCCGCGTTAACCTTCAATGAGGATGACGGCTGTCTCCGCGATTGAGTTGAAACGGCCTGATCCGGGCAGAGAACCTACGCGGGAGATACCGATGACCTCAGCGACCATCCCCGGTCTGGACAACGCACCCACCACGCACGCCGATTTGCTCGCCTGGATTCGGGAGGTCGCCGAGCTCACCGGCCCCGACCGGGTGGTCTTCGCCGACGGCTCCCAGGAGGAGTACGAGCGGCTCTGCGAACAGCTGGTGGCGGCCGGCACCTTCACCCGGCTCAGCGACTACGAGACGCCCAGCTCCTACCTTGCCCGCTCGACCCCCTCGGACGTCGCCCGCGTCGAGTCCCGCACGTTCATCTGCTCCGAGCGCGAGATCGATGCCGGACCGACCAACAACTGGATGGCCCCCGACGAGATGCGGGCGACCATGACCGAGCTGTACCGGGACTGTATGCGCGGCCGCACCATGTATGTGGTGCCGTTCTGCATGGGTCCGCTGGGCGCCGAGGATCCGAAGCTCGGGGTGGAGATCACCGACTCTGAGTACGTGGTGGTCTCGATGCGCACGATGACCCGGATGGGCAAGGCGGCGCTGGACAAGATGGGCGACGACGCGTTCTTCGTCAAGGCGCTGCATTCCCTCGGCGCGCCGTTGGAGCCCGGTCAGGCCGACGTTCCGTGGCCGTGCAGCGACACCAAATACATCACCCACTTCCCGGAGACCCGAGAGATCTGGAGCTACGGCTCCGGATACGGCGGCAACGCGCTGCTGGGCAAGAAGTGCTACTCGCTGCGGATCGCTTCGGTGATGGCCCGCGACGAGGGCTGGCTGGCCGAGCACATGCTGATCCTCAAGCTGATCTCCCCGGAGGACAAGGCCTACTACGTCGCCGCGGCGTTCCCGTCGGCCTGCGGCAAGACCAACCTGGCGATGATCCAGCCCACCATCCCCGGCTGGCGCGCCGAGACCCTGGGCGACGACATCGCCTGGATGCGGTTCGGCAAGGACGGCCGGCTGTACGCGGTCAACCCGGAGTTCGGATTCTTCGGCGTGGCACCGGGTACCAACTGGAGCTCGAACCCGAACGCGATGAAGACCATCGCCGCCGGTAACACCGTGTTCACCAATGTGGCGCTCACCGACGACGGTGGCGTCTGGTGGGAAGGCCTGGAGGGCGAACCGCAGCACCTCATCGACTGGAAGGGCGAGGATTGGACCCCGGAGTCCGATCAGCCCGCCGCGCACCCGAACTCGCGCTACTGCACGCCGATGTCCCAGTGCCCGACGCTGGCGCCGGAGTGGGACGACCCCCAGGGCGTGCCGATCTCGGCGATCCTGTTCGGCGGCCGCCGCAAGACCACGGTTCCGCTGGTGACCCAGGCTCGCGACTGGCAGCACGGGGTGTTCATCGGCGCGACCCTGGGCAGCGAGAAGACCGCCGCGGCCGAGGGGCAGGTCGGCACCATTCGCCGTGATCCGATGGCGATGCTTCCGTTCATGGGCTACAACGTCGGCGACTACTGCCAGCATTGGATCGACCTGGGCAAGAACTCCGACGAGTCCAAGCTGCCGAAGATCTTCTTCGTCAACTGGTTCCGCCGTGGCGGTGACGGCCGATTCCTGTGGCCGGGCTTCGGCGAGAACAGTCGGGTGCTGAAGTGGATCATCGAACGGGTCGAGGGCAAGGCCGGCGGCACGTCCACCCCGATCGGGATCGTGCCCGATGCCGGCGCCCTCGATGTGAGCGGTCTGGACGTCGATGACGCTGATGTCGCCGAGGCGCTGGCCGTGCGCGCCGACGAGTGGCGGGCCGAACTGCCGCAGATCGAGGAGTGGTTCGAGTTCATCGGCGAGAAGCTGCCGACCGGGGTGCGTGACGAGTTCGAGGCGCTCAAGCAGCGACTCTCGGAGGCCTGATCCCCGGGCGGTATCTTCCATCGCATGCAGATTCGCGAGCATGCCGAGGCCGATCCCGACAAGCCCGCGGTCATCCTCTATCCGTCCGGGACGACCGTCACGTTCGGTGAGATGGAGGCGCGGGCGAATCAACTCGCCCACCTGTTCCGCCAAGCCGGTCTGCGCGAGGGCGATGCCGTCGCCATCCTCATGGGGAACAACGAGCACTACCACACGGTGATGTGGGCGGCCCGGCGCGCGGGCCTGTACTACGTGCCGATCAACACCCACCTCACCGCCGCCGAGGCGGCCTACATCATCGACAACAGTTCCGCCAAGGCCATCGTGGGATCGGCGGCGCTGCGCCCCGTCCTGGAGGGGCTGGCCGAGCACCTGCCCAACGGCCTTCCGGAACTGCTGCTTATGGCTGGCGCCGATCGGTCGGCGACGGAGGTCTCCGGCGGGACTCTCGAGGACTGGCTCCCCTACCCGGATTGCGTTTCCGGTCAATCGGTCGATCCGATCGAGGACGAGATCGAGGGCGACCTGCTGCAGTACTCCTCGGGTACCACCGGCCGGCCTAAGGGCATCAGACGCGAACTGACCCACCTGTCCCCGGCCGAGGCGCCCGGGCTGATGACCGCACTGGTGTCGTTCTGGGCCGACCCCGACGGCGTCTACCTGAGTCCGGCTCCGCTGTACCACACCGCACCGTCGGTCTGGTCGATGAGCATGCAGGCCGCCGGCATCCCGGTGGTGGTGATGGAGCGCTTCGACGCCGAGGGGGCCCTGGACGCCATCGGCCGCCACCGGGTCACCCACGGGCAGTTCGTCCCGGTGATGTTCACCAGGATGCTGAAACTGCCTAAGCGGGTGCGCAACTCCTATGACGTGTCCAGTCTCACGCGGGTGATGCACGCCGCCGCGCCCTGCCCGGTGGAGATCAAGAAGCAGATGATCGACTGGTGGGGTCCGATCGTCGACGAGTACTACGCCTCCTCGGAGGCGATCGGTTCGACGCTGATCACCGCCGAGGAGTGGCTGGCCCATCCCGGGTCGGTGGGCCGTCCGATGGCCGGCAATCTGCACATCCTCAACGAACAGGGCGAGGAACTTCCGCCCGGTGAGCCCGGCGAGGTCTACTTCGAGAGCGCCAGCACCTTCGAGTATCTCAACGACGCCGAGAAGACCGCCGCGTCACGGCATCACCGGGGCTGGATGACCGTCGGCGATATCGGCTATCTCGACGAGGAGGGCTTTCTTTACCTCACCGACCGCCGCCACCACATGATCATCTCCGGCGGAGTGAACATCTATCCCCAGGAGGCCGAGAACATGCTCGTCATCCATCCCCGGGTGATGGACGCCGCGGTGTTCGGCATCCCCGACAAGGAGATGGGCCAGTCCGTCAAGGGGGTGGTACAACTCGTCGACCCCGCCGAGGCGTCCGAGGAGTTCGCCGAGGAACTGCTCGCCTGGCTGCGGGATCGGTTAGCGCACTTCAAGTGTCCCCGGACGATCTCCTTCGAGGCACAGCTTCCCCGGACCGACACCGGCAAGTTGTACAAGCAGAGCCTGATCGAAAAGTACGGTTCGCCTGCGGGCCTCTAGCGCCGCATCAACGGAATCGCCGCACCCGGGGTGGCACGGTCCGGCATGCCGCATGCCGCATGGTCAAAGTCTGCCGGCGGGTGCGTCCGGGCCAGGTCGGTGCGAGTGAAGTGGGCTTTGCCTTCTGGTGGTGGGCGAGTATCCTCACCTGCTATCGCCAGACAGGCGAACGTAGCGGGTCGGGGACCTGATGATTGTGGTCGGCAAACGTGGTGTGCGGGTCGGGGCGGCTGCGATCGCGTTGGGTTTGTCGCTCGCCGGGCCACAGGCGGTCGGGATCGCGGCGGCCGACAGCACTGAAGCGGATTCGTCGTCGGTTTCGGCGGGTGGTACTCCCAAGCGCGAGACGCGTGGGGCGGTGGCACGGACAGCGCGAACCTCTGCCCGCAACGCCGACGCCTCCCCCGCCCGTGGTTCAGGCGACAGCTTCCCGTCCGTTTCCGAGGACTCCGAATCTGAAACCGTGGTCGCCCCCGAGCCCGATCTTGAGTCGCCCAGCGCGCTCGGTGACCGGGTTTGGCAGGAAGCCCCCCGGCCGGGCCCCACCGGACGCGGCGGCGCGGCGGCCGTGCCGAAGCCGGAGGTGCTCCGGATCGACGACGTCGAAATCGCAACGCACGGTAGGGTTTTCGCGGTGGACGTTCCCGTGGTGGCTGAGGTGCCCGGCTCGCTGGGGGTATCGGAGGCGGCCTCGGCGGTGGAGCCGCCGGTGGTGTCGGTCATCGCACCGCAGACCCCGGTGATGACCGCGGCTGCCCCGGCGGCGGTGTCCGCACGGGACGAGGTCAGTGGGTTGGGCAGCGATCTGTCGTACTGGCTGGGTGCCAGCGGCCGGGGTGATGCCCCGGCGGCGGCCCCGCTGATGTGGGCGATGGCGGCGGCCAGTCGCCGCGAACTAGGCACAATCCCCAGCACGGCCAAGCCGGCAGCAGCGACCACCAGCGGTGAGCCGCCGGCCGGATCCGTGGTCGGCACGCCGATCGCAAACCCCTTGCAGGACTTCATCCGGATCTTCATCGGGGACGGCACGGCGGCGAACCCGAACGCCGGGCTGTTGATCGGCACCGGCTACTCGTGGACGGCCCAGACGTGCAACCAGGGTGCGGCCTGCACCGGCGGGAAGGCCGGCGTGCTGTGGGGTTCGGGGGGCAGCGGCTTCAACGGCGGCAACGGGGGATCTGCCGGGCTGCTGGGCAGCGGAGGCGCGGGTGGCACGGGCATCGCGGAAGTCAACGGTGGCGCCGGGGGCGCTGGCGGGCGGGGTGGTTTGCTGTGGGGCAACAACGGTAGCGACGGGGCGAACTGGGTCGCTCCGGTGTTCACCACCAGCAACCAGCTACCGGTCGGCGGAACAATCCTGGCCCTGCCCATCGCGTCGACTGAAATCGGGGTGTTACGCAGCTTTCTGCAGTCGGTACCGGGGGTCTCCCAGAGCTACATAGACGCGTCAAAGGGTGGACTCGACTTCACCCTGGACGTCCTGGAGGTGCCCGAGGGTACGTCGTTCTACAAGGCGTTGAAGATCCCGCCGTCGGGGTTGTTCCCGCAGGACGATGTCCTCAATACCTTTGCGGTGAGCACGAACTGGTACAGCAGCCTCGAGGTCGCCCAGGCTTACGCCGATTCACCCTGGGGTCAGAGCCAGGGCTATCAGGTCGTCGCCTTCGAGGCCCCCAAGCCGCTGAAGTTGATCGACCTCGGCGACGACGACACCCTCGGTTACGTCTGGGCCGGCCTTGAGTCAGATATCCGCTGGACCGAGGCGCAACTGGCACGACTGCAGGGCGAGGACCCTCCGACGACCAATCCGGAGGCGATCGTGGTTGTGTCACAGCAGCTCGCCGAGCTCCGGCAGGACATGGCGATCGTGCAACTGACAACGGGCTACAACGCGTCCTACGCCACGCAGCTTGAACTTCTCCTTGAGTACGGCGACGCCATCACCAACGACTTCTCCTACAACCCCGCCACTGAGATCGAGAACCGGGGAATTGCGCCCGGCGACACCTTCATCGTCGAGGTCGCCGAGATCGCGAATACCTGGCAGCCCGCCACCTTGGTCACCGGGTTCGCCACCGATCCCGGCGGTGCGGTGACGTGGGGAGCAACGGTCGACGATCTCAACCGGATCAGTTTCACGACAGCGATCGACAAGGAACTCACATCGATCATCGGTACCTATCTCAACGTCGACGGGTACTACGCCGGGGAACTGCCCAGCCTCTTCCACCGCGATGGTCGATTGATCGAGGAGATCGCGCTGTTCATCCCGCGCGACAGCACCGCCATCGTGGCGCAGGCCGCCTGATCACGGCCCAGGCGGTCGGTGGGGCTGGTCTCAGATCCCGCCGCGGGCCACCAACTGCGCGGCGATGACATTGCGCTGGATCTCGTTGGTGCCCTCGCCCACGATCATCAGCGGGGCGTCGCGGAAGTAGCGTTCGACGTCGAACTCGGTGGAGTAGCCGTACCCGCCGTGGATCCGCATCGCGTTGAGGGCGACCTCCATCGCCACTTCGGAGGCGAACAGCTTGGCCATCCCGGCCTCCATATCGCAGCGCGCGCCGCTGTCGTAGCGGTCCGCTGCGTAGAGGGTGAGTTGGCGGGCGGCGGTCAGCTTGGTGGCCATATCGGCCAGGTGGTTGCCGACTGACTGATGTTTCCAGATCGGCTTGCCGAAGCTCTCCCGCTGCTGGGCGTAGGCCAGGGCGTCCTCCAGAGCGGCGGCGGCCACCCCGAGTGCCCTGGCGGCAACCTGAATGCGGCCCGTCTCTAGGCCTTTCATCATCTGAGCGAACCCGTGTCCGGGCTCGCCGCCGAGCACCGCCGACGCCGGCACCCGGCAGCCGTCGAACACCAACTCACATGACTCGACACCCTTGTAGCCCAGCTTGGGCAGATCGCGGGAGACGGTCAGTCCCTCGGCGGGGGACTGGACGAGTAGGACCGAGATGCCGGTGTGCCGCGGCGTGGCGTGCGGGTCGGTCTTGCACAGCAGGGCGATCAGCCCGGATCGGCGGGCGTTGCTGATCCAGGTCTTGGACCCGGTGATCACCCATCCGCCGGCGTCGGGTCGCGCCACGGTTGACATGTTCTGCAGATCCGATCCGCCGCCGGG